>Ga0210398_10000097_pt1 | contig 111571 bp, 156 predicted proteins | sample IncBWC4OmetaG_FD_161047 | JGI IMG/M metagenome (GOLD analysis project Ga0210398, IMG submission 161047) | Forest soil microbial communities from Barre Woods Harvard Forest LTER site, Petersham, Massachusetts, United States - Inc-BW-C-4-O | ecosystem: Environmental > Terrestrial > Soil >... | reverse complement strand
ATTATGCAACAAGCCGGTAAGAATCCAGACGGCTCATCGATCCTTCGCGCGCCTAATCTTTTCGAATCGGAAAATATACGTCAAGGCTTGAATATAGATACTGCACCGCAATACCGCACCGATGCCAAGCCGACTACTAACGCATACAAGGCAGGCGCGTTTGAAGCAGCCAAGGTAATGCGCGAGGTTATCGATGAAGCGTACGGTAATCGAGGCATCGACAATGTCAAAGAACGTCGTCAGAAGGAAGCTAATCTTATTGACGTTCGTGACCGCTTGGCAATGGCCCAACAGAAAGCAGAAACTATGGGCAACGGCGGGCTGTGGGACGCCTTAATAAAGCGATTTAGTGTTCCGACGGTTATTACCGCCATCGCTCTCGGCCATAACCCACTAGCTTTAGGGGCATTGGCTCCGTATCTAGCTGGCGACCGCGTATATCAAAACGTCAAGAACCCGAACATTAACGTAGAACGAGCTAAGAAACTTGCTGCCCCGAACGCATCGGCTACCGAGTTATCCTTCCGTCCCCCAACACCTAGTGGGCAGCCTCCTGCGCTAGGGACTCCACCAGCACCTGGAACCCCGTCAACCGGTGGTCCTGTGGTGCCATCTCCTGCGCCTGTAGCGCCTCCTGTGGCCCCTGTCCTTCCTTCGCACCCATCTCAGGACAATCCTCACCCTCAAGCCGCTCCTGAGCCTCTTCCTGCACCCCATGTGCTAGCTGACCAAGCGGCCGCTGTGGCACCGGCCACGATGGAAGAGCCTGCGACCAATCACGCCTTGAACGCCGAGTTAGCGACCCATTTTGGCGAGCCTTTGACCCATGCGACATTAGATGATCGTGTCGAACACGTTAAGAATGATGTCGAAGCAATGCGCAAAACTGGCGTAGCGTTGACCCCGGTTCAGACCAAGGTCCTTGGGGCAATCAACGAACACGAAGCTGCGCACACAGAAGCCATCGAGCAAACGCAAAAGAAGTCTCGGGAAGACGCGTATAAAGTTGCCGAAGAATTGCACAAAATGCTCGCTCAGGAAGCGGCCGAAGAGAAGAAACAAAAGGTAGAAGAGGCTAAAAAAGCAAAGGCCGCTGAGCCACAAGAAGGACTAAAAAATAAGCAAGCTGCTGCGGCTTCTGTGCTTGATCATACCGAACCTGAAGCAAAGCCGATTGAGTATACCGACGAAGAAATACCAGTACCACAACAATATAAATATGTTAAGCCACGCAATACTCGTATACACGAGGCTGGGCATATAGTCGGAAGCCACGCTGCGGGAATGGCACCTTTAGATATCATCTCCCATTTACATCCGGAAGGAGACCCGGATGCGTTAGCGGAAGCTCGTTCCAGTTTAGATTCTTTGAAATATACAGATGATCAAATAAAGCTTGGTAAGGATACCCTTGGTTTTGCTATACAACGTGGACAGATCGATCCCGCCAAAGTAAAGGCTAAGTTATCAGAACTCACGGTACGAGCCCTCTCGGGCGGTATGGCAGAAGAGATTTACGGCGGCGTACCGTTTGAAGGAAATAAAACAACGCACGGTGATCTAGAAGGTATTAGGTCAATTTTGCGCGAGTACGGTGAGTTGTCAGACGGCGAAATAGAGCGTTTTATCGACATGCATAAGGCGCGCACGAAAAAGCTGTTGACAAGCCCGGGTATGAGTGATATATTTAACAAGTATGCGGACAAGCGTATCGCTGGTCAAGATAACAGCCATCACCTTAACCCGGCACTAACAGCACAGATGACGGGAGAATTGGACGCACTCGGAGGTAAAAATGCAAGGCAAAGCAGTGGACAGGGCAACGAAGGAAATACTCGCGGCGCTCAAAAAGAGAACACCGGAACAGAAGGCGAAGGACGCGGTCGAGGTGCGAGCGATGTTCCAAAAACTCAGCAACGAGCCCAAGGCTTAGTTGAAAAGAGCACCGGCGACCACGATATCGATGCGGTAATTCGTAACGGCGGCGGCATTCCTGCGGGCATGCAAGATTTTGGCGAGTTTGGCAAAATCCATATGTTTCACGACCCCGAGACGGGATCAACATTAGGTTTCAAGCCTAGCGAAAAGATCACACCTCAAAACGTGGGCAAGAAGCTCGCGAAGAGTCGTGAAGATTTTGCTGCGGGCGAAAAGGCTAATGCTAAACGCGAAGAAGCTGAGAAGGTTTTGGCGACGAAACAAGCCGCTGAAAAAGAAAAGAAGCCTATGAATTTAGGCGAACCCGCTCAGGCTTACGACGAATCGAAATTTCCGTATAGCCAACCAGTAAAAGTTACTTGGCCGGATGGTACTGTTCACGAGGACGAAGTTAAGGGGTTGAATTCGGGCCACGCCTTGGCTCGCGCTAAGTCGAATTGGGAAGGCGCGAAAGTAGAACCAAACGGTCCAGGGACGAAGCGAACGGATATGCAAACAGAGCTCGCCAAAACTCGTGAACAGTCTCGTGCAGATCGCTCTCATGCGTTATCTGTTGACGTAGAAAAGGCGTTCAACACGAAACAAGCCGCTGAAAAAGAAGACAGCCCCGTTGTAAAAAGTCTTTTGGAAAAATACGGTGAAACTAAAGACCCGCTAGGTACCGGCTTTATTTTATCTGACGGCCGACGAGTTAACACAGGCGGCGCAGACCACGCAACAGCTGTTCGTGTTTCTACACCGTTAGAGGAACGCAGTCCTAATAAAGATCGAGACTTAAATGATTTTATAAATCGCGAAAAGGTAGTTCGCACCAGATACCGAACAGGAAGAGGCGGCGACGAAGTTGTTTTCTCAGTTCCTAAGGAAGGTTTAACAGAAGAACACATATCGCAGATGCGTCAAGCTGTGGGTAAAATGGGGCGTAACGGTAATGCCGTAATGGAGGTTGCCGAGCCAGATGGCGCGTCTACCCAGAAGGACTTTGTTCGCCCATCCGATATAGATTCGATGCTGCGCGAAATAGGCGCTCATCCGGAACAAAAAGGCGATTTAGAATCGTACACGAAGCCGATGCCACTGCCCAAGGCTTTATTAGAGCACCCAGATTGGCAAGCATCGGGTATGACCGAAGCCGGTATCCATCACCACGAATTAGCTCATGGAATTATCGGTAAGCTGGAGGGTTTTAATCAGAGGGGTATAATAAGCAACCGCCATCCGCTAGCAAAAAAAGGAGTTGGTAGAGGTACATCCATCATTGCTGCTGCATCTTTCGATCCACCTACTCAGGCTAGATCACTAGCTACTTTACCGTCATTTCTGGATAGAGCGATGGCTGGTGCCGCTGCAAACGAGGCGCTAGACAATGTGCCCAGAGATAAGAACCCGGGTCTAATAGGCGATATGGCCAATGCTCGTAGGGCCTTGAGCGCGGCGGGCTTTCCTGAGAGCGAGCACCAAGCGTTGATAGATCAATCAATTAATCGGATAAAAGAGAAGTTGACAAAGCCTGGGGTTGCTGATATAATAAGGGAAGCTGGTAGAACCAGAGAAGACAATCTTCCTGTGGAGTTTCATCACAGCGAGAATAAGGTTAACTATGTCACGGATAAAATTCGAGGGATACTAAATGGACAACAAGATAATAACACGACAGGAATTAGCGGAACAAGAGATCAAGTTAATCGAGAGCCTATCGCCGGAAGAGAAGGCGAAGCTCCGAGAGCAAATCCGAGCAAGGCTGAAAAGCTAAAGCCATTCTCGCCGCCTAAGAACACGTACGAAGTGGAGATCACGGACCCACAAGGAAACGTACGCACAGAAAGCATACAGGCTTTGAATCACAAGGCTGCTTTTAAACAAGTGTTCGCTAAGGGTGAGGATGTTCGACAGGTCCATATCAAGAGCGAAACCAAACCGACCGTTGGTGAACCGTTTGAGACTAAACAAAAGTCTGCGGTAGCTGACGCGGCCGATGAATTCAACAAAGAAAAAGGCCGCGACGAGATTGTCCCAGGCACTTCGCACAATCCCGAATTGGCAAAGCGCATAGCCGACGCGTACGATAAGATGCCGCACAGTCCCAATGATCCTGCGGTTGAGAAGTCCTACGATTCGTTGAAGAAGGATATTGACGACCAGTGGGATTACGCCAAGGACAAGATGGGCATCAAGTTCGAACCTTGGAAGAAAGACGGCCAGCCGTACGCTAACTCGAAAGAGATGGTCGCCGACGTAAAGAACAATAAGCATTTGTACTTCTTTCAAGGCGGCGAATTACCTGAAGATCACCCGTTGACCGAGCAAGCAGGCGAAGGTTTGTCGTACAACGATAAGTTGCGCGCGGTCCACGATTTATTCGGACACGCTGCGCACGAGTATCAGTTCGGGCCTAAGGGCGAAGAGAACGCTTGGAACGTCCACCGCCAAATGTTCTCGCCCGCGTCTATCCCGGCCGTAACCACTGAAACGCGCGGTCAGAACTCTTGGGTTAACTACGGACAACACTTGCGCGTACCCTTTAAAGAAGGTCAAACAGTTCCACCAGAGCGTACCACCGGCAACGCAGCCACTGATGCTGCGATCAAACAAGGTGGCGCTATCCCAGGTGGGTTTGAAAAGGGCGACGCAGATGCCAAGGTCCCGGATATGGCGCACTTCCACGATCCGACAACGGGCTCTACCTTAGTTTTGTCGGCAGACCAACTCACGCCGGAAGCGGTTAAGCAAGAGTTAGCAAAGTCTCGGCAAACGTATTTGAAGGCCAAGCCGGAAGAGAGCCGCATACCAGAAAGGGGTCAACCTGGCTATATTCCTCCAACCGAGCGCCCGTACGCCCAAAATAAGGCAGGTTTACTGCCGGAAGAGTTCCACGTCCCCAACAATTTGAATATTGACTTGGATAAACATCCTGCTGGCGGCATCGATCCTCGCACTGGTAGCATGGAAAGCAAGCGGTACGGCTTAGAGATTCACCCCGAGGATCGAATGGTTCTCGACCACAAGCCAACTGCACAAGACTTCCAACGATACGCCAACGAACACGCGGACGTTTTGAAGCAACATCCAGATATGAAACTCGGATGGGACACGCTTGGGGATAAGCCCGAGCTCAACATCGGCGTTTCAACCGACGACTTGGATGCTGCGAAGAAAGTCGGGGCTAAATTAGACCAGCGCGCGATTTGGGACACCAAGGAACAAAAGGAAATACCAACTGGTGGGAAGAATACACAACGCGAGTTCCCAGACTATTCGCTAAAGTCTCGGTTGGATGATTTGAGCACGAAGCAATCTGCAGGAAGTTGGCAGCCACCCGCCGATCTTGAAAAAGGAATTCCCAAGGATGAGGCAGTAGAAACTCAAATACCGTTAACTAAGATTTCTGTAGGCGAAAGAGCATACAATCAAGCTACGTCTAACTACTTTAGAAAACGAGGCAGTAAAACTGAAGGGCCTATTAGCCTCGTCTATAATCCAGATAACGGGCAGTATTTAGTTGAAGACGGGATGCATCGGTTGGTACAAGCGCATCAAGAAGGTAAGACGAATATTCCTGCGAAGATTTGGTCGGGACATTCTGATATAGCGAATGTTCTTCCTGAACAAAAAATGGATTTGTCTCCTATCGAGAACGAAGATGAAGATAATTTATCCACGAAACAAAAATCAGACGAGGACTTCGAATTCGGCCATAACGTAGCCGATACTGCGGATCAACAAAAGGGAATCATCTCGACGGCGGTTCCAGGCGGTAAGAACGCGATAGCCGATCCACACACTGAGAATGTCCACGTTGGAATGCAATCTTTGACGCCTGAAACTAAGGAAAAGATCGCTGATAAGATTCGCAAAATGCCTGGGATGAGAACTCCCGAGAATATTACGGACCCCGACAAGGTCATCGGCCGGTACATCAACCAGTTTAAAGAGAACTTGAAGGACCTTTACAACCAGGTGCCTAAAGAAACTCGCGATGCTACCGCAAAGTGGTACGAAAGCGCCAACAGTATTGCTGACAAGTTTGCTTCCAAGTATGGTAAGAGTACGAAGCAAGGTGCCGGTGTGTTGGCTGCGATGTCTCCTCAGAAAGATTGGAACATGAACGTCGGGCTGGCCGAACGCTTGACCGACATTTACCACACCAAAAATAACGAACCGTTGTCACCAGAGGCTCGCGTCAAGGCTCGTGAGATAGGATTAGGCGGTATGGTGGCTGCTATCGGTGATAAGACGCTTAGTCAACTTACCGAACCGTTGGAGAAGGCCGCTTTTATTCGCATTTACGACGAGGCACACAACGACCGTTCGTTTCAAAACGTTGATCCAGCAACCGGCGAATACACGAACGTTATGAAAAACAACGACGGTTCTAACTCGAAAATCGCTTGGGGCGCTTTGAACGAAATTGCGAAGGCCGTAAACATCCTCGACGACGGTAGCCGTGAGAACATCAGCCGTAACCTAGGTGGATCGCACAAGGTTCGCAACTTTTATAACAACATTATCGATCCGAATAACCCAGGCGGGCACGTTACTATCGATACGCACGCCGTCGCTGCGGGTCACCAGCGTCCATTGAGTGGCAAAGACCCCGAGGTATTAGATAACTTCGAACGGTTGAGCGCCCTTAAGACTGGTTTGAAGGGCACGTACGCCGTGAACGCCGAGGCTTACCGTCAGGCAGCCAAGGAATTAGGTTTGCAGCCACGCCAGCTTCAATCAATCGTGTGGGAGCAAGTTCGTAAAGACTTCCCGATGGAACTAAAGTCTAACGAAACCCATAAGGCCGCCATCGACGATATCTGGAGCCAATACAAGAATGGCAAAATTACCCAAAAGGAAGCCCAGGGACAAGTCCGCGATTATGCGAAAACAGCCCGAGAGCAAATAGAAGCTAACGCAGAGAAGCCGTCTACACAGCAAGATTTTGGATTCCCTATTTTGCCTAGCAAATTCGTGAACTTTAAGAGCAAAGTCGGGCAGGAACCGGCGCTAGAATCAGGGCTTGACAAACTCGGCGGAAAGTGATAGTCTAAGGGGATGAGGATTATGGATTACGTTTTAGACTGGTTAAAGGAAAACAACGTCCCGGCGACGCGCCGGAATTATGTCGGTTTGAATTGGCCGGGAGCAGACTACGATAAACCTCTGCCCGCAGAACTAGAGGCGGAAATACCCGAGGAACTGCAGCATCCAGATTTTAAAGAAGTAAAATAAAACAATAGAGGAGACACACAATGGCACACGGATTGGGAAGTGGAGACAAGTTGGCAAGGGGCGCGGTATCTGCCACGTATTTGACGACTGAGAAGAAGATTTCGGATGCTAAGTGGGATGCGATGTTTGAGGGTTTCGATCCCGATGCATTCCAAAAGAAGGAAAACGTTAGTCGAGTTAAGGTAGAGGGTGCCGTTAATGTTAGACCGACAAGACGAGTCTGTGGTAGTGATGCCGGTGGCCGAAAGGCCCGAGTTTTGTGCATTGGCCTTGGAATGCCTGGGTAAGGCCCACTTCCAAGTGCCGATCCACGTCTTCGTTGACGACGTCAGTCAAAAACTAAAAGATGAATTTAGCTACGTCTTCGCCAATCACGCGCCGCCTTGGGCTCATTTGCACTACCAGCCTCGGCACGTTCAAGCAACGTCCGGTTGTTGGAACATTTTGGACGTAATTCGGCAAGGTCGTGAGACCTTTAAGGCCGAATACATCTTTATGATTGAGGAAGACGTCCTCGTTCGGCCGAATATCTTTGAGTATCACTGGGACGCTTTGCAAGATGGCTCGGTCGCTTCCTGCGGACGCAAGTACATGCCCTTTTGGGACCGGTGCCCGGGCATGTACACAAATCCGGCTTCTTGTTTGACCGGCAAGCTGGTCGACGCAATCATTCCGCACATCAATAAAGACTTTTTCGCCAACACCGGCGGGTATATGGAGGAAGTAATAGGTCACGTCGAAGGGATTCACGGGTTGGATGACGGTCTAATTCGACGTGTTTTATGGAAGAACGGCTGGAAGGCGAAGCATCAAGATGAGCCAGCTTGCTCGCACGTTGGATTTATGGCTTACGAGAACAGCTACGACTTTTGCCGAGTAGATCGCAACGCCCACATCGCTGACCGAATCGCGAACTTGCGACGTTTATTCCTAACGCTAGACCCGATCAACGGCCCTCACGCTAAGTACATCAAGGATTTGGAACCGTTGTCGGCCGAGCAGCTTACCAACCTAAGAATTTAAATACACAGCTAGGCCAGGTATATGGTTGTATCGGTCGGACACTAAAATTAAAACTCAACCAGCCTTCAATTGCTTCAGCCAGAATTTCTTCAGCTTCTTTTTCAGTCGCCCCTATAATCTCAGGCTCCGATACGTACTCTCCATAGCGATTGACTCGTACCCAACCCTTTAATCCCCATACAAATTTGTGCTTCGGTTTAAGCCAACGGACGTATCTTCCCGTGATCATTTAACCCTCGTAACAACGGAGCCGTCTCGTAGAGTTATCTCATCGCCGCAAATACTCTTGACATTGGTAGTAACAAACTCTGTACCGTCCGCGCGTATGACGCGAATCTTAGGACCTTCCCACTTGGGTAGGTCAACTTCTTCAGGTTTACCGACCTTACCTACAACCCACCACTCAAATCCATCCTTGTAAAGAACCATCAAATGCTCGCTGCTCATAGCAAATTCAGCATCAAGACGGTCAACTCTGCGTACGTCATCTAAGTCCAATAAATCTGCCGTGGTCTCAAATTCAAAAACGGTCGGTACGTAATCTGGATCGTGGAAACTCGTTTTAGGGTACCAAAATGTGTTCATGTTACGTGTAATACCCCCACCCGTAGTCGCCGTAATGAAATCCTAGTTCCGACAGCGCGAGACCGTCAGGAGAGTCTTCCTTAGGAGAACATTTTTCGTCTTCCAATGGCCCGTTCAACCTTTCTGTGTGAATGTAAATAACGTCATGCTCGGCAGCGAGAAAAAATTTTGTATTTTCAGCTTCTTTCATATACGGAGCCAGCAGGTAAAGTCCTTTAATAAACCCAAATACAGACTTAGCGAGCGGGTCTTTCATGTACCGCTTGTCCGCTTCTGTTTCCACTTCCTCGATCTCGTCTTCTTCAAAACTCATTGATCCCCTCCCGCCATCGGGCACAATCCCTTATCGAAACAACGTTGCTGGCAACCCTTGTCGTGTGTTTGAAAGCACTGGCCGTGGCACTGGCGGCTCATGTAGAACAGCACACCCGCGTAAATAAGAATCACCAGCCACGTCGCCATAAATCCTAAAAATACTGACCTCATCGTCGTGCCTCCCTTGCTTCTTGTAACTTATCCCATGCCCACTGTTTCCCAGTGAGGATGAAAATCCATTTGTAAATGTAGAACATCAGCTGTGCCCGGTTGCGTCGGGAATTGATGTGGTCTTCCCGTGCCAGCTATCTTGGCACGCTTGATTACAGTATATGCCTCGTAAAGCTGGCGCGTTTGACCCGCACGTTGCGCACTGCACCGGAAACATCCGAGTATGAGTATGCCAGTCGATCACGCCCTGAGTATAATCACAGGGGTGTTCGCATATATTACACGACACCGACTTCTCGATTGGCTTCGGCGCGAGAATGTATTCAAGGTCATCGGCGCAAGAGTTGTAAACAGCCTCGTTCGCGGCCGTGGAAGACGCTACGCGGGTGCGCCACTTCTTCACCAGCCAAACCAGTTGTTCACGCAAACTTTGGTCGCTCATCTTCCTTGCCCCTTAATCTGGCTCATAATTTGCACAAGTTCGGCCACTTGTGCGGCGAGTTCTCGAAGGATGGCTTCCTGCCTATTCAGTACGGGTATGTAAAAATCGTCCTTTCGTATTTGTTCGGCTGTCATAGTGTGAACCCCAATCCGGCCTTTACGGCCCACTGCTTACGTGCTTGAACATCGGGACCAAATTTAATGTACCGTTCTGAAATGTCGCTCGCCGCGTGACCGGTCCAAAACTTCATGAGCATGCGAGGGACGCCAACGGTTTCCAAATACGTTTCGCGGAAGCGACGCAAAGAGTGAAAGCCTGGGATTCCGACCTTTTCCAAGTGGCTGTACGCAGACATTTGGCGAACAACGCCGCCGTTAGCCGAGCGAAACAGAAGGCCGTCGGTGTGAGGGATATGTTTAGTCAGGAAGGCGTTCAATTCGGGGGTCAAGTCGACGATACGAGTACCAGCGATGGTTTTGGTGCTGTCCTGGGTGTGCCCCTTTACTATCGTTTTGGTGACGGAGAGGGTCATATTCTGGCGATCCCAGTCAGAAGCGGTCAGGGCGAGCGCCTCGCCCACGCGTAGCCCAGTTCCGGCTAGAAGAGCGTAAAGGGCTTTATCTTGTCCGGAAGCTTGTTTAATAGCCGCCTGGATGGCGCTAGGAGCGGCGCAGGGAGCTTTTTGTTCGGATTGCGATATAACAGGCAAATCAAGGAATTCAGAGTTCCAGGAGCGCTCGTAGAGCCTATTTCCGTTCGCGTCGACAGCAGAGGCCACTATTTGCTTTAAAACGTTGAAGGTGACGCTAATTGTGCTAGCGGATAGACCGTTTTCGGATAGTTTTTGAACAAAGGCCTTTACGAGCCCGTTATCAATTTCCGAAAGGTCCTTATGACCAAAGAAAGGCAAAAGCCACTTATCCAGTTTACATTGATAGGAAGCCACGGTAGCTGATGCCACTGGGTTGCGGCGACGGGTTTGAATCTGCGTCATGTACGTATCGGCTTGCTTTTTGAAATTCATAATAGAAATCGTAACACAAACTACGATGCTTGTCAAGCACTATTTTTTATACCCTGCGTACTCTAACAAGGGACCCATCATACGGATGCCTCGCAACGCGGTATTGCAATCGTGGCACAGCCAACCTCTGAATAGTCCGGTTTCGGGGTCGTGGTCATAATGCCACCAGCCGACACCGCGTGGTTCTTTGGGATGCAGACACCCTTTGTTCCAACAACGTGGGTTTAAAATCTGCTCAGCCATCAGCGTACGAGTCTCAGCAACTCGATCATCCGACATATTGTGGTGTCTCGACATTCTACCTAATCGGCAATCGTTATAGTGGCCCCAAGCCGACGCAGTAAACCAGTCTCGACTATGAAGCAAACGACAAAAATTACACCATTGCAAACCGTCCTCATTAATAAAACCGTCGGGTACTCTACCTATTCCCCAATATCTCCCACGACTTCCATTCTCTGTGGGTTTTAATTTTTTCCAAGCAGCATACCAATTACATATCGGTATATACAAAGCATAACCGCAAACATGGGTTGCATGAACAGTCTGCCCATTTCCTTGGTAGTCTTTTGGTATATCGTTAGGTTTAAGTATGTCCGAGACTGTCCATTCTGAGGATAATCCAGGGAGCTTTTTCAAATCGTTAAGGCGCGATGCCCCTTCCTCAATCTGTCTTGTTTTTACGCCTCGCGATTTTGCCAAGGTTAGTTTCTCCTAAAATTTGTGCGTGCTTTATATCATTCTTACTAGAGTTCCCACGCACGGTATATAGCAACACGGGTTACAGCCCTGTGCTCGGTAACAAGCTAGCCGCTATTTACCTATCTCTAGATCAGCCGGTAGCTATCCGGCAACATCGTTAAAAAGGAATGTCAGTATAATCCACCTTTGGCAACGGCTCTAAATCGTCTTGAAGTTTTTCTCTCGGTTTGCTCAACAGGTTCATCCAAATTCACCAACTCGGCGTTTGTTTGGTAGTCCGCGTATTCGCTGATGGTTGCAACCACGCCCTCTTCTCCCAGTTTGAAAACGGCTTTGTCTTTAAGTTTTTCGCTCTCGGACTGTTTGGCTAATTCGAGCTCCACCATCTTTTTAAGCAGCGCGGTAGCCATAGCATCTTTCATTTCTTCATCTGCTTGCTTGTGTTCAGGTCCGTCTAAATTGAATGCGGAATAGTTTTCTTCTTCAGGCGTGTATTCGCCGAGAGAGCCTGTGGGGTATGACACTTCAGCCTCTTTTTGCTCCGGAACCCTATCTGCCCCATAAGCTACGAGCGCCGAAGTAGGCTTAGCTCTGTGAACGCCTTGTTTTGCCCTGTCGATGTAAATCGATGGATTCACGCTTCCGAGCTCGTTAACTTGCTGCGGAGCACCCTCTGTTTGTTCCTGTGCGGGAATACTTACCTGTTCTGTGACCGCTTCGAGTGCAGATTGTTCCTGTTCGGTAACATCTTTCGGAAGCGGTACTAATTCGACGAATTTTCCATCGACCACCACTCGGCGATCCTGCCTCGGGCTGCGCTGCCAATTGTTCATCCAACTCATACTTGCCTCCAGTGCGTAGGTTCGTAATACACATACATGCTCATATCTTCAAAAAACCACAAGCGGTCTTGACGTATCAGTTTAACTTCGTTTCGAACACCGCGACCGTCGTCAATCTTGGTCTCTACAACTTTGCCGTCAGGGGCGGTCGAAATCGGTTGCCAGTCGCTCATTTAACCCCCAATGCGCGACGTAACGCGCCCTTTGCTTCCTCGCGACCTTGCTCGATTGCACCTAGTATGATCATCGCCGTTTCGTAATCTATTTCTTTTTCAACCCAGCCGCCGAACGAAACAGGTTCTCGATACCGCAAGCGGTAAATTAAAGCTACCCCATCGTCTGTCTTTACTTCTATTGACGTTTTGTAAGCCATCAGATTAGTCCGTCTAACGCGCCCTTTTTGAAGAGCATCGTCATGCAATTTTGAAACTCGGGGCCGTGGAATAAATCTATATCGCGAGTCGCAACGTGGCACATTTCGTGATACAAGGTCTCCTGGGTCGTGGCTGGCGCAACGTTCACGTACGGGTCCAAGCGGATGCGGCAGCCTTGCTCGTTGCAAATCGTATCGCCCATCGCCTTAGCGTACCGCAAATTGGCCCAAACAATTTCAATTTGCGAACCCTTGGGAAGCTGGTCGTCGAAGTAGTCCTTGTTTGCTTCCAGGTACCATTTTAAAAGCTGCACCTGAGAGACGCCTCCTGTGATAGGGCCGTCGGTTTTCTCTCGCGCAACATGCTGAGTAGTCCAAAAATAAGCGAATGCTAGGAGAATGGTCAACAAGATTTTAGTTCTCAATCGCATTAGCTTCCTTTAACAATTTTCGTAAGATACCGATAGCCTCGGTAAAATCTTCGACCGGGCTCGCGTCACTTGAATACGGGTCGGTCGTTGCGGTCCAGAGTTGTCCAGCGTATTCCTCCAAACGTTCGTCGCTAATCACCGGCTTGTGCAGCCAAGCGAATGCCTTCTTGATAGTCTCTGAAATTTCTTTCTCTGTCATACCGGCATCCAACATGTCTTGGCGCATGTTTTCGCCTGCGCGACGGCTGATATCCTCCCCAGCTTTGAGTATTTTTGGATCAATTGCCATTTAAATTTCCTCCGGTCGCTTCAAAATCACATCAGCTAAGGTTGGAAATAATTTTGCGAGTTCTCGACGCGTGACAACTCCGTTTGGGTAAGCGTCGTCGAGTCGAGTTTGCTCTTCTTGCCACCTAATTTTCTTGCCTCTTGCTGCTGTTTCTTCGCTGGCTGGGAGAACATTTTCTACTTGACCCATTGAGATCGTATCAACGCGGTTATCGCTTTTTCCGTAACGAGGCATCCAAGTTCCGATGACGAATCGACCGTTGTAACCAAAGGATTTTCCAGCCTTAAATTTTGTTAAGTCTTCCAACGGATCGCTGGTTTGAAGACAGCCTCGGTCGTCTAACCACGGCGTTTCGTATTCGGTAAAAACGCGCAAAGGATAAGTAATCTCTACAGTTTTTCCGCTCTTTAACACTAGTACTATATTGGTATCTTCCATTAAATTTCCTCCGGTCGAAGCGCGCGAAACCAGACTTCGGGGATCGAATAATTTCCCTCTTTGCCGTTGTGGCTGTAGCAGAAAGGCGACCCCTTTGGAAAATTGCTGGTGGTGAATTGCGTGATTCGCACGACAGCTTTATCTATCCGATAAGGTTCGCCGTTTACGGAATCCCATTTGGGATTATTAGTCAAAGCCATAACGAACTGTCCGACGCGAAACTTCGGCTTTGCGGGCACGGGAACGGGTCTGTCGAGACCGCTACCCCAGAAATTATTCGGGTTTATGAAATGCTTTCCGAGATCGTAATAAAGGTTCTCGCCCATCCTTCGCACGAGCTCGTCGTAACGCACTTGAATATCGTCTCGTTGCAATTTTAAACCGTCGATGCGGGAGCGCCAGGTCTCGGATATATCGTTCAAGCGGATTATTTCGAGTCCTAACCTATTATTTTCTGCTGCAATACTACCGTAGCTCTTCTGTCCACCGCGCGCCTCGTCTTCCAGCGCCACAGCGAGGTCGTTCTTCTCTTTCAGCGCTTGCGCCAAGTGCTTCGATTGGGTTTGAGATATACCGCTGAGACGAACAATCTCATCAAGTAAGTCATTGCGAGACCAAGTGCTATCGATATGAGTTTTCATTGGCAAACCTCACACATAGACCCGCCGTATCTACATTCTGGGCAGATAGGCTGTAATCCCGGAATACTATAGGGAATTGACGCTACGGGCTGTTTTTCTTTTGACGGCGTATGATGCCCATCCAAGCAATACTGGACACACTCGATTGCCACTTTGGGATATCCTCCAGCGAAGTTGCTGCTGGCGTTAGATTTGCACTGTGCGCAAATTTTGAAATGCTTCATCAGTTCGTGTGCTGCCGTATACCAACGGTCCAAAGTCATTGTATTCTCCTCACATTCCTGTCAGTGTCCAACCTAATGCCCAAACAATTATGGTACTGATAATGACGGCATCAATCACCGCTATCGTTATCTTTTCATTCCTCGTCATCTTCGGTAGCTGTAGTCGCTGGCTGAAGTTCAGTATTCTCATAGGAATTCACCTTATCATCATTCTCAAGACTTGTCAAGTGATTTTTTACAGTTTCTAAGCCGACGCAATACTCGGCCAAGGCGTTATACGCTTCATCATATGTCGAAAAAGGACCGTTCTCCAAGGCCCATGTTTCTTCGTAGAACCAAAACGTGCCGTCCGCGTGTTCATGCAGTGGATCGGGGCCGCCCTCGAAGTTACAAACCGGTTTGCTTTTGTCGCGCAACAAGTCGGCATCGGCCAAGACGCCGAGCGGCTTCACTAGCATCAATTCCATATTGGTGGATTTACCCCTGCGATAGACGACCACCTTTTCGCTGTTTAAATTTTGAGGCAGTGCTTCGCCGTCAGCTAAGATAACATGGGCTACAATGCCGCCCTGGCCTTTAGCTACTACCATTATTTTTCTCCCTCTTTTCGACCATCAAAGCCTGCTGTAAATCAGCTATCGTCATACGCTTATCAAGGTATTTCTGTGGGCAGGTGCCTTCGAAGAAGCGGCTGTACAACGTTTGTTTTTGCTTGTCGTTGGCATACGTGATACATAGTTGTAAGTCAACTCTGCCTGGGCGGATCAAAGCGGTGTCTAAACTCTCTTTGTGGTTCGTGGTCAGGATGAAGATCGCGCCGTATGGGGACAACAGACCGTCCATAACGTTCAAAAGACCGGATAACGTAACACCGTTTTTATCTTTTGATGCTTTTGTCTTTTTCGTGCGGCTATGTGATGCGTGAACCCCGTCGACATCTTCGACAATTATGAACGAGTTCGGTTCGACAGTCTTGGATGACTCCATCAAAGATGTATCGGTCATATCCGCTAATTTCAAAATATAAATATTGGCATTGAATTTTGCCGACAACCCCGCCACCAAACTAGTTTTGCCCGTCCCCGGAGGCCCATAGAACAAAAATCCCTTGCGGTATGGTATACCCATTTCCGCATACCATTCTTTTTTGGCTTTAAACTCGACGATTTCTTGTATTACTTGATCCTTGTCTTCTTCGGGCAAAATAACAGTGTTGATCCCACGGGGCTGAAAAGCGTGAATCTCCTGCCATTCACCCCAAGAACCCCAAGCATAAAGTTCAGGTTTCTTTTCTTCTTGCTTGACGAACTGATTAAAAACATCGTCCATTAATTTTCGAAATATATCCTGCTTCCGGCCTAATGTCTTTAGTGTTATACTCTCCGAACGAGTAGTCATGGATATACCGCCCGCCATTTTAGCTTTCTCTTCCGAACGAAAAAATGTTGCAGACAGAACTCTCCCTCGGTAAAGCATCCAATGATGACCAGGTGCTGGAACAACTGCGTACGACCGCGCGCCTTTGTTGTATACATCCAGGTGTCGGGTACGTTTCATAATGCGTTGGTTTTCCAACCACAGTTTAGTCCAATAGTATGCTTTTTGGTCGTCGGTGACCGTTATGGTTACGGTTGTTTGATGGACTATCCAGGCCCAAATTTTAGCCGGTATAGAACGAAGCGCCGCAATAACGCTGCCAAGGGCCATTAATAAAATGCCGCCGCTCGCGAACTGATTCGGATTGTGCAAAATAGATGTGTAAACCGCGTGAAGAAGCTCTCGTATCACTTTGCCCCCACTGGAATAGGTTCTGCCAATCTCTCAACGACATCGGCCGTGTGCCGCAATCTGTGACCGTTACTCAAAATGATATAGTACCACAAGCCGCCTTCGGTCTTCTTCGCTAAGAACACGCTAGTCGGGTCGGCCTTCATTCGCCAGCTTGTGTAGCCTTTGTCTATTCGTACCAGGCTCATACCAAATAGCTGTTCAACTTTCCGGGTCCGACTTGATCCTTCCGACGAGACTCGATCTTCGTGTTGTCTAAAACAATGGCAAGAGCCGCTGCCAACGCATTGTCGAGGCCCGCATGCGTTTTCTTTTTGATGTCGCCAAAGTCGACGCCGCCCATCACGAAACCCTTGCCCGCGTATGGCTTGTTAGCCGCGCGCTTCAGTTCTGCACGAAGCTGGCGGTGCGACATCGTTTCGACCGCTTGTGGAACCACAGCCTCTACTGCGACTTTCTTTTCGTCAGACATGATTACCAAACCTTTCTCAGGAAATGAATAGCGATGAAAGCAATTGTACCCCACGCAATCAACCAAATTAAAAGCATCACAACCGTTCCTACGGCACTAAATTTAATAATGTTCATGTTTCCTCCTAGAAATTTTCTGCTTTCGGATGCGCGACCGACCAGGTCGAACGGTACGCTGGCCTAACTCGGTAGTTGTGAACGTCTACGCCGTTGTGTAAGCGATTTTTACCAGCGTAATTTGGTAGCTCCTGGGTCAACTGTTTCCCGTCTTCACCGAGCACCGGCTCGACGCCACTAAACTTTACGGCTTGCCGTTCAAACGGATCATCGCTTGTGCGAAGCGCTTGAAACAATCTATCACGTTGGGCCTTGTCGGTCGATGTGTAAACTTCGTATTCGTGTTTTGGGTTCATTGGCGATCATCCTTGTGTAGCTTCAAAAACTCGATAACTTCTTGCGTGCAAGCGATATCGAAAATTATACCTGCATTTGCCATACTCCAGGTGTATTTGCGCCACGGAGCGTAGTACTGGATAAAACCGAGTAAATCGTCACTGGTTGATTTTATCAGCCAGCGCTTTGTAAGCTTGCCAGGATTGGGAGATTCTAGGAATTTCAGAAAGTTCATGCGAGCCTCAAATCCTTGATATCGTGGGTAGCCTTTTCTGCAAATCCGACTGGGCCGCCTTTGTCGAATTTAACAGCTAGGTTAGTGGAACCACGGCGGGAGTGCCATACGTCGACGACTGTGCCCAGGCCGTATTTAGGATGCTTGATTCTTTGCGAAACGCTTAGCTTTACCGGTTTATTCGTCGACATTGTTTTCTCCTAATGGTACGCGTTCTGCACCTTGACATACCCAATAAAACAACAAAGAACAAGCGAGAGGATAATCCGTATTCATGAGCCGTCCGTCTTCCGACGTTACTATAGACGTCTCCTCGCTAAATTGCACGACGTATTTACCTGGTGGCAGTTTCTGTTCGTCAGTCAGTTTCACGATAGCACCAACGTCATCAAATACGCGCCACCTAGTAACCCGAAGAACAACACGGTGCCCAACAACATGCCTAATTCTATGCTCGTCATTTGCCAAACGGCGGGTAAATTAGTGCAGCTACAAAAGCCGTGTGTTTCCCTAGTCAGTTTCAAGGTCGCCGCCTTCTTCGTCGTCTTCATCGCCGTGATACTCATCGTCGTAGTAGTAGACCTCGGATGGTTCCAAGATAACTGCGCCGCAATCGTCGCAAGCCAGCCCATGTTCTTCGAAATCAGATGCCACCGTTGATTCGAGAATTTGGTCGGATACCGGCAACTTTCGTTTGTCGCCGCAATTGACGCACACGATACCGCCATCAGTAAGATAGCCAGCAGGTGTGAAATATTCGCTCGACATCATAATCTATCCTCCAAAGGTTTAGAATGCTTCGGTGCCTTATTGCGCTTGTCCTCGATCTTGCGCGTTGCACCCGGCTTTGCGGCCTGGTTACGGGCTGCGCGGCGGGCTTCGATTGCCTTATCGAATTGGCGCTTGTATCTCACAAAGACAGCCTACCACGAGCTCAATCCGATGTCAAGACTTATTTTTCGGAGGGCCGATGACGTAAAGCGCGGCCACTTCGAGTAAGAGCACGACTGCTACAACCACAACCAATCGTAGTAAATCAGTCATAGTTTTCCTGCCTCCCTCGCCAACCTGGCGTTTTCCATACGCTTGCGATAAACCCTATCCATAATCCAATTGGTACTTTCGATAGCTGCGTCTTCCGACAGCTTATGATCAACGCGTAGATGAATAATCAGCCTTAGATGGTATCGGACTTGTAGAAGTCGATGGCAGTCTACGCACCGAGCTACTTCTTCTCCTGCGTGTCGATCTACTTCTATTACCGGGAGTGGCTTTGAAAGCCACTTCTCACACGCTCTTACCCACTCCCATTCACGAATCAAGCTCAACATGTCCCTGTGTAACCTCTACCTAGACCGTATCATTCTTACGTCCCTTTGTCAAGGAAAATCTCACACCAGAGACATAAATTAGATAATTCGTAGAAATAAGTAGGCTGGCGGCATGTTGAACACGTAGTCGAAGGCGAGGTTGACGGGACGTAGGCTTTCTCAAACGGAGGCATCGGCAGCAGGTCTTCAGCGCCAATGTAATCGAAATCTTGTCCAGGCTTTGGCGGAATACTAACTGCGATATAAGTCTGATCATGTACTTCTTTCTTCTTTCGCTTTTTCTTCTCTTTGTCTTGTTCTTCTTTGATCGGGGCGAACTTGGCTCGGACCTCTGCGTTTATACGCTCTGTTTCAGTCAAACGCAAATACGCTTGGTACGCATCTTCAGCAATCGTCAAACCGGACGCTGGCTTGTTCTCGCGAAGCTTGTTCAAAACCGTTAGCTTGCTAGTGTACCAAATTCTGTTCAAGCCTTCGTAACGGAACCCGGCGGCTTTGACCGCGTTGTAGTCCCCGTTAAAATCCGTTGTGAACTCTGCCTCAAAACTCCCGGCGTTGTAGCGGATATTCACTACGTTTCTGTGTTTCTCGCCATATCAATCAAGGCCAACTTATTCTCAAGACTGGCGTTCTCTTTACGCAGCTGATCCAATCCTTCGGACAAGACCGTCCACATCGCGCGAACCTGTTCTTTGTACTCGTTTTCATCCTTGGCGTCTTGCGTGGTTTCGTCCGACCAGTCCTCGTCTAGTTCTATTGGCTCGGCTTCACTGTCGATAAACCCTTCTACGAATCCTTGAGCGTACACAATTATCGAAATTTTATGCGAATCCATTTGATCCCTCGTCTAAACCCATATTTCTTCTCTTTTTCTTAATTTCATCTTGCTCTCTCTTCCAAATTTCGTGATGGTTTCTAAAATAGTTTGAGTTGGCCAAGTTTAAGTTCATAAAGGTAATAGCCGAATACAAATCATGGCAGGTGGCGCAAACGTCCCCTATGTTGGGAGCAGCGTACGTAGTGAGTCGAAGAGACGAAATTGGCCATTTACAGTACGGATTGGCGCATTTCTTAGTGAGCAGGCGAAATAGGCCGTCCAGCATTTGGACATTTTTAAGCACAATTTCGTTCGCGCCCTCTTCCCCGATCTTCCATTCCAACTTGCGGTTGGCGAAGGGCATTAGCTATTTATCCGGCGTACCCAATCGACAAAATCTTCTTTCTCTTCTGGTTTGGCTACGGTAACATTGAACGCATGCGTCACAAACGACGTTTTATACGCTTGGAGTAAAGAGTTTTCTTCAGATTGGTTCACGGCGCTAAGGGTGTTAGGCCCAAAATTCCCATCGACTGTTACATCAGAAAATGTAGGGGCCAAAACCGCTTGAAGTATTCTAATGGCCGTACCCACTCCGAACAAAACGCCCAGATCGAACAATTTGTTCGCCACGATCTGAGACTCGATTTGCGAATAAAGAGTTTTCCAAAAATGTTCTTCGTAGTACGCTATAGCTTGATCGGGCGTTAAGTCCTTGATCACGACCCCGGGCAAGTCTACTGCAGTGATGCCGTATTTCGTGCCTATGAGTTCGCCTTGCCCGATAACTCCGCTAGACCAGTTCGCGTGGTCGTGGGGGCTGTCTTGATATCCGCCTTCGTGCTCGGGATCGATTGTAATGAGTACCGCCGTTCTAAAGTCAGCCATTTTATTCTCCTAGTTCATACGTGCTAAGTTCCGCCACGCAAGTGAATTTTGTGCCTTGGAACTCAAAACTTTTGTCTACGTGATAGTGACCAAAGACCCACTCTTCCGGAACGTGCGCGTCTAACATCACTTGCAGCGCCTCGGCTGTTCGAGACATTGTGCAATCGGCCTTTGCTGCGAAGTAATCACCGGACAAAGAGTGAAGCATAATCTTCGCGGCATTTGAAGGTGCTTCGTGAGAGACCACAAACCTGGGTTTAACCTGTTTGTAAAGGTCGATTGCCTCTTGAAGTTCCGTATAGCTGAGCTCTTCGTCGGCCCACCAGCTGACGCCCGGGGTGCGCCAGATACGGTCTATGGAGAACGCGCCAGCTAGAAAGAATAACTTGTCCTCTGGTAGGTATCCGTAATCGCCCGCGTAGCCTACCGTCGACCTGCACTTCGCCGGGTCATCGTGGTTACCACGAATCCACTTGTGATCACCATTCGTCTGAATGTCTTTGTGGAGGCCTGGGGTGCCAGCGAATCCGATACCCATGTCACCAATTTGAAAAGTTCGCTGTCCTGCGTACTTCTGACGCAGCATCTTCTGATACCGGTCGGTATGACCGTGAACATCCCCTATAACTGTTATCATTGGTTTTCCTCTATTGGGCCGCGCGCTTGATATTTATCGGGATTCGCAATAAACTTGTCGAATTCTACTGGCATAAGATTCGTGTACTCGCAAGAAAACAGACGTTGCCAGGGATTCTTGAGTCGTCTCATAAAATCAGCGCCTAGCAGTTTCTTATCGCGTTCGATGCGTTCGGGGCTAGAGAATCCGTGCCAGATGTTATGCAAATGCCCGTGGATGTTCAATTCGCATCCGTCTGCAAGCGATGTGCTCGGCTCGTGAGTCAGCCACATGCTACGGAATTTCAAGCCATCGCACGCGAAGTCAAAACCGTGCTCCATCCACCACGAGCAGCTATGTTGGCGATCATGATTGCCGCGTATCAGTATCTTACGACCCGGCCACGCTCGTATCATCCACTCCCAGTCCGCATACTTCCCTATGCCCACGTCACCTAGATGTATCAACGTGTCTTCTGCCTTCAACGTGTTCATCATGTTTCGATGTATGATCTCAGAAAAGTTTGGCGGCCGCTGGCAATACGTTTGCATCGCGGTGTGCTTTAAGTGACTATCCGAAAACAAGTAAAAGCTCATAATTTTATCCAAGTCACGTTATGCTTAGGCTTGTGTGGGAAAAACACGTTTAACGTGTAAACCACCGCTTCGGCCACAGTCAAAAACAAAATCGTTGATAAAAGAATACTAGCCGCCAATCTCACAGTTCCGCCCCCTCAGGCCAGCGACTTTTAAACGCTTGTTTTTCGTCTATACAACCTGGGCACCGATCAAAGGCCACGTCTATGGCCACGTTTAAATCATCCTGGGAAGACAGTATATGTGCGTTTACCGGGATTGTTTTTAAATGTTTCGCGCACTTTACAAAATACTCATTACCGACGGGGTTAAAAGAAGACGCTGGAACTACCCACAAGGTGCCTCTGCGGTCCACCCAATTCGAAAAAGACGAGTCGTGCCTGAGATTATAATAAGCCATCACCTTTTCCTCAAATATTTACATATGCGTTCCGTTATATAGCCAATATGGTATGCTGGTGTTTCCCCTTTCAGTTTAATACCGACAAGTTTCATCATACTTTCAACAACGTGGAACGCCTCGTGGGCCGCTGTTCCAATAGACGCATCGGGGTTTAAGAACACGAAACAAACTTTTCCACCCGCATATATCGTAATCGCATCCGCTTCGCTGTCGCTATCATCAGCCAAATCTGCGATGTCTGAATACTTCTTGATAGATTTTTCTATATCGTCCGTTATTTCTACGTGGACGGTGAAATCAGAGAATACTGGAAATTTTATGAGCTCGATTCTATTTTTCACCTTGCACTCCCTGTATACTGGTCGTATTGAATATTCACGATCTTCTGATAGTATTCGTACATCATTTCAGGCACGTACTTCTTTTGCAAAGCACTAGATAGATGCAACGTGACTGTATCCTTATCCATCGCCGCGCCGGGATGCCATCGGTATCCTTGATGGAACACAGGTCTGATGCCCGCTTCCTTCAAAGCGTGGGCAACGAAGACGTCCTCGGCAGCTGTTTTGATACTACCAGCTTCCGCAATGATTGTCAAGGCCTTTTTAGATAGCCAATAACCGGCCCCACCTGAGCAAAATTCGATTCGTTCAGGCTCAAATCCCGAGACGTTGACGTCTGCGTTTTCGCCTCCAAAATAGTCGTGACGCTGAAATCCACTGAAAAGGAACCTGTATGGATTCACCAATGTATCTACGTCGCATTTAAAAACACAATCATAATCGTGTGCTAAGGCCCAACGGCAGATTGATTGGGTTTTTACGGATAAATCACCGTATCCGTCATCGACGGTAAGTTGAACCTCGTCTTCTTCTAGTGACTGAGCTAGCGGCCAGCCAATGAAAAATTTGTGTTCTACGATAAATAAATCCTTCAACCACGTTTCATGTTGGGCTTGATGTTTATCTCGGTCGCGGTGACAGGACTCAATGGCAATTAAGAGACGCGTCATCTGGTTTCTACCTCGGGGAGACGGTCAACTTTGTACTCCACAATCGGTTTTTTAAACTGCATCTGCGCGTCTTGGTGAGAAGCTATGTGAGCCTCTTGCATATACTCCAAAGTCGAGGCCGGATGCCTTATAGCTTTAAAAAACTCAGGACAAATGGTGTCTCGATGTACTTTCGGATACCTAGGTAGATTAAGGTCCGATGTATTGCTAGTGTGGCGTCGAACAACCAACATGCGGCCTGGATCAGCTATCGCCAACTGGTCCGCTAATCGCGCCCTTCGAGAAAAAACGCTATCTTCTCCGAAAGAAACATCTGGATAAGGGTGTTCCCGCCACCACGTTTTATCGTAGCACTGACTAGACCCAGACGCAAAATACGGTGGACCGCCTGCGTTACGATAAAATAAACCAGTAGCCTCGTCGTAAATTATACTAGTATTGTAGCCTGTCACTGCTTTACCGGATTTTAATAGCCGCTGCACTTGGTCTTGAAGGCGGAACGGGGAGCTCCAATCGTCATCGTCTAGATTCGCGATGATTTCGCCGCGCGCTAGTTCTGCACCTAAGTTGCGCTTTGCGCCTGTTGGCATTCGTCTATCGAGATAAACCCACCGTATTCGATTATCATCTGGATATACCGAAGGCCGTCCGAAGCTACTATCGTCAACAATTATAAGTTCAACGTTTGGGTATGTTTGCTGCATAAAGCAACGGATTGCCGTTGGCACATACTGGGCGCGGTTATATGTCGGCATCACTAAGCTAACTAGCGGGTGGGACATTCGGAGCTCCTGAATGAGTAGTCGAAATCTTGGGCGTCCATGATTCGATAATTGCTTTTGCTACGTTTCCAGTCCTATCAATATAGCTTAACGCTTTTTGATAGTTTTCTTCAATCACTGCCTGCTTCTGGGCATACAGTTCCGGCGTTAAGCCATGTATTATTTCTACTAACTCTTTCATGCTATCGAAGTGTAGTATACCGTCCTTATTGAAAAACTCCCCAATATTAGGACAGCCCCAGTAGATTGGTAGAGTCTTAGTTGCAAAGGCATCGAGCAGCTTTTCGGAAAAATAGTTGTTATGTTGCGCGTTCTCCATAGTGATAGTGTATTGAAAAGGCACTAATAAGCTGTGCTTGGTCGCGAGATAAGGTGGTGATTTATACTTTGTGACTGGCAAAGGCACAGTCCACTTTTTATTTTGATGGCATGGAATCGTTGCGGGTAAATAATTATATACATCTAGTCGATAGTTGTGCCCGTAACATGAATTTTTAGAACTTGTTATAAAAGACACTTCGAATTTCTTTTGCGACGTGTCGGGCTCCTTGGCCCACACGCTCGCCATCGGGAACAACTTGGCATTCGCGCATCGGCTCAAGACTTCTTGATCCCACGTCAAAATGAGGTCGTAGAATTCGTGATTTCTAATAAGCTTTTCTTGGTTATCAACAATTTCCCTCGGCTCTGTGCCCCAAAAAACACGGTAAGGCTGTTTATCTTCAAAATTGAAGCAGTCCACAGAAACGCTGACACCCCAATTAAATTCAGGCAGGTTCAATTCAAAATTACCATATGTGACGGCCTTGTACATTTTTTGTTCCCTCATCCAATCTGCTCGTTCGCTCATCTATTTTTCTCGTACATGTTCTGCATCCACTTAGATGCTGGGTTATAAGTCTCGAAATTACCAGGCTCGCTGTGGTAATGCCAAGAAATTTCTCTTTGAAATCCAAGAATCTTCCCAGCCGCAATCCCACGTTTAATACGCGGCCCTAACGACTGCCCGACATACATATCCTCAGTCCAACGACCGGGATCGGTGGCCACAACTATCTCAGCTGCCTTGCGAGATACAAAATATCCATAACCACCGGATGCCCAAGGATAGAAGTTAGGGACCGCTTCTCCATACCAGTCAAGAGTAAAAGTTGTGCCAAGCATGACGTTGCCCGTTTCGAACAGTCCAAAGTAATCGTAGTTCTCGAAGTGACACTTCATCAAACGTTCGGGGATCAAAAAAGTGTCATTGTCCGCTAAAAATGTATAATCGTATCCTTGTTGTATAGACCACCGCAAAATCGCATGAGTCTTATGCTGTAAATGCTCATAATCGTCTCGCGTAGGGATTTGAACTGTACCTTCTACGGCGTTGTTCAGTGCGCGGTCGTACCCAACGAAGAAAAGCAAATCAGCCCCGACAACGTCCTTACCCCATGTTTCTAAAATAGCTTGGTGCGCGCCTCGATCCGAATCCCAGACACACGATTTAATAGCGATTAAAGTTCTCATTTAAACTTACCATGTTTCTCGTACATCTCGTACTGCCAACCGCAACCGGGAAAATATGATTCGCTGTTGTGAACATCCCGGTAATGAAAGGATGCGTTGTTCCACAAATCATCGAGATTGGTGGCCCATATCTCTCCCGATTCAATCGCAGGACCTAAGGCCTGACCGGTAAAAGGCCCAATGTCCCAATGGCTAGGCGTTGCGTTCAAAACTATCTCAGCCGCTTTGCGACTTAAGAAATAGCCTACGCCGGGATTTGGATACGGATAGACCCTCCAATCGGACGTTGGGTTACGCGTTGGGCTGTGCGGCCACATCTGGTACGTGGTTCTTGTGCCAATTGGCGTGTCGAGCGGGAAGAAGCATCCAGAGATGTCATACCTGGCGAAGTCTAGCGCCATTAATTTGCTAGGCACCATAAAGGTGTCGTTCTCACATTCGAACGTGAAATCATATCCTTGTTGAAGCGACCAACGAAGATTTTCCTTTATATTTTTTTGCCAATAGTCTATGCAGCATCCTTCAACACACTGCCACCAAGGGTGCTCGCATGTCTTCGGCTGCTCCCAATCGATTAGCACCTCGTCAGGTTTCGGTTGATAATCGGGCGAACGACGGCCGACAAAGAATCGCAAGTCGGCACCAGCTGCCGCGACGTCTTTGCCCCAGGTGCTCCGAATAGCGTCATGATTACCGTTTTCGGCGTCTCCTTGACAACTACAGACTGCTATAAGAACTTTCATCTAGACGACCACAATAAATATCTGTCAATAACACTAGCGACATATCTAATATCGTCTGCATCGAGTCCTTGGTGAATCCCTATCATAAAGCCATCGCGGGCCAAACGTTGGGAAATCGGATACTGTTCAATTAGTCCTGGGAAAAGTTTCCTATACGCAGGACTTTCCAACAACGGAAACATATAACGGGTCTCCACGCCGCTTTTTTCTAAAAACATAAGCAACTTTTCTCTATCTACACCTGGCTTACAAGTCATTGGAAACATCATGTAAGCGTGCGTAAAGCCCTCGGGAGTATATGGAAGCCGTAGGTATTGCTGCTGGGGCGATAGCAAACTTATCAACAAATTAGCGTTGAGTTGTCGTCTCATTTCATTTTGTTCGAACCGCTCTAGTTCTGACAGGGCTATAGCCGCTTCAAGTTCTGTGGCTCTGTAGGAGTAACCTATTCGATCAAACTTGAATCTGCGCTCGATGATATTTTGAAGTGCGGAGCCCGACAAGCCGTCATCGGCGTCGATGTTTGTATAGACAGAATCCCGGCCGTGAGCCATCAGTGACCGACACAACTCAGCTATCTTATCGTCGTTGGTCGTAACCAGGCCACCAACCCCTCCGACTACGTGGTGATTGACGTACGTACTGAAACACGCCGCGTCCCCGAAGCTGCCTACTAATCGACCTCTGATGCTAGAACCTACAGCTTCACAAGAGTCCTCGATAACCTGAAGCTTGTGGTTTTTAGCGATCTCCATAATATAATCCATATCAGCTGGTAAACCGAACAGGTGTACCGGGATGATGCAACGCGTTCGCGACGTCAGCTTCGCGTATATCGCGGATGGCCTCATGTTATACGTGATTGGGTCCACGTCGACGAAGACGGGCACTAGGTTATTCTGGATGACGATGTTACTTGTGGCGATGAACGTTGTTGCCGGTACAAGCACCTCGTCGCCGTCTTGGTATCCATGTGTTTCCTTCAGCGCAGCCAAGGCGACTTGAAGCGCCGAGGTTCCGCTATTCATGAAGATGCCATGCTTGCAGCCGTGCATCAACGAGAACTGGCTTTCGAATTTTTGCGTGAAGAAGCCGTATGACAACCGATTGTTGTCCAATGCGGCGTTTACATATTCTTTACCTTTGTCGCTAATGTTTAAAGTACCTAATGTTATCTTACGCTGTTGTACCATTCTATTGTCCTTGACAGCCCTGCTTCCAGCAAGGTGTTTGCTTCAAATCCAAATTCTTTAGCTCGACTAATATCGAGAACACGGCGAGGCTGGCCATCTGGCTTGGATGTATCCCAAAATATACCGCCTCTAAATCCTGAGAGCACCGTTATTTTCTGCGCTGTATCAAATATGCTGACTTCTCGACCTGAGCCCAAGTTAACAGGTTCCGCTTTATTGTACCGCTCCATTGCTAGTATGATAGCATCGGCCGCGTCCTCGACGTATAGAAAATCACGAGTAGCTTTCCCGGTTCCCCACAATACGATATGCTCTTTGCCAGCGTTTACTGCGGTTGCTATTTTACCAATCATCGCAGGGATAAAGTGGGAGTCTTCTCCGAAATTGTCGCCTGGGCCGTACAGGTTCGTCGGTAACAAGTGAATGATATTCATGCCGTACTGCTGGCGGTAAGCCTGACCCATCGTAAGCAAGGCTCTCTTGGCTACGCCATATGCGGCGTTAGAGCCTTCTGGATATCCGTTCCACACATCTGACTCTACCAACGGGACCGCTGCGTCTCGGGGATACTCACAGGCACTGCCTATTTGGACAAACTTCCGAATCCCATAGGCTCGCGCACCCTCGATCAAATTCATACCTATCATCAAATTATCATGAAAGAACTTTCCTGGTAGTGCGATATTAGCACCGATGCCGCCAACTGCGGCCGCTAAGTTGATAACAATCTCAGGTTCCATCCTTCGATACATTTGATCCGCTTCGTGAAAATATCTAAGGTCGTGGGTTTTTAGTTTCGGAACAAGAATATCGTAACCACCGTGTTCCCATAAACGTTGAACGACGTGCTTACCGAGAAAACCGTCGCCACCGGTGACCACAACTCTAGTGCTCATAATCCACCCTCGTAGACGGAATGAAGTGAAATCATTTGTTGAGTATCATAAACGGCGGGACAGTTAGCAATATGCGATGTAATCACCCGGTTGCTTTTGCGAGGTGGGTCATCCCTGTCCAAATTTGTATACCGCTCATCGTGGCTAAGTTTGATTCCGTTTGCCTCCATCACATCACCTGTCCATTCATCGTAATTCCATTTGGTAACTGGCGCGTTGATTAAGAATTGCATCGCGCGCTTGCTTAACCAGAAACCGGGGCCACCACCCAAAGCTGTACGCTCGTCATTTGCGGTACCGAGATAATCGAACTTTTCGAATCCACTTTCCAATAGTCTTTCTGGTACAACGTATGTATCGGTAAGGCATTGGAAAATGTAATCGTATCCGTTTTCTAAAGCCCAGCGACAAGCTTCTCTAAGCTTAAAGCTTGCGTGCGAGTAACTATCCGGGATACGCAAAGCGACTTCATCCTCTCGAAGAACGTAAGTCCGAATGTCTGTGTCTTCGTATAGTCTTTTGTAATACAGCCAATCACTATTGTGCCAAGACTCTATCGCGTAGTTGTCTCCTATAACCGGCGTGCCGTCCCCCATAAAGAACTTATAGTTCTCAACATTTTTCAACCATGTATCGCGCATCACTTGATTCTGACCGCCTACGGCGTGCTTGACACAGCTTAGAATAGCGATCAAGAATTGCATTGTAGTTCTGCGTCCATCATCATCTTTACTAATTCACGAAATTTGAATTTTGGTTCCCACCTGAGAATACGTTTTGCTTTCGATGGATCGCCGAGCAAGAGATCGACCTCTGTTGGACGATAGTATTTCGGGTCTATCGCGACATATGGACGCCAGTTCATACCAAGATAACCGAAAGCTTCATCGAGAAAATCTCGCACCGAATGCGTCTCACCGGTGGCGATAACGAAGTCATCCGGAGTCTGTTGCTGCATCATCAAATACATCGCTTCGACGTAGTCCCCGGCGAACCCCCAGTCACGTTTGGCATCCAAATTACCGAGAACAAGTTCGTTTTGAAGACAGCGCGATATGCGGACAGCTGCTTTAGCAATTTTTCGGGTCACGAATGTCTCGCCACGTCTCGGGCTTTCATGATTAAAGAGAATTCCATTGCAAGCAAAGGTACCGTATGCCTCGCGGTGATTTATTACTGTCCAATAAGCGAACTGTTTAGCGATGGCGTATGGGCTACGAGGATGAAACGGGACGGTCTCATCAACAGCTGCCCCATAAATCCCACCGTATAATTCACTAGAGCTTGCTTGATAAAACTTAATGCCCTTCCCTTTAATAGCCTCTAGGATATTAAGAGTTCCTATAGCAGTGGATTCGGCCGTGTAAACCGGGATGTCGAACGAAACTCTAACATGCGATTGAGCGGCCAAGTGGTAGATTTCATCCGGCTTTACTGTGTTGATGATATTCGTTGTCGAACTGCCATCAGTAACATCCCCATAATGCAAGTATAGGCGGTCGAATATGTGATCGATGCGCTCGGTATTAATGCTGCTCGACCGGCGGATGATACCATGCACATCGTAGCCTTTTGACAGTAATAGCTCGGCGAGGTACGATCCATCCTGACCTGTAATGCCAGTGATAAGAGCTCTCTTCATAAGCGCACCCACCTATCGGGTATCAAATCCTTGGTGTCTGTTCCATTAACAAACCACTTCCTGGGGAATACGCAAACACGACCTGGGTAGGCTCCCGCCCAGTCATCACCTAACCACGCTCCCCACCAACTGAACGATGAATTTGCCCCGATGCCGTGACGGCAGCAAGACATCAGATACAAATCATCGTGCATTGACGATCCTCGAAAACTAGCTATTTCTAAATCCGGAAAGAGGAGCTTACAGTAGTCAGGGTCGTCGCTGAATACATAAAATTTAGGATTTTGAACTTTCTCTCGAACGTATTCAATCGCTCGTTGATAGTAATTCGTGTCCTCCAAATTGCCGTGAACCGCGCTTGTACTCGGGTTAGTGTAGTCCCCGCGCCTTACGTGGATAAAGACGCTTTCTTTTTCGGAGAGTGCGTTGCCGGTGCCAACTGTCAACGGACTAGGATCGGTTTTCAATGTCAGTTCTGTACGTATAAAATACGAATAGTCCTGGAAGTACTTTTCGCTTTGCCAATAGCCACAAAGATACGCGTTAGACGGTTGACCTAATGCTTTGCCATCAAAATTAAACGATGCTTCGGTGTATAGACTAGTTGCACTAATCGGGTTGACAAGCGGGTTGACAAGCTCTTCGTTGACGTTGTATTTATCTAAGGCATAATCCCGGGTTGACCTCGCCCAATGAAACTGAACAGGCTCATTACGACGAAAAGACAACGCGCGGCCGAATGCGTACATGAACATCTGATTTCCTAAGCCGCCTGTCAATCGAACGATCATGCTACCAGTATCCCCTTCTTGAAAAGATTGTCAAAATCGCCACCGACCTCTGCGGTCATCTTCATATATTCCGGTTTGTACGGCATACTGACCTTTGGATAGTGTGATGTGCCTAAAACACCAGGTGTAAAATTTGTAGCCTTGAGCATGTGACTATCGATCATCGGTGCAAGCGTTTGACCCGTCTGAAGGTCTTCGGCCCAAAAAGTTGGCGGTGTAGAACCAACAACGTCGGCTGCCCTCCGACTTAAGAAATAGCCCCAACCGCCTGATGCCCAAGCCCTGCACTCTGGGTAGCTACCGTACGCGTCGGTATACGAAAACGGCGCGCCGCCAGGTAGTTGATTGTTTTTAAACCAACCTGCGTAGTCGTACCACTTAAAATCAGACATCAAAAATGCCCTCGCGTTGATATACGTATCTGTGTCGCAAAGGAAAACTCGCTCGAACGTCTTGCCCATAACCCATTGACATATGCGCCTGGTCTTGATGGGCAGCGATTCGTAGTCATCCCGACAGTCGACGACCACTTCGTTTGAAACGTACCGACGGCAACGGCGGGTATCTTGCTGTGTCGGGTCAGTACCAACGAAGAAATAGGTCTCTACACCGAGCGCCTTAAGGTCGCGAGCCCAAGTGGACCTAATTGCGTCGTGGTAGCCCCTGTCGAGGTCCTTGTGGCAGGATTTTACGCAGACGGCTAAGTTCATCCTTGTCTCGATCTTGTGACGGCATCCATCGGCAATATGCTAGTTGCATCATAGATTGTTTTTCTAAACGCGTCGTTTGCTGCTTTTTCTACTTGCTTCTGACTTTCAAATAGAATGTCGTTTGCCAATTTCTGCATGTATGACGGACGACCTATAATCTGATCGACCAAGTCTCTACCTTCCTGCAAAGGTAATTGAAAACCGGCCGCATGAAGATGTCCACCCCCGTTCCTACGTTTAGCAATCGCTGAAACATCGATATCGCCAACCGAGCGCAACGAAAATTGAATCACGCCGTCACCACGTTCGAACCAAGTGATCCCGACCTGCGATTCGTTCGCTAGTTCGTGTCCGATTTCAGAACAACTAATGTACTGAGCGTTTGCGATGCCTGCGGTCAGGCCGTCGATTGTGCCAGGCTGTCGATTCTTGACGACGTTGCCAACATAGTATTCGATTTGACGAAGAGCACCGGAGCCATACGTTACTGCCTCTTCGATATTAATATTTGCTAGTGCGTCCCACGCTTCTACGGTATAGGGCTGGGTCATCAAATAGGCCGCAACCTCTTTTGCATTTGGTAGTGCGTTGCGCCATAAGTCGCGATCTTCGACGTAGTTCACCCACCACGGACGCTGGTGAGATGTGTTGGTCCAGCGGACACCATTCAATTCATAAGGCTCTGCTTGATTGCGGTCTTTGCCGAATAGGTAGTCCCACGCCAACCCTGCGCCTGATCTATTCATGTCGAACGTGGCGTAAGACACACCAGCCAGGTTTGCTTGAGCGGTCAGGTGATGATCCAAAATTCTAAAAGACTTTGCGACAGACGCGAGATTATCATTCTCTAACCTCGTCCTGAAACTAAAGTCTGTCATCAATACGTCTTTGCCTCGAAGAGACTGAATCAAGGTGTCAATATATTCGGCCGATTTGCCGTGGTCGAGGAAAATCATCTCGGCCTCGGGGTACTTCTTTTTGGCGATGTAGGCGGCCGCGAAACCGTCGGGACAGCTTGCATGAGAAAGTATAACGTCCATTATTTTATAGCCTCCACATTTTCAATGCGCCTTATTCTCATTGTAGAATCTGGCGGCAACACAACTCTAAACTTGATAAAACTAGAATCAGGGCAGTCGCAAACGTCTACCACCAAAATCTGTACACCGTCACAGCAAGGGCAGTTCGCAATCAGGGATCGACTATTCCTAGGACCATCTTCGCGCATGCCGCCGCAAATGCAATCCCTCCAATCTTTAGTCGGCTGCGTATAGTTCTCAGGCTTAGCAAATAGATGTGTATGCTTTCCGATTAAATCTTCGTGTCCCATTGTTTACCCCTTAAGGTTCAAAATAAAATTTTTATCGAAAAACAGTGCCGGAACGCTTCCGAGTTCGGAATGATTAATAGGTTCCGGTTTATAGGGACAAAACCAATCGTGCAATTTTATCAAGCTTAGTCCAATCAGCTTACCCAAACCTATCGCAGCTGTAACAGAGAGCATTTAGAATTTCTTCCCGTTCTTTTTCTTTCGCTCTTTATCAGAGTGATCGGCGCGAGTAGCATTGTACGCCATTTTCTCAACGTACGCGCCACCCAGGTCGTAGCCGTGACCAGTCGCGTAATCTAGAATACGGATGAACGCGTCTGCTAATTCTACTTCTGCCATCTTTCTATGTGGCAATTTGTCATCCATCAAATCCTTGCGCTCGCCTTCCATCGCTTCAGCGATCTCACTGACGATGAGCATCAATTGTTCGCCACGGTTGCGCTTAATACGTTTGCCTGTTTTAAGACTAATCCACCACTTCCGATTGGCTGTATGTACCTCTGACCCTATCTTATTAATAAAATAGTGTGCGTTACCTTTGAATATTGCATCTAGGCATGTATCGTGATGTAGCTCTTTAGGCATTTTTTACCTCTTCCGTATCACCTACGGCCTTTGTCTTAGGCAACGGAAAGCCTTTTCTTTTTGAGCATTTATCCGCAAAAGTTTTATTCAAACCCAAAATTTCGGCTGCCAATTCGCGCGCGTCTTTCAAGTCTTCCTGCGTGTACTCGTCCGGGATCAGTTTACGAACCAACTCGATGAATTGCAGCTTACGCTTGCTCGGGTGCGGATTCTTACGTTTCTTAGCGAAGTAGGCAGCGCCAACGATTGACTTCGGTGTACCATTTTGCCCAGGCAGCGGAACTATCGCGTATTGAATAGAAAATTCACCGGTCTCAACGTCTTCGTCGATCCATAGCTGCTTGAATTTCTGTTCGCACTTTTGGCTAGAGCGGTGACGGGAGCGGCACACTTGGCACTTAATCATTTTTCCGAGCTCAGGGTGTCGTTCGCTATAGCTACGAAGTCGTATAGCAGCGAGCGCGGCATCAGCTGCCAGGATAGCTTCGACACTAGCTTTAAAATCGAATTCTTCGACGACGTCTTGAACTTCAGGATTTTCGTTCACTTAGGTGCCCCTTTTTCTTCTCTGATGAGGACAATAGCCGTAGTGTCCTTTAGAAAAATTACAGTTCATACAAAGAACCAGTAGTCCCAGATTCTTAGGAAAATTTAGTTTTTTAAGCCACCGATAAATACCGGCGGCTCCACCCGGTATAGACGCTCTGTGCCTTTGCCCGTCTCCCCGAGAGTGTTCCAGTGTAAGAAACTCAATATCCCGAGCTCTACAACAAACACAAACTCCACCATAAGTGTTTATAACGAGTCGTTTAAGTTTTCGCCGCCCTTTTCTACCTTTCTCTCCGCATCGCCTGCACAATGACGCGCGTTTAGCAGAAATTTTTCTTATGCCGCACTCACCACACAGACCTAGTCTTTTCATCTTACGACGGTGCTTGGCGCTATACAGCTTTTGATTCGGGTCGCCCCGACTCATATCGTACGGCCGTAATCAAATCTTCGACCTTCGACTTTCCAATACCAACTTTTGTTCTTAGTGCCGTCCGAGAACGTAATCGACCCAGGTGGATAACTTTTTACTTCGTCTTTGGGTTCGGAAAGTCCAGGCGTTAAAACCTCTCCTGTTTTTTCGGTTCTTAGCCGAGCACCCATTAAACATCTGTTCAAGGGGCCAAACCACGCCAGCGACTCTTGGATCATGACTTCGTATTCCTTTATGCGTTCTACAGCATATTTGAGATCGTCCACGAAGGCGCGTATGATGTGTTTTTTTTCTATCGTCGCTACGCGAGGCGTTTTGGCCCGCGTGTTCCTCCGATACTTCTTATTCTTCACGTCTACTGACATCTGACTCATTAAAACGATGTCATTATTGTACGTTTCTATTTCTCTTAGACCATTGACTTTGCCTGAACCGGCGCACAACGCGCAGTTCTTTTTCTCGACGTCCGTCATAGCTTCGCAAAAGGAACAATCTTCGATCACTTCTACCGGCGTGCGCTTGACTACAACCCATTTGGCCTGATTCGTCTTAATCAGTTCGTTGGCGTACGCATATTCGACCATCTTCTTACAACGGCACTTCGGGGCTGGCGGGGCCGATTCGCCCGTTGCGACCATCTCTTGCCCTAAACAGCCTTGGTGCATCTTCACTTTCTTCATTTTTTATGGGGTCCGACTGCTTACTTTCCTTTGGAGGGGTGTTTTAGGGGCATAACCCCGGGTTCTGGTGCCAGAGCCGTCGGCTCTTTTGCCTTTTGAAGCTCTATAAATGCTTCTAATCACACCTTTTATTCTCTCTTCTGTGCTCCCTAGCTCTTCTGCTATTTGCGACCGAGTATACCCCATTCTAAAGTAAAGATGTATAACAGTAGCCCAGCGTCCAGCTGCCTCCCGTTGATTATCATTACTAGCTAGCTTAGGAAATGATTGCAAGAGCAACCCTCGAATAAACTTGTCGTCCTTCGTCCAACCCGGCGCAGTACGTTTATAAGTACGAGCGCCCACTGTTTGGTGTCCACCGTTTAAAAAAGATTCATTCCTATCTAATGATCGCCTCAATTGAGAATTCATAGACCTGACCTTAATATTTTGAGAATCTCTTCTTTGTTCTCATGGCCTTTTAAATCCTTTGCCGCGTTTTTCAACTTGGTTTCTTTTGCTTTACTAGCATAGAGAGGAGCGCGCGGTAGCTTTTTACGACTTGAATATCCGCCTCTCCAGTAAACGATAGGGTCTGTTCCTCTATTGCCAGATTGACTGGTTCCGTCGAGCCCACTTCGCCCTGGTAGGTTTTCTTCAAACTGCTGCTCTTGAAAAAACACGTCTTGTGGTGCCGGTGGGCAAATCGTTATCTTTATATTCTTACTCATCTGCTCCTCCATCGTCCTCTTTGAAAAGGTCGTCCAAACTACTGTCGTCGGATTTCGTGAAATTCTGCTGTTTGAACATTTCGTCTTTCAACACGAAGGCTCTAAAATACGGATCGGCGCTATCGTCGTGGGGATATCTGACTGAGTACTTGTTCGGATAAGACTTCCTGTGCCAAGCGTTCACGATATTAATAATCTGCTGACCGGCTATTTCTCCTGCGTCATCTGCGCTTTCCTTTGTAACAAATCCAGCGTTGAATTGCAAGCGTTGTTTTGTTAAAACGTCTACCGAGACTCGGGCTCCGAATTGTGCCAACCACGCGTCTCTGCGTTCCTTGGCCACTTTAGTTTGGTCGGTCTTACCGTCTGCCTTCTTACCTTGTGCTCGCTCCATATCTTCAATTAACGAATCGTTAGCAACAAGAATAGCGTGGTCTTCGTCCATTTGAGCTATGACTGCCTCTTGTCCTGCTTTGAAGATACCAGCGTCTTCCAAGAGTGTAACCGAATAACCTTTTTGAAGAGTATGGGCCTTCTTGACGAAAGTCAAAAGTGCGACGTCTCGGATACCGGTTTGCCAGCTGTAGCGTCGAAGCTGGGTATCATAAGCGGCGATGCCGTACGCTTCCGGAAAGTCCACACCAGATGTTTTGATATCAATAATTATTGGGCGTAGTGGGCCGTATTCTGGTTTCCAAATCAATTTAGGCAATAGTGGATGGTTCGGATCGACGTATGAGACAATGTCGAGTTTTCCCATATCTGTAATCTCACCATAAAGTGGGTCGCCTGGGAACACCTCTTTTTCAAATTCTTTTTGAAACAGCGTGGCACCGCCTAGAGGAATCGGCAACTCAGGCTGACGGATGATGTAGAGCTTAATCATCTCGATGCCAGTCTTGTACAGCGTGGGCCAATCTTTTTCAACTTTCGTATATTGAAGTTCTTTATTGGGCGCGTGAACCTGCCACTTCTCTATAAAGTGTTGAACCGCGCCTGTGCCGTCGTGTTCGTGATGCCATTGCACGGCCTCTTCGATGGCCTTACCAAACTCGAATCTGGCGCGGTTGTTCTTTTCACGCCAACCCTCGATTTTTTGAAGATAATATCCATATGGCGACCTGTCGTAGGTGTTGCCCGCGCTGTAACTGTGACGTCTCCACGGTTGGCCTTTAGCATTGATATAGAGAAAAGCCATCAGCTGTTCCTCGGGTCAGTGAAAGTGAAGCGGCCATCGATTCTGTTTTCCTCGTAGTTGTGGCCTTCGTAATAGATTTCATCATAACCATCGGCATCGGCGTCGTCAAAGTCAGCTTGTAGCCACCGCTCGAATTCGCCTTCCATTCCAACCTCTACGAAGTAGTCGTGCCCGCTATCGTCCGACTGAATCGAGTAGCGACGCTCCGCTGGCTTGGCTGGTCGTTGACCCGACCGGAGTCGAGTCCTGTTGCCCTTTTGCCCTATTCTCATAATGTTTTATCTCCCCTTGAAAATCATTTAAAAATTCGCTGCGTACCGTGTCAAAACTTATGTGCAAATTATCAGCTGCGCGCGAGCAAGCGACGAAGAAAATTCGCTTTTCTTCTAATATCTCGCCATCTTTGTGCGGCATCATACCTTGCTTACATCCGATTACGAAAACGTTCTTGTATTCTCTTCCCTTAGCTTGGTGGACTGTTGTCAAGGTCAAGGTCGGATTCTTGTCGCGATGTTCGTAGCTCGGGGACTTAGCTGCCTCGCAAGCGTACGTCAGTTTACGCAACCAGTCCAAAAATTCCTTCACGGTGCCACGGTTCGCAGATAGCTTGACGATATCAGCTAGGTTCTCGACGGGCGGCTTTTCGTTTGGCCCGCCGGTGTTTCGATATATGTGCGTCAAGTTGTTTACGCGCATCTGCTCTTCCATCACATCGTAAGCCTTGCGACCGGAGTCTTTGAACTTCTTGGTCAGTTCGAGTAGGTGCTTAACCTCGTCTTTCTGCCAAAGGTCTTTCTGACCTAGGATCATCGTTTTGATCCCGAGCGCCATAGCAGCTTTTTGAAAGGTGCGAAGCTGACGGTTTGTGCGAGCAATGATCGCGGTGTTGTTAAAATCTTTCGATTCGTTTATTTGATACAATACGTGGACAACCTCTTGGAGATCGTCATCATACTGAGTGAAGGACGGGTCTATTCCCCACTCTCGCATTGACACCATATGGCTAGCAAGTCCGTTGTCGACAGGGATGATTTTTTTGAGGAAGGCCACGATAGCGCCTGTGCTGCGGTAATTGTTTCCGAGATATAACGTAGTAGCTCCGGGGAAATGGGTGGCAAAGTTAGTAAGGTTGCCAGCCACAGCACTGCGCCATTCGTAGATGAGTTGGTTTTCGTCTCCCACCACGAATATATTCCCACCGTAGAGAAGTTGTAGCAGCCTGAACTGGACAACGTCGGTGTCTTGACATTCGTCCACGCATATGTACTTTCGTATATATCGAGATCGTACCTCATCGTTCGTCTCCAACAGCTTCACTGTTTCGTCCATCAAACTCGAAAAGTCCAGCCAGCCTTGTTCGCGACATTTCTTTTCATAGTCACGGTAAGCAGCCGCGTAAAAGAACATGCTTCCCTTCTTAGTGGTGTCGCAATACGTGTCTTCTATCGCTTGCTCCGGACTGATATTAGATGCCTTCCACTCGGCTATCTTATCTCTCAACGAACGAAAAGATGTGATCGCTGGGTACATCTTCATCAAATCTCTGAGCAGCTGAAAGTCCTGGCCGTAACTCGGAAGCACGAACTCGCCGACCTTGAACGGTAGATGCTGCTTTTCTTTCATAATGATATCTAGAGCCAGCGAGTGAAACGTCCTAAAGACTTTCTCCGCTCCAAATAGACCGACTTTCTCGACCATATTTTTTGCTGCTTCGTTCGTAAAAGTTAAGTTCAAGATATCCGTTGATGGGATTCGATGTTTGGATATCATATCCAGGTATCGGCGAATCAAGACGGTAGTCTTGCCTGATCCCGGGCCTGCAATCGTAACTACGTTGCCGCTGATTGCGTCAGCGCAAGTCTGTTGGTCATTGTCTAGCGAATGAATCAATGTACTTCGCTCACTAGAGAATTAATAGACTGGCCCTTCGCGCGCTTCTCTTCGCACAACTTTACCAATGATTCGTATAGCTCAAGTTTATGAGCGTCGGTACAATTACCGAAATTAACAACCATCGGCTCCGGATCGCCTGCGAACGCAAAGCCGCATATAACGACCTTGTGCCGGTTGGCTAAGCGTAAGAGCTCTTCTACTGCGGTGTGAACTAACTGTTGTTCTGGACTCAATTTTGATCTCCTGCCTTTCTTACATACCGTACGTAGAAACGACGATTGTTTGCTTGTTCTTTAGCGGTAGCCCATTTACAATTCTCAGGTTCATAGTTGCCGTCAACATCCTTGCGCTCGATACTTAAACCTATAGGCTTCTCGCCCATGTCAGCCAGAAAGTTGTCAAACGAATCAATCCAGCGTTGACACATTGTAATCCCACGCCCGCCATAGTGTTGATAGCCGACATTTTTAGGATTAAAACACCTTGCTTTTATTGATACCCACGTAGTATAAGTACGAGTAGTTTGACTATTTTTAGCGTGCCCGTGTTTTGTAAGCCGCTCTTTATTTGATTTACTTGTTGCTTCACTGCACAAACAACCGCAGCTTTTTGTGTGACCGTTTTGAACGTGGGACCGCAGTATCCGTTTCTCAGTTCCACACTCGCAACGAAACAGGTATAGCCACTGATTACTGCTACTGCGAATTGCGTCTACTGGCATCAGCGTGAGCCGTCCGTATTTGTCTCCCGGACTCATATTAATCATCTAAGTGCCCGTCTTCTGCAGAAACAAACTTAAATACGCCGTGCGGGTCCTTGTCGCCTTCGAACTCTATTTGCACAATATCGCGAGTCCAGTTCGTCGGGCAAGTGTGCTCATCGTAGTAGTATCGCGAGTCTTCTGCGTATTCTTCCGGTGTGTCGTTCTGAGAGTGTGAGTACTTCCAAGCGTTTACCTTGACTGTGATTTTGGGTTCGGTAATAGATTGAAGGGTGATTGTAACCGGGGTATTCGTCCAACCTGTCAAAGACGTTTCGAAGTCGAACTCCGAGACCCTCTCTATTTTAAAGTTAGCTTGGCACTTGGAGCACGACCAAGTTGTTTTAAAACCGATAACCAAGTGATCGGCCCGCGAGGAGCCTTCGATACAACCTGGGCACGGAACGTATAGCTGGGTTTTTGCTTGAACGACCATTTATTTTGCTCCTATCACGTCGTTGATATACTTAACCAGATTCTGCGGCGAGTTACGCGATAAGAAGTCGGGAAAGAACGCTTTGAATTCCTCCCAATCGTCAACCGTCATGTGCGAGGTAGCCTTGCCCGACTGTCTCTCGGCAAAGAGCCGCAGTTTGGCGCTAGCTCCTCCGATGCCTTCGCTGGGCCGCATCCCTGCCATCGGGAGTACGTTATTGGCGTACTCACGCAAGAACACGCGGTAGCCTTCTTCTTGTTCCTTCGTCGGCTTGCCTGGGAAGTCTGTACCCTGATTGGGTACAAGCGTACCCGAAATGGGTACAGACGATAACGAAGAGATTGGCGGCACCGTTGGTGTTGGGGGCGTCAGAGCTTCATGGGGTGTTCCTGCATACTTAGGGGTTTCGGCGAGAGGAGGCACAGCTGGATTCGCTTGCGTTGGCACAACCGGATTAGCTTGCGTTCGCATAGCCTCGTTAATTTGAAATGCCACAGCCGCCGGAATAGTGCCTAAAGCCTTCGCTGCTTCGACAATTATCGGATCAGTGGCTTGAGCAGGTGGCGTAGAAACTTGTCCCGGTGAAGACATGTCAACCGTGTTTCTCTTTTTATTAGGTCCCCGTGGTTTGCGGGCCTTCTTAACAGGCTCTGTCGATGCTGTTTCACTTGTTTGGGGTGTTTCAACGTTTGCTGAAACAGGTGTATATAATGAGCCCGGTAATCCTGCTTCGGCTTCGGCCAAAACCTGTTTCGTTACGTCTTTGCTGTGCAGTTGTCGGATGGCCTCGTCGCGCATTTCCTGCATAGACGGCTTGGCTGACTCTGGTGCTTTCAAGTTATTATAAGAGCCATAACGATCTGGGTCGATTGGCTTCTCGTGTGCGATAGTTCCTTCGTTATGATTAATTGTAGTCGAGACGGTCACGTCTTTACCAGGTGCTGGGTTCGGCGAAATCTTTGGCATCGGTGGGAAGACTACCGAAGTGCTAGCGAGTTGCACGTCCGGTGCAGGCGCAGATAGCGGCGCGTCTTGATTCACTTCAGAATAATCGAGAATTCCCAAACCTACAAACTTTAACGTTAATCGACGTCCCGCCCGGGTCTCTGCGGTCGCCACAGCTGCTGCAAGCTTCTCGCCCTTGAGACCTTCGGTAGAGTGTGCGCCGACTGCGATCTCTTGGCGACCGTTTTTATCTTTACCTACGGCTGTGAAGCTGACGTAACCAGGGCCGTCGTGCTGCGTCAAGCTGATAACGTTGATCTCGCGCTGACTGCGCAAAACATCGGTGGTGCCTCGGCGAGCATATAGCTGCAGCTTTTTCATACCTGTGCCTTCGTCGGCGATCCACAAAATGTCGAACCAGTTAGTGGCCGGATCGAGACCGAAGAATTCGGAGACGTCGCGTTTGTATTGGTCCCGCTGTGCGTCGTTCAACGTCTCAAGATTGTAGACGATACTAAAATTTTTGCTCATGCCTTCTCCTCGTTCAACATTTGACAAATGGCCTCTGCAACGGCCACCGTCTTTTCTCTATTGCGAAACATCCCCATTGTCACTTCGACTGCAATGTCGTTGGGATAAACTTGCTTTCCCATCGGCGAAATCCTGTCTCGAATCACTATGTTCGATTTCGGGTTGCCATCTGAGTCAACAGTATAGCGGTCAATCTTCATGATTTTGCCTCGATGTCCTTACCGATTGCCTTTAGTTGCTTCAGACTGTACGACTTGACATCACCGTATGGCGCGATGATTATCGGAACCAGAAATTTAAGCTTGATGGCTTCACCGGCGCGGACTAGCGTCTCTGCTGCGCGATGGTCTCGGACAACAACGATATCGCCAAACTTCAAACGCAAACGTTTAATCTCTATCAGCAGCTTCTTTTTGCTCATATTTTCTCCAATTTAAACGATAGTACCATGACTTTTGTAGCTTGTCAAGCTATTTGTGATAGAACGAATCCTGAAATCCATCTGCACCTAAAAGTAAGCCCGGTGCCCAATCGACAGGCGCGCTCATAATATCGATCATGTCGTTTACCCCTGGGCTGAACGGATCGTTGGGAACCAAGCATAGGCCTTCGTCGTGAAAGTGACCGACCACGGGGCAATCAATTTTCTCGAATTCTAGGAGCTTCACGGCCAAGACGTCGCGGGCAATTCCCTGGACTGCGTTTTGATATTCGTGACCACCGTGCGTGTGGATAGACGTCCATTTGCCGGTTGTCTGATCTTCGGTTGCGTACCACAAAGCCGGTCGGTACACAGGGCCGCCTTCTTTGTCTGTCCAAGGCATCAACGTGTTTTGAACATATGCGTCTAGATAATGAAGCCTTCTACCTGATGGTAGCGTCATTCGCATAATTGGGTTGCGGCCGGTTACGTTCAGCCTATCGATCTTTACGCAATTATTAGGACCAAGATATCGCACGGTAGCTGGATGCGCCGGGTCCATTACGTCAAGAATTGCTTCTTCGAATTTAACCCATATGCCCTTTACGTTATCACCGAATCCGTTGCCACAAATCTCAGGATAAGCGTTTCTAAAAACTTCGGTACCTGTGTGGGCCTCTTGTAAACTCATGTCGATGCCCATACCTCGCGCGTACCCGAATAGCCCGGTGCGAACTCGGTCGTATATTTTCTCGCCTGTTACCTCGTCAATGTAAGATGCTTTACCTTGCCCCCAACCGCCACCACCCATGCGATAAAGAGACGCTAAAACTGGAACCTTAGCCTTTTGTCGTTTTATCTTAGCCTCGGTTTTGGCTTCTTTACCGTTACGACCTTCCTTGCTCGCCCAAAGCGTTTCGTACGGCGTCGAATACAGCTTGGCGGCAAAAGATAAATAGGGATCGCGGCCGTTGCGATGGAATTTATCAAATTGATCTGTATACGGTTGAAATACATTAAGTAGTGATGGACATTCAGCAAGCCAACTTCCCACCCTGGTTTCTATAGCGTTGAGGTCAGCCGCTTGAAGACGGGTGCTCATTGTTTTTCCCTAGCGTAATCTTCCATCTCGGCTGCCCAATTAGCCACTTTCATGATTTGTACAGGGGTTGCGTTTGACTTAATCATATTCGCTAATCTGGATATTACAAAGCAATTTTCTTTTGTGTACCCTAACTCTGGAGCGAATCTATCTAAACTAGCTGAATCGCTCTGTGGAATTCGACAGGACAGGTTGTACGGCATACCCAATACAGGGCAAACACCATCGCCAATTAAATAAAGAATATTTTCTTTAGTAATCGTACACGGTACCCCCTTCCTCTTAGCTCTTGATTTTGCGCAGTATAATAGTCTAGTTGCCATAACGCTAAAACCACCGCACTCTTTACACGATTCTACTTGTCTTGAATGCTCACAGATGCCGTTGCCTCGACAAATTCGGCAGCGGTCTTTTCTGACAACGTGGGTACACAAAGAGCCCCCACCGCAATTCTCGCATAGGCTTTTACGTTTACCGTGTTTACAAAAATCTGAGCCCCCGCAGTCTCTACAGTAGTATTTTAGTTTACCGTGAACGCAGGTATTTCTCTTGGTCAATGTGGTCACTTTAACTCCGTATAAGCCAGCCATTGAAGTGCTGTGTCTTGAAGCATGTGGGCGATCCACAAAGGGACGTGTTTACGGTGAACAAATATTACAGTATCCGGTTCCCCATGCCAAGCTATCATCTGCCGAGCTCTTTCGATTGCTGACTCTTTTGTGTCGTACAAAGGCTCGCCATCTTCTTCGCTGAATCCTGAGAATGCCATTATTTGCTCCCGGGCGCAACGAACACAGTGCGCAATAATGATTTTATAACTTCTAATACGTTTCCGTATTTATCCTTAATTCCCTGGTAGTCTTCGGCATATATAAGCCGTCTCGCTTCCACGATCACTTCCATCTCTTCGAAGTCGTATCCGTTTACGTTCTTGGGCGGCGAAGGCCGGGGAAAATTTTGAGGCTGCATACCGGCACCTGACCACCTGCCGCAACGAGAACTCCCGAGATATATGAACTGATTACGACACACGCCGTCTGGGCAAATGTGGCGCATAATGGCTGCCAGTTTGGTATAGCTATTAGAACCAGCTGTCAATCTGGCCGTGAGAACCGTACGGCATTCTTCTGTTAAAACAATTTCAGAGTCACTCAATACGCTTTCAATGAAACTCTTATTCAACGTATTGTACGGATAACCACGTTCCCTAACCCAAGGGAGCAACTGATCTCGGCTGTTGGCATTCGCCAAACCTGTTAGTTTATTTTGACTTTCGAGCGAGTCGGCTTTTGCTTTTAACGCAATCTTGTACGCCTTTTGCGCAAATTCTAAATCAGTGGGCACGCCACGGTCGTTCACCGTCTGATCGAATATCCAAAGCTTGCGTTCGAACTCAGGCATCGGCATCGCTTCCAAAATCTCTAATCGGCGCATCACTTCTTCTTCAGCGTCGACGTCGCGCTTACAATAATCTGCGAACTGTTCCCACTCAACCGGATGACTGTTCCAATCATTGAAGTAAGGCTCGCCTTGCGGTTCACCTTTCTTCTTTTTCGGATACTTCGGCTTACTGAATAAATCGATCAAAGCGTCACCGCGTTTATCCTTCGTTAAGTGCGCCGGTACGTTTAAGATTTCGCATACAGACTCCAAGTCCGCAGGAAGGGTTAGATAACGAGCGCCAACTTGGGGGTCTATGAATCGTTCGGGCGGGAGTTTGATACTGAGCAAAAACTGCAAGCAATAGCGTTCGAAGGCGCTATTAAACGCTTCGACTAAAACACTAGGATCGAGCAACGCTGCGCGTAACTCTTCGGGCATCGGGCCTTGGTGCGGCTGCCAGAGCTTCGTGACGGTTTCACTTGGAAGCTTGTAAGCCATCATCAAGATTCGAGTCAGCGGATGACAGATATAATTATAGAGACCGACGCCCTTCTGGCCGCCGATCTCGAAGAGTCCGCGTGTTTCGAAGTCGATTTTTAGCACTTTTTGCATTTAGACTTCTTCAACGTCCCTCTTAATTAGCACTTGAGTGAAAAAAGGGTCGCCTTTCTTGCCGGTGCCTTCTTGACGAATGATTCCTGCCTTCACGAGTCCGTAAAAAGCTGTGTTCCACATCGACGTTCCTGCTCTGTCGGCATGACATAATCTCATTAGCTCGCGCGTCAACAGCCGACCTTTGTGCATTTCTAGCTTCGCACGAATGCGCATTTGCAAGGCTGCTTCCCTGGTGTCGGCATCATAGGACTTCAAGAATTCCTTCACAGCAATTTCATACCGCACAATGTCAACGCCGCGATCCACGCACTCGTCGTCTATAGAATCGAGCCCCAGGTCAACCGCTAGAGCCAAGGCCCACTTAACAGCGCGGTCGGTGTACCGGCTACCCTTTGCAACTAGCTGCTGCAAATTAGGATTGTTAATATTTTCTAACTCGAACGTGCCCCTTTGAACTGCTCGGTCGATTAACTGGCGAGTCTTCGACGATCCTGATAAAAAATCCGTTGTAACTTTTAATCTTTGTGCAGGTAGTACCTCTGGTTGGAATACGAACATTGTACGGTCGTTCAAACCCGTATCCTCGCCCGACATCTTAGACCACAGGTCTTGAAACGTTTCATCCGTGCAGCTAGTAATCAAGCTTGCACAATAAGAGCTCGGCTCCAAAGAGTACGCTTCTTTGCCACTCTTCACCAAGTTGCTAAATTTCTTAGACTCATACATCGTAAGCAAACCTGACGAAAGTGCGCTTCCGTCGATACCCGCCTTCTTGGTTAGCTGCGAGAGCTCTTCGAAGAAAACGATTGCGTTAGTCGTGTTGGTTTTCTGCATCTCAACGCCAAGGCCTTCTAGCGAACCAGGCGTGAATACCAGCGAGCGGCCTTCGGCTGTCTTAACGTCTCGGCCAGAATGTGCCAAGCAACCGATGTAGTTAAAATATTGCATAGCGTCGTCGATTGAAAAGGACTTATGCGTTTCACCTCGCTTACCAATCAAGACCATGTAGATACTACCAATGAAAGGGCCGACGCCGAATCCTTTGATTTGTGTTTTTATTTTTGTCCCGAGATAGTTTAGCAGCATCATTGTTGCTGGTAGCCACATGAAATAATCTATTCGGGAGTTTTGTTCACAAACAGGCTTCACGAAGTTTTCGTAGATACTCGTGCCTGCCCAAACGTACCTGGGGAAAACAGGATAGCTCATCGCGCCAAAATCCGGAAGCTCCACGACTTCATCAGTCGTTGTAGGAATTTGAATATCCGGTTTCTGATTTAAAATAATATCGGCGACAGGATTTGGTTCGTACTTTTCGAACGAGCGAGCCACTTGACGGATTTTAGTTTCGTCGAGCGGAGGGGCACAGTTTTTATGCGCTAGTTCTATCAATGCGTTTTCTAATGTGTCGCCGCCTAGACCTACTGCACGCAGGCGGCCCGCTTGACTTACCAACCAACCGTGAATATAGCCGTGCTCGATTAAACCCTTAGCATCTTGTGGATAATCGCCGCCCTTTGCTGGAATCTTTTCTGTTTTTTGCGCCAATAGCCAATCAATAAGCCATTGTGGCGCAGGAGCAGGTTGTACCCCGGGCGTTAAACAAACGTACGGTTCTTTTGAATGGGGGTGGATCGAGCCAGCTGCGACGCAGTACATGTTATTAACGCGGACGGAAAAGTCCCCGTGTTTTACGTAGGATTGTGAGATGTTGCCCATCGCGAGCGCGGCGGGGGTATTTCTAAAATAAATATGTCCCCTGCCCATTCTCGATCTCACGAGATACGTCGGGACTTCGGCCGTTAAACTGTGTCCTGTTTCTGCTTCGATACGGCCAAGCACTTCGGGCGCGTCGACTTCAAACATCCACACCCCGTCTGGCGTACCCTTGGCTACAGCGGCCGCGTTGATGTTTCCATACGCGCGATCCCAAGCTTCGATTTGCGCCACATCCGTTGTAGCCGACGTCGGCCAATCAGGTAGGAAAGCTGCTTTCGAATTTGCCCCGACCGGCGTGACAGGAATTCCAAGCGCCGATAAAGGTAATGCGATATCACGAAAACCCATTGTCTCTCTATCTTAATACAAACTCGGATAAAATGCAATAAAATACCGCGCGCTCTGGCGCGGACGTCAAGCCTTCTTTCAGGTGGGCTTTCACCGCCGAGGGAAAGTTAGAAGGGGCGAGGGCCTGTTGGGGCTGCCGCCGGTGTACCCGCGTTCAAGTCCACAGTCTTGCCTTGATTAGCCAAAGCTGCTGCTAGCTGGGCTTGTAGAGCCGCGATATCCACGGTAGATGCTGCAGGAGCCTGCTGAGCCTGTTGGGCTGCTGCAGGCGTCGCATACGTCTGCACGGTGGTGCCCTGAGGACCAGCTTGGGTCTTGGGGCGGTTCTTGAAGCGCACGTAGTTGGCCGGGATCGGGGGCGCGACCATACCGGCTTGGATTGGACCGATGCCGTCAACGTTGATGTACGGGTCGTTGGGGTCCTTGGGATTCGGGTTTTGAACCAACACGAGAATGTTGCTACGGCCGATAACCAGCTGTTCTAGCTGTTCAGTCGACGTCACCAAAGGCGGTGCTTGTCCGAGAATCTGCGTCAAACGCTTAGGCAATTCAGCCTTTCCACCCATATTAGCTGCCCAAATTCCAACTGCTTCAACCGGTGAGCCGTCTTTGCCAATATACAGCTGACCGTTGAGATGTGCTAACACCCAGTGAATGCGGACTTTGTTTTTGATGCCGTATGCGGTTTGGACATTAGGCATTTCGACCAAGTCCACCGCAGTTGCCAAGTACATGCCCGGTGCCGGTTTTTCGAATTTCTTGCCCTGAAGTACTTCCATGTTTTATTTCTCCTTGTTAATCATCTCTCAAACTTTCGAGTGTTATTTCTTTTGGAGCTATTGCTATGGCGAACGGCACCTTTGTTGCGAGTGCTTGAACGTCCATTTCCTTCACTGCCGACCACCAAACGCGAGCATTAGGATTCCACCTGAAGCCCGCTTTCCTTGCTGCCTTGTTTGCTGCTTGATCCCTCCCTTGCTGGCTTAGAATTACAAGCGTCGGACTAGCCGCGCGTTCTGCGACTTTCTCGATGTCATAATTTGAAACCAGCTTGATTACTGCCTTTGCGTCATCTTCGGCGCTATGCGCATTTGGATTCAAAAAGCCCGCCTTTGCGCACATCGTTACTAACTGCTCTCCCTTCGTATTGGGTAGATCGGTCATAGTATCCATGACCAATTTCATAGGAGCGAGATCGATACCCTCACGCTTGGCAGTATTCCGGATCATCGGAAGGTCGAACCACAAAATATTGTGACCTATTACCGCGTCAGCTTGTAATACGTATTCGTTGAAGGTCTCGATCCCGCTTTTTTGGGGGTACCCAAACTTATCTAAAGCACTTTGTGTAATGCCAGTTAAACCTGTAATCTCGTCGGAAACTTTAACGTCTGATTCTAAGAGAAAGCCTGTGCTTTCAAGAATTTTGTTTTGGCCTGTTGAGTAAAGCACAAGTCCGAATTCAATAATTCGGTCGTTTTGTTTATCCAATCCCGTGCTCTCGATGTCGACGGATGCTAAAATCACGGTGTTCTCCAATTTAGAACTGATGGCTTCAGGCCTTTGATTGGGCCTTCGTTCTCTTTTAACGGGAGTGTGCCGGTTTCGCTTTCATCGCGACGCAAATCTTTATATCTGAATTCACCTCGTCCTGCCTCCTGTCCCATGAACTCCGGTACGATGCGCTCCGACGAAGATGCGTGCTCTACCGATCTTCCCCATAGCTTTAAAGCGTACTGCCATTTAAAACTAAACTTGGGATTATTACTCCACGCTTCGAACGGGCAGTAAGCGCACCAAATCTTTTCGCTACTATCGATAAACACATGACGATGAACGCTACTATCTCTGCCTGTCTGTCTACCGTACCGACCACCTTTTGAATGCTGGCAGTTTTGCTGGCGATTAAAACTTCTACACAGGCCTTGAAAATCCCAATCAAGTCGTTGCCGTTGTCTCGTTTTAGCCGGTTGGGCCGCCAATTTCTTTTCTTTTTCTATCATTAGTGCGAGAAGCTTGTCGAGAAGTTCTTTATTAGGTACGCTCATTGCTTCCTCACCTTATTCCCGCTCTTGTCGACAAACTCACCTTCGTGCTCTGGATCAGGTTGCGGCATCTCTACGGTTGTTGCCTTAACTTCCGATTCGAAGTAAGTCAACATGTGCATCGGAACCCAAACGCGTTTAGACTGCTTGCCTTGCGTCTCGTGGTTGGGCTCCAGCCTTGCGATCATGCCACCATTCTCCGTAATAGCCTTTAAACGTTGCATAATACGCTCTGCTAACTCGGCCGGGGTCTCCACGTCATCAACGAAGACTTGATGAATCGCATTAGGCAACAGCACTGGCTTTCTCGTTAAGTCGAGATGACCGGTGATCGTAGAGTGAAAGGTTGGCATAATTATCCCAATACTATCGGGCCGCCAGTACCACTCTTCAAATTAGCGTCGGAAACAACGGCTGCTGCCGCCGCTTGGGCTGCCGCTGCCACAGCTGCCGCATTGCCTGCTTCGATGATCTTCTTCGGTACAGGGATGTTGTGCAAGCCAGCGCGGATTCCGCTAATCTCGCAAACATCATCGTGGTACAAAAGCACGCGACCATCTGGTGTTTGAACGAGTCGAATCCCCTTCATCCACTCGTTGCCTGGTCGGGTGGGTACTTCTTTCCCTTCGGCTGGGTTAAAGGTGACTGTTTTATTGCATTCCGGTCCGTCACACGTCAGTGTTTTAGTGTCTATAGCGGGCATTTTATTCTCCTATATTTACAAGCGATTTTAAAGTTTTAAACAGTTCCTCTTTGTTGAAAAATATGTCCGTAGCGAATTGGTGCATCACTTCAACCCTCTCAGGCTCCTCATCAAAAAGAATAAAACCGGGTTTTCCCTTTCCGATTACGTACCCTAGTTCGAGATGACCGCTCTTACCTGCGGGCATTACCATCACAGCTGCGTCACAGCGATCTATATGAGACTTATCAAATGCGAAAATATGACGCGCCGCGTAGCTCTGTAAGGTCTGCTTATAGTTCCGACCACGAGCCTTTGAATAATCTCTCAAGAAGTCATCGGCATCTGGTCCGCAAGAAAACCAATCCGAAAAGGCCTCGAATCCTTGTTCCTGCAATTCGTTCGCAAAGGATACGATTGCTGGGTTACGAAGCGATCCGATTATGTAAATCGATTTTGCTTTAATTGTAGTGTTTGTGCTCCCAATTGTAATGCACCCGGGACAATCGCTTCTCGACGCCCATCCTTGATGATCGATATGAGCCTTTGTGTTGTTGTTGTCCCAAACCATTACGCCGCCTTTTTTCTCTTGCTGAGCTCTTTGAACCTTTCCAAGAATTTCTTCTCGGCCTTCTCGGGCGTCCAGCGAGTGATCTTCACTCTCGCAGATACCCCGCCGGTTCCCCACTTAATTTTCCAACGGTGGTTACCCGCGATCAGCTGTTCCTTCTCGGCGTACAACAAAAGATTATCGGCGTAATGCACTGACGGCGGTTGAACCAAAGCCAGCCCATACTTAACAGCTATTGAATTTTGTACAACTGTTTCTTGGGCTCGATACGCTGGACCGGCCTGGGTGAAATGTTTCAACGGGCGGTTCATATCGCCCATGTACGCTTCGCTCCCATCGTGCATGAGCCTGTCGAATGCCTCGTCCTCAGGTCCGATAAAACTGCAGTACCAGCTGTGTTGCGCAATCGAATAGTGATACTTAGTGTGACCTGTCCAGCGGCACTGGTAAGCTAATGAGTGCGCGATATCCCGAATGTCGATGTCCTTCAACCGTGGCTGGAGCAGGTAAAACTTCTTTCCGGTAAATGTCGAAATCCACGCCTTACTAACGTCTCTCATTCGCTCCCTTTCTTAATGTGAGGTACGAGTATAAAGCTAATGCACGAACCTTAAGTTGTTCTAACGTTCCGTTGTTATCGAGAATATAGTCAGCCATCGACGGTAGCACCGAAGTCGATGCAGTCGACTCAGGCGGTACGTACTGGCTGCGGTCTACCCAAATGCTGTAATCGAAAAGACCCTCGTCTCGGATTGCTTCAAACTCCACCACGTTTCGAATGCCCACGTAAATATCGTTATCCGCATAAATTTCACGAGCAAGCTTAGCGCTATCCGGTGTGTTGTACGCCTTGATCTGCTCGTACCAATCCTGGCGACGATTCACGCGATCCGCGTAACAATCTTCGAGATTTGCGTAAGTGATACCCTTCGATGCAAGAAAGGGCACCATCACCTTTTCAGCTGCTGCGAAACTTGAAGACACGAACCGGAGACCTAATGACTTGTGTAGAATCTCAGCGACCGTGTCCTTACCGTGTCGAGCATAACCGAATATCATGAGCTTCGGTCTGCTCACGCCTTGCTCACTCCCTCGATTTCGATTTCGGTGTCGATGATGTCACCGGGTGCTTCCCACAATCTGTTAAAGCTGTTTTTCATTTCACGGGCCTTTGTTAGAGCTTCTTCTAAAGAAGTCGCGCCTTCCATCTCGGCGTAGAAATAAACATTGGCTTTCACTTGGACTTGAAACTTCGGCTTGTTTTCTTTTTTACTCACTAGGCTCTCCATTTATTCGCGTAGATTGTGATTAGCGATCTCTTGCCATTCGGATACGTCACGATATGCGTGTGCGTCCAATTGCTCGGACCTTTTGTGTAATCCCAGCGCAACTTACTAGTTGTGCCCGCAACGTACAAGCCATTGTATATGCCGGTGGCGTGTGTGTGTGCTGTGTTGGCCTTGCGTGCCATCTTAGATAGATTCTCAGGCGTTCCGAATCGTCCCGCAGGGCCGAGGTGACCGTGCATTCCGTTTTCGATCTTCTTACCGCAAGTCTTAAATGGCTCGTCGGTCAACAAGAACTTTGTCTTAGCTTTGTAACCGCCATACTCGCGCAGCGCATATTCAAGCACGTTGATGTCGCGAACCATCTTCGGATTGGCTGTGCGAGCGCGAGACTGTTCGTCAGTAACACCATTGCGAATCTCTTTGTACAGATACTTTTGTAGGTCAAGAAATATTTCGGTGTTGGGAGGGTCCTTCCGATAGTCGTATTCTCGGAGCCACTTCTTAATCCACGCGTCGTCATGGTTTGAATCTACGATAATGGTCTTCGAGAACGGGCGTTCGTAGCGATCTAATAACTTGACTGTATCGATCAACTCGTTGTCTAGCTTATGATATCCACGAAGCCAGGTATGAAATTTCTCGTGATTCGTTTTATACTTGCGCTGATGTGGGTTGACTGCCGCGCCTTCCATTACGTCATGCAAGAATTGAAACTTTGGCTGAAGCGCGTCGACCATTTCGAGTGAAGTTTTGACTACGTTCGGGTCGGCAAAGACGCCATGCAAGTCACCGTGCGTGATTGCCTCGACGCGATTGCCCTTCGTGATATGACCGTTGTCCACGATAATATCTAAGTCTTGGATTGTGCCCTTCTCATCTTCGTTCAACTGGCGTACCCACCAGTTACCATCTGAGTTCACTTCGACCAGGAGCCCACCGTAAATGTGGTGAAACTCTGCGATCACGCCTTCGCGCTTCTGAATATAGTTGCGCTGCGTCACGGTGCCAGTCGTATAGTTCAGCTTCACGCCTTCACCTTGCATCGTTGCGATAGATCGCATTGCTAACTTAGCATGAGGAAAGATTGCCGACGCACGGCCTGTATATGATTCGAGTCCAGCCAGGGGATTGACGGCGGTTGGCAGGATGTTCATTTCTCCACACCAAACTAGACCTGGTGCGAGCTCAATACGTTCATCGTTGATGTATTTTGTTATGAACGGATCGTACCACAGTTCCGTTTCCTTGTCTGCTGCCTTACCACGCTTCACGCTCAGCTTGCCATACGCATTCTGATTGTACGTGAAGGTGCCTACAATAATTTCAGCGTTGTAATATTCAGCTAATGTCAGCAAATTTTGCCACGCAGATTTGTGTAAGTGCGTATTATTTTGGGCGGATGTTAGAATGTATCGGCGAACTTCGCCTTTCTTGGGTAGGGTGCGTTTGACGGACTTTGTACCTTCCTCGGAGCCCGCTGCAATAGGTTTGTCTAACTTACCAAGCGGTGTTAGCTTGCGGCGTACAGACGAACGGCTGATGCCGAGCTCTTTTGCGGTAGCGCGGATGTTACCTGCGTTTCTTTCAAAAGCTGCTAAGACATCTTCCGGCGACTTTCTATCTGCTTTAGCGACTACTGTCATGGCTTTATGATCTCCCGGCTGACAAATCCAGCAACAAATCCGATGCCAAACCATTTCATTTTACCTTTACGCGCGTTTGCTTTCTCTGCATTTAGCACTTTAGCGTCTGTATCAATCTGGTCTTTTAAGACTTTCTTGTCTTCGACTATGATGTTCGCTTGGTCAGCTATCGTTGCTGTTTGATTTTTGATTATTCCGTTTTGCTGTACGACCGTTTGTGCGTCCGCTATGCCTTGGTCTAGCCTTGTGACTATATCGACAGCTAATGGCAACGGCACTATCAAATCCTGGGTCGAATCTAGAGTGATTGTCCCTTGTTTAAATCCCGTAATAGTCTCTATGCGATGTCCTAAATCCGGCGCAGGCAGGGCCTTGTCGTGTATAATTTGGACTTTTGCTTGTGACTGTGTTTGGGATATTGTTAATAGGAAAGCTGCGTTATCTTTGTCGCGTTGGGCCTGGTTGGCTGCGAACAGATTCGCAAGTTGTGTGCTGTGGTCCTTCTCGACGGCCAGTGCTTGCTCGGCCTGGTTGGCTCTCGCGGTCTCGATGGCCGCATATTTGGATTCAAAGAGGTAAACGCCCGAGAGCAGCGCTATGCCTAGCAGAATGTATAGCACGGCGTGGTGCGCGGTTATCCAAACGCCTGCCTTGGATTCGATACTTTGTATTTCAGTTGTCATTCATGCTCCCCCTTCCTTTGGATCGGTAGTTTAGGGGCATGCCCCTGATCTTTGCTTTTTATTCGCGCGAGCCTTTTCAACATTGCTCGATGTTTCTTGGTTCCTACTTTCCCGGGATAGCCATAGTGGTCATAACCTAGCGCCTGGGATGCGGGGGGATTTTCCAAATAGATGTGTAGCATACGAACGATATACAGCAAAGTTACCCCTTCTTCTTTATGCAGGCCCAGTCGGACAAAAGCGTTCTCTAACTTACCTAACAAAGGATTACATTGAGAACAAAGCAAACCTCTAAACAGGCCATCCGAGTGGGCGTGGTCGGATGCCAAGCGTTGGTTTGGTCGACGCTCTAGTCGGCCGCATAGAGCGCAACGTTTCTTTTGAAACGCCTCTACGCGATCCCATTTTTCGACAGTTAGTTTAAAACTGTCCATTAAACGTTTTTCTCTTGCTTTTATGCTTTCCATTCATCGGATCGGTTAAATAGGGGCATGCTAGATGCTAGCGTAAGTGAGCCCACGCCAATTAACGCGCACATACTTGGTGCGCCATCTTTCTCCAACCCACTGGCTAGTGTGGATCACTCCTGACTCTGGTACATCAGTTACGATCTTCATTTCGCCCGTGTAAATCTTGTGCAACAAAAGGCAGGTGTGAAAATTTTCAATCTTACCTAGCTTGTCTGCGCGTACAGGGAACAACGCAGTCAATACGTAGAAATTAAATAAGTCGGTGCCGAGCACGAATTCCTCCTAGGAATTTTTGTAAACTGTATTTGCTAACCATACGTCGCTTAAGTCGAGCAACTCGTTGATTCTTTCGATTCGAATTATATCGACCTCAGGGCCGTCTTTGGTTCGAGCAAAGAATTGTTCCTTCGTATACTCGTAATCATCAAGATTCATTTTCCCTCCCGAGTTGCTTCGGTTGCGTTGCCTATCTTGAGAGCGAATCGAATCGTTTCTGCTTCTTGCGCCTTCTGCTCTTGAATTCGCTTTTGTTGGCGCGACGGGATTGTGCGATCACGGTACAACATCAGGTTTTCTCGTTCGTACCCATGTCGGACATTACTGCGTGACGGTCGCGACGATTCACGTTGCGCTGGATGCGGTTGCGCAGTTTGAAAAATTCGCCCATCAGTTCGTTGTGGCGTTTCGCCAAGGCGCTGGCGTTGTTGAACACCACAAACTTGGTGTCGGTCGGTACGCCTGCCTCGGTGCAAGCCATGATCCAAGCTTTCCTGATTTCGATCTTCGCTAGGTTCAGCTGGTTGGCTTCTTTTTGTGTCATCGGCATCTTTGTGTTCCTCACTGTTAAGAGTATCTCACGAGACTGGTTTTCGTGCAATAGTACTGTGGTTACATCCTACTAGTGGTACTTTTAGTCTGATACTCCCTATACAATTTCTTAGGTGGCGGGCAAGAGCGCATATACCGCTGTAGTTGTTTAACACGACGTGTCATTTTCAAATACGGTAATAACATGTTGGCAAAACGATGCGCTTTTGCACCATTAAATACTAAAACCCACTGACGTTTATGGTGTAGTTTAGCTCGTGTACGCGGGTGTATCCTACCAAAACCAACAAACTTTAGAATACTAGAAAGAATGGTACGTTCTGTTTGTACAATGCAAAGACTTAACGAATGCCTGTCTTTTGTACCCGCGTAAGACACAGAGCCTTCGCCTTCATAAAATCCCGCTATCCACTCCCAGTTCATACTACTACCTACTTCCGCGTGACTTGATCAAACGTTTGATATACGCGAGTGCGATGGTGGCTTCGTAGTCGTCTAAATCCTGGGCAAGGGCAACGATCTCACCTTGTGCGGCCTTAGGGAATATATGTGGTTCTTTAAATACTGGTATATCCCGAAACGATTTATAATTCACGCTCTCACCCCTGACGGAAACGTCTTAGTGTACGTCTTAGTAGCTAGGTCGTACGATTGTTTCGGCCGACCGACCTTCTTGTCTTGGAGCCGCTTGGCGCGCGATGTTGGATTCTTCCGAGAGTTGTGATCCTTCTGACCTGCGCTTTTAAGAGCCATATTTTCTCCTGTTATCTTCCGAGTGCTACGACAAAAGCTAATACCGGTGTGCGCAAGATACACAACATTGGGATGAACCACATGTAGAATAAAATCGCTTTCCACTTTGCGTCTGATGTGCTCGTCTCTAGCACATGCTGTTGCCAGCCTTCGCCTGCCCAGGGATTGTCGGAGTACAGCCTTTTTCTTTCAGCTTGTTCCCACGCTGCCTGATTACGCATCTCTTGTGTGGCTATCACGCGACCACCTTTCGATTGTCGAACCGACCGTACCGGAAGCGGTCGCGAAACAAAACTGCGCCGTCGAATTCGGGATCAGTGATATCACCGGCGATCTTTTTCTTGTCGACCTTGCCGTACCCTTTGATGCCATACACGATGCCAGTCTCCGCTTCCAGCATCCACGCGCCGGAACCACCAACGTCCAGACGGATGTACTTGTCGCCGACATGCGCGTGTTTCTCTTCACGCTCATCGAACCAATTGCCTTCAGGCTTATAGTTTTTCATATAGTCGGCGCGATGCGCTTCATGCCACTGATCAAGAACCTGTTTCAAGCGGTCAAACACGCCCTGCTGGCCCAGGTAGTATCCCGTTTGATACTGGCTACCAAGAGGCAGCGTGACTTCGACTTTGCCGTTGTAAATTCTGCTCATGTGTTCTCCTCTACGAAACATCCTCTCAAATTTCGCGACCTACGTCAATGGTACTCGCGTGGTACTTTCGACTGGTACTAGCGTACGATGATGTTGTAAACCTTGCTGCCATCAGTTAGCGTTTCTTCTTCAAGCGAAAGGTAAACAGTGTTGTAGCCAAAATTCTTCTTCATGTCAACGAGTGTCCCGTTATGGCCACTGTATTGTACTAAGCGTTGCAATGAGTCGATTAACTGTTGCGCCGTTGTTGCGGTCTCGTTTGCGATGATCATGCTTTCCTCACTTCGTTGTTTGTCTTGTCGAGCACCATACCGTCGAAGTACATGTCCCTTTCGATCTTCAATCCAAAACGGCCGCGTATAGATTCCAGTTCACTCAGCAAGGTATAGCCAAGCTCGTCAACATCGAGCCCGGTAACCAGACCGAAAAATTGCCAGTCCCCGTGATGCAACCACTTAGCTTCGACTACATATAACGTGTAGCCTGACCAAGGGGCAAAGAACTTCACCAGCACAGGCACCACGTTCTGATTCTCGGTGCTGTATAGCGGATTCTTTTCGAGTTTTTTGATGATCGCAGCCGTGAGCAATTTCATGATCTCTCCTCTTTGCGACGCTCAATCTTAAAACGTAGACCTTGAATATTGAAGCCGCCTACCCTGCCCTTCATGCGGCCGGTTTGCATCGTCATAAACACGATGCCGTTTTCCAAATTGACGTGGGTTACTAGACCACGTCCGTACCAAAAGCTGTTCATCTTTTTCGTGACGGTCGCCGTAACGATTGTCATTTTGCCTCCAAAGAAGCTTTGTTTTGTATAGTCGCAAAACGATTATGGCCCCAAATAGCTTTACGGCGTTTCGCAGTGGTAACGATATCGTACGCGATGCGACTGGCGACGTCGGCTTGGATACCCTCGTCGACCATGATCTGCATAACGATAGCGTGGCTAATGATCTGCATAACGATAGCGTGGCTACGGAGTAAGTTCGTCGTATGGCGGCGTTCCTTTGCGCGCATTGCTGGGCGGCCAAGAGACATTAGCGTTTCACCATGTGAGAATCGTCATACGTGACTAAAGTCGTCGAGCCATCTTCGTAAGGTGTCGTTGAGCAAATAGTCCCGATCTTGCGATCTTCTAAGCTAGTTTCGATGCTGCGAGGCATATGCCGCCAGTGATCATAGGCTACATCAAATTCGCGTGACACCAGGATAACCCCGCGACCAGCTTCGGTCACGAAATACAAGTTAGGCGAACCGTTGTCGCCGATAACCTCGCTCGCCAGTTCTTCGAGTTGTCTGATCTTTGCCATGTGTTCCTCCACTGGTACAATTCTCTCAAATTTCACGCTTGAATGCAATAGTACTCCCGTGGTACTTTTCTTTAGTACTAGATGTCGTTGTTGTTCGCTTCGTTGCACTCATCACAAGCGGTCCACGCAGCATCATAATCGTTATTTACGTCTCGACGATAACCGTTTGGGCGCTCGTGTACATCAGGCTTCGCCTTACGGCAGCGCTGGCAAGTCTCCCAGTCGAGTATGAGTTTACCGTCCTTGATAGTACACGAACCGTCCTCGATGACATATGTTTCCATTGTGGTAGCATCACCAGGTGTCGTACGCGCATTGACCTTGACCACACCGTTCTCTGACCACGGGTAGCTTACCAATTCTTTCCCGTCGACAATAGCCCACGGTTTGTAGCCTTGCCTGACAAGCGATCTTGATTTGCTGTTAGTGGTCATTTTAATACCTCGTTGTACCTGACTTTATATTCTCTAACTCGTTTTCGAGTTCAATGATTCTCGCTACAGCATCCGAGAACGCCTGGGTTGCGAACCAGCTATCGAACTGCGTGCAATTCTCCTCGTCGCTTGAAAAGCGACCTGTCTCTGGTGCCTCTGCTTTACCAGGACGCAGGCGGTGGTGCCTGCGATAGTACAAGTCTCCGATTGCTTCGAAACGTTCGATTGGTGTAATCACTTTTTCTCTCCTGGGTTGCATGACTTATACTTTTTAGCGCGCCATCGTCTATCTATTATGATGTTCGTAAATCCGTAACGTTTGCCTGTGATAAAACAAACGGTACACTCTAGCGTATCATACAAACCAAGGCGTGGGTCGGACACAGTTACCAGATTCGTTTTACGCCAGTTATGTTGCGCGATGGCATCGTTGTCTTCAAACGTTACGTCTAATAGCTTGCGGGCTCGCTCGCCTGGTCGAAGCGTATTGTTGAAGTGATCTATGAGACGCAAACCGTATTCGCGCGCCTCTTTCTCGGTCTTGATCTCTGATCGATTGTAGTCTTCGATCCAAGGCTCGTCTAAGCGGTCGCCTTCGGGTCTAATTTCTAGATGCGCTACCTTTAAATTGAATTTCATAGTCCCTCCGTTTTTACCCAAACAATTTCGCCTTTGTTGGGTTTGCCCAAACGCTTACACTTTGTATGCCAGCATCCGACATATATTCTACGCGTGTACCGGTGGCGCTTAACAGTCATGCCACAATCTTTGCAAGTGCCTACCCAAGGCGCTTTACTTTCGATTACATCGGCACTGCTGTAGCAGCGCTCGGGCTTCGCGCCCACTTGGATGGCTGCGACCTTCCACTTCGTATTGTGGTGATGCCCGGGACCTACGATAGCGTGTGCGATCTCGTGCCTAAGCGTATCTGTAAATTGTTCCTCTGTGTTGAGCTCGGTGAGCTCGCGGCTCATCTTTATAAGTTTGTTGTGATACGTGCATTGGCCGAATCGTTGCTTCGCACGGTCCCACTGGAAGGTCCAGCCTTGTTGATACAAGCTGTACTTTCGGAATTCGGAGTCCACTATATTCGTTGCGGTCAAAAGATTCACTGTGCCACCTCCGCGAATTTGCCGTTCTTGATATCGTCGATCAGATTGCATACCGTGATGTATCCTTGCCAATCGGCATTGATTGCGCCAGTCGAGTTGTCGACGCGCTGTACCAATATCAGTGGTGATGAAGTCGTAGACCATGCGGCAAAAACGCTTGGCCTCGTTCTTATCCATTGGCAATGGCGCATTTGCAGAGAATGCCAAGACTCGACGCGCCTTGAGTGTCAACTTTTTGTCGAGGTGCTTTGGTGTGATGTCCATACTGGAATAATCTCACGACACCGACAATTCACCTATAGTACGAGTGGCTAAATCTTTGGCCCTTCGATTGCAAGCAAACCTATAAACGATAAGAACGGTGTGCTGCCTCGTGCTTGGTTGCACTGATAGCACGCGGGCAGCGTATATTGCAGTTGTGATACGCGCCAGCCTGGTGTCTTCCGCATCTCTTTGCGCTCTTGATGTGGGAATACGTGGTCAATCGTGTAGCTGTTGCCTGGTATGTATCCACGGTTTGGTGGCGTGATCTGGCAGCCTGTGCCGCAGTAATAGCAGACTAGTCGGGGGCTCACGGCTTGTCGATCTCCTCTTGGTTGTCTTTGGATACAGTCGGGTATTCGATGTGGTTGCACAATGGGCAGCGATTGTGTGGCCAGGTAGAGCTCAGGATAATTCTACATGCGTCGCCGCGCCTGCCTGTGCCAAGGCGGTGAATATAACCTTTAGACAGGAATTCGGCTAACACATCCGCGATCTCTTGCTTTGTACGCTTAGACGAGAAACGCTTATAGATTCTGGTCTCATATATGAAACCTCCAGGTGGAATCTCTTGCAGTACGCGAATCATCCGGAGACGGGCATCAGACGCTGAACGGCCGCGTACAACGCTTATCGGTGCTTCGACAGCATCTGGGATACGACCTATCGCAATTGCTTTAGTCAAATACTCGGTCATAATCCTCCTCTTTAGTCGCCATATTAATCGATGCAAAATCCGGCTTTGCGGACTACGTCTTTAACCATTGCCCAGTGTGAAGGGCGCTCGTAAGACGCGAAGTCATCGCTTAGTCCTTTTATGGTCACGAATATAGATTCGCCGCGAGCAAGGTCCGAGAATGAAACGGTTTGCGCTGTTAGCTTTTCGAATTTAAAGCCATAATCGGTCAGTGCCTGGGCTGCAATCTTCTTGGCTCGGTGCGTGGTTAGTGGCTCCAGTTTCAATTGATAGCCTGTTGGCGCTGCTATAGAATCCACAACGCAGCCAGCCGTGCGCAGTCCATTAGCCTCAACATCGGCTTCGGATGGAAGGAAAGGGCCAGCGAATCGAATGCCACCAACGAAGCGATCACGAATTTCCAGGTATATGATTCGTCCTTCTTTTACGTCTGCGGCTGTCAGTGGCCTTGCCATTGTGTTGTCCTCTACATCAGATAGTCTCATAGAACGAAACAGATGTCAAGATAAATATGCAGACTTGTGGTAATATAACGGTCGCTTGGTGACAGCAAGTGAAAACAACTCGTTTGTTTGCAGCAACGAATCCTGTCACCAAATAGGCCCTAGAGGGAGACAGGGTATCATGCCAAAAACGATAAAAAATAGCGAATTACTAGGCATATATAGGCTTATATATTATCTCTTCTCTTTTTCTTCGCTTCTTTGAATATGATCTACGTAAATTGTCAATGTTAGGCCTTCTCCCTCAAGGGGGTATTTGGTGACAGAATGTTGGACTGTAAGCAAAGGACTTATTTTAAGATGCCGTCACCAATCGATAGAAGTCTGACCACAAGTCGACACAATTTATATAGACTAACTCATTTATAATCAATGAATATGTCAAATCGATGTGAAAGTTCGATAACAACGTGGTGTCACCAATGTTGTGGGGGACAGCATAAACATCTGATAGTAAAGCAATTGTATTCTGTCACCAAGGATTTAAAATGCTGTCACCACCAATAAACAAACGCGCGCCACGGCAGGCAGGTCAGCGATAGCGCGCAGCGCGCCGGGAACGCGAGTTATATCCTGTGTCGAATAGATGACCTGGCAGGCAACGTATCGAGCACAGGATATCAGTCGGAGAGCTCAACGGGTGTAGCGTGTCAGCGCTCGGTGACATTGTGGAATGTCTGCGTTCGACGACATGCGTAGAATATTAGCCCTAATCTACGCAAAGATAAGCAACAACTGTCGTTTAAGCGACGTGTGTAACGCAGTTTGTTCGACTCGTTTCATCTATCGTTTCAGAATAGCTCTCAAGATATTGATATGCAAAGACATATATTAATCGAGAATCATATACTATCGCACATCACGAGGTCAGGCGTTTCGATGATCATCAAAACGATATCGATTTTTAATTCATTTTCGCTATTCATTCGCCCGCTAAAGAATAACTAGTTCTCTAGCGCTATCGATTTTGGGCTAAGTCGTTTGTTTTCTAGATGGGGTGAGAGAAATGCATCGGGGTTCGGGGCATCGAGGAGCGGTCGCGCCGCGCGCATCGGTTCGGGTAGAACAATAAGCGAAGACGCTGACGCTCATTCTAAAGGAGTTATCGTTTGGCAATCAACTTGCTCCCCCAGCAATCACGTTGCCAAAAATCGATCCCGGGGGGACTGGCGGGTCGTAGTCGCCCCCACCGCCTTCGACGGCGGGACGGCGCTTACGTGGTTCACCACATCGGATATACCGCCGTTACGGTAACGGGCTATCTCGATGTCCGGATAAATAGCCGGATCAATTCGCCCACCCCACGATGAGCCGAAACGACTTAGCTTATTTATTGCCGATCTTTTTGCCGATCATATGGCCGGATCAAAACTAACATAAGTGTTAAATGTCAATATATGGGCACTTAACACAAATGTTAATTCCGGACCCCGGGTAGTCCGTCGGCCGCACTCACCCCAGGCCCATTCGCTATTCGCGAATTTCGAACGTGGTTTGTAATCAACGACTTCCCCACATTACGTAACGATGCCCCTAATTCACCGATCCAAAGGAAGGGGAGCACGCTCTTGTTTCATCTGCGACAGTCCCTTCTCAGATTGGAGTGAAGATGAAAGTCTATACGGTAAACTTTACTATCGGCGACGCACACGAAGGTTTCGACACTGAGTCCCTAGGACGCGCTCGTCCGATTGAGTCAGGGTTCGACGGCTGGGAGTAAGAAATGGAATATAAGCCAACATTTACGGGCGACAACATAAACGGAGGCACTTGGTATCCGACTGCCCCGATCCCGAATACGTATCCGGTTCCGTACGTTTACCCAACACCTGTTGTTTATCCCGCACCGTGCCCAGGTTGTGGCGCATGTCCGGTTTGCGGACGAAAGGCAGCACCGTCTCAACCAACGATAATTTGGCAGAGCACGCACAACATGCAATCAAAGGTCCAAGAGGGAATAATCGATGGCTAGTACTATTACAGGAAATCTCGGCGGCGCATCCGCTAGCGGCGTTCAAATCACTTGCTACTCCCCGCAAACGGGATTAATTATGAACGCGGCCGACGCGAGCGGCAACTTTTCGTTCGCAGGTCTTCCCGCAGCAACGTACACTTTGAAAGCCCAAGACGGTTCAGGCAAGGTCAACTATTTGGTGACGCACCAAGTCATCGCAGACGGTGTGACCACTTATTCCAATATTAATTTTCAACCTCTCGCAGTAAACGCAGGCGGAACGCCTTTGTCCGGACAGTCGATTATTCCTAATCCGAACGGAACACCTACTTTCTAATGTCTCCTCTAGTAGCACTAACAGCCCTTGTTCTAGCCGTATTTGCTGTATTTATTTTCATTGTTCTTACAGAATAAAAATTTTGTAGAAGTTAAAATCTAAACGAATCCCCCGGCAGCAACTAACGGTCGGGCGAAATGAGTAAGCATGAAAAAATGTGAGCACGGCAAGCGTCAACACTATTGTAGAGTTTGTGGCGACAAGTATCTCTGTGAGCACGGCAGGCTTCGTTCTCGATGTAAGCAGTGCGTCGGTTTTATAACGGTGGCAAAGGATATGCATCGTGGTGCTAAGTTCAGAGCTAAACGAGACAACCTTCCTTTTGACATTACGGTTGAAGATATTTTGAAATTAATCGGTGATGGTGTATGCCCTGTTCTTGGTATTCGATACAACATCACATCGAGTAAGATTGTTGATGCATCCGCTAATCTAGACAAGTTTATCCCGAGCAAGGGATATACAAGAGATAACTGTACGGTGCTGTCAAGGCTAGCAAACGGCATAAAATCAAACGCCACAGCAGAACAGATTTATAAAGTAGCAGATTGGGTAAAACAAAAATCTAAATAACATCGACAGCAGTGAGTGGTCGACGAAACGAGGGTATATGGACTTTGAGGTAACAGAAGTAAAGAAGCTAGGTAGTAAAGAACAGATGCCAAGTTTAAGCATAAGGCTAGAAAACGAATCGAACGGTCGTGTTTATACTATACACGCCGTCGTTCCATACAGCATAGATTTCGGACCAGTTCAAATTGGTCAAGTGTTTAAGTTTGAACGTGTCGACGACGAGCCCGCGAACAACAACATTATTGACAACTGGAAGCCCGACAAGGCGGCACCCAAGTTAACCGAGTCAGAGCGCAGAGAGTTTTTAAAAGCTAACGGTGTCAACGTTAAGAAAGGAGAGCGTGTGTGAGGCTCCTCCTATTCCTAGCAATCATTGTTCTCGGCTTCATCGCCATCGCAGTGTGGTGCTCTCTAACAGGAGAGCCCGATTAACCGGGGAGGTCCCCGTGGTACAAACTATCAGGCCGTTGGAAGAGAGACTTAGAACCAACGTGTACAATGTTGAAGAGTTTCGAATGATCGTCGAGAAGATGGACCAAATACAATCTCAGGTTGAACCCGGTTGGCAAATAGTTTTAAATAACATGTTCATCAAAGACGCCGATATCCTAGTGAACGGAGAACCGAACTAATGAGCAACAATATTTTCGCGTACACAGCATTGGGAAGTAACTACCCTGAGTATATATCAGTGAATACGGATGACGGGCAAAACGTCATGGTTACCGTGCGCGGCCCAGTACAGAACGGCAACTGTGGTCAGACGGTCTGTGTCCTGTTGTCACCTGAGCAAGTCGATAAATTTATAAGCGCGCTAATGATTTTCAAGTGTCAAGAACAGTCATGAGCAAAAAGAATATCGTTAGCCAAAAAGAAGTTGACGGAGGCAAGACGCACGTCACGTTCGAAGTTTCCGACGGCAGCCACATGACATATGAGTTCAGCAAGCGCCAGTCCGGATATTTGAAACGTGGATCAGACCCCGCAAACTTATCGGGCAAGCTGGTGAAAGAAAAGAAATAGCGGGGTGTCCCGTGAAAAAGTTCCGCCTCCAAGTAAGAGGCTCGATGTACGAGATAGCAGTGAAGCCGCTGATTAGTATCTTTGGTTGGACCTTAGCGATTCTAAAGGCCAAGAGGATTTCATGAACGAAACACACAATGGTAATCTCAACAGGTCCAAGGTCCCTGCGACCGGCGTTGAAGGTTTGAAGTCCACTGGTAAGAGTAATGGAACAGAGGCGACACTTAGGAAGGGCAACCTCCCCAAGGCATCCGCAGTTACGACCGTTGACCGCGACGCTAACAAAGGCAAGGCAATCAAGGCCGCCCAGAAGCAGAACACAAGCGACGAGAAGTCCTGGCCTCACGGGCGCAATGTCATTCCACAGTCCGGAGATAACGCGGTTCTAACTCACGACCAAGGCGGCGAGTAACAAATGTGGATGGCTGTTAAACAGCGCATCATCGGTTCGCAGCAACCACCGGTGGATAATATTTTGAACATAGATACAATTGTACGCATCGGTCCAAACAGCCTTGGCTGTTACATTAAATTCCTAGACGGTTCGGAAATAAGTGTTGCCGACGGATTTCAAGAGATAGCAGCGGTACTTTTGCAGGCACAAGGAAAATGATTCATGGAGTACCACATCTCGGATCAAAACCTGACAGTTGTCCACGGCGGCCATAAACAGAAAGACCTCGGGCATCAACGGACGTACCCAATTTTTATAGATGACGAGACGGGCGAAGAGCTAATAAGTTTAAACGGCCAGGTACTTCAAAAGCTTTCTAATTTACAATTCGATACCAGCAGACGGGAAACCGTTAAGAGGGGATAACAATGATCATCGCAATCGCAGCATTAGTAGTATCGTTCGGCGCAGGTTTTGGCGTTGGTCGCGTGAAGAACGTAAGCAAGTTGAAAGCAGTTAGCGCCGAGATCGCAAAGGTCGAAGCATCAGCTAGTGCAGAAGTTTCTAAATTAATTGCAGCCATAAAAGCCAAGTTGTAAAATAAAGCTTGACAAGCATCCGGTACCATGCTAGGATGCTTTTATGTGGCTGACATTTAAAGAGCGGATTATCGTGCCGACAAATGTAGAGCGCCTCAAAAAGGTTCTCCCAGAGAAGACGGTCGAAGCTCTTGTCGAGGCTGCTGAAAAGGTCCAAGACAAGTTCGACGCCGATCCCAGCTTGAAAGATTTGTACCCCGGGTATAGTTCGTTGCTGAACGAGATCGCGAAGAACGTAAAGACTCCGGAAGCGGACGAAAAGAAGTTTGAAATAGTGCTTGACAAACGATCTAACCCGTAGTACGATAGCATCACGGTCGAGGACGATAGCAGAAAGCGACCACGCAGAAGCGACAATGCCTCGGAGGGTGGCGACCATTACCGCCAAATTTTATGATCATATACATCTGTAAAGATAAATGCAACCACATCAGTGGTATCTTTACTACCGAAGAGGTAGCAAAGAAGCATGCTGAGAAAATAGGCAATAAAGTCGAACCTTGGGTTGTGTTTGAGACAGATGATCGTTTTAGGTATACAGAAGACGGCGGGATGTATATCGTTTAAAAGTTTAGCAACAAGAGTTAGGCGCGGCAAGCCGAGGATGCTCGGTTTGGGAGACATCCCTTAATGTCCCGCCTTTAAGTTCAAATCGTGGGCTCCTGTCCGGAGCGGACAAACACGAGGCGGTCAGGTGGTTCACCGAACACGTGACCCAACTGGGTTGTACTAGTGGGCTTATAGTGACGGGCTTTCTGACTTATGAAACGAACCAAAAGTTTTGAAGTAAAAGTTTGAGCAGAACAGCATGTCAGACGGGTCGGAGAAATCTGATTACGTTATCAACGGCGTACACCTGAAATGGTGCCAGCACTCTGCTCATAAAAGTTTGTCCACGGTGAGTACTCGATTGCGTTCAGCCGGATCGAGAATCTGCGTTAACTTCGGTTACGGGAACTCCCGACTGAGTGGGCAAAACGAGTCATGCAGGGTGAACTGAGCGCCCGATTGTGGCATACATAGTAGGGGAGAACGCCAGTATCTGTGCTCATGACGCGGCGGAATGCAACATCCGCAAAATATTATCCCTCGGGCACTGTGACCGTAAGGCACAGACGGAAGTACGATGGAGTCGCCCGATATTATTACTTGCTGCTTGCCGGTGAGACGCTAAGGCTCTGCAGGGCCAAGCTGGTGAGTTTGCTAGCCGTGTCTTTGTTATTCCGATCCTATGGTCGGTATTGCATAGAACGCCAATTACGAGAAGGCGTTCGGTTCGAAACGTTCTCGTGGTTGAATACATTTTAGTAACACGGGGGAAGTATGAACGTAGACGTAAACTATGCACTGGCCGCACTTGTTTGCGGCTTCGCAGGCGGCGTTGATTCAGTTCTTACTTGCTACGGAATAACGGTCGCAGGTTTTGTGGAAGCGAATCCGTTGTATAAGATTCTCCCCACGAGTGTCAGTAACTTTATTTTGAAGAGCGCGTTCGGCGTGTTCTTGTGGGGTGGCTTTCGGGTAATCGGCACCGGAGTTATGGCTAAGGTTTTAGCTGATCACGGTTTCTATACGAACACCGGTTCCTTGTTCTTTTGGATTCCGGCGGCTGGCTTGGTAGCTTTGAACGTTCGCAACGGGTTGATGATCCTAAAGGCCAAGAAAGCGGTCGCAGCGGTTAAGAAGTAAAAGTTTCGATGGTGTCCGTAGTGTAGTGGCTAGCACGCGGGCCTGTGAAGCCTTAAGGTTGGTTTCGAATACCAAGGGACACCCCATATTTTTAAAGATAAGTGCTTGACAAAGTTTTAAGATCGCGATACAATGTTTTTGTAAATCGAGGAATGGGGAAGTCTGGCCGTTCCCGCTGCTTTCGGAAAGCAGAGATCGTTGATTCGAATTCAACTTCCTCGACCAGTCGGGCGTTCTGATAGTGGTAGTCTCCGTGCTTTGGAAGCATGTGGCGTGTGTTCGATTCACACATGCCCGACCATTTTATTAAGTTTGGACCCAACATGTCTGATCATGACAGACGCTCGCGCGCTGGTAAGGGCACCGGGTCCAATTGCGATAACCTTAAAATTCTGACCGGTACGGTTTAGAAGCCGGTATCGCAACGAGCCTCGGCGTCGGCTCACTAAAATATAGACGCCAGGATTTAAGTCCAGCACGGAGAAGCTATTGTGTTGGCGGATCAGACGGAAATGTGGGTTCGAATCCCACGGGCTATAACAGGTGAGTCAGCCGTGTATACGGCACCTGAGCCTTTAGTGCAATGGTAGCACGCCGTCAAATTTTCTATTCCCGAGTGGCGGAATGCATACGTAACGCGTTTAGACCGCGTCGCTCGAAAGAGATTGTGGGTCCAAGTCCCACCTCGGGAACCAATTTTGTGGCTCTCTCGTTCAATGGAGAGGACGTTCGGTTTCTACCCGAACAATGTCGGTTCGATTCCGACGGGGGCTTCCAAGTTTTGGGTCTATCGTCCAAAGGGACAGGGCTCGGGTTTCCTAAACCCGCAATCACGGTTCGATCCCGTGTGGACCCTCCAGTTTATGGGCTTCTCGTCTAACAGGACAAGGCTCTGGTCTTCGAAACCAGCTATCGCGATTCGAGTTCGCGGAGGCCCTCCAGCTTTGAACTTGTCATCTAACGGGACAAGGTGCAGCCCTGCGAAGGCTGATATCACGGTTCGAGTCCGTGCAGGTTCACCATTTTTAATCCGCTGCTGGCGAAACGGCAGACGCATCCGCCTCAAGAGCGGACGCCTAAACAGCGTGAAGGTTCGAATCCTTCGCGGCGGACCAAGTTCTGTGGGTGGTCCCGCGCACCGCGCGGCTCTGTGATGAAGCTAGACTAGTCACAGGATGAGTGGTGAGATTCCACGACTTCCCAGATTTTCAATTGTCGGTTGCGAAGGTTCGTGGCAGAGTCTTATAAACTCTTCGGGCCAGATAAGCCTTGCCGGAAAGATCGTTACTTTCATCGACAACCAATTTGAGCGTGTGGCGGAAAGGCATACGCAGGGCACTTAAAATGCCCCGTCGAAAGACATGAGGGTCCGAATCCCTCGGCGCTCACCAAGTTTGCATGAATCGACAAGTGGTAAGTTAGCTGTTTGCAAAACAGCCATCAGTGGTTCGATTCCACTTTCATGCTCCAAGTTTGGGCACCTGACACCTAACAGTGGCAGGGGAAAGTCCAAAACGTTTTCGCACGGTCAACGAAAGACGGTGCTACATTTTGGTAGCGTAGACGAACGCGGCGAGAAACCCGAGAGGGCTATAAGCCGAGGAAATTCAGGCCACATCTCAACATCGAACGGTGGAAGCTGCCGGACGCGTAAGCGTACAAGTAAGGCTCGATACCGAAAGGTCATTCAAGTCGAGTAACTCTTTTCGGGTGTAAGCGCAAATAGGCTCTGAGAACTTGTTGAGTTTGATGAAGAGCGGGTAGCGTGCTTCGCGAAAGCGACTAGAGAGGAATGTTCGTTCTAGACAGAAGCCTGATTATAGCGTCACCAAAATAATTTTCAAGTGTCTGTAGCTCATTCAGTAGAGCACTCGGCTCTTACCCGAGGGGTGGTTGGGGCAGAGCCAACCAGACGCACCAATGGAGTGCTAGTGTCAAAGTAGCACAGCGGCCTTTTAAGCCGACGAGTGTTGGTCCAAGTCCAACGCGCTCCACCAATTTTCTGTAGCCTGTTAGCAAACTGGCCGTATGCACCTCGCCTACACCGAGGCCGGAAGAGTTCGATTCTCTTACGGGCTACCAATTTTCGATTGCCCGGTTGCTTACGGCGACGGTGTAGATGAGTGTGTCGGAACCGAGAGGCCGTAAATACTCCACGGCGGCATTCACCGCAATCGAATTAATTTTCTGTGGCGATGTCATCTAGTGATTAGGATGCTTGCTTCTCAAGCAAGTCACGCGGGTTTGAATCCCGCCGACGCTACCAAGTTTCAGTGCCGCTATCTGCTATGGATAGGCAACGAGACTTTCAATCTCGTAGACAGGGTTTGAGTCCCTGTAGCGGTACCAATTTTACAGTGGGCAGTTAGTGTTAAATGGGAGCACGTGTCGCTTGCACCGACAAAGTGAGGGTTCGAATCCGTCACAGTCCACCAATTTTTCCTGTTGTCGCGGAGCACATGTGGACGGGCGCTCGCTCGATAAGCGAGAGGTAGGTGGTTCGAATCCACCGGCGACAACCAATTTTTGCGGTGACATATGACGATAGCAGACGCAGCATCAGTTGCGGCACTAGCAGTCGATTTGATTGCCTTGTGGTTCCTGATTGGGATTTGGAAAGATGATCATGCGATGAGAGTCGCATCGGAAGAGTCTTTGAAGGCCCAGTTAGAGTATCTTGGATTGCGCCGTAAATGGTACGAAGGCCGCACCAAGAAAAAGGACGAAAAGAATGTCGCTCAGTCTAGACCAGAAGATGGCACTGACGCGAACAGTCTGTAACATTCTTGGAGTCATCATCTCAATCATCTACGTTGTGTGGGTGATGAGTAAATAAATTTTCAATTGTAGGGTCGACTAGCGGCCGATGTCGCGGGTCTCATAAGCCCGATGCGAAAGCACACCGTGGGTTCGAATCCCACCTCTGCAACCAATTTTGAGCGAGGCTGATGTTAGTGGTAGCATGTCAGTCTTCCAAACTGAACGGACGAGTTCGAGTCTCGTGCTTCGCTCCAATTTTGCTTTGTTAGTTCAACGGTAGAACGCGTCCTTGGTAAGGATGAGGTAAAGGTTCAATTCCTTTACGAAGCTCCAGTTTTGAGCACGGCTCATACAGCGGCCTAGTATGCGAAGCTTGTACCTTCGACACGTTGGTTCAAATCCAGCGCTGTGCTCCAATTTCTAGAACGTGGAACCGCGAGTCTGTGGAATGGCGGATAGTGCAGACCTGAATAATGCTCCGGTACTCCGGAGACGCGAACGCCCCACGAGATTTATGAGCACTGCTAGTCTAGTGGCAGGACACTCCCCTCGTAAGGCAGAGGCAACTGTTCGATTCAGTTGCGGTGCTCCAAGTTTTGTGCTGTGACATAAAACACATCGGTGAGAGGCGTCCATAGACCCACCGAGGCACAAAAGTTTTCTGAGCGATGTTGGTATAGTGGTAGCACGAGACCTTGCCAAGGTCTAGGCACCGTTTCGATTACGGTACGTCGCTCCAATTTTCTGTGGATGGTTAGCTCAAGCGGCAACGACACTTGGCTGTAAACCAAGCGGTCCTAGCGACCTTCCGAGGTTCGAGTCCTCGACTATCCACCATAATTTTCTACTGGGGTGTGGCTCAATTGGTACAGCACCTGACTGTTAATCAGGCAGAGTTAACGCTCATTATAGGTTCGAATCCTATTGCCCCAGCCATTTTAAACGGAGATGTCGCGTAGAGGCCTATCGCACTCCCCTGTCACGGGAGATCATCGTGGGTTCGAATCCCATCATTTCCGCCATTTTCAACAGGTCGGTAGTGTAACGGTAACATCACGCACTCCAAACGCGTCGGATGGGGGTTCGAGTCCCTCCTGACCTGCCAATTTTTACGGAAGGTTGACGGAACCTGGCTAACGTATAGGTTTGCTAAACCTAAGTCAACCGAAAGGTTGTTTGTGTTCAAATCACAAACCTTCCGCCATTTACGGAGGATGCCGCTCAAGGGGGCAATCCGGTTTGAACCCGGAGGGCGCTGTAAGGCGCGGTGTTCGATTCATCCTTCCTCCTCCATATTCTACGCTCGTGGCTGAAATGCCGTTTGGTGTAGACACACCCTAACGGGGACTGAGCACCGTCGCTAACAGTATAAAATTGGGGCGACATCCCTTGTAGGTGTAACGGTAGCACCTTCCGTTGAAGCCGGAAAGGACGTGGTTCAATTCCACGACTCGGGACCATTTTCAATTGGGATGTAGTTTAACTGGCAAAATAGTCGGCTTTGAACCGACCAGATGAAGGTCCGAATCCTTCCGCCCCAACCAATTTTCAATTGCCAAGTGGCGCAACTGGTAGCGCAGGCGGCTCTGAACCGCAAGGCTGATCGTTCGAATCGATCTTTGGCAACCAATTTTCAATTCAGGTCACTATGAGACGGACCTGGAGATTCCCCAAATAATTTAAAAGTGAGGGAAGATGCATGACCGAATAGATAAATTGAAAAATCATATGTTTTATGGTTCGACTTATCAAAGCGAACTAAGGGAGATACTTATGGCATTCGCAGACGCAATCGCAAAGCTTCAAGCAGACGTCGCAACGTTGATCGCCGAGAACGGCCCAGCCGCAGTCGCAGCGGCCGTAGCAGCGAAAGATGCATCCGACGCAGCCGCAGTTGCCGCAGTTGACGCAACCGTGGTAGCAGCATTGACACCGGCAGCACCGGCCCCGGCTCCAGTAGCACCAGCGGCCCCGGCAGCACCGGCAGCTTAATAAGTTACCCCCGACGTTAACTCGTCGGGACAATTTCTGGGTAGCTCAAAGACGTCGATAAGAGCACTCGTTCCCTGTTTAAGTCGCAAGACGCAAATCGAGAGTGTGGAGACTTAGGCGCACCTCCCCCAGAATTTTTAGGAGCGAAATGACCACAACTAAAAAGGTTTTGCTCAGCATAGCGGTAGGCCTAGTTATCGGTTTAGGTTTTTTATTTTGGCACGTCGCGGAAGTATTTAACGCCGTTCAGTAAGAGGTTCCATGAGCGTTCTCCATAAGGTCGAAGTAGGCGCAGAGATTTATATTATCGCGGCGATGTCGTTGATCGCAGTATCAGCGTCTATTGCAGCGATCAGACTGCTTATTGAAAAGAATAAACCAGTATTTAACTATCCTGCTGATGTACCTACAGCCGAGGCCAAGGCCGCAGCTGAAGGTTATCTTCATCGGTGCCTAGTGGCTCTCGATATTTTTATGAACGTCGTCTTCTTCGCAGGTAAGCAGGGTGAGACAATGTCTACGCATGCTTGGATCGCGTCGCAGTCAGGCGCGCTCTGGGGCAAGTTGATGAACCGTTGGCTCGACGGCTTCCAAGCGAACCACGGCCCGCAAGCAGCATCGGGAGATTTAGAGCGCGCGCAAGGCGAAGTGAACCGCCTTAGAAAGATTTTAGGAGTTTAGTTTCAAACGCCGAGCAAAGGCACCCGAAAGGGTACGGCGTAATTACGAGCGCAAGATGCTTTGCTAAGGCGTGCTCGTCGAGTAACTGGGTATGAAGATTCTTCGTAAGTTCCCTTACTGGTATTTGATCGCAGTACCTGCCCTGCTATTCGGCTTGGGCGTTGTGTCCAATCAATCGGTCTTGGTTGCCAACCACGGTAAGTTCCCGGTGATGCTGAGCCAAGGCATGTACTATAAATACTGTACCCCACAGTCCGAGGAAGACGAAGACGCCCCTAGTATCTCTTGTATCAAAGGCGGCGAGATGATCGACGAGACGCATAGCGTTATGGGTCCGAACTCACACTTGAAAGTATTGTCGGACATCATACCCATCGGGTCAACTATTTACAGTATCGGAGATGGCCTTCTTGAATTAGGTTCGTGGCTGCTTTCTTATACGCTCATCGCGTGGCTATTCCTGACAATTCGAAAGTTAGCAACTTTGGTGAACTAATGACGGCGCACCACACAACGCAACATACTCAGGTTCGTAATCAGAACCACGGCGCACAAAGAGACAATCATGGTCGTAGAGACCCGCGCTCTTTCGACGCAGGTACGCACCATCGCGTCGAAGAGAGACGTTATCGAGATGGTCATTGGAACGTCCGATTCGAAGGATACTGGTTTGAGTGCAGTGTGTGGCCTGCTTGGGCGCTTTATGAAGACGTATATTTTGTAGAAGGTCCGAACGGAGTATTTTTCGTGTATGAGTATAATAATCCGGCTATGTTCCTTCAAGTTTATTTAGTTGATTAAGTTTTACTAAGATTAAAGTAGTAAATTTTTAGCCACTTCGGTGGCATAGAGGAAACAACGTGTCTATTACTTCACAGCTTTTGACTGGCGCAAATTACGCGCTCAACGCGTATTCTGGTATCACGAACTCCGGTCTTACCGTTATTTCTGGCGGTAACATCGGGTCTTTCCCGACGTCGTCTATTACAGGCTTCCCCCCAGGCCTGCTTTCTCCTCCAGCAGTTATAGACAACGCTGATTCGTTGCAAGCGCGTCTAGATGCTCTTTCCGCATACAATACGTTTGCGGCCCTCGCGTTTACTTCATTGGGTGCATCCTCAGTTAATCTCTCCGTATCTGGCAACGGCTCTTCGGCTTCGACTTACACTCCCGGTAACTACTCTGCAGGAACTAGCATGGATATTCCTACTAGTATCACACTAGATGCGCAAGGAAACCCGAACGCTGTGTTCATCTTTAAAGCAGGCAGCACAGTTACCCTTGAAAGCGGGGCCTCTGTTTTGCTCGTCAACGGAGCCGCAGCACAAAACGTTGTGTGGCTCGTAGGCACTTCATTCACGTCTATCTTTGCTGGCACATCAGTTATGGTCGGCAACATCTTGGCGCAAGCCTCTGCCACATTGGGCGGCGGTGTTCTAAGCGGTCGTGTCCTAGCAGGTCTAAACAATTCGAGCGGTGCGATTACTATCGCGACTGCGCTTGCTTTGACAGTTCCAGTATCGGGCGGTGGGGTCGCTCCACCTCCTACGAGGGCTGGCGGTGCGGCTCAGTGTCTTATCTCTCAGAATTTGGGAGCGTCGGTTTTGTTAGCTTGGCCGCAGAATAGTCCCGGAGTTCAAGGACAATTCTTAGACCTAGTCCAAATCGTTGACGAAGGTGGAAATTTTGTACTCAACGTCGACTTTAGCGGTGCTGTTCACTATCCCGCAATTCTACCAACTAATGGCACGAGAATCGGCCAATATCAAACGAGATTTGGTCTGTCTGGTAGTGGTCTTCCCGTAACTACACTTTCGCAAGTAATGCATGACGCTTTCACTAATCCACAATTTCTTGACATCATTCAAATAATCAATGTGGGAGGAAATATCTCCTATTGGTGGAATTCCGAAGGCGTCGCGACCGGTTCCTAGTTTTGCGTAGTCTCCTCGGAGGCTTTTTACGTGGCAACGCGACTGTCCAATTTGTAAAACACAGCTTCAAAAGAAAACAGGTACAATAGTAGTTTGCCCATGCTGTGCGTGGGTATGGAAATAATTATGGATGATAAAGCCGCCAATATAATGGCAAATATTATTGCTCGTCGCGCCACAGAAATGGAAAAAGAAGCCTTGGACGTTATCACAGGACCCCAAGGCCCGCGCGGAGAGCGAGGTATCCAAGGACCTATAGGTCCAGTTGGACCTACGGGTCTCAAAGGTGATAGAGGTCCAGCAGGAGAGAAAGCGGAGCGCGGAGAAAGAGGACCAGTCGGAGAGGCAGGTCCTATAGGACCTACCGGTCCCGCTGGCGCTAAAGGTGACCGAGGTCTCACAGGACCCGCAGGCGAAGACGGTAAACACGGCCGCGACGGTAGAGATGCCCAAGTTCCAGAATTCGTAATAGGCGAAGCCGTTGTAGGTACTGAAGCTAAGGCAACGCTACATCGCAATGAGAGCGGCGTTTATATTTTGAGTCTAATTCTCCCGAGAGGAGAGCGCGGCGTCAAGGGCGAACCAGGTCCAACCGGTCTTCGAGGTTTTCCGGGAAAAGATTCGGTTACACCTGGTCCAAAAGGCGATCCGGGGAAGTCAATAACAGGTCCAGCTGGCGCTGATTCGACGGTCCCTGGCCCACAAGGTATTCCTGGTAAAGACGGACTGAGCATTGACGAGATCAAACAACTCGTCGTCGATATTTTGTCAGACGCTGGTTTGTTATCGGAACAAGCCCAAAAACTTGCAACTATTCGTGCATTATTAAAAAAAGCGATACATCAAGCCGACGCTCGCCACGCTTTTCAAATTTCGGAAATAATCAGGGAAGTAGATAAACTGTTTTAGTTGAATTTACGAGATTAGATGCCATTTAACCCGCTGGCCGTAAGAGGCCCTTTACTAAGTCCATCGCCCGGAACGCCAACTGTGGTCGGAGCGGTTTATAACGCAACCGCACCTGCGCCCCAAGATGAACAAGGCTGTTCCCTTCAATGCGATTCAGCCGGAAACCTTTTAGTAAATGTGGCCGTCGGTGGCGGTGGTGGTGGCGGCAGCAACGTCAATTTGGTTCAAGTGGGTGGCGTACCGTTTTCATTAGGCCAACAATTGGCCGCACAGAGTTTGCCTGTCGTTTTAACAGCGGCGCAAATCGCGGCTCTAACTCCGCTGTCGACGGTCACCGTTCTCCAAGGTACTTCACCTTGGGTAGTCAGCGGAACGGTCACAATTACTCCGTCTGGTCTTCAAAATGTGAATGTCACGGAGTGGAACACTGTCGCTCTTGGCTCACCTTCCGCTTATGGAACGTCTCCCGGTGCGGTTAATGTCATCGGCGTGAACGCGTTCATTACGAACACGGTTCCTGTCACTCTAGCTTCGACGACTATTACCGGGACGGTAGCTGTAACTCAATCAACGAGTCCTTGGGTTGTCAGTCTCGCGTCTACAACGGTTACAAATACCGTTGCCGAGAATCTCATTCAAGTTGCTGGCGTCACACTGGGCGCTACAGCGGTCACCAATTTCGGAACGGCTCCCGCCGCTGCTGCGGTCCCGGGAGTAAACGCATCGTTGTTTGCAGGCACCACAGGTATCACGGCTACAGGTTCTTCATTGAACGTAGACGTTACGAATACAGTTCCTGTCACCCTTGCTTCGACCACGATTACCGGAACTGTCTCGGTAACACAAGGCACAACGCCGTGGGTTGTCGCAGGCAGCTTGACGAACAATAACGCCGCTCCAACCGCTACACTTATAGGTGTATTGGGCGCGATAGCCGAGACTGCGTACAATACTGTTACTTATACGACAGGTGATATGGTTCTGCCTGTTACAGACCTGCACGGCGCTCTCAATGAAGATTTACAGGCTGTGGCGGGCGTCCAGATTGGCGCTACATCAGTCGTTGCCTTTGGTTCGGCTCCAGCCGCTGTTAACGTTGAAGCTGTAAATGCTTCAATTTTCTCAGGTGCCACTGCCTTAACGAATACCGCTGGCGCGTTGAACGTTAACGTAACCAACACGGGAACACCATTCACGGTAGAGGGTGACGAAACCAATAACGCTGCCGCACCAGAGGCAGCCGCCGCTCTCGAAGTTCTCCCAGCGATTGCGAATGCCGCTTCACCTTCGTGGACCGAGGGATTCAACGTTCTTTTGTCCGTCGATCTCTTAGGTCGTCAGCGCATCCGTGGCACACTGACCCCGAATAACGCTGCGCCCGGTTCTGATGGTCAGATGGCGCTCACAACTATCGCTAACGCGGTAGCTCCGACGTACACCGAAGGGGATTTGGTACTTGCGTCTGTTGACCTTAACGGCGCGACCCGCATCGTGGGAACGCGCACGAATAATAACGCGGCCCCGAGTTTTGAGGTTGGAGTTCTTCCTGCTCTCGCTAATGCTGCTAGCCCATCGTGGACAGAGGGCAATCAAGTATTAGAGTCGGTCGATCTAACAGGCCGTCAACGCATTCGTGGTACGCTTACCAACAACAATGCCGCTCCTACGGCAGACCTTATCGAGGTTATGCCTGCGGTTGCAACCACCGCCGCGCCTACTTACACTACTGGCGACGCGGTTATGTTGTCTACGGATTTAAGCGGAAATCTTCGAGTAACTCCGACGGCAGTTGGGACGCTCACAAACAATAACGCGGCACCCGGCACGATAAACTTGGGCGTTCTCCCAGCCGTTGCCAATGCGGCTGCCCCGACGTGGACCGAGGGTGACCAAGTTCTTTTGTCTGTGGATTTGCACGGCGCTCAACGTGTATCGGGAGCGACAGGTCAAAACGTCGCGCCACTAGCCTTTGAATTGGTTACTGGTGGCGTATTCAATACCACCATTCCTGCTCTGACGGCTGGCAACGCATCTCAGTTTCAAACAGACTCGACAGGCGCTCAAGCGGTTAACACAGCAGGTCGTAAGCAGACTTATCGCTGCTCTGTCGCTAGTACCCCAATCGTGTCAGCCAGTTTTAGCCCGACGTTTTCAGTTACGGGAAGTGCAACAAAAACAGTTCGTATTAATCGCATTCGACTCTCTTGTACTGCGGCAACAGGCACTGTTGCCAGCTTTTTTATGTACCGTTATTCAGCCTTGTCTGGAGGTACTGCTGTCTCTCAGTCGAATCTTATCTGTAAAATGGATATTAACAATGCGGCAAACACAGCAGTTGTTAATTTTTGGACAGTAGCCGCAACAACCGTAACACCCGCAGGTAGCCCGACTAGCGACCGTTATGAGATTGTTACTCCAGCGGTCACCGTACCAGTTCCTTATATCGAGTGGCTGTTTGGTGATAATCACGGTCAAGAATTAGTTTTAAGAGGGACATCTGACTTTATAGGCGTATGTGTAAGTGTGGTAGGAACAACACCTACCTTACAAATAATGGTGGAATGGACGGAGGAATAATATGTCTACAGTCACTTGGGATTCGACGGCTGTAGCAAATAGTACTCTGCAAGGTACTGTCGATAGCGCTTCTACAATCATTGTAACTCTTAACATCGCCGGAACTCTCACAGCGGGATTGATTGATTTTGAAGCATCGACAGACGGAGTGGTGTGGTACCCCATTACAGGTTTTGTTCAAAGTACGTTTGCTATATTCACTAATTGGCAACCATTCTATGGTTCTTCCATAGCCCTTCAGTTTAACATCGCAGGGTTTAGTATATACCGCTGTCGTTTGGTAACTACGCTGACGGGCACAGGCAACGTAACTATATACAGTAACGGAGTTGCGAATGCCTGTTTTACAATAGTGTCATCTGTTGTGCAGCAAAACGGCGCGAACCTGCATACGGTCGTTGATAGTGGAACAATCACCGCGACCCCGACTACAGCAGCGGCTGGTGCCCTTTTAGCTAAAATTATCAGTGCCACTGGGGCACTCACACTAATAAAAGGTTCGACAGGTAATTTGTACGGGATGTATTTTCTCAACAATACAGCCGTGGCTTCGTGGATTCAGTTCTTCAACGCAGCTACCACTGGTGCTGTCACCCTTGGAACAACTGTCCCTGTTTGGGCCGCCCCAATCCCGGCAAACGGAATTCTGAATATTTCACCGGGGTACTTTGCACAATTCAACTTTTCGGCGGGCATTGTCTATGCCGCAACATCTTTACTTCAAGGTACCGTCGTTGAAAGTATGTCGGGAACAGTGGAGTATTTATAGTAGTTAGTATTTAAAACAATCAAATAAAAAGGAGCAACACAATGAACACCACAATAGAAAAGATTTTCGAAGAGATCGGCCGATTGCACATTCAGATTTCGCAACAAGCAGTTTACATTGCGCAGTTGGAAGCGACGAATAAATCGCTCCAAGCAGCAGCGCAAGCGGCAACCCCAGTAGCATCTGCTACGGCGTAGGAGATTTAAGTGGGTATAACTCAAGTCAACGTAACATCGCCCGCGAATGAAATAATCTTTCAAGATACTGCGATGGGTACTTCTGTCGATGGTATCAAAGCATCCTCTGCACTCGTCTATTCAGTTACAGTCGATAACAGCGCGAACGGTGGAGCGGCATCCTATGTCAAACTTTATAATCTAGCTAGTGGCTCGGTTACTCTTGGAACTACTGTTCCAGACGAGGTTATTCTGGCCCCAGCTGGTCAAGTTGTTACAGCGATTTTCAAAACGGGCGCAGCAGGCGGGAAGACTTTCGGCACCGCGTTAAGCGCAGCCTGTGTGACTACAGGCGGAACGGCTGGTATAGTAGCGCCGTCCTCTTCGGTAGTCGTCTCCGTGAATTACGTCTAGCCGCTTGACAAGTAAGTAGATTTGTGGTAGCATAAATTAGCCCTTGGGGTTGCTCCCAGGGGTCAGACTTGGGGGGTGCCTATTACATCCCCCTTGTCGTTCTTAATAGGAGAATAAAATGGGAACAGGACTGTGCAGTAAGTGTCATGTTGTTTTAACGCTTGAGAATTCTTGCGAGTCAGTGTTTGTAAAGCACGCCGGGTATTGTCGGCTGTGCGCTAAGACTCGGATAGGAACAGGGCGTTGTTACAGCTGTAAAAATGTTTTGGATATAAGCAATAGTAACCCATCTACGTTGGCTATTGGTCGCGGCAAGTGTCGTTCTTGCGAACACGAAGAATATGAAGCTAGTGCAGAGGTAGTAAAAAAGCGTGCCTCTAAATGGTCGAAGGACAACCCCGAAAGACGTAAGGCTATACAAGCAAAAAATTGGGAAAAATATTGGCGCGAACTTCCAGTTGAGATTAAGAAGATTATATCTAATAAAAACACCGCGCGATACAGAGAAGTAAAATTCGGTATTACTCACGAAGAGTTTGTTGCTAAATTTCAAGCCCAAAACGGTCGTTGTGCTCTTTGTGATAAGCAGATGGTTCTAGGGAAGTATACAATGCTTACCCCATGCCAAGACCACGACCACAAGACAGGCGAATTAAGAGATATATTGTGCAGCGCCTGTAATTTGTTGTTGGGTTACTGCTATGAAAGTCAAACAATTTTAGTAAGTGCCATAAGGTATTTACAAAAGCACAAAGGCGATAGTTCGATCCAAATCGCTGAGTGTGGATAGTTCAGAATAAGTTCTGTTCTCTCCGAAAGCGTGTGTAAACGGACAAGGAGTAGTTAAAGAAGTTTCCGCTACCGTTCTGCAGGCGTATATCAAGAGGTAACAAAAAGTGTCATATCCCATCCAGGATTTTCAAGTCAATGGTCAGTTCCCAGCCACAGTTGGCGGCTCTGGTTCGACCGTCAAGTATTTCGGCCGCAACGTTCCCGCAGCCGCAGGCGCAAACTGGGTAGCCGCACCGGCGACCCCGTCAGCGACCAGCCCTGTGGGCGCAATGTGGGTCCCAGGCGACAACAAGTTGAACGGTCAGTTGATGTTCGTTACCGCGACTGGTGATTTTACGCCAGCGTCTAACGCGACGTCTGAAACCGTTACGGTTGCTCTTTACGGCGTGACCGGTTCTTTGACGGCCCCTGTTTATACGATTCTCGCTTCGACAGGTGCGTTTACTCCTGGCGTTGACGGTATCGCGTATAACTTCAGCATCCAGGCTGAGTTGTTCGGGTCCAACAACAGCGGCATCGTTGGCGGAACGTACACGTCAATCGTGAACAACACTGTTACTAACGGCACTGGCGCATCTAGCACATCCGTTGTGGCATTGGTGAACTCGTTGACCGGTATCAACTTTGCTAGCGGCAACCCGCTGTTGTACCAAGCTGCTCCATTCGGTTTGGTGGTTGGTATCACCTTCGGCGCAAGTAACGTGGCTAACAAGGCCAACTTGTACCAGTTCAGCATCGAAGCTTAATTAACCTCGGGGGTCTAACAAGGCCCCCACAACTTTCTCTGTGACTCGCGCGTAACTTATTTGAACGGCGATCCAGAGATATCGTGCGCAATCCACAGTCAGTCTGGCCGTTACAACCGGTGACAAAAATTTAAAGGGACCCACATGTCGGCGTTTGATACTAGCACGGATGAAGGCTTTAAACAATTTCTTATCGAAAAGATAGGTGAGATACATACATCGTCTGCAACGATGGAAGGTAATTTTAAAGCTGCAATGGAGCAGCACGCGGCTTTAAAAGAACGCGTGGGTAATATAGAACGCGCGGCTCGATCAGCAGGACATTGGGAGAACGGTAAGTTCATAGCTCTGACTCTCGTACACGCAGCGGCAAACATTTTTAAGGTTCATATTTAACAGGAGATTTTTATGAAGCAAGTAAAAGAAGGCGCACAAGGCGGTAACATGCCTGGTAAAGAAGGTCATCGCGCGACTGGTAAGAGCAATCATCCGGAAGCAACCCTTCGTAACGGTTCTAAGCCGAGCGGAAACTCATTGGCTGCATTTGGATTGAAGCAGAGTCCTCATGAGGAAGCTCCGAGCGGGGAAAGTAATCACGAAACTCGTCGTTTCGGCAACAAGCCGAGCGCAGAGAAGGTTAAGCCTGTTTCGCACGATAAGGCAACCTTGAGCCGTGCCCGCATGTTGAACGTTCGCTCTGAAAAGGGTGGAGCGGAAAAGGGCGGCGGTTGGTAATTTAAGTTTGTAGCTACAGGTTGGGCGGTGCCCTATCACCGCCCTTACTCTATAGGGAGAGTATATAAAATGAGAATAGATACGTGTGTAAACTGTAATAAAGATTTTTCGCACGACAGTGGTAAACGACGATTAAGGTGCCTCACGTGTCGCAAAGAAAATTTCAGAATCAAAGCGTTAGAAAGATATTGGAAAAACCCAGAGAAGTCTAGGTTATCTACGGCGCGTTGGCGAGAAAACAATAAAGATAAAATTAAGAACTATGCTCGTAAGAACTCAGTACGATACTTGTATGGTTTGAGTTTTGAACAGTATGAAAAAATGCTTAAAGAGCAAGACGGGAAATGTTTTATTTGTGGCGGCACTCCTAATAGGGAATTGGATGTTGACCACGATCACGAAACGAAAGAAGTTCGTAAATTATTGTGCAACCGATGTAATCGACTCATCGCCATACTAGAGATAGGTGGACTAGATGTCGGTCGCAAGGCAATTGTTTATTTGGAGAGTTATGCCAGCCGAGAGCCAGAAGCAACAGATCGCGATGGCGATAGCGCTTCATCATCCTGAAAAACTACACGCAGAGAATCGAGGCATGTTAGATATGTCGCGCAAAGCGTTACATGATTTTGCCTCGACTCCGCGCCATAATCTACCAACGTACGCACACGCGAGAGCAGCACGTAAGAAAGAATCCTAGAGTCCTACTAACGGAAGAACTACTTGAGCGGCGGCGAGTAGCGCACGCAGAAACGATACTTGCCGGTTGATTGAGTCCAACCGCTTCCTAAGCCCCGGTCAATCGGGTGCAGAAGAGCACGTTAGTGGTGACCGCCGCCAAATTTTATTGAGGTACTATGGTACATAACGGACATATCGGTTTTGAAATTGAACATTGCGATGATGGTAGCGCTATGTGCAGCTACGAGCACGAAGATAAACTAAAGTCTGCGCGGCACGCGGTAGCGGACCTAGATGCGATTCACGATAGTCTCGAAGACTACTTACGTGAACAAGAAGAAGAGGAAAAGAAAGAAGAAGATGTTCATCCAGGCATTCACGATGAGATTAAACATCCCGAGGATGAAGAGTAATCATGAAAAAGCATAAATTTCATAAGACGACCGGGCAACTTCACAAGGATGGTAGTGCGACCGTAGAACACCATCACTCCGAAGGTCCGCACAAGAACGTTAAGCACGCGGTTCAATCTTTGGATCACTTGCACGACAGCATGCAGGCAAATTTGGGAGCGCCTAACCCAGGAGAACCAGAAGCGGATATGGGTCAGCACGGCGTGCCTCAAGCCCAGGCAGCACCAGCAGGTATCCCGATGGCCCCTGGAGCAGCACCGGCCCCGGCACCGGTACCAGGAGTATAATATGGCAAAGAATCCATCACTTTATAGAGCGATTCATCACATGCGTAAGGGCGGCTTGCATCGCGCATTAGGTGTACCCGAAGGTGAAAAAATCCCTTCTAAGAAAATAGAAGCCGCAACACATAGCGATAACGCTCATGTGGCTCATATGGCACGGTTCGCACAAACACTCAAAAGTTTTAAAAAGTAATTCTTCGGCTTGATCACCGAAGCGTAGACTTGGGGCGTACCTAAATTACGCTCCTTGTCGCATCTATTTAGGAGATGAAAATGAAAACCTGTACTCGTTGTGAAAAAGAATTATCGGAAGAATCTTTCTACAAAGATAAGAGAACTGGAAAGCTACGATCTTGGTGCAAGAAGTGTCATCAAGAAGTTAGCTTAGGTTATCAAAACAACCACAAAGACGATAATCAGCGCCGTGGACGCGAGTATCGTGATCGTCACCCATTTAGATTGGATGTTCAGCGCGCACACAGACGAGCTAAACGTTACAACACTTTGTCTACTCTAACTGAATCAGAGTGGAGAACACAAGTGGAATTATTTTCTTTTATGTGCCACGTATGTGGACAAGAACTAACGTTAGAAGTTAAAAAGGAAAATACGCTTAGTTTGGATCATCTTATCCCGCTCAACCGTGGCGGAATAAATGCAAAAGAGAACGTAGCCCCAACCTGTTGGAATTGCAACAGGTCGAAGGGGGACAGAACACAAACAGAGTTTGAAGATTGGATTAGGAAAGTAACAAATCATAATGAGTTTTTTCAAAGCTATTTTTGATGACAGAGATAAGTCTGTGAACGCCAGTCACTGCATAGCTTTTTTACTGACGTTCTCTAGCATCGCGTGGGTTACATATCTCGTCCATAAGAATCATATTTTGCCTGACCTATCAGGTATCGCTTATCTCCTAGGCGGTTCCGGCGCAATGAACGTAGCCAATAAGATGGAAGATATCGTTGCCAAGTTTTCTAAAAAATCCAGTGATGGTTCTGTAGCAGAGTCATCGGTTGTAGTTAAGAAGATCGAAAGCCAATGAAAATAGTTGCTTTTTTCATAAGACACGGCGATACAGATTGGAACGACGACGAAGACGATAAGTTTCGCGGCGACGAAGATATCCCAATAAACGAAAAAGGTCGCGCGCAAGCAGAAGAGCTTCCTCGTTACTTCGCTGCACGGGAGTTTAGTAAAGCATTTCACAGTGGTATGCAACGTACCGCGCAAACACTAGCACCTTTGATGGAAGCAAAAGGCATGAAGTCGATTTCAGTTCCAAAGATGAATAGCTTGAATACTGGAGACTTCACAGGTCTGCCAAAGACCGAGAAGAACAAAAAGAAACTAGAGTGGTACCGTGAGAACCCAGAGGTCAAGATTCCTGGTGGTGAGAGCGTGCAGCACTTCCGAGATCGCATTGATCCTAAAATAGAGATGGCCATCCGAGTCGGTGAAGAAGCTGGTAAGCCGTCTATCTCTTGTGTCCACGGTTCGGTTATGAGAGAAATTTCCCGTTTGTTTCATAACGGCGATTACAACGCAGTTAAAGTTGAACCTGGCGGTATTGTGGGGATTTTTAAATCGCCGAACGGCTACCAAGCAAAATCTCTCGTGAAAGATAACCCAGCAGACGAAGATATTAAGGCAGGGAGTTAAGATGGCAACCAACTCAGTAGAAAACATTTTGGCAGGAGCAAAGAAGACATTAGAAAACGCCAATAAGTTTACAGAAAGTGTAGAAGGCAATCCGACGTCTCGTTTCGGACCTAAGAAGCCAACGGCTCCTAAAATCCCGCAAGCGCACCAAGATACCCCGTACAGCATGGCTCGACAGGCAAGAGCAGACGCGGCCGAAACAGGTCAGGCTATAAAAACCAAATCCGATAACGTGAAAGAATACACAGACGCAGCAAAGCAATAGTAGTTCGCCGCAACGCCCCTAATACAGGGCAAGGATAATGTAATGGCTCTTACTCAGGAAGAAGCACGAGAAAGAAATAGGAAGCGTCAAGAAAATTTCAGAGAGCGGAAGAAGTTGGCTGAGCAACGTTCAGCTGGTTTCGTCAAACCCGAAGTATCCGTAGATGCCGAGAAAGTTCTAGACGACCACGGTAAGAATTTGGAGTGGGCTCAAGAGCTAGATGCCACGGGTAAGCGTTATAAGAGTGAGTGCCGTACGTTAGTCGACCTACTGGCGATCTACGAAGGCGCGGATATCCTCGACAAAGAATCAGATGACGATGAAGAAGAGGATAAGAAGAAAGGCAAAAAGAAAGAGAAGAGCAACCGCCCAGCACCTTTTCGTCAGCCTGTTAAGATTAGAGCAGTCCGATTCGAAGACGACAGCCTAGGTCAGGACCTTAAGGTTCAAGTTAATATCGATCCGAGCCAACTAGAGTACAAGACACTTAAAGGCGACGTAATAAATCTCAAGACGATGTTCGAAGTAAATGAGATCGTATCATTCCGCCGATGGCTTGATCTTCGCGACAAAGGCCGTAAGGATTTATTCTGGCAAGGTCGTTTGTTGGGATGCAGCTTTTTCCACAATACCCACCAGATGGTCTGCGATATGTTTGTCAAAAAGCAGTTTGACGGTTTGTATTTTGACGAGTATACCAAAGACGATATGCACGATATGATCGGCGTGCAGAAAAGATTTGCAAATGACGGCGTTACGCCTACCCGTACGATGTTGTTGTTCGCCCCTAGGTCCGGATACAAGTCGACCATAGATGGTGTAGACGCGGTGCAGTGGATGTTGAATTGTCCGGATATCCGCATCATGATCATGACGTCGGTTAAGAATTTGGCGAAGATGTTCATGATGGAAATCAAGTCTTACTTCTATTTGCCGAGGAAGGGGACTCCGACAGCTTTTCAGATTCTTTATCCTGAATATATCATCACAGGCATAGCAGGTAAATCCAAAGAACCGTTCCAGTGTCCAGCGCGAATGTTTCTTTCGAAAGAACCACATGTGTGGATTTCGTCATTGGATGCGTCGTCTGTTGGTTCTCGCTGCGATATTAGGAAGCTAGACGATATCGTAGAAGATAAAAACTCGGCTGAAGAAGAGTTGCGAGAAAACCTGAAAGAAAAAGTGAAGGCCACCAATAACCTAACCGAGCCTTGGGGCTTCACAGATGTCATCGGAACCCGTTACTTCACCAAGGACTGGTACGGCGGTAGAATGTCCAAGGATGAGAATAATAACGAACCTGAGCCATATGCGTATTTGAGCATCTCGGCCTGGACGCCTAAGCCCGAGTATAAGCGCGCGTATGAACAGCTATTAAAAACTCCCGATGGTATGTTCCTAGTTACGGAACAAATGGTCGATTTGTGGTTTCCGTCTAAGCTGAGCTTCAGTAGACTTCGTTCTCTATTGAAGGAAAACAAAGAGCGCGGTTTCAAGAACCAGCAACTTAATATTGCGACCGATCCCAAAGAGCTAGATGTATTCGTCAACAACTTCGATCTAGAGAGTATGCGCGCGAGTACATGCCAGCTTAATGCCGCTCCGAAAGAAATGGAAGTCATTCAAACGTGGGACATTGCGTACAGCGAAAACCGCACATCTGACTTTTCCGTCGGCGCGACAATAGGAATTTTTAAAGATACACACAACCAACTCGGTGCCATTGTTTTAGACATGGTTTACGATAAGTGGAAATCTTCGGAACTAGCATCCCAGATGCTCGCGTTTTACGACAAGCACAAAGCGGTAGTCACTAAGATTTATATCGAAGAGGCAAACGGTGTAGGGTTTTTGATGGGTAACATTAAGAACCTAGCAAAGATTAGGGGCTCAGCTTTTGAGCACTTTACGCGTCTTCGCCCGGTAGACGTTAAACCGAACGCGAAGCAGAATCGCATTAAGGACCTAGAGTTCTTACACGCGAACGGCCGCTTGAAATTTGTATCCGGTGCTTGGATCGACGAACTCTATAAACAGTTCATTGACTACAACGGTAAGAAAAGCAATAACTACCGCAAAGACGATATACCAGACGCGATATCGCTTGGTGTAATTTCGCATCTACCACCGACAGCACTCCAATATGATCCGGACCCAAAAGAAGTTGAGAAGGAGCACGAGGAGCGGCAAGCAAGAGAGGTTCGTGACGGTTGGTATAATCGCATGCACGGCGGTCCTTCTCCTACAAAGCCAAAACCTGTGGAGACAGTAGAACCCGAATCGCTGTCGCCCCGAAACAGGGCATACGAGCAGTTATTAAAAATACTACCGCCAGGAATGAGGCGTAGAAGAAATTAAGGGAATTAGATGCCCGACCAGGATCAACGAATAGCTCAGAAACTTCACGACCTCTACATCGACGCTGCGCCTGAGATTAACAAAGAAAATACCTTTGTTGATGAAGTCACTGATACGATTCAGTTCAACGATGCAGCGGCCGTCAAGCTAGTCATCGATGACTGTGAAGCGGCTGATACATACATAAACATCCAGCAGTGGTCAAACGGCTGGACGATGGCTGACCTTCTTTATCAATCGCCTGCTACTCAATCGGCGTTTGATGGTGGGAACATCGGCAACGCATCGGTACCTAAGTACATGGTGTCGAACCACATTTCATCTATCGTTCCCAAAGTGATGGGAGGGCTGTTTTACGAAAAGCCGCCTTTTGCTCTTCGCCCGCAACCCGCTGTAACTCAAGATGTGATAAGAGCCAAGACCGCTGTCTTCTCTACGCAACTCGACATGATGAAGTTCGAGGAAGAAGTAGAGCGCACGATTGAGCAAGCCGCCTTGTTAGGCACCGGTATCATGAAGTATGGCTTCGTTGAATTCGAAAAGAAGATGATTCGCTATAAACGTAAGGGCGAGCGTCTACAGATCGAACAACCAGACGGTACTGTTAAGTTAGAAGACACTCCGGAATCGGACGACTACACGTCAGAGCCGTATACTAAAAGAGTTTGCCATCCGTGGATCAAGTGGTGCGATATTCGCACAGTACTTGTTAATCCGGGCTGCCGTGTTGGTGATATTCGTCGCGCTGGTTGGGTTGTGTACCGCGACTACGCTACGTACAGTGATTTAGCTAAGTTACGAGACGTAGAAGGCTACAATATTCCTGAAGAGGCAGTGCTACGGGAAATTTTTGACTCGAATCCGTCTTCAGGCCCAGACAATATCACGATGACGTTGCCCGAAGGCATGATGGGCTACATCCAACATGCTTTGCCGCGTAGTTATAAGACGTCGGTTGACCCGGGTAAAGCACCCATCGAAGTTTTGGAACACTGGGACGACGAGAAGGTTATTGTTGTTCTATCCTTCAACGGTCACAACATTTTAATTCGCAACGAGAATAATCCGTACGGGCACATCCCGTTCTATTCGTTCAACTGGCGCAATATTCCTGACTGCTTCTACGGTCAAGGTCTTGGCTTGTTGATTGGTAGCGAACAGATCGTTGAGCAAGGCGTAACTAATCTTGCGCTCGACTTACTCAACTACGGTCTGCAGCCAACCGCTGTTCGTAAGAAGGGTTTCAACACACTCACTCAAGACGTCAGATGGCGTCAAGGTGGAATTATCGACGTGGAAGAAGACGTCGATAAGGCATTCAAGTTCCTTGAAATGCCCCCTGTCCCAGGTGAAGCGTGGCAATTTATATCGCAGGCCCAAAGTGCGGGCGCATCAACATCCGGTGCTAACGAACAAGTTATTCAAGGTGCGGGTGCTTCTGGCGTAAAAACTACAGGCATGCGCTCGGGTACCGGAGCGGCGGCAGTTATTCAGGCTAACGCCAGTAGACTTGACGGCCCAACTGGAAGATTTGTTCGACAGGTTTTCGAGCCGTGGTTATTCCAAATGGACGAACTCGATAATTTATTGCTGCCGACTAGCGTACTTCGCGATATATTAGGCGATGAACTAGGCCAACCGGCTCTTGTCGACCACATGGATTATCGAGAAGCAAAGATTAAGTACGAGGTATTGGCGGGAGCAAAACTTGGTGCCAAGAAAGAAATGGCTCAAGCGTTGCCTATCATTATTCAACTTTTGAATAATCCAACGTTCGTAGCGAATGCAAACGACGCAGGTTATCAGTTTGATGCGCCAGCAATCTTTAAGGCGTTCACAGACGCAGCCGGATGGAAGTTCAGTCAGAATTTCTTACGCAAGATGACACCGGACGAACAACAGAGACATCAGGCTAATTCGCCAGCCGCACTGCAGCAAGCGCAAGCAGCAAGTGCTCAAAAAATGGCAGCCGCTAAGTTCGCGCAAGAACAGCAAATAGAAAACCAGAAACAGCTTGGCAAAGCTGGTAACGAAGCTTTCCGTACGGCAATCAATAAGGCGACAACGCCCGAACTAGAAGGTCAAGATACGACCACAGGCTTTGGTTCGACCACTGCTTTGTAGTTAAAATAAAGGAATAAAACAATGGCTATAAAAGAAAAACAGGCAATACTATCGCCGAACCTGTCACAAGCAAAGAAAGCATCATTGTTGCAAGTTATTCTTTCTCCTGGTTGGAAAGTGGTCGAAGAGATCGCCAACGAAGCTTGTCTACGCTATACGCAGGACATCATCCGCCTAGACCCAGAATCAGAAGACTACGACCGAGTGTCTCAAACTAGAACATTACGTGCTCGCAATGCGACGGAGTATAGCGATTTATTATTACACTCAATTGTTGAACATGCTAATTCGGTTCGCAAAGTAGAAGCAGTAGAGACTGAAGAAGCGGTATCGCGGGTAGGTGACATGTTTGGCATTCATCCAGCGAAGCCAGGGGCACCAGCAGATGCGATTAAAAACGTGTTCGGCATCCACCCAGCACGACCAAAGAAAGTAGCAGTAAAGTAATCCCTTCGGGGAAAGCAGTATAATCAAATTTTGTAAAAGGATTAATAACATGGCAAGACTTACCGCAAGTGACATCAACCAAGCGTGGTTGGAGTCAGCAACATTAGAAGATTTGAAAACAGCGATGCGCAGTGGTGGCGACGTCCTAAACGCCGTCAACACATTGCTCGTGTCTCCTGAAGGCAAAAAGATCGCCTCGGAGATGTTGAACGATCCGGACTATGTTCCTAAATCACGTCGTCAACCCGACCCCGAAGAGGCCGCTCAGATTGCGGAAGACGAAGCGCGCGCCGCAGCCCAGGCAACAGAAGACGCGGCAGCTGCTTTACAGCCTGTCCCAGACGGTACTGTGCCACCTGAAACGACGATGACAGTAGTAAACGAAGTTAACGCCGCTAGAGCCATCGAAGATGAAGCGGCCAAAAAGTATGGCTTGACTATTGTTCGGAACGCCAAAGGCGACATCGAAAAAGTTATTCATGAGTATCAAGGAACCGACGAAGACGGTCGTCCTATCGGGCGTCCGACTCACTTCGAAAGCACAAGTCTGATCGAGGCCATTGGTAAAGTTCAAAACGCGCACGTCAACGCGGCTCGTTACGCAGACCGTGTGAAAAATAACAGATATAAACAATCAGCAGCTGCTATGAATTCTGCTGAAAAGAGCGCAGCTGCTCAAACAGCTTTGGCGGAAAGTGACCGCTTGGCTGAAGAAGCCGCAAACGAAAAAGACCCAGTTAAAATGAAAGAAGCCGTGAAGAAGTCGGTCGCCGCCCAGCGTGACGCAGAGCAAGCCGACGTCGCTACCCGCGAACACGGTAGAATCGTCGCCCAATCTTGGATGGACGATCACAAAGAAGATTTCTTGCCTTGTTTAGCCTCTTCGAACATCATGCGTGAGTACATGGTAGCAAATGTGCTGACTATGACGTATGACAATCTCGAAAAGGCGTTCCAGGCAGTTAAAACTCAGTTGCCAAAGGTTGAAAGGCAATCAGCAACTGAATCAGTATCTGTCGTACCGGCGGTTAATCCCCCGGCAACGACATCCGCAACTCCAGTAACGACCCCGGTGGCAATACCACCAGCCGCTGCTGTAGCAACGGAAGAGAAACCTACAGTACAGCCGAAGGCGGAAGAAACTCCGACGCCGACGGCCGAGGCCCCAGCCTCTACGTCTGCCGCCGCGCCCAATGCGCAATCAGCGGCCCGTAAGCCGGGAGTCAATGGTGGTTTGCAGCCAGGATCGATGAGCGCACAACGACCCGTGGTGCTACAAGCAACACCAGCAGAGACTCGTTCGAAACTTATGCGGGACATTGGAAAAATGTCCCCGGCGGAATTCCGCAAAAAGCTACGTGACGATAATTACGTCAAGCAGCTTGACGCAGCCGGAATCAAGTATAGGTAAGGAACAAACACGACTAACAAGTCGTAGATTACGGAGTGTTAGGTAACCACATGAGTGGACCGACACCATCAGCGTCGAACGTATCGAACGTTCTGACCGCGCAGGCAATTCTATTCGATAAAGAACTCATCCCGAACTTGAAGGGTGAGACCGATGCATTCGTGACCGTGGCTGAACGCCGCGTGCAGGGATTGCATATGGGCGTCAACCGTCAGTTCTTCCAGTACAACACCTTGACTGGTGATACTGCTCAGAACGCAGACGGAAACGTCGGAGCACCAGAAGTGGTTTCACAGATTACCGCGCCAGCAACCGTGGGGGAGTGGAATAATTATACTAATTTTTCTGCTTTCGCAATCGCCGCGTCAATCGACGAACTAGTTGGCAACAGCGCAGTCGAACTCGGCTACCAAGCCGGTCAGTCGATCAGCGAGTTGTACAGCGCCGTTGCGGACAGTGCAAGCACTGTTGACAGCAACGTAAACCAGAACGGGTTGCTCGCAACTCCTTTCACGCTCGATCTAGCGACCGTTCGTGAAATGAAGCAGCAGCTAGTTTCCGCCGACGTACTTCCTTGCAAAAAGGGCATGTATTACGGCGTTGTGTCTCCTAACGTGTTGGGCGATATTTACAACGCAACGACTGTGAATAACTCCATCATTGACAACTGGAAGCACACGGAAAGTGGCCAGAGAAAGTTTGACGAAATGGCCGGATCGGATCAGACGAAAGAAATCGTGCTCCCGGGTACGAACATTCTTTTCCGTCAGACCCCGTTCGTGACCAAGACTGCTAACTACTCCGGTTCCAAGACCGCATACAGGACGTATATCTTCGGAAACTATTCGATGATCGGCGTTTGGTTGCAGGTTCCTGGCGACACTGACCTAGATGAAGGCGATTGGAGAACCATTGACTGCCGCGTTGTAACTGACGCGCCTCCGTCATCGTTCGACCCCACAGCCACCATCGGTGGATTTTTTAGCCTAGCGGCATAGTCCACATTAAATTCTCTCTGATCGACTCGAACGCTGAAATGCCAACGAGGCGGAACTCGAAAGAGACCGTGAACGACTAAGCGAGAGAACACCTGTTTTGGGTGATGCAATAGTCTGAACATACGGGAATTGTAACCGTATGAGTTGAGCAGAAATGACTCGACACACTTGTTTGAGTGTTAACAAAATTGGGGCCAGCTATAGGTTTCATCAAACTGTCACGTTGCCCCCGGCAACTGGCACCAACACCCAGCGTTTGCGCTGGATTGATAGCGTTCAACATGGACTCCTAGCGGCGTAATCTGCTAGTAGATAATTTGCTCTGATTGACTTGGAAGCTGAAATGCTAACAAGGCGGAAGCCGAAAGGCACCGTGAACGACTAAGCGAGCGAACACCCTTCGGGGTGATGCGATAGTCTGCTCTTACAGGAAACGAAACTGTAAGAGGTCGGCAGAAATGACCGACCCCGCGAAAGCGGTAACAAACGGCCTGCTATTCAATAAAGAAACTTCTTGACACGGGTTGCAACCTGTGTTAGGATTAAGAGTGGGGAAGTCTGCCTCTAACAGGCTTTCCCGACTCGCTCTTTTTTAGAGGAGAGAAAATGCTAGTTTATTTAATCACGAATAAAAAGAACGGAAAGAAATATGTTGGTCAGCACGCAGGTAAAGACCTAGAGTCTTACTGGCGTCGAAACGTTTGGTTGGCAGAAACCGGGTACCAAGGTAAGCGTCTGTTATACAGAGCTATCCGTAAGTACGGCGCAGATGGTTTCGAAGTAGAGCCTCTTGTTATCGTTGGAACGAAACAAGAGATGGACTATTACGAGATTGGATTGATTAAGGTTTGGGACACAACCAATCCAGAAAAAGGTTATAATATCACGCATGGCGGCGACGGGTCTTTGGGAGTTAAGATGAGTAAAGAGACTAGGGCTAAAATGTCCGAGTCGCGTACTGGTTTAATAATGCCTGAGAGTCATCGTCGTAAACTCTCAGAACGCAATAAAGGTAACAAGTACGCTCTTGGTCGTAAAATGACCAAAGAGAATCACGAGAAATTGTTGGCTACTCACGTTGGTGCAAAACGTAGTGACGAAGCCAGAGAACGAATGCGACAGGCACAACTAGGCAAGAAACAATCCGAAGAAACAAAAGTAAAACGAGAGCCATCGTTGTTGAGAGGACGGCATACTCGTTGGCATGTCAATCGCAACATCGTAAATCTCAAATGCCTACTCTGTAGGGAAGGAAGCAATAGCAATGTCATTCCACAATAGACACGTAGCCCCTGGCCAAAACACCGTAGACTTACGCAACACGCGCGCAGCCAAAGACGACGAAGAGTTGTTCACACACCACCACGATTTGCCTACTACCGAAGCGTCGGTACAGGAAATACTGGCGGGCGGCACCCCTGACTGGGTGAAGCGCCCACACGAGTTTAAAAATTTCGTTCGAGAGTCCTTCGCGCGCGAGAAAGAAATCAGCGACGAAATGGTGGAGAGATATAAGCTCGACGACCAAGAAGACCTTACGAACGCCAAGGCCCGCATGGTCAACCCGATGTCTACCGACGCGTTCATTAGAAAACTGAGAGTTAACGATATTTGCCCGATCAAATGCTTCACCGTTTACAACGGTCTTCAAGGCACAGTCGGGCTGTGGTGCATCCCGCCCAAGGTAACAGGTCGCGCTAGGTACGTGTGTTACGTACGAACGCCCGCTATGTACGAGTGGAGCCTTCTTTTACTCGACAAGCATAATTTACCAGCCGGTGAACTTCGCGGTTGGCGCACGGTCCTCGCCGAGCTAATCAAGAACGAAATCTTGACAGAGTGGCAGGCCCATCAGATTTTTGGAAATCCTTCCGAGAATAGTTGCTTCCGAAGGTATCGTCAAACGTTGTGGGAACAACGCAACGGCAAACGATACACAGAGGATGAGCTAGCTAGTAAGGAAGTCCAAATGTAAAGGTCAGTCGACGACCATCATCGTGTCGACAAAAATAAAACGGGTTGTGTACGCCAAAAGGTACACGTAGTTAATAAGGAAAATATGTCAAACGTACAGAAACCGAAGTCAGTATTTGATCAGCTTGGAGAAGGTGTAGTGCCCGATGTTGAAGGCGTGCAAGCCGCACCAGCTACTCAAGCAGCAGTCGCAGGACAAACAGCGGCACCTGTCGCTGGTGTTGACGCGGGTGTACTCGGCCAACTCCTTCAGTATTTGATTTTGAAGGAAGGTCGGGAGGCACAAACGGCGCAAGAAGCCGAGAACCGTAACAAGATGCGTCAAGTACAACGTGATCGTAACGCCAAGGACTCAGATTCCAAGGCCTTGTTAAAGCAAGCGCGTTGTAAGCACTTGAAGGGCGGAAAGAAAGGTCCGAAGACACAGAACAAGGACTACGCGGTTTACCAACACAGGTTCATCGCGTTCACTACGTACATTCGATGCCGTATTTGCGGTATGAAGTGGTTCCCGAAGGATACAGTTGAGTATCTCGTCCGATTGGATAAACAAGAACGAGAACGTAAGATTTCAAATCACACTAAAATCGGATGGCGCGAAGCAGTCAATATGACTGACGCATCTACCGATACTCAATCAGCATCGGAATCGATTCCGAACGTGGCACCGAACGCAACCAACATCGATCAATACGGCGCAGAATTTACCAGCCGTTTTGTCGACAAGGAAACGGGCGAGACCATCGAAGGCGTACAAATCTAAAACAGGTTAACCTAGACCACAAGGTCCCGAGGGGCGGCGGTTCCCGCCCTATTCTTTTTTAAAATTTTCCAAAGGCACATGACCCTCAACTTCCTTCCAGAATTCCAACCCCCTTTTATTAGCGCGTCTGCCCAAATTTCTGCGCTAAAGGTGTTTTAGTGCCTGTCAAATTGGTATACACCGAACTTTACTACGATGATTTTCAACGACCGGATGAAAACCCTCTTGACCCGGCACGTTGGGTGGTTCCCCCGGTTGCGCCGGGAAATGATGAATTACAAATAGTAAACCACGAGGCTTGTACCACTAGACTTTATCAGGCTGACGGCCAAGAAGTTTTTCGACCCGCTCTTCCCGTCGATCAATATTGTGAAATAGTTTTAGGAAACATCGTAAACTCCGACCTTCCGGGTCCTGTTCAGTATGAGAACATCCCTCTTCTCTATGTTCGTGCTGGATATGCTCCTAATAATTTTGCGAATTTGACTCCGTGTTACGTGGCCTATTTATTTAACGACGCTAACGGAGTTGGTTGGTTGGATGTTTATCAAATAGATTTAGATATTTCAGTTCCATTCAATGTTGGACCCATTCAAGTGCCCACTTGGATTTGCGGAGACAAGTTCACCGTGGCAGTGGTCGGGAATTACGCTAGTGGAAACATCTATGTGAGCAGAAACGGAGTGCTTATTCTAACTGTTCCGCTAAGCACCTCTCCAACTTATATTGACGCAGCGGTTACGCTTGGGAGAGCGGGACTTCAACTCTCGCAGACTGTTTCTTCGGACAATACCTCTCCTCCTACAAACACGGTGGATATTAGTATCACTCGGTGGGCGGCTGGAAGCGTTAACCTTGTTGATGTTCCGTCGAATTACAGTGTACCGGATTGTCGGGCTATAGCTCCCGCTCCAAACGCAAGTCGAAATGTTAACGGCACTTTAATTTACGATGCACAGATATCCAGCAATCCAGCGGTTCCGAGCAAGGATAGTCGTGCTGCTGGAGTGCCAGTAGCATCGGGAACATATCCACAAAACAGCAGAGCACCGGGCGTGTATGGCCCCGGAGAATAATTTATGAGTGTACGCACAGACGGCGTTTCAACCTATCTGACATCACCCGTAGCTGCGGTGTACAGTAGCCTCGCTAAATCAACTATCTGCATGTGGGTTAAATGTCTGTCGTCTATTGCTGCTCTTGAGACTATACTAATAAAAGACCAAATCGTTGGTTCTCCGTGGTGCTTTGTTGAACCAACAAACGCTATAGGCGCTGATGTTGATGATGACAGTCAAACAGCTTATCAGGTAGATTCTGCCAATAATACTATCACGCAGGGCATCTGGTTTCATTATGCTACGTCATACGACATGGTGGCTGGAGGCAAGATACAATTGTATCTAAATGGCGTTAATCTTAATGCCCTCAGCAATACAATACCACCCGGCTCGACTCCGTACGATGATTCAGCAAGCGGTTTTTCGATTGGTAATGGCGCTGGATTTCCTTTTAATGGCGAGTTATCGGATGTGCGCATCTACAATGCTGTGCTCTCTCCTTCGCAAATAGCATCCGTTGCGGCTGGCGGAACGCCAGCTTCTGCCAATTTGACAGCTTGGTGGAAGTTTTGTTCCGGTAATCTTTTAGCAGACAGTTCCGGAAATGGGAACACTTTGACGAATTTTGGGGCTGTCGCGGGCGCAACCCAACCACCGATTGATGTTTGCATAGCACCGCCGCCGTCTCTTCCATATTCTGTACCTGACTGTCGAGTTGCTCCATTCGGCCCCAATGCTAATCGTATAGTTCAAGGAACAAAGATTTACGATGTTCAAACGAGCGATAACGCAGCTATTCCGCCAGTGGATAGTCGTACATCAAAACCTGTTGATTCAAGAGTCGCGGCAAATATTCCGGAAAACAGCAGGACGCCCGGGATATATGGTCCAGGAGAGTAGTTCATGTCAAACAGTATTTCAGGCCAAGCCTTAGCGGGCGCAACGATCACTCTTAGCGGCACTGCGAGCGCCGTAACAACTGCGGGACCTACTGGCTTATATAGCTTCGCAGGCCTGAACGCAGGTCCTTACATGGTCACACCAAGTAAACTAGGAATCAGATTCACTCCAGTTTCTACGAATGTGACTATTGTAGCGATAAACATCTCTGGGGTAAATTTTTTAGGCCAACCAGTCGGAAGCCAGGGATCGACGTACACGATTCAAAATATTATTGACCGAGTAGTTTCATTCGGGGATATCGAGCCCGTGCTAAACGTAGGCGGCACGTCGATGGAACCCGCGCTAACAATCGCTAATGATGTGTTTAACGAAATCTGCGCTACGCCTTTTCCTCATAAATGGAACTCGGCCGATTTGCCTTTGTTCTACACTTGGTCTTGGCAGCAAGACTACGCGTTGGTGAATCCAGATGGCAGTTCGGTTTATGAATTTGAATGGTTGGAACGTGGAATTGCGATTAACATTAGCAGCACGCAAGTACCGAAACCCTGGGTTCGCGTCGAGTGCGGGCGAAGCCTTCAAGCACGTACCGGGTCGTATACGATAACCAATAATGGCACTATGATGGGTGACCCAGGTTTCATCGTTTCGTCTTTCCCGAATAGTGAACTCTATTATGGTACTTGGGGACAACCCGATGTTTTAAGCTCGTCTTGGGGTAACAATCCTAAAGCGGGTTCTGTATATATTGGCCCGTTAGCGACGACCGCGATGCCCGCTAATCCTATCTCTCAAATCATCGACGCAAACGGAAACCTTCTCGTAATCACGACGTTTGGCACCGAAGGCAGCGCTGCGCCGTTGGCACCAATTAGGGCCGTTCCAGGCACGCAGGTTTCGGGCTTAGGCGCAACTACAGTTTGGACGGTTGTTGATCCGAACGGCATGGGTATTCGTATCGTAGACGTTCCCACGCAAACGGGTGTTGTGTGGCAATTCAATATTGTTGGCCAAATGGTGCCGCCGAAGTTTACTAGTCTTGATGATCTGTTAGCCCCATTGCCCGATAAGTACGAGCCTTTTTTCCGCGCGGGTTTCATAGCACAGTGCTACCGTTACTCTCCGGAAGCTAAAGTGCGCGCAAAGTTTAAAGAAGAGTGGCCGATGTGGAAGGCGTCTCTCACTGGTATGCGCATTGCCCAAGATAGAGAATTGGAAGAGTATTCGTTTCTTCCTGACCGCACCGTGATGGGATCAGGTCGTAGCCGCAACACATTCAAGGGTGGCGCTTGGCCCTTCAATTACCCCGTTATCTAATTGATAAACTATGTATACACTAACACAAAGTATTAATTGGTCCCAAGCTTTTTACGAGTACGCGCCTGTGACTGCGGGACTCGGTCAAGAACCAGCAGTATCAACTGCGAATATGATTCGCGATACGCTGACTGGGCCGCCGATGACGTGGCCTTGGAATCGTGCCGTATTTCAGCTAGATGCCCCGACGACCGTAGGTGAACAAGATTACCCAGTTCCACTGTCTTCTATTCCGGATTTTGGGTTTTTAGAAAAGGTTACGCTTACTGAAACAACAGGTGCGAACACTGGAAAAGTTTGGGAAATCAAAGACATCTACAATAACTTATCGATGTCACGAGACGCAGATAAACAACGCCCGAACTCAGCTTGCGTTTTCACATTGTCGAGTACCCAACTGCTTTTGCGTTTCATCGGTGTACCGAATGCTGCGTATACGGTAACCTTGATATATCAAAAAAGGCCGGTTATGTTTGGTCCTTATATTATCTCGGCAGCCGGTAACGAATCTGCAGGAGACACGGTATACACAGGTACGTTTGATCCATTAGCATTTCCAGATGGGGCTGTTGCACAAATCACTGGGTTCAAAACGAACATCGTAAACAATGGTTCGTTTGTCGTGGTTAATTGCACGGCGACAGCGCTTACTGTTGTTAACGCAGCTGGCGTAGCAGAAACAATTACGGCGTACGCGAATAACTTTGATTGGGGTCCGATTCCGGACAGTTACCAAGATATTTACAATAATCTGTTTTTGAGCGAGATGTTCGCTGTCGAAGACGATGCTCGATCTCAAACGTATCGTCAACGTGGTATTGCAGCCTTTTTGTCCAAGGCCGAAGGTCTTACGCAGCTACAGCGTAACGCGTTTGTCCAGCAGTGGCTTGCAAGAGGTATTGAGTCAGCATCGTCAGCACAAACGGCTCAACTAGGAAGTCAGGCTCGCGGAGTCTAAGGAATAAATGGCAAGTCTTCTCGAACAGAGCGGCGGTCAGCCACAGAAACAACCACGCTACGCGAGTGTTTTCAACTCTAGGTTTTTTACCGGCCTTTACACTCAGCGTGCGGCGCTACACTCTGCGGCAGATATATACACTGAGAGATTTTACGGCGGTCGTCCTGAAGCTTTATGGTTAGGCGCGAACGTGGAACTTTCTAATAACTTCACTCTCAAACGTCGCCCAGGCCTATCTCCGTTTCGTACCGGTGGCATAAGTTTCGGTATAGCGGGAGTACAGCTAGGTACGGCTGGACTTTACGCCGCGCTCGGATATTCCGGCATCACGAACACGGGTAATACGGTTATCTCTGGCGGAAATATTGGTAGCTTTCCCACGAACTCTATCTCCGGTTTCCCACCTGGCACTTTCGTTCCTCCTGCGGCCTATGTAACCGCTACCGCCCAAAACCAGACGGACTTGACTGCGGCTTTTGTTTTCTTCAACGGCCTAACACCAGTTCCAATCGGTGGCTCGTTTGGGACAACGACTTTCACCGCTACGGCTACAGGTTATAACGGCGCACCCGGTTTTGTCGGCGCTGCTTCTAGCACGCTTCATTTCACAGGCGGTACCGTAACTCTCGATGGCGCAGGTTTATCGAATCCTGTGTTCGTTTTCCAAGTCGGATCGGCTCTGAATGTCGATACGGCCGCAACTACCATCAATTTGATTAACGGGGCATCGGCGGTCAACGTAGTTTGGGTTGTTGGGAGCGCGACTACATTTGACGCCCACACACACATTTGGGCTGGCAATATTCTCGCAACGTCAGGCATCACTCTTAACGGTGGCACACTGACTGGTCGTGCCCTTGTCACGACAGGCCCTGTTACGATTTCATCCGCTACCAATATCAACATGCCCACGGTTCCGTTCGGACCCCAACCTGGTGGCGGTCCAGGGAATGGCTATATATACCCGACACAACCGTTAACTGCGTATTCTTTCCAATTGATTGACGGGACAATTCGCGTCATCATCGACACTGGCTCGACAGGGCCGTCCGAATCAGATACGATCACGTCGGTGGCCGCGTCAGTAAACGGTCAAGCGGTTTACACAGGCTCATTTACTAGTGGCGCAAACAACGGCCTTCAAGGCCAATCAGTAACAGTCGCGGGTTTCACGAATAGTTCGAACAACGGCGTATTCGCGGTATTTCAGTCAACTGCTACAACGTTAACTCTCGTGAACGCGAGTGCGATTAGTGAGTCGCACGCCGCAACAGCTGCGACAATATTCTTGACGTCCGTCGCTGCTGCGAGCGGTACAGGTGGCCCTGGTGGGACTGCGACGACCGTTTACACTGGAACGATTACCAATGGTGCGCCTACTGTATCATCGCCAAACGGAGCCTATGCTGGTCTGATATTTTTGATTTCTGGATTCGGTAACGGTGCTAATAAAGGCGCGTTTGTTTGTGTTGCGTCGACGAATACAACTCTTACTCTCGCTAATCCTAATGGCTTAATGGAAACAGCGAACGGTACTGCTGTTAGCGCGGGTGCCGTATATTGGGACCAACAGAACGGCAACGCGCAGTTACTGTTTGCTAAGTCTCCTGGTGCTGGTCAAACACACTTTATCGGTTCTGGAGGCATTTTATTCTTCGGGGACGGCGTCGATGTCAAAAAATACACACCACTAAACGTTAACTTCCCCACAGGGAGCACGGTATCTGTTTGGAACTGGGGTATCACAGCGCCCGCTGCTCAACCAGGTATTCAAATTGTTTCTAGCGGTGCTGCGTCTACAGTGTGGCAAGCCAATACCATTTTCTCCACGATGGGTCTAACGTATGATGCCACGAACCATCAAGTATGGCAATTGATCGGCGTCAACGCAGACCCGACAAATCCTAATATCACAAACGCTCAATTTGGAACTTCTGGTACCGGTGGCCCACCTTGGAACCAATCTTTATACGGCACGACCACTGAAACAACCGGTCTTACTTGGCAGAACGTCGGGCAACTTGCCCCGTGGGCTCCGAGCTTTGTCTACGGAGATGCTGGCGTTAATGGAACAGCTGCACCGGTAGTTGTTTATGATTCTACCACAAGCGCCGTTTATTTGAACTTTAACGGTGGCGGCGGATTAAGTCGCAGCGGAACTGTAAAGCCGCCGTTCACTCCGACGGCTGGTTGGAACTACACCGAACAAAACGGTGCCGGTGGAACTAGCGGCGGCATAACATATAACCAGCCGCACTGGTTTTTCTTTTGCACATACGCGCAAGCCCAGGCTTGGAAGCCGTCTCATAGTTATTCGAATTGGTACGTAACGGGTGTTCCATTAGGTACTGGCGCTCGTGCTGTAGCCAACGTGGCGTTTGAACCTTTTATTTTTCCGCCTCCGACCGTTGGTTTGAATGGTAATCCTCCTACTGCGGTTTATTTACAAGTTCCGACTTCGACGGGCACGTCTGGTAGCACGTATACGCCGTTCCCAGCTGTTCCACTAAACGTGGGTCAACAGCAAACGGATGGCCAGCTTTTGTGGCAGAACGTGAGCACGCCGTTCGGCGGCGCGCTAAGTGGCGTGTGGCATGCGTCAACAACGTACGTTCCTTGGACAATTTCAGGCGCAGCCTTCGGCGTAATTTTTGACGGCACAAATTTACAAGTTGTGACTAAGACAAAGTCCGGCGGCCCAGATTTAAGTGGCACGGTTGCCCCTGGTACGACAATCGCGGCCGCTGTAACTACCACCGTCGCTGCAAGCACTCCATTGAGTGGAGAGGCTACATACACGTTGAGCACCGGAAGTTGGGTAAACAACCCACCACCTAATAGCTACGTAACATTCACGGGTTTTACAAATGCCGGGAACAACGGTACTTTCCAAGTTGTTTCGTCAACGAATAATTCGGTTGTTGTGTCTAACGCAGCGGCCGTAAACGAGACGCATACGCAAACAGCTGTTTTGAATGCTTGGGGAACAACTTATGGTGCGACTACTCAAGACGGTAATCTTACTTGGACTTGTGTAGGGCCTTCGGTTACGTGGACTGCCTCGACCATTTGGAACTTGCCATTGGTGGGTTTTGCTCCTCCACAACTAACTCAACCGTATGGCGGGTCGTCTGTCGACGCTGCAAACGGGACGGTACAAGCTGTCATCGTTTCTGGTAAGTCGGCGTCATCCGGCCCACCCGCGTTTGGTGTTGTTGGAACGACGACGATGGAAGGGCCATCTTCGCCGCAGCTAACATGGTATGCCGAATCTTTAGCTAGTACGAACTCTTTAGCATTTACGAAAGGGTATTCGTGGGCATACAGCTACAAGGCCCGCGCGCTAGATGATATCTATTCTGCGCCCCCTTTAGGCGGTATTGACGGCGTGCAGCAAATTCCACCAGGTACTACACAGACGCTACCTGCGCCATTTGGCTCAGAAACTAACGCCGTGTCATCCGCGTCTCCAGCAAACGTGACGGTAGGGTCAAACGCAGGCGCTGTAATCACTGTTAGTGGCGTTTATTCAAGCGATCCACAAGTTGATACGATTATTATTTGGAGATCAGTCGACGGTGGTGGATCAAGTCAGATGTTTGAATTGACAGAAATTCCGAACGTTGTTGGTGGCGGCGTGTGGCACTTCCAAGATTTTTTGCCTGATATCGCCAACGGAATATATCCCGGATTAAACACGTTGATCCCTGCGCCAATCAATGGTGTTAACGATCCACCTGTGTCAACGTTCTTGCCTCAAGTTTATCACTTCCAGCGTATATTTGGAATAGACGGGCAGTTCGTAGCGTTCTCTGGCGGTCCAGACACACACGTCGGCAATCCCGACGAAGCTTTTTCTGCGGTAGATTCGTTGCCGTTTTTGGCACCAGTCAATCGCGTGGTAAAATCCGCACAAGGTCTTTTTACCTTTTTAACAAATAGCATCGAGTTCATAGGTGGCGGCCCCGCAACGTCGTCGTTCTCATCTATAACGGCCGCTCCGGGAATAGGCTTGTTAAGTTGGAACGCCCTCGACGTGTTCGCAGGCGAAATTTACTTCTTCTCGGCAGATAACCAATTCCGTGTTATGACGCCTTCGTTGAATATCACAAACGCGGGATTTCCGATTGGGGATCAGTTCGCTAACCAGCCTACATCGGGCGCGATGTCGAGCGGGGTTAATATGACGTGGGACCCGAAGCAGGTATATGTAGCGTCATATCAGAACGGTACCGATAACGCCATTTTTGTCGGCGATGGCAATACCGGTTGGTATAGATTGAACCCCCGCCAAGCTGGGGCGATGCCCAATACCGAGCCTGTATGGTCTCCGTACGCTATAATTACCAACGGTTGCCAAATGGTTGTGTCTGTGAATACTTCACAAGGCATTAGTCAGTTGTTGGTCGGACCACAACTTCAAAATCAAACCATCTTGGTTCGCAACCAACTTGTTTTTACCGATAACGGGACACAATATGATGCATTTTTTGAAATGGGTAACATCGTGTTGGTCAACCAAGGACAAATAGCGGCTTTGAAATTCTGCGCTTTTGATTTTAGCAACGTGAGTTTCCAACCGACGGTGAGCTATTTGTTGAATGAGATTGCAGGTAACTTCGTTCAATTTACTTTAAATCCAGTGTTTGATCCACCGTCTCTATACGGACAAACGATAACCCCAGGGTCTTATTCCCCCAACAGGTATTATTTCTCAGGCACAGGTTCTTTGGCTCGCTGCCGACACTTACGTATTCGAGTTGATTACGGCAAGACGTCAATCGGTGATGAGATTTTTAATACTAATATTTTCGGACGCTTGTTCACAGAGGCATAAAGGTATATAGTGGCAGATAATTCACCATCTATAAACGAAGAGGCAGGGCTTGGCCCAAACTGGAAGCCTATTGATGCGCCACCCATAACTGGACGGCCAAGTCCACCATCAATTGGTGATATAACGCCCGTGATTCCGCAGTATTTCCAAGGTTCAATCGATCCGTCAATTCAGCACGACGTGAACTTTGTAAACACGGCTCTTAGATCAACGAGCGCTCCTAGATTCGCTTTGATGCCTCCGGGAGTACAAAGCGTCGCGCTGACTTCTGCGCAAATTACAAGCGTAGCTAGTAGTGCTGCCTCTGCAGGTACAGGTCCCGGTCAGGGTGGCAGCGGCGGTGGTGGCGGAACAGGCGGCTCGGACTCTGATCAGATAACACTGGATATTCCGAGTATATTTACCCCTGTAACCCAAACGGTTACTTTGCCTGGGCCTTTAGAGTTTACGTTGGCTCCTGAGCCCGCCGGAACTGTTTTTTCTGGCCCCACCAACGCAGCTGTTGGTTTCGATGGCGCGTTCTTCAACACTGCGGCATCTTCTGGGGCGGGGAGTCTTACTGTTATTGGGGGAGTCCCGTCCAATCCCAGCGGAGAGTATGCAGTTTATATTGCGGCGGGCGGGAATATCGCTGGTGCCCTTACTTTTACAGGTGCTCCTGCGGGATGGACCGTGCTCGGAGAATCAACTGGCGTAAGTCCAGAGTATGCGATAGCGGTCCCTTCAACGGGCGTATCTGCTGTCGACACTTGGGCCGCTGGTCCGTCGGAAGCAAGTGGCATGATCGTATACTTGAACGGCGCGTTACCATCGCTTTCTAATTTTGCTGCTGCGACACCGGGTAACACCTCCGTCTCTAAAGCATTAACGGGCATGACGGTTGGTAACAGTATTTTGGTTTTGTGTCATTGCACTCTACGCTTTTCAGTCGTCAGTGGAGTGCTATCGGATTCTCAAGGAAATACACCGATTTTACTCGGTACGGTGGGACAACCTTTTGGTGTCGGCGGCTCTATATTCGGATCACAGGTCTTCGTATACCTGATTCCTGCCGTATCGGCTGCCTCTGATACAGTGACTTTCTCTGTATCGCCAGCAAGTACATCGAACTCTTTGCGCATGGCTTTGTATGAGATTCCGCCTTCGAGCGCGATTGCGGCTATCCCTAGATTTCAGTTGCCGCCTCCTCCAAACGTTAGTAACGTCACTGGAATCTTATCTCCAGCGAACGGTGGGACGGGCGCGAATTTATCAACCACGGGTGGTCCTTCCGAAGTTGTAATGCAGACTACGGTGGGTGGTGCCTTTACGGTAGCGCAGTTAGCGGCGTCTGATTTGAGTAACGGAACCACAGGTAGTGGCGCGATTGTATTGTCCAATTCTCCCACGCTAGCAGGTAGCGTTATATTCACTGGTAAAATTACAAGTTACAACAATCTTGCCACCGTGAGTAACGGCATCCCGGAAGAAATCGCTACCATTGATTTAATCAATCAAGCAGCCGCAATTACCCCTACGACACTATACGTGGTTACGGCGGGTCGCCCAGGTATGTATCGAATCTCTTGGGTCGCGACAGTGACTCAAGCGGACGCCGTGTCTTCTACTCTGGGACCTTTTCAGATTTTATATACTGATTTCGACACATCCGTGGTTAAAACTATGCCGGGAACGGTCGTGGCTGGCGTAGACAGCAACACTACGAACAGTACATCAACAGGAACTATTTCGGGATGCTTCATCGCCTACGTCGCGGCGTCCACCACCATTCAATATCAGATGGGCTATACGTCAGGTGTAACGCCCATGCAATACAACCTACATATAAAAGCCGAGTTACTAGGATGATAAGACTGACTGAAACAACCCAATCGGATATAGAACAAATTCGAGAGTGGCTCGCCTGCGATCCTTGGCACAAGGATGATTCACGAAACGTTCCCGAACTTATGACGACAGGCAACGGTTTACTTTCTTATTGTTTGCAAGATGATGAAGGACCGATAGCATACGTTAAACTTACTGAGGAAGGTGAGTTGGTTCGAATCGCTATGCAGTTCGGGCCACAAGAAGAGGTTAGTAAAAAGCGTTTAGCAGTAGGCTTAGCCGAAGTAGGTATTCCGATTATCAAGGTATTCGCGTTAGAAAATGGATTCAAAGGTTTAGTATACGAGTCTATAAGTCCGAAGTTAATATTCTTTTGTGAAAAACTAGGTTTTAAAAGCGTAGGTAACGATGACTACGCGATGCTTTTTGGGGAAAATAAAAATGTGTGATCTTTTCGGGGGACCGAGCGAGGGAGAAACAACCTCCTACGATAACCAAGTAGGTATAACGAACTCAATGCGTTCTGCGTTTAACCAGCAATACGGCCAGCAACAAGGCGTGTTGGGACAGCTTAACGCACAGATCATGCGTATTCAGTCCGGACAAACAGGCCCTGGTTACGGCGGCGCTGAAAACGCGTCCAATATCGCGTTGATTCAAAATCAGGGCGCAGCACAAGCTCGCAATGCCATCCAAGCAGAACGTACACAGTCAGCCGGTGTCGGCGGTGGCGGGACAAGCGGTTTGGCTCGTTCAGCAGCTATTAACCGTCAGATTTCCGGTGGTATCGAAGCTTTGGCAGGCGCAAATACATCAAATCAATTAATCGGTGAACAAGCGGCGAATTACGCCCAAGGTCGTGCGAGTGCTCAGTCTGCCGTACAAGGTTTTCAAGCGCTCGCGGGAGACTATAATCCACTAGGGTATGCAAACGCATCAAGCAGTAGCAACCAGGCACAGTTTGGTCAAGCCGATAAAATTAATCAACAGAAGATCGCAGCAAGTCAAGCAGAACTCGGCATGATTGAGAAGGGTGCAGCAACGGTGGCAACCGCTGGTGCGGGTGGTTTTGCCGCATTAGGTGGTGGAGAAAGTTTTGGCGAAGGTCTTTCGGACTTCGCGTCAGGGGCTTCCAATGCCACGTTTGGAACTAACTTTGGTATCAACGGATAAGTGAAATGAATACGCCACCACAAACTGAACAAGACGGATACCAACAGCTGTCGAACGCTGTCGGACCTAATCCTGCGCCAGCTATTCCGAATTTGGACATCGCGAACTCGATGGTTGCGACACCAGGTGGTATCCTGTTGCCGCCTCAACAAGCTCCTGCGTCTTCGGCCGCACCAACCGCTCCCGGAGCAACAAGTTCGACGAATGCTGCACCCGCGCGCGACTGGCACACACAGCTAGGGGCCGCTGCACAGAAACTCATGATCGGAGGTATGGACCCGTTGAACGCATTGGTAGCTGGCGGCGTCCACGCCCTTGCTAATCTTAACAAAACAGCGCCTAGCGATACGCCTGCGCCTAGCAACACGACCTGGGATGCTGCGCAATCAAACACTGATGCAACGCAGCCGACTACTGCACCGCGCCCGCAACCATCAAACGCCAACAAAGTTATCCACGGAGTTGAGGCTAATTTGGGTGATCTCGCATCAGCCACAGAAGGCGGCACCGCAGGTGGTCCTATTGCGGGCGCATTTCGTGTTGCGAAAGCATCTACAACCCGCCAACGCGAAGAGCAAGAAAACAATATCAAAATGGCTACTTCGAACGCGGCTATGCTTCACGAGCAACAGCTGCTCCACAAGACTGGTGAAGACGCCGTTCAAGCATCGTTGGCAATAGGCAAGCAATCTGCGGATGAAATGTTAGCGGCCCCGCACGCTGAAACTATTGCATCAGGAAAAAACTCAGATGAAATTAAGAAAATGATCGATAGTAAGGTACTCGACCCGTCCAAAGATGCAATATTCTTGACAGGTCGTGTTCTAACTGGTACCGATCAAAACGGTTTGCCGACATATCGTTCGACTTATTCTGTAATCAAACCAGGCGACCGCATCCACCCTAGTCAAGAAAATATAGATTTTTTGAACAAATACCTCCCAGGTCAAGATTTCAAGGGGCCTGAAGACGTAGAAGAAGGTAAAGAAGGTCAGTCGTTCGACTCACACACATACTACATGCTGAATCAGCGCGCAATGAACCGCTTCGCAGATATGCAAGCTATCGCGAAGACCTCGGCAGAGACCGAAGACAAGGTACATAAGGCCTTACTTGAAAAAGGAAGCCAGGAACTCAGTGGCAATCAATACGTACAAGCCGCCATTCGTGATGTTCCTCCAGTTAAAGGCGGCGATCCGTTTTTGTTCCAAAAGGCATTCAACATTTTGGCTCGCGAAGCTGCGCTCGATCCAAATATTGCAAAGCAACTTCCTAAGAATTGGCAACAACAGTTCGCTTATACTTATGGCGGCGGCGAAACTAAGAAGTTCGAAGACCAGATGACGCAGTTAAGCAAGCTGCAAGAGAAGGCTCAAGATACTCAAAACGACATGTTGGATATCGCGATGAACAAGCCGCAAGAGATGGAGGGCCATACGCCCGCGTTTCAAGCAGCTTTAACCAAGATAGCAAATGACGCGGCCCAACCTCCCGAGAGACGCCAGAAAGCCACCGAGCTTTTAGGTGTAGTCAAAGACATTCGAGACGGTGAAGTACAAATAGAAAAAGATAAAGCTGCCGGTAAGAAACAAGCGGAAACAGGTTTTGTTGGCGATCCTACCGCCACAACTCCGGAAGGGTTTTTAAATAGTCTTACGCCGTCAGAACAGTCGCTTGTAAAACAAATAGGAACTGGAAAAATAACACTGTCTCGTATGGATTATTTGGTTTCTCGCAAGCCAGAAGTACTTGAGGCGGTCGGAAAGGCATTCCCGGATTTCGATTCGTCGAAGGCAGGAAGCTATCCAGCTACTTATAAAGATTTCACGTCTGGAAAGACAGCCACAGCTTTGAATGCAGGTGGCACGGCTATGGGTCACTTGAAAGAGTTATATGACCTTAACACCCCTATGAGCCATATACCTCATACACCTGCGTGGACAGCGTATCAAAACAAGGCCGATACCCTGGCGACAGAGTTGGCTAAGTTTTATGGGGACGCGACAATCCCCGCTATTGCTGCGATTAAGGAAACACTAACATCTACGTTGCCTGGTAACAGAGAATCAGCCATCAAGACTCAGGCTCAATCTATGAACGATAAGTTAGAGTCCTTTGAACAACAGTGGAAGAACGCGGCACCAAGCAAAGCTTATGAAGCACCGCTTCCGTTCATTTCTCCACAAGCAAAGAAAGCTTTCGCCAGTTTGAATCCGATATACGCTGCTGCCCATCCAGAATTAAACACTGGAAACCAACAACAGGATCAACAAACACAGTCGCAAACTCAAGCCACTCCATCGCAAACAGCTGGCGGGGGCGTGATTGTAAATACACCAGACGGGCCTGTTTCATTCAAAACTCAACAACTAGCAGACGCGTTTAGACTTAAACACGGACTAAAATAAATGCCTGATCCTCAGGAAACACAGCAGCAAGATATCGGAGCCACAGGACCCGCAACTGATCTTTCAACAAAAGATTTTCCTGCGGGAACCACAGGTGTGGACGACGGCGTAGCCCATGATGTATCGGGTAAACCGCTCGGTCAAGCAGGGGCTCCTGCGCAAAAAATAGACTATCTGGCAGAAGCCGCAAAGATGGGTGGTACTCCGGTTCCATCGAAGATTGACTATTTAGCGGAAGCTGCGAAGATGGGCGGCACGCCTGTACCACCTGAGACGAAGCAAAAAAGTGCTCCGGAACAATCGCACGATCTTTTGACACGCGCACTCTCGTGGGTGATGACAAAACCGCCACAGGATAGCAGCCTCGCGTCGGTAGCTGCACAAGCGAAAGACAATACATCCTTGGCTCAAGCTAAGAATGTCTCTGACTACATCTATAACAACATTCTTGGAAAAGATACGTACCAACACAATAATATATCGTACGACGAAAAACCAACTACAGCTTGGGGCAACGTTAAACAGCGCATGTGGGGCTGGCTGACGCAAGATGAAGTTAACAAGATTCCAGGGCTTGAGCCCGACCGTGTTCAGATGTTGAATGAACAAGGCAAGGATATACTAGGTTCAATATTTGGTAAAGAAAAGGCAGATCAACTTCGCGAACATATTCTAAACGGCAGTTGGGTAGTTAATCAACAACCTGAGGTTTTTGCTCGTGCGGCCGCTAAGTCTGTTACGGACTTTTTCTCCCCAGGCTATTATGCGCTCGGGGCATTTGGTAGAGTAGCCCAAGGATATCAGAAGGCGGGTCAAGTAGCAGCTGCGGCCCAAGATTGGACTAAAGCCGCTTCTGCGATGGGCAAAGCTCGTTTGCTCGGTTTAATAGGCAGCATGGGCGTTAACGTCCCGTTTGCTGCTTCTCAAGCCCACGACTTAGTGGAAAACTGGGACAAGATGAACGTTCCAGAACGCGTCGCTGCGGTATCCGGTATCGTGGGTGCGTCGATCAACGCCCACATAGGTATTAATGCGGCCGGGGGTTATAAGAAAGTCGCAAGTGATGCGGCTACTGCAACAGGTCAAGCGGCGTCCGTCGCAACACAAGCGACTAAAAAAGCGGTCGGGTCGATGACAAGTCTCGGCAAAGCGCAGGATTTTAATACAGCTGTTGAGCGTGCTAGCGATATCACAAAAGCGGGTTTTGCTGACCATCGCGCCAAGATTCAAAATGTATCTCCAGACCTGCAAGCAATTCTTAATGCAAATCCGACTGTAAATTCCCCTCAAAAATTCGCTAAAGCCATAGACGATCATATTCAGAGTGGCGAACAGGCTCTCTTAGCAGCATCGGGAGCAACTCAGCACGATATAGCGCCCGTGGTTTCAAATCTTGAAACTCGCTTAGATGATCACCTGGATAAGTTTTTCAGCGACAATCGAGGCAAGTTCGGCACTCAGGATGAGGTCGACGCTGCGAAAGAAGATATAAAGAACCGTATTATGCAACAAGCCGGTAAGAATCCAGACGGCTCATCGATCCTTCGCGCGCCTAATCTTTTCGAATCGGAAAATATACGTCAAGGCTTGAATATAGATG
>Ga0210398_10000096_pt1 | contig 111751 bp, 79 predicted proteins | sample IncBWC4OmetaG_FD_161047 | JGI IMG/M metagenome (GOLD analysis project Ga0210398, IMG submission 161047) | Forest soil microbial communities from Barre Woods Harvard Forest LTER site, Petersham, Massachusetts, United States - Inc-BW-C-4-O | ecosystem: Environmental > Terrestrial > Soil >... | reverse complement strand
TGGGTCAGATTCTCGCCGCCATCGTTCGACAGGATGTACCACGTGCCGTTCGAAGGCCGCCAGATCCCGACGTCGCCTTTGCCGTCGCCGAAGAAGTCCGTGGTCAGGGTGGGACTGTCGGCAAACGGAGGCCCGGAACTGGACTCGACGGCAAGCGTCACGGCCGTGGCGGAGTATTCCACCCTGAAGAGCTCAGTGCTGTTGATCTTGGTGCCGTTCACCGTCCTGAACTGGCCGGTAACCGAAGCGCCGGTGAGGATCACAAAATCAGTCCCGATGGGTGGAACGTAACCGGTGGTCAATGTAATGTTCAAAGTACCGCCCACGCTCACCGCGCCCGCCGCCGTCAGTTTGCCATACTGGGTGCCGGCCGCGGTGCCGCCGATCGTGACCCCGAGCGTGCCGCTCTGGGTGAAGCCGCCCGTCACGCTCAACAGGCTCGGCGAAAGGTTCAGCGCGCCGGAGTTGGAGGTAAAACCAGCCAGCGCGTTTTGGCTGGACTGGTCGATGATCCGCGCCGAGGTTCCGGTAAGCGTGATGGTGGCTGCATTGGTCGATATGTCGCCTGGGATCTGCAGCGTGCCGGTAACCTGATAGGTTCCGCCGCTGAGCGTGCCGTTTACCAGATTCATGAAGGTCGTCGGCGAATCCTGGAAGCTCATCGTGCTGCCGCTGGCTACCGTCAGCGTACCCGTATTGTCGAAGGTCACGCCGTAAAACAAGAACGGGTTGGTCTGATTGGCAATGATGGTACCGTTGTTCGTCAGCACGCCGTAGCAGTTGGTATTTGGGTAGACCTGGCCGGAGCCCTGAATCGTGCTTTCGTTGATCAGCGTTGCGCTGCTGCAAGAACTGGACGCAATGATGGCGTTCTCGTTCGAAGTGGAAGTCAGGGTTAGCGTGCCTGTTCCGGCGAGCGTTGTGGTGGTCCCGGCGGGAATGACGAAGACTGTGCCGTCGCCTGTCGAGGTCAGGTTGATCGTGCCGTTGTTGGTGACGGTTCCGGAGAAGGTTACGTTGTTATTATCGGGAATCGTCAGGGCGCCCGTATTCGTGATTCCGGTCAGGGTCGAATTGCGCTCCGCGTAAGCCGCCGCGCCGTTCGAGGTCGCCAATGTACCGCCTGTCAGGGTCATCGAATAGAGTTGCACGTACGAATTCGTGCCCGTGGCCGTGATGGTGTGGCTGGTGTTTGTTACGTTGGCATAATTGAACTGCAGCCCGGCGCCGTTGGTAGCTTCGAGCGTTCCCGTGTTGGTTAAGTTGGCGGCCTCGATGATCAGCGGGCCACCCGACGAGTTGTTGGCGTTGATGGTACCGCTGTTGGTCAGCACGCTGAAGCAGTTGGTATTGGGGAAGAATGTACCGGAACCTTGGATCGTGTGTGGGCTCGAATTAACGAGAGTCGCGCTGCCGCACTGCGTCGCTGCGATGGTACTGTTGTTGCCGGCGTTTGTGTTCAACGTCAGCGTCACCGAACCGGAACCCGTGAAAGTGGTGGTCTGTCCAGACGGCACGGCGAGCGCCGTGTTGTCGCCCGTTGAGGCGACGGTGATCGTGCCGGTGTTGGTGATCGTGCCCGAGAAGATGGCGTTGTTGTTGTCTTGAATGACCATGTTTCCGGTATTGGTGACGGTGCTCAGCGTCGCGCCGCCGTCCGCGTAGATCGTTCCGCCCGTGGAGGTGGTCAAAGTGCCTCCGGTCAAGATTGCGTTCGAACTGTAGAGTTGCACATAGGAGCCGGCTCCCACCGCCTGAATCTTCCCGTTGGTGTTGGTTACGGGGACGTTGATCTGGAGCGCGCCGCCGTTCGTGGCCTCAATAACATTGGCATTGGTGACCGGCGTGCTTTGGGCGCTCAAATAGAGCACGACGTTGTTGACGCCGACGGGATCGTTGGCATTGATGGTGCCCATGTTGGTGACACTGCTGATTCCCCCAATCGACCCTGCGCCTTGAATCGTCTGCTCGTTCACCAGTGTGCCGCCGCCACCCAAGGCGCACCCCAACAGAATCTGGTTGTTGTTGACGTTGCTGGTGCCGTCGCCCATGATGAGCGTCCCGGCGCCGTTGAGGGTCAGCGTCTGCGAGCCCGGAACGCACAGGCTGACCTCGGAGCCGGTGGACGTCATTTGCAGTGTTCCACTGTTGTTGAAGGTGCCTTGGATCTGGGCGTTACTGCGGTAGTTATCGATCAGCATGAGTCCGGAGTTGGTGATGGCGGTGGTGGTTCCGTCAAGCAACGTCCCGCCTCCAAGATAGATGGTGCCGCCGCTGGAGGTGGTGTAGGTGCCGCCGCCATTGATGATCAACCCCGAAGTGCCCAGGGATCCTGACAAGTCGACGTAGGAGCCTGTGCCGGTCGCCTCCATCGTGCCGCCGGTATTCGTGATGGTGGTGCTTCCGATGATAATTCCGCCGCCGTTCGACGCCTCGATGGTTCCGGCATTGGTGCTTGCGCCGGCGCGTCCCAATTGAAGCTGAAGGTTGGCGGAGCCGACGGGGATGTTGTCGTTGATGGTAGCGCCGGAACTGTTGGTGAAGGCCGTGAGGTTCAAGATCCCGCCGGTGCCCTGGATGAGCTGCTGGTTCACCAAAGTACCGCCGCTGATGTAGTCCTGGTTATTGTACGAATTATTCGTGCCATCCCCCATGGTCACGTTGCCCCTACCCATCAGGGTCAGCGTCTGCCCCCCTGGAATGTTGATGCCGATTCCGGAGCCTTTGGATAAGAGCTGAATCGAGCCTGTGTTATTGATCGTTCCTTGAAAATTGCCGCCCGGGTGCGGCGCCCCGTCAACCAACTGCATGGTCCCGGAGTTGGTTATGGTGTTCCCGTTCGTGCCGTCGAGAGTCGCGGTGGTGTCAACAACCTGAATTGCTCCTCCGCTTAAGCTTGTCCACGTGCCGCCGGTGAACGTTTCGCCGCCTTGGCCTTCGCCCTCGAGCTGGACGTAGGAGCCTGTGCCCGACGCCTTGATCGTCCCGCCGACGTTGTTCAGCGTGAGGCTCCCCATGGCGAGCAGACCGCCGTTGGTGGCTTCGATCAGGCCGGTGTTGGTTGAGGGACCTGCCTGGTTGCGTCCCACCACGAGCTGATACCCGCCGGGTTCGTTGGCGTCGATCACGCCGGTACTGGAATTGTCGAATGCCATGTCGAAGCTGCCGGCGCCCTGGATCGTCGATTGGTTCAACAGCGTCCCGTTGCCTCCGATATAGTCGCCACCGAAGGAGTTGGCGTCCAGGGTAATCGTTCCGCCGCCGGATAGGGTCACCGTCCCGCTGGACGAGAGCGACAAACCTGTTGTGCCAAACTGCACCGGAGCGGACATGATAATCTCGCCGCTGTTCGCGATGGAGGAGCCGCCGACGTTGAGATTGGGACTTGCGTTCGTCACGTTGGGAAGCGTCAAGCTGTTGCCGCTGCCGATGGTGAGGTTTGAGGTCGAACCGTTGACGTCCAGGATGACGGCGGCTCCTGACTGAATAAAGACGTCGCAAGTCGAGCTCGGCTCGCCGGCCGACCAATTCGAGGCACCGCTCCAGTCACCGCTTGAGCCTCCGATCCAGGCATCGTCGATGCTGTTCGTGCACGTCTGGCCGAAGGCCGACGTCGCCCCGGCGCCGCCGAGCAACAACAGCAAAGCCGCCATCATACCGACTGTCTGGGTCATCGTTTCCCAAGCATTTCGTTTCATTGGCTTTATCCCCCTCGAACCGTTGGCTGAGTCTTGGCACTGCTGCGGCGACAGCTCGTCCGCATGCCGCGCCGCAGCCCAACTATACCTTGCGTGTCCGTGCGTGTCCGCGCGCGACCTTGCGTGACATCGCGGGGCCTCGCGCGCGGGCGCCACTGCGATTGCCGATCTTCTTCGTGATAAAATGGACACTTCCCCGGCGCGGTGACCGTAAAGGTCCAATTTCTACAGGAAGGCGCAGACTCTCGTCTTTTAGAAAGCCTTAAAGATTCTTTAAGTCATTATGGGCACGTCGAAAACCCCGCAAGAGATTCTTCAGTTAGGACCCTTCCAACTACTGGTGGGAAATAAGGTTCTGCTACGGGATGACCAGCAGGTGCCGCTCGCCCCGCGCGCCGTCGAGGTGCTGGCGGTCCTGGCGGCAAGAGCCAACGAAATCGTCAGCAAGGATGACCTGATGCGGGCCGTCTGGCCGGATACCTTTGTGGAGGAGGTAAATCTAGCCGTCCACATTTCGGCCTTGCGGAAGCTTCTGGCCGCCGCGGGTGGCGCCATTCAAATCGAGACCATCGCCAAGCGCGGCTATCGGCTGCTCGGTGACGTTCGAGCCGTGCAGCCGAGGACCCCGGAGAAGGTCGTCGCTGTACCCATTGAGGCGCCGTCGGAACCCGCAGCCGCTCCTCCTGTCGAACCTCCGCCGGCGCCGGTCGCCTGGGAGCCCGACCAGGCTGGCCCCGCCTTTTCCCTCGCGCGTCCCTTGCGGCCGAGAACACTGGCCGCCATAGCCTTAGCCATCGTGCTCCTGGTGCTGGCCGGGGTCTGGCTGGACCGTTGGGCCGGCTCGCGCGCAAGTGTGGACGCCGGGGGCGCCCGGATTCAGTCGCTGGCGGTGTTACCACTCGAAAATCTGTCGGGCGATCCCGGGCAAGACTACTTTGCCGCCGGCATCACGGACGACCTGACCACGGAGCTGGCGCACATTCACGGACTGCGCGTGGTCTCCCGAACATCGGCTTCACAGTTTCAAAGCGCACGCCGTTCTCTGCCGGAGATCGCGCGCGCGTTGTCGGTTGACGGTGTGATCGAGGGATCGGTGGTACGCGCGGGCAATCGCGTGCGCATCACCACGCAGCTCATCGAGGCGGCGAGCGACCGGCATCTGTGGGCCGGAACGTATGAGGACTCGGTCGATGAAGTGATCGCGCTGCAGGACCGGGTAGCCCGCGACGTGGCACGCCAGGTCCGCGCCGCCGTCAAGCCCGAAGACGCGTTACTTCCCGCGACTCTTCAAGGCCGGCCGGCGGGAGTGGACCGGCAAGCCTACGATGATTACCTGCAGGGGCTCTATGCCTGGAACCGCCGCGATCAACGCACCTTTAGTCGAGCTATTGAATATTTCTCCCGCGCCGCCGCCGAGGACCCGCACTTCGCCGCCGCCTTCGCCAGCTTGGCCGATGCGTATGTACTGTACGCCCTTAACGGCGGAGCCACCGCGAAGTACGCTCCGCTTGCCCGGCGAGCAGCCCTCGAAGCCTTGGCGCAAGACGCCAATTCCGCCGAAGCCCATGCGGCCCTGGGGGCGACGAGCGCCGCCTTGGAGTGGGATTGGGACACGGCCGGGCGGGAGTTTCAGCGCGCCATCGAACTCGATCCCAACTACGCCACCGGTCACGAGTGGTACGCCGATTTCTACCTGGTTCCGGAGCTGCAGCTTGACGCGGCGAGCAAGGAGATGGAGACGGCCCTGACCCTGGACCCGCTCTCGCCCATCATGCTCGTCGACGACGGGTGGGTCCGCTACCTTCGGGGTGAGTACCCCCAGGCGCGGCAGCAGTTCGAGCGAGCCTTGGCCATGGACCCGGATTTCATTCCCGCCAACTTCCGCATGGAGGGATGGTGCGTGGTTCAGGGCCGTGACGCCGAATTCGCCCAATATGCAGTAAAAAACGCCCACCTCGTCCAGGGAGACGAGGTCCTGGCCCAGGCCATTGAGCAAGGGTTCGCACGCGATGGAATACGCGGCGTCGCCCGCGCCGAGTTGGAAAGATACCAACGAGACGAGCCAGACCCGGTTGGTCTTCCGCCAGCGGACTACTATGTGCTGCTGGGCAAGGCTGATCGCGCGTGCTCCGCGCTCGCCAATGCGGTCCCGGCACGCGACAATTCATTGCTCTATATGAACGTGGATCCGAGGTACGCCCGTGTGCGCAAACTGGCCTGTTATGACAAGATCGCCCGCGAGATCGGGCTGCCGCAGCTGCCGTCCGCTGCGTCGGACGCGTCCGATTCCGCCCCGTCCTCGTCGGGCACCCATCCGCAGGCGCCGAACTAAATCCCGGACGTAAGCGAAACCCGCATGTTCGATAAGGTAAGGATTGAACGGATGCGGGAAGCACTGGTGTCCAGCCACGGGTGTGCTGGCATCACTTGCCAATGTGGAATCCCTTTCGCGCACCAACTGTCTGCCGATAGCCAGTTAAACAGAAACTCGGCAGCTGCGTCCTGAGGTTCCGCAAAAGCCGGCACCAGCCGCGGTGGTCTAGCCCACGCCCATGCTTGGCATCCGCCAGGCGTAGTCGCTCAGGACGCGCATGTAGTTGGCGCGTTCAAATGCCGAAGGATTTCCGACCGAACTCATGGACATGCTACCCTGCATCTGCGCGATGGAGACATACTCGTGCTCTTCCATCCACCGGACGATTTCCGCGAGCACGGTTTCCACGTGTTCGATGCCCTTGCTCAGCAAAGCCGAAGTCATCATGGCCACGCGGCCGCCGGCCATCATCGATTTGATTACGTCCTCGGCCGTATGGACGCCCCCCGTCACGGCCAGGTCAGCTTCGACCTTGTCATGAAGGATCGCCACCCAGTGCAGGCGCAGAAGCAGCTCATAGGAGCTGCTGAGCGTCAGACGCGGCGTCACCTCGAGCTTTTCCAGGTCGAAATCCGGCTGGTAAAACCGATTGAACAGGACCAGGCCTTTGGCGCCGGCGTGGTCCAGGCGGCAAGCCATGTTGGCCATGGCCGAGAAGTAAGGGCTGAGCTTGACCGCGACCGGAATTTTAACGGTTGAGGTCACTTCGCGTTCGAGCTCGCAGTAAGTGCGCTCCACCTCGGCCGACGTCATGTCCGGATCGGCGGCGACGAAATAGATGTTCAACTCCAGGGCATCCGCGCCAGCCTGCTCCATCTTGCGGGCGTACCTCGTCCAGCCGCCCGGCGAAGCTCCGTTCAAGCTGGCGATGATGGGAATCCGGATGGCGCGCTTGGCCTGGGACAGGTGCTCGAGGTAACCGTCCGGACCGCGGTTGTACCAATTGAGCTCCGGCAGATAGGTGAGCGACTCGGGAAAGCTCTCCGTTCCCGCGCCGAGAAAGCGGTCGAGCTCGTGACTCTCCAGGTTGATCTGCTCCTCGAAGAGCGAATGGAACACCACCGCCGCCGCCCCTGCGTCCTCCATCTTCTTGATGTTGTCCAGGTCCTCAGTCAGAGGCGAGGCGGAAGCCACCAGCGGATTCTTCAACTTCAGGCCTAGATAGGTTGTGGCGAGATCAGCCATGGTGCTCCTCCTTCTTGTCGGCGCCGTCCGTCAGGGCGGCCATGTCATGGTAAGTCTGCCAGCGATGCTCGACGTCCCCGCGGGCGAGTTCCAGCAGCCGCTCCGCCTCTTCAGGATTGCTGAGCGTCAGCATGGTGTAGCGCGTCTCATTGTAAACGTATTTTTCGAGCGGGATCGAGGGCTCGCGCGAATCAAGCTGCAGAGGATTGCGGCCCGCGGCAGCAAGCGCCGGATCGTAACGCACCAGAGGCCAGTAGCCGGATTGGACCGCCGCCTTCTGCTGCTCCATGCCGTAAGCCATATCATACCCGTGCGCGATGCAGTGGCTGTAGGCGAGGATGATCGACGGCCCGTCGTACGCTTCGGCCTCGCGGAAGGCCTTGATGGTCTGCGTGTCATTGCCGCCCATGGCCACCCGCGCCACATAGACGTTGCCGTAGCTCATGGCCATCATGGCCAGGTCTTTCTTGGGCCTGACCTTGCCGCCGGCCGCGAACTTGGCGACGGCGGCGCGCGGCGTGGACTTCGACATCTGCCCGCCGGTATTGGAGTAGACCTCCGTGTCGAGCACCAGGATGTTGACGTTGGCGCCCGAGGCCAGCACGTGGTCAAGACCGCCGTATCCGATGTCGTAGGCCCAACCGTCGCCGCCCACAATCCAAACGCTCTTTTTGACCAGGCTATCGGCCAGGGCTAGAAGGTCACGGGCCTCAGGCGCTTCCAGGCCATCCAGGTTCTGCTTTAGTCTTGCCACCCGCTCGCGCTGGAGCGGAATGCCTTCCGGAGCGGACTGATCGGCGGCCAGGATCGCCTGTGCCAAACTCTCGCCGATCGCAGGGGCAAGCCTCTCCACGAGCTCGCGCGCGTAGGCCGCCTGCTTGTCGACGGCGAGCCGCATGCCCAGGCCGAACTCGGCGTTGTCCTCGAAGAGAGAATTGGACCACGCCGGACCTCGACCCTGCGCGTTCGCCGTATACGGCGTGGTGGGCAGGTTTCCACCGTAGATGGATGAGCAGCCGGTGGCGTTCGCGATCAGGGCGCGGTCGCCGAACAACTGGGTGAGCAGCTTGATGTACGGCGTTTCACCGCAACCCGCGCAGGCGCCCGAGAATTCGAAGAGCGGCTCGAGCAACTGAACGTCCTTCACCAGGCCCAGGCTCAAAGCGCTGCGGTCCGGTTCGTGGAGACTCAGGAAGAAATCCCAGTTGGCGCGCTCCCCGTCGCGCACCGAAACGGCCGAAGTCATGTTGATCGCCTTGTGTTTCGCTTCGCTCTTGCTCTTCGCGGGGCAGACTTCCACGCACAGGCGGCACCCGGTGCAATCATCGGGGGCGACCTGCAGGGTGTAACGCGCGTCTTTGAAGTCCTTCCAGCGCGCGGCTGTGGACTTGAACGTGGGCGGAGCGCCGCTGAGGTTCTCCGCGCCGTAGAGCTTGGCCCGGATCACCGAGTGCGGGCACACCATGACGCACTTCCCGCATTGGATGCACAGGCCCTCGTCCCACGCCGGAATCTCGAGGGCAATGTCGCGCTTCTCCCAGGCGGCGGTGCCGGTCGGGAAGGTCCCGTCGGGAGGCAGGGCGCTGACGGGCAGCGAATCTCCCTGTCCGGCGATGATTCGCGCGGTAACGTTCTGGACGAATGCGGGCGCCCCGGCGGGTACGGCCGGCAAAACGTCGAAGGTGCTCGAAACGGTGGCCGACACCGCAACCTCATGCAGGTGCTCGAGCGTCTGGTCCACGGCGGCGAAATTCTTCTGCACCACCGCCTCTCCGCGGCGTCCGTAGCTCTTCTCGATGGAATGCTTGATGGCGGCGATCGCCTCCTCGCGCGGCAGGACGCCGCTGATGGCAAAGAAACAGGTTTGCATCACGGTGTTGATCCGGCCGCCCATGCCGGCGTCGCGCGCCACCTGGATCGCGTCGATCACGAAGAAGCGGAGTTTCTTGCGGATGATCTGATCTTGAACGGTGCGCGGCAAGTGCTCCCACACTTCCCCGGGCCCAAAGGGGCTGTTCAGCAGGAAGGTGGCGCCGGGCTCGGCGGCGCTGAGCACATCGAGGCGTTCCAGAAAACCGAACTGGTGGCAGGCCACGAAATTGGCCCGGCTGATGAGGTATGTGGAGTGGATCGGCGTCGGTCCAAAGCGCAGATGGGAGACCGTCACCGAGCCTGACTTCTTCGAGTCATAGACGAAATAACCCTGCGCGTAGTTCGGAGTGTCTTCGCCGATGATCTTGATCGAGTTCTTGTTGGCGCCCACGGTGCCGTCCGACCCGAGACCGTAGAAGATCGCGCGGACTGTGTCCGGGCTCTCCGTCGAAAAGGAGGGATCGTAGCCCAGGCTGGTATGGGTCACATCGTCCTCGATGCCGATCGTGAAGTGGTTCGAGGGATTCGCCTTCAGCATCTCGTCGAAGATGCCCTTGACCATGGCCGGATTGAATTCCTTGGACGAGAGCCCGTAGCGCCCTCCGATCACTCGCGGCATCGATTCGAGACCGCCGTGCTCCGGTCCGGTCCAGGACTCGTGCAGCGCCGTGACCACGTCCATGTACAGGGGCTCGCCGAGCGCCCCTGGCTCCTTGGTGCGATCGAGCACGGCGATCGTCTTCACGGTGCGCGGCAAAGCGCTCACAAAATGCTCGCGCGAGAACGGCCGGTAGAGGCGGACTTTCAGCAGGCCAACCCGCTCGCCCTGCCGATTGAGATACTCGGCGGCTTCCTGCACCGCTTCCGCGCCTGAGCCCATCATCACGATCACCCGGTCGGCGTCCGCGGGTCCGAAGTAGTCGAACAAGTGATATGGCCGGCCCACTACGCGCGCGAACTTGTCCATCGCGTTCTGGACGATGGTGGGGCAGGCCAGGTAATAGGGATTCGCGGCCTCGCGCGCCTGGAAAAACAGGTCAGGATTCTGGGCGGTTCCGCGGATGAAGGGCCGGTCCGGCGAAAGGCCGCGGGCCCGATGCGCGCGTACCAGGTTCTCGTCGATCAGGGCGCGCAGATCGCTTGCCGCAAGTTGTTCCACCTTGGCAACTTCGTGCGATGTCCGGAATCCGTCGAAGAAGTGGAGAAAAGGCACGCGCGCTTCGAGAGTGGCGGCCTCGGCAATCAAAGCGCCGTCCATGGCCTCCTGCACGGTGTTCGAAGCCAGCATGGCGAAGCCTGTGGCGCGCGCCGCCATTACGTCACTGTGATCGCCGAAGATGGAGAGGGCGTGCGTCGCGAGGGTACGCGCCGCCACATGAATGACCGCGGAGGTCAGCTCGCCGGCGATCTTGTACATGTTGGGAATCATCAACAGCAGACCCTGCGAAGCCGTAAAGGTGGTGCCAAGCGCCCCCGCTTGCAGGGCGCCATGAAGCGCGCCGGCAGCGCCGCCTTCGCTCTGCATCTCGATCACGCGGGGCACGCTGCCCCAGATGTTGCGCCGGCCCTCGGTGGACCACTGGTCCGCCCACTCGCCCATGGGCGAGGACGGCGTGATGGGATAAATGGCGATCACTTCGTTCAACTGATACGCCACTGATGCGGCCGCCTCGTTCCCGTCAATGGTGACCGTGGGTCTGCTCATAGGGTCTTGGTCTCCTGTCGAAGCGTCTCCGTCCGGAGCCTCCAACTTGGTGGTTATTACTGAGGATTTAAGTCCCATAGCTTACTCCCTTCCTGCTCCGGCGCAAAACCGGCGGCGTCTGGCAACAATCATTCTTATCAAGCGCGCGTATGGCGCACTGTGACCCTAATCACGCACCTGTTCCCGATCTCGATGGACCTTAGCGGGCAAGGACCCCGAACCGCGAATTGAAGGGGGAATCAGACGGGATTCTGGATCGCCGATGGATTCCAGAAGAGTTCAGCGCTGCGGAGCCTGGGTGACGGCCGGGGTGCGTGGCGACGCGGTGGTGGAGCTTCCCGCAGGTTCGGATGCAGCCGGCTTGGGCGAAGGGGTGACGGGCGCGACCGGAGGCACGGGCTTGTCCACCTCATCGCCTCGAAAATAGCGCTCGCCGCCGGCGCGCATCCGGGGCATGGCATCGAAAGGCCTGGGGTATTCGTTGCGCGCGTTCCAGAGCAGGAAGCCGACGCCGCCGTCGTCCCTGGCCACGCTCACCTGGGTGAGGATGTAATCCGTCGAGTAGCTCTTCGTCCGCCAGGCGAACGCCTGCAACCAGGGACGCAGCACCACGCCGGTGCCCTGGGTGGTGCTTTCGAAACGCTTCATGGACTCGGAGATGAAGTGCTCAGGCGCATCGCCGGGCAGGGCGTACCCGTCCATGCCGAAGAAGTGCGAGGGGTAAATCATGGGCGAGAGGACGTCGACGTGGTGCGCGAGTTCCGCGATGTTCTGGCCGGTGTGGCTCAGGTCGATCGGCCGCGCCCAGGCCATGACGCCAAACACATCGATGGAGAGCAGCACGCCCCGGGGATGCAGATCATCCTCGGCGCGGCCCACGAAATCCGTGATGACCTTGCTCCGCGGCCAGTCCGGATGATCTTTCTGGAAGGCAAACTCCGCGTCCGCCTGGTCGCCCTCGGCAGGAAAGCGCACGTAGTCGAATTGGATCTCGTCGGCGCCTGCGGAGGCGGCCATGCGCGCGAGATCCAGATCGTACTGCTGCACGTCAGGATTCGAGGGATCGGTCCAGGCGAGCTTGCCGTTCTCGAGCCAGGGCTTGCCCGTGCGACGCGAGCGCACCGCGAGCTCAGGATAAGTCTGGGCCAGGTGCTGGTCGCGAAACAGCGCGATGCGCGCGATCACGTGCAGGTCGAGCGAGTGCAGGTAGTGGATGTACTTGGCTAGATTGCGGATCGTGAGGTCGCCGCGCGGAGCGTACTTGTGCTCGAAAGGCACGTGCAGTTCGCCATCGTAGTCCTTGATGTCGAACACGACGGTGTTCCCGCCCGCCGCTTTCCACTGCTTCACGAGGTCCAGGCCTCGCGCGCTGCCTGCGGTGTATCCGGTCAGGTAGATGCCTCGCGCCTCGAAATTCCGCGCGACCAGCGCCGGCTTGTCATGGATCGGGGCGGCGGGGATTCCCGGAATCACGAGCTGCTGCCCGGGCTTGAGCGCGTTGCCCTTCAATCCATTCGACTGCCGAATGGAATTCTCGAGCTCGCTCTCCCGCATGTAGACGCTCTCGGGAAGATATCGCCAGGCGAGCGAGGTCACGCTTTCGCCCTTCTTCACCACGATCGATACGGTCCCAGCCCCGCCGGGGCCGCCCTCGGGGCCGCTCTGAGGATCCGCGTTGTCCGGACGCGACGCGGTTCCGGCCTGTCCGGTCGACGGCGACTGGGAAGCCTGGACCCCGCCGGTGGACGGCGCGGGCGTGCGACGGCTGCTCCGGGCTCTCAGAGCTATCCCGAGAGCCAGCAGAAGAAACGAAATGATGACAAAGGATTTACGCGCGCCGGGCATCAGAATCGATCTTAAAGTAGACGATCTTAACACATCAGCCCTAGGAAAGAGCCAAAAAAACGGTCCGAAATGAGGAGCCTGTCCGAAAACCAGGACCCGAGCCCCCGCGGCTCTGGCGCCCAAAAATAAATCTCTAAGTTGTTCCAAACGGAACATACATTACTATCCTAGTTAAGGATACTTTAGGTGACTGATCGCGTGACAAACGCGAAATGAGGCTCGGTTCTCATCCCCATTTTCCCCCACCGGGAACCGGGCCTTTTTTAAACCAACACAAACCAGACAAAGTCAGAGGAAACGCGTCGGCTCTCGACAGCATGTTTTCAGCGCTCGGGGGGTGGATTCCCGCCTGCGCGGGAATGACGATGCCTCGAAAGGGATTCCACAAGCTCGGGCTGCTGCCGGCCGCCTCAAGCACCCCCGATCCGGTCGCCGCGCCCTCACGCCTCCACGCCATGCCGGTAAATCACACCGCGACCGGCAGTTCACGCGTTGCCCGCGCGCGCAAACCAAGGTACGATTCCGTAGCGTCTGAATCCGGGGAGCAGCATTGATCGGCGAATTGCTTGGGCACTACCGCATCGTCGCGAAGCTTGGGCAGGGGGGCATGGGCGTTGTTTATCGCGCGCATGACGAGGTTCTCGAGCGCGATGTCGCCCTGAAGGTGGTGGGCAAGGCCGACGTGGTTGAAAAGTCCTCCCGGGAGAACCTCCTGCACGAGGCCCGGGCGTCTTCAGGTCTCAGCCATCCCAATATCTGCACCATCCACGAAGTCGGAGAGTTCAACGGCGAACTCTACATGGTGATGGAGCTGGTCGAGGGCAAGACCTTGAACGCGCTCATCCCGAGCGGTGGACTTGCCGTCGAGTCGACTTTGCGCTACGGCGCTCAGATTGCCGGCGCCCTGGCGCACGCCCACGGCCGCAGCATCGTCCATCACGACCTGAAGAGCGCCAACATTGCCGTCACCCCCGAGGGCCTGATCAAAGTGCTGGATTTCGGCCTCGCCCGGCGCTTGCCGAAGCAGGTTGTTGAACAAGTGACGGCCAGCTTCGGACCTCTCGAAGGCCCCGGCGTCATCGCCGGCACCTTGTCCTACATGGCCCCTGAAGTCCTCCGGGGAGAGGGCGGCGACAATCGCAGCGACCTCTGGGCGTTCGGGGTGGTGCTTTACGAAGCGAGCTCCGGACAGCTTCCCTTCCGCGGCGGCACCAGCTTCGAAATCAGCTCCGCGATCTTCCACCTGCCGCCATCCCCGCCCGACCGGATCCCTCCCGGCCTCTGGGCCATCATCCAGCGATGCCTGGCCAAGGAGCCTGCCCAGCGATACCAGCAGGCCGGGGAGGTGCAGGCCGCCCTCGAGGCCGTCCAATCCTCATCGTCGGGAGCCCCGCAGCCGCAACCGGGCGACCTCAGAGGACCGGCCACCACGGTGTCGCGCGGCATGCGGCACCTTAGGGTCAGGGACGGCGACGTTCTGCTGATGGTCGGGACCGTGAAGGGCGCGTTCCTATTGCGGTCGAGCCGCGACCGCCGCCGGTGGGACACCGCTGGACCCTATTTCCACGGGCAAACCATCTACGCCCTGGCCCATGACGGGCGGGACGGCCGGCACCGCCTGTGGGCGTCCACGTGCACCTATTGGGGCACGTTTCTGCGGTCGAGCGACGACTTCGGCAAGGTCTGGACCAATCCTCAGGAAGCCAACATCCGGTTCCCAGCCGAGACCGGCGCCGTGCTCAAGAATATCTGGCAGATCACTTTGGGCCGCCCCGAGGAGCCTGACGTGATGTACTGCGGCGTGGAACCGGCGGCGCTGTTTGAGTCGCGCGACGCTGGAGAGACGTGGTTGTTCGTGCGCGGCCTGTTCGATCATCCGCACCGCCCGCGATGGCAGCCCGGCAACGGCGGCCTGACCCTGCATACCATCGCCCCAGACCCGTCAGACAAGGCGCGGATGTACGTGGCCATTTCCGCGGGAGGCGTGTACAAGACCGACGACGGCGGCGCGACCTGGCGCGCGGCGAACCGCGGCATCCGGAACGTCGCCACGCCCGAGCGATATCCGGAATTCGGCCAGTGCGTCCACAAGTTTGTGCTGCATCCGGCGCGCCCCGAACGCCTGTTCCTGCAGAATCACTGGGGCTTGTACCGCTCCGACGACGGCGCGGAAAGCTGGAAGGACGTGGCCAACGGAGTCCCTTCGGACTTCGGCTTTGCGATGGTGATGCACCCGCACAATCCCGACTGCGTGTACATCCTGCCGGTCGAATCGGACGAATTCCGCTGCACCCCGGAAGGCTGCCTGCGCGTCTATCGCACCCGTAACGCCGGAGCTTCCTGGGAACCGCTGATGCGCGGCCTGCCGCAAAAGGGAACCTACGAAACCGTGCTGCGCGACGCCATGACGGCGGACTCGCTTGACCCGGCCGGCATCTACTTTGGCACGCGCAGCGGCCGCCTTTACGGATCAGCCGACGAAGGGAAGACCTGGCAGAAAATCCTGGAGGGCCTGCCGGCGATAGTCTGCGTCAAGTGCGCCGTGATCGGCGAGCCTCGTCCCGAGCGGAAATCGAGGGCGCCCCGGGCAACGGCAGCTCCCCCGTCGAGACCACAGCCTTCGAGGTCACCCTCGAGAGCGCCCTTGAGACCACCCCTGAGACCACAAAAACCCGGCCGCCCGAAAAACCGAAAGGGCGGTAAGCGAAAGTAATGGGACTGATCTTCCACATACCGGGCGCCCTGCGCCAATACGCCGGCGGACGCAGCCAGGTCGAGGTGAAGATTGAGGCGCCTGCGCCCAGGCTATCCGACGCCTTGGAGGCGCTTTGGATTGCCTGCCCAGCCATTCGGGATCGTGTGGTAACAGAGCAAGGGCGAATCCGGGAGCACATCAACATTTTCGTCGGAAACGAAGACGTCCGGTACACGGGCGGACTGTCAACGCCAATCCCACCCGGAGCTGAAATCTCGATCGTGCCGGCGATCAGCGGCGGCTGAAGTGCTCCGGACGCGCCGGCCGCTTCGTACGGGCACCCGCCGCTTTCGTACGGGCGACCGTACGGGCGACCCGCCGCTTCGTACGGGCGACCCGCCGGGTCGCCCCTACCCGTAAATGCCTTCGATATCGTCTTCGCACGCGGACAAATTCGCGGGGTTCTCGCTATCCTTCGACCACGTCAAAGGATTATTCAAAATGTATTCTCGAATCCGAAAGAGGTCTTTCTCGTTCCGAATGACATGCTCGTAGTAATTCCGGTGCCAGACCACCTCCCGCTCCGCCCCGTAAATCCTGTTGATCCTTTTTCTGACGATCGATTTGACTTGACCCACGATGGCTCCTACCGACCCCGGCGCCGGCCCATGCGGCGCGGGCATACGTACGGGCGATCCGCTCGGTGGCCCAAGCCGCGCTTCTTTATGGTCGTACGGGCGACCCGCCGGGTCGCCCCGACCAATCTTGATGATCCCGTGAACGTGATTCGGCATCACGACAAAAGCATCCAATTCAATCCCCGGTCGAACCTTCGCGGTCCGATACCACTCTTCATACACAATGTCGCCCCAATGATTGCGGCGCATCTGCCCGTCGATGATCTCGCCGAATGCGCACCGCCTGTCCGCCGCGCACACCGTCACGTAGTACATTCCGGGCGAGGCGTAATCGTAGCCGCGCAGCCGAATCGAGCGGCGATGGTGGATTGTCGGATCGTACATTTGTGGGGCGGCGACCCATCGGGTCGCCCGTACCGCTTTATCGCGTAAGGCGCTCTTGCCCCGGACCGAACAATCCTACCTCACCGAACGGCCGCAGTGCACGGCCGTGCGATTCTCGCGCGGGGCGGGGCGACTAGCCCCCTTCACGTTTCTCGTTTGCACCAATCTCTGGCGCCTGCCGTGTGTCCGAGCGTAACATGTTGCGATGGCTGCGACCGAGGACGCGATCTCACTGCAGAATCCCGGGGCTGAATATGCGCGACGGCTGGAAGCTTTGCGCGCGCGCCAGGCAGTTTACGAGCGTCAACACCGGGGGCTCGGCAGGGTGAACCTCGCGGTACTGGGCGCGGCACTCTCGCTCGCGATTGGCGCCCTCGCCTTCCGCGCTTTCTCCGTCCTGTGGGTCCTCGTTCCGATGGCGATCGTGGTTGTGCTGGTCAGTTTTCATGCCGGTGTTTTTCGACGGCTGCGCACCTGCGCGCGGATCAGCGCCTTCTACGAGCGTGGTCTCATGAGGCTGGCAGGCCAATGGATGGGGCATGGGGAACAGGGCATGCGGTTTCTCGATCCCACGCATCCTTACGCGCGCGATCTGGACATTTTCGGGCCCGGATCGCTTTTCGAGATGCTTTCCACAGCGCGCACGCCGATGGGCGAACAAACCCTCGCTCACTGGCTGCTTCAGGCGGCGCCTCCGGACGAGGTCTACGCACGCCAGGCCGCGGTGGACGATTTGCGCGGCCGCCTGGATCTCCGCGAAGACCTGGCGGTGCTCGGCGAAGACGTCCGGCACGCGGTCGAGCCGGAGGCGTTGGCGGCGTGGGGCGAAGCCGCATCCGTGTTGAAGCCGCAGCCCGTGGCGCGCTTCGCGCTCGTGGTGCTGGCGGTCGTCTGGTTGGCCAGCCTCGTGGCCTGGTTTGCCTTCGGACGCTGGGACCTGGCGCTCGCGGCAAGCGTGTTGAACCTCTGCGTGCAGTACAGGTACCGTAAGCGGACGCGCAGAATCGCGCCGGTGGCGGGCGTCCGCGCCGCCGCGGGTGGAGCGGGAGGCGAGCCGGCGGCAAGGTCCGTAGAAGGCGTGGCGCCGGAGCTCCGATTGCTCGCGACGGTGCTCGCGCGTCTGGATCGCGAGACGTTCGCGTCCGCGAAGCTCATGAACCTCCAGGCGGCGCTCCGGACCGAAGGCGTGACGCCGGCACAGGCCGTCAAGCGATTGAGCAAGGTGGTTGAGCACCTGGAATCCCGCCGTAATCCCTTCCTCGCGTTTCTCGATCCGTTCATCTTCTGGAGCCTGCAGTGCGCCTTCGCCGTGGAATCGTGGCGCCGAAGATTCGGTGGCGCTCTCCGCGGGTGGCTCGACGCCGTCGGCGAAATCGAAGCTCTTTCGTCGCTGGGCAATTACGCCTACGAGCATCCCGCCGACGTCTTTCCGGAATTCACGGGTGAGGCGTGCTGGTTCGAGGCCGACGGACTCGCGCACCCCCTGATGCCGGAGAGCCGCGCGGTGCGGAACCAACTGCGCCTGGGCAGCGACCTGCGGCTGCTGGTCATCAGCGGCCCGAACATGGCGGGCAAGAGCACGCTGATTCGCGCCGTCGGGGTCAACACGGCGCTGGCCCAATGCGGCGCGCCCGTCCGCGCGCGGCGTCTGCAGCTTTCGCCGCTCGCCGTGGCGGCCTCGATCTGCGTGCTGGACTCGTTGCAGGGCGGCATCTCGCGCTTCTACGCCGAGATCACGCGCTTGAAGCAGATCACCGATATGACGTCGGGCCCGCGCCCGGTGCTCTTCCTTCTCGATGAGCTTCTGAACGGCACAAATTCGCACGATCGGCGTGTGGGCGCCGAGGCGCTGGTGCGAAGCCTGGTGGGCCACGGCGCCATCGGCCTGGTCACCACGCATGACCTGGCGCTCGCGCGCATGGCGGAGGATCCCGAGTTGCGGGCCGCGAACTTCCACTTCGCGGACTACCTGGAAGATGGCGACCTGCGCTTCGACTTCCGGCTGAGCCCCGGCGTAGTGCAAACCACCAACGCCCTGAAGCTTATGCGTTCGATCGGCCTGGAGGTTTAGGGTTGATCGAGCAACAGGCGCCGGCCTGAGCCCTGCGGGCGACGGCGCCGCGAGCTCGCCGGGTCAGAGACAACTAGGATTCCGGACCGCCAAAAACCAGCACTCCGTTACACCCCCTCCCCCCCCCATCAAAAATGCGGGAAGCGAAGCCAAGAAGCCCTTTATAATCAATATAATTGTGGAAAATCGCCCAAAACCGAAGCCAACTCGAAGCCAACCGAACCCATGATCGGCCCCGGATAAGTGCTTTAGAACCGAAGGCGCGCTGATCCCGTTGGGTTCGCTGAAGCGCCGCACGCGCCTCGGAGTGCGGCGGCTCGACGCCGCCTTGGCTCGGCCATTTCGGACCGGCGTCCCAGCAGGCCGCTTGCTAGCCGGGATCGAAAAAATCGCGTCCAAGGCTTTGTGCAAAGCCACGGAAGCCAAACGAGTCGGAGGGTAGCCGGAGAGCGCTCGCCGGGTCAGGTATAATGCCGTCTGCTTTCGCCGTCTTGTCATTCTCGGGAACTTTCGGCTTTCTGAAGCGTACTAGTGTCGTGCAACCGAGACTGGTGATACACGACGGCCTGTCATCCTGAGCGCAGCGAAGGATCTGCTTTTCTTTGATTTACCGGGTTCAACAGCAGATGCCTCGCTCCGCTCGGCATGACATCAGAATGGAGTTATGTGTCACGTATTTGAGAAACGCGACACTAGCTACCGGAGGTGAGGCTTGGAACTGCGGATTGAGAACCTGTCGAAGACCTATCCGAACGGGGTGAAGGCGCTCGACAGCGTCAGGCTCGAGATTCCGCACGGCATGTATGGCCTGCTCGGGCCGAATGGCGCCGGCAAGACCACCCTGATGCGGACCATAGCGACCCTGCAGGAGCCGGACGCGGGCACCATCCGCCTGGGCGAAATTGACGTGCTGCGCCAGAAGGACGAGGTGCGGCGCCGCCTCGGCTATCTGCCGCAAGACTTCGGCGTTTATCCCCGGATCTCGGCGCAGGACATGCTGGCCCATATCGCGCTGCTCAAGGGCATCACCAATGCGGGCGAGCGCAAGGACGTGGTGGATGCCATGCTGCGCCGCTGCAACCTCTATGAAGTGCGCAAAAAGGCGCTTACCGGATACTCCGGCGGCATGCGCCAGCGATTCGGCATCGCCCAGGCCCTGATCGGCAACCCGCAACTGCTGATCGTGGACGAGCCCACGGCCGGACTCGATCCCGGCGAGCGCAACCGCTTTTACAACCTGCTGGCGGAGATCGGCGAGCAGGTCATCGTGATTCTCTCCACCCACATCGTGGAAGACGTGCTCGACCTCTGCAGCCGCATGGCCATCATTCATCTGGGCAAGGTGCTGTTCGAGGGCCGCCCGGACGACGCCATCGAGCCGCTCAAGGGCCGGGTGTGGCAGCGCTCCATCCCCAAGCCCGAGCTTCCCGCCTACGAGCAGCGCTACCAGGTGATTTCCAGCCGCCTGGTGGGCGGCAGGCCGTTCCTGCACGTGCTCGGGGCCCAGCCCCCCGAAGACGGATTCGCCCCGAGCGCGCCCGATCTCGAGGACGTCTTCTTCGCTAAAATCCGCGGATGGAATTGAGGGCCGGCATGCTCTGGCAGATCGCCTGGTTTGAGATTCGCTACTGGCTGCGCTCCTGGATGCTCTGGGTGTTCACACTCATCGTGAGCACCATGTTCTTCGGCGCGGTGAGCTCCGACAACATCACGATCGGCGGCGCCATCGGCAACACGTTCCGCAACGCGCCCTTCCAGATCGAGACCTATTATGCGATGGTGGGCCTGTTCACGCTGCTGATGGCCACGGCCTTCGTCAATTCCGCCGCCGCCCGCGACTTCACCCACAACACCTACCAGATCATCTTTTCCACGCCGCTCAGGCGGCGCGATTTTCTCTTCGGACGCTACCTCGGCGCCACGCTCATTTCAGTCATCCCCATGATGGGCGTTTCGGTGGGCACGCTGCTCGCCAAGTACATGCCCTGGGTCGACGCCGAACGGTTCGGCCCGGTTTACTGGGGCGCGCACCTGAAGGGCCTTCTGGTGTTCGCGGTTCCCAATGCTTTCTTTGTGGCCGCCGTGCTGTTCGCCATCGCGGTGCTGGCGCGCAACGACGTCGTTTCTTTCGTGGCGGCGCTGGTTTTGATGACGGGGTACATTGTCTCCGACGCCCTGACCCAAAACATCGAGCATGAGAAGGTGGCGGCCCTGCTTGATCCCTTCGCCATCCGGACCTACACGCTCTACACCAAGTACTGGACAGTGGCCGAGAAGAACAGTCTGTCCGCGGGCTTAAGCGGCCTGCTGCTGTGGAATCGGCTGATCTGGGTCGGCGTGGGAATGGCCTTCCTGGTCTTCGCCTATTACCGGTTCAGTTTCTCCGAGCGGCGCTCGAAGGTCCGGCTCCACGACGCAGCGCTCCCCGGCCCGGCCATCGCGGCGGCGCCCGCGCCCGCCGCAGCCTTCACCCTGCACGACGCGCCCTGGCGCAAATTCCTGGCCTCCGTGCGCATTCATTGCCTCGGCATTTTGAAGAGCGTGGTGTTCATCATCATCCTGCTCGCCGCCCTGCTCAATTGCATTCCGAGCATCGCCCTCAGCGCCCGCGAAGGTTACGGCAACCACACGCTGCCGGTCACCTACTGGATTCTCGACATCATCGCCAGCACGCTCTACATGTTCGTGATCGTCATCATCACCTACTTCGCCGGAGTGCTGGTGTGGAAGGACCGCGACCAGCGCGTGGATGAGATCGTCGATTCGCTGCCCACGCCGGAATGGGTGTCATACCTCTCGCGCTTCACGGCCCTCGCCCTGATGGTGATGATGGTGCAGTTGCTGGCGCTCGTCAGCGGCGTGATCGTGCAGGTCTGGTACGGCTATCATCGCTTCCAGTTCGGCCTTTATCTCAACCAGCTCCTGGTGCGCGACGGCTCCTTCTTCATCTTCTTCGGGGTCATGGCGTTTTTCATCCACGCGCTCTCTCCGAATAAGTACGTGGGCTACTTCTTATATATCGCGTTCGCCATCGCCAACATCTTCATCTGGACACCCCTCAACATCGCGACGAACCTGGTGCAATTCGGGCAGGCGCCGAACGTGGTCTTCTCGGACTTCTACGGCGACGCGCCCTACATCAAAGCCTGGCGCTGGTTTACTCTCTATTGGGTGCTCTGCTGCGGCCTGCTGGCCATCGCCACCGTGATGTTCTGGCCGCGCGGCAAGCAGGCGCGCTGGCGCGAGCGCTGGCGGAACGCGGGTTTGCGCTTCACGGGCGGCTGGAGGGCGGCGGCGCTCGCGTGTTTCCTGGCCTTCGCGGCCACGGGCGGCTGGATCTACTACAACACCGAGGTCCTGAACCCCCTGTACGGCCCCAAGGACCAGCAGCGCCTCCAGGCCGACTACGAAAAGCAGTACAAGCGCTTCGAGAGGCAACTGCAACCGCGCGTGCGGGGCGTGAAGTACGCCATCGACATCGTTCCCGAGGCGCGCAACGTCACCATGCACGGCGAGGAGCTGATCAGCAATCCCTACTCGCAGCCGCTCGACGAGGTCCACTTTACGCTCGACCGGCGCTACGACACCACCATGGACGTGGCCGGCGCCGCGCTGGTGAAGGACGATGCGCGCCTTTACTACCGCATCTATCGCTTCTCGCCACCGCTTCAGCCCGGCGAAAGCCGCGCGTTGACGTACACCGTCAAGAGTCATAATCGCGGTTTCGAGAATTCGCTGAGCAACATCGAGGTGATGCAGAATGGCACTTTCTTCAACAGCTCCGCGGGGCCGACCATCGGCTACGACGGCGGGCGCGAACTGACCGATCCCAATGACCGGCGCAAATTCGGTTTGGGCGGGCAGGAGCTGATGCCGCTCCTCGAAGTCAACTGTGCGGACGATTGCCGTGACAACTACCTGCCCGGCCACTCCGACTGGGTGGGCATCGACACGGTCATCAGCACCTCGCCGGATCAGATCGCGATCGCGCCCGGTTCGCTTCTGCGGCAGTGGAACGAAAACGGCCGCCGCTACTTCGAATACCGGCTCGATCATCCCTCGATCTACTTCTGTTCGTTCATGTCGGCGCGCTACCAGGTCCTGCGCGACCAATGGAACGGGATCAACCTGGAGGTCTACTACGACCCGGACCATCCCTGGAACGTGCCGCGCATGATGAATTCGCTCAAGAAGTCGCTCGCCTACTACACCACCAACTTCGGACCCTACTACCAGAAGGAAGCGCGCATCATCGAGTTCCCGCGCGTGGCCAGCTTCGCCCAGGCGTTCGCGGGCACCATGCCCTATTCGGAATCCATCGGGTTCATCGCGAACCTCAATTCCCCCGATGACATCGACATGGTTTTCTACGTGGTGGCGCATGAGATGGGCCACCAGTGGTGGGCGCACCAGGTCATGGGCGCGAACATGCAGGGCGCGACGCTCCTTTCCGAGTCGCTGGCGCAGTACTCGGCGCTCATGGTCATGGAGAAGGAATACGGCCGCGACATCATGCGCAAGTTTCTGCGCTATGAGATGGACAATTACCTCCGCTCGCGCGGCCGGGAGAGGCTGAAGGAGCGGCCGCTGCTCACCGTCGAGTCGGCGCAAGGGTACATCCATTACCGCAAGGGCAGCGTGGTGCTCTACGATCTGCGGGAGACCATCGGCGAAGACCAGATGAACGCCGCCCTGCGCACGCTCGTCGGGCAGTACGCCTATAAGGCGCCGCCCTATCCCACCTCCTGGGCGCTGGTGAATGCGCTCAGCCGGGAGACTCCGCCCGAGGACCAGTACCTGCTCAAAGACCTGCTCGAGGAGATCACGCTGTTCTCGAACCGGACGCTCGAGGCCACGGCTCGGAAGCGCGCCGATGGAAAGTATGACGTGACGCTCGACGTGGAAGCCCACAAGTTCAAGGCCGATCCCAAGGGCAACGAAAGCGAGGTCGCGCTCGACGACTGGATCGAGATCGGTGCTTTCGCCAAACCCGCAAAGGGCCGCAAGTACGGCCGGACGCTCTACCGGGAACGCATTCACATGACCGGGGCTCACGGTACGTACACGTTTACGGTAAACGAACTCCCGGACAAGGCAGGCGTGGACCCGTTCAACCTGCTGGTCGACCGGATTCCCGATGACAACCTGAAGAGCGTGACGCTCGGCGCCGCCGAGGTCGCGTCCGCCAAGTAACTGGTAGGCTACTAAACTAGTCTAAGTGCTTGCCGATCCAGCGGCGGATGTGCGGAATCGAAGTCCGCGGGAACCGGTGTTCGGAGTTGTAGAAGCGGAAGTCGAGCGAGGCCGCGCGCTCGGCGAGCCGGGTCTTGTGCTCCAGGTTCTTCTCCCTCGAAAACCATTCGTCGTCGGTGGCGGCGAGGTGCAGCACGTGCGTGCGCGCGCGCCGGTAGCGCGGATTCTCGCGCCAGTCGCCGGGCACGCCTCCGCAGACGCCGATCGCTCCGCGGATGGCTCGCGGATAGGTGAACACATAGCGGTAGTTGTAGGCGCAGGCTTGCGAGAAGGCGAGCAGGAAGACGCGTTCGGGATCGGCGTGATGATGGCGCGTCGAGAGGCGAATCAGGCGGCGCAAGGCCTCGTGATGGAGACGGACGGAATCCTCCATCTTGTAGCTCGTGCCCCAGCCGAAAACCACGCGGTAGTTCCTGGTGTCGGTCAGGTCGTCTTTGCCGTAACGCTGAAAGAACTGGTTGTGACCCTGGAGCGAGATCACGATCATGCGCTCGCCGGCGATCCGCCGGGCGACACGCATCATCGAGTCCTTGTCGCCCTGGTAACCGTGCAACGCGATCAACAGCGGCCAGCGCCGTCCGCCTTCGGGCGCGCCGCTCGGCGCGTGGATTTCGTAGTAGCGGGGAATGGTCTGGGTGAAGGAGCGTTCCATGGCTCGGCTTGGACTGGCAGGCGTCGGGGCAATCGAGCGGGCAGACGGTTGTCAGGACTTGACGGCTCCTCTGACGGGTCATTGCACGAAGGCTCGGCCCTGATCGAGAAGTCTAACACGGCCGCCGATCCCCTCGGATGTTTGTATTCATCGCGAGCCGGCGATATTCTGAGCCTTCAACGCGCGAGCGACGCGAAGATCAGGACCAGCGTCGCTCCGCGCGGGATCGCCCATGATCGCTCTTCTCAAGGCGCTGCTGCTGGTTTCGCTCGTGGGCCTGAACGCCTTCTTCGTGGCCGCCGAGTACTCATTGATCCGCATCCGGCGCACGCGACTCGATCAACTGATCGAGGAGGGCAACAAGCCGGCCCGACTGATTCGGGCGCTGCTGGCCGACACCAGCCTGCTGTTTTCAGGCATCCAGTTGGGAATCACGGTCGCGAGCCTGTTGATGGGGTGGCTCGGCGAGCGCATCGTGGCCGAGGCCCTCGAGCAATTGCTCGAAGGGCGCTTGCACCGTTACGCATCGATGGCCATCGCGCACTCGATCGCCATTGCCCTGGCTTTTGCCTTCGTCACGGTGCTGCTGATGGTGCTTGGCGAGCTTGTGCCCAAGACCTTCGCTTACGAGCGCGCCGAGCGTGTAGCCCTGGCGGTGGCGCGGCCGGTCACGCTGTTCTTCCGCATCACGCGGCTGCCCGTCGAGCTTCTGGGCGGCCTGTCGCGCAGACTGATGCGCGCCCTCGGATTCCCTTCTCTCGCGCCGTCCGGTCCGCTGCACACTCCCGAAGAAGTCAAGTTGATCGTCTCGGCGATCCGCCAGGGCGGCCTGCTCGAGGAAGAGCAGGAGGAGATGATTCACGGCGTGTTCGAGCTCGACACCGTCCGCGTGCGCGCCATCATGGTGCCCTGGCCCAAGGTCACGACCTTGCCGGTTGCGAGCTCGCTCAGCGAGGTCCTGGAAAAAGTGGTGGCCGATCAGCACACGCGCGTGCCGGTCCACGGCGAGTCGCAGGACGAGATTGTCGGAATCCTGCACACCAAGGATCTGCTGGCGCTTTTCCTCGAGCGGCAGCGGCGCGGCATTTCGCCCGACGCGCCCTTCGATCTGCGCAGCCTGCTGCACCTTCCGTTGATCGTGCCCGAAACCATGATGCTGAATCAGATGCTTCAGGAGTTCCGGCCCCGCCGCGCCCAGGCGGCCCTGGTGGTGGACGAGTTCGGCACCTTCGTGGGCCTCGTGACGCTGGAGGACGTTCTCGAAGAGATCGTGGGTGAGATCAGCGACGAACATGACCGCGAGGAGAGCGCAATCGAGCGCCTAAGCGAGAACGTCATGCGGGTGGATGGCGCGCTGAGCCTGCGCGAGCTCGCTGACGACTATGGCATCGAATTGCCGCGCGACGCCGGATACGAGACGCTGGCCGGCTTCGTGCTCGATCGCCTCGGCGTGGTTCCTCAGGGCGGCGAGACCTTCGTTTTCGAGAATCATCACTACACCGTGATGCGGATGGAAGGCCGTCGCGTGGCGAGTGTGCGCGTGGAGAGACTGCCCGGACCCGCCGCGCAACAGCCGGGCGCCGCGGCGGCCTCGGGGCCGGCGAGACGGGGCGCGGAGTAATCGCGTCAAACCACCAGGCCGGGCTCGGACAATTCCAACTCCACAGGATCGCCCTTCCTGGCGCCGAGGATCATCGCCGCCGAGTCCTGGCGCGCGGCAATCTCGACGAACCCGGCGCTGCCCACGATGGCGAAGACCTCGCCCGGCGCGCCCGCGGCATAACTGGTCACGAGACGCGTAACCGTGCGGTCCTGAAGCCGCAGGCTGAAACTTACGCCGGACGGCAGATCGACCGGCCGGAAGTTGGTGGTCAGGTTGCCGAACTTGTCGATGCGCAGCACCGACCCGCGCGTAAGCCCGTCGCCCGATCTTTGAGGCTTCGGCGTCTCCAGCCGGACGTAGTCCGTAATCACAGGCCCGAGGTTCTCGGCAGCGGTGCCCCGGCTCAGCCAGGCTGCCACAGGCGCGAAGATGTCACGGCCCTGGAACGTCTGGCTCACCGGACGCCGGAAATATTGCTCGGCGGTGATGTGGCGAACCTCAAATCCGCGCTCCCGCTCGTAGACGACCGAGAAGATTCCGTTGTCGGGGCCCACGAAGGCCGCGTCCGGGGTGCTGACCAGGATGGGTCGACGTTCCGAGCCTACACCGGGATCGACGACCACCATGTGGATGGTTCCGGGCGGAAAATAGCGGTAGCTCTCGGCCAGCGTCAGCGCGCCGTCCAGCACGTCGAACGACTCCACCTGGTGCGTCAGGTCCACGAGTTGGACGTCTGCATTGATCGAAAGAATTACGCCCTTCATGATGCCGGCGAAGGGGTCGCGCAGGCCGAAGTCGGTGGTCAGGGTGATGGGCGCGGGCATTGAGAGTCACCGGTTGCGGAGGTGTGTTGCAGCTTCCAGCCCGTCAGCTTGAGGATTGCACGCGCCCGAACTGCGTGAAATCGTACTCAGGATCGAGCTCGACGGTGCGCAACAAGGCGCGCACGGCCTCGCCGGGCTCCTGGAGCAACGCCAGGCTGAAGCCGAGCGCGTGGTGCACGAAGGCATCTCCGGCCCGATAGTCGAGCGCATCGTCATAGGCGACGCGCGCGCCGCGCCAGTTCCCCGCGACAACGCACTGATAGCCCCGCTCGCAAGCGCGCCTCCAGCCGTCGAGGCCCGGCCCAGGTGGCATGGCGATCGCGACCTCCCGGCGCGCGGCCCAAAGCCGCTGGACGCAATCCGCCAGGTTGTCGCGAGCCGGAGAATCGTCAAAAATGGCCGCCGACTGCACCAGTTCGCGCAAGGCCTGGTTCAGGTCCTGAACGCTGGGCTCGGCCGCATAAAGCAGCTTCAGGCCACGGCGATAATGCTCGCGGCTCTCGAGCAGCGCCTCGGTGCGGATCAGGAATTCTTCCGCCTTCGCGTGCTCGGGATCAAGATCGAGGGCGCGGCGATAGCAGGCGGCCGCGCGTTCGAGGCGCCCCAGCGTGCCGCAGGCATTGCCCAGGATGTAGTGCGTGTCCGCCTCGTCAGGGTCAGCCTCGAGGGCTCGTTCGAGCGCCGTCAAGGCCGCGTCCGGCTGCCGGATCTCGAGATAGCAGACGCCCAGCGCGCGCCACGCCGCCGCATTCGAGGCGTCTTCGGCCACGACCTCGCTGAGCTTTTCGATGGCGTCCGGAAAATCGGCCCGGCCGAGCGCATCAATTCCCTGCTGAAAACGCTCCTCGAAATTATCCGTCAGCATGTCGCGGTTCTCCCCCTGCTTCGGGCACGCCGCCGCCGAACATGGCCCGGTAATCCTTGAAACTCATGGGCGCCACGCGCGCTGTGGCCAGGTTCTCCTCCACGTGTTCGAGCCGGCTCATGCCCACCAGCGCCGACGTAACGCCGGGCGTGGACCGCACGAACTGGATGGCGCGCTGGGCATCGGTGCCGAGTCCGGCAAAGTGCTGCGCGATCTCCGGCGGCAGCCCTTCGGTGAGGCGCCCTTGCAACAGGCTGGCGCTCGAAAACACCATCAAGCCCCGCGAACGCGCCGCCACTAGGGCCGGCGCAGGCTTGCCCTCCATGACCTGCATGGCGGGGTCAAGCGCTTCCAGCATGGCGAGATTGAAGGGAAGCTGCACGGCTCGAAAGTGGTGCGCGGGACCACCCACGTCCTCGGCGGCCTTCAACACTTCCATCAACGAGACCGCTTCCGGGGCCGCCGGCTGGAGGCGATACGCGTTCCAGGTGGCGGTTCCGTAAGCGCAAATCTTGCCGGACTTCACGGCCCCTTCCAGGACCTCGAAAGCCCTCCGCAGACGCGTGTAGAATCCGTCGCGGGTTCCGCGCTCAAGCTGGGTCTCAGGATTATGGAGGTAGTAAAGGTCGATGGTCTTCAGGCCCAGGTTGCGGCGGCTGACCTCGATCTGGTCGGCCACGTACTCAGGCGACATCACGTGGCAGCCCGCGGCCACGTCGTCAGGCCGGGCCAGGCCTGTGTCGAGGAAGCGTTCGCGGAAGTAAGCGTCCGGGTCAGGCGGCTCCTCGCCGTCAAAGCTCAGAAAGCCGCCCTTGGTGGCGACGAAGACCTCGTCCCGGCGCAAGGCGCCCGATTCGATCAGATCGCCGAGCGTCTGGCCGATGGCGCGCTCGCTACGTTGATGGCGATAATTCACGGCCGTGTCGATCACGTTCGCGCCAAGTTCGAGCGCGCGGGTCAGGGCGCCGCGGTAGAGCGCGTCCGTGGCCGCGTCCGGGCGCCCGAGGTAGGTCCCCAGGCCAATCGATGAGAGCCACAGGTGGTGCGCCTCGCGGAAGTGACCCGGCAACTCGCCGGCAAAGCGGTCGCGGTAGCGAGCCGTCCCCGAGGGCGTGGCGTGGCCGGGCGTGAGCTCTTTTTCAGGGGTCATGGCGTCCTTCTAAAGCCAATCCGCATATGTGGTTGATTCTAAGCAACATTCCAGCTTGATTCGTATATCATGTTTCACTCCGGGCGCGAGCTTCCGCCCGTCGCCGTCCGGCCGGCTAAATCGCGTTTTCGGCTTTCTTGGATCCAAACTGAGCCGGGGTGCGCGGCGCAAGGACATGGCTGGTCATCGGGACCGGTCCGGCCAGCGTGCCCACTCGGTCCCTTCAGGAAGGACGCCAGCTTAGCAGGTCCCAGGGACGCTGTCAAGAAACGCGTCGAGGCCCTCTGTGTAGCCTACAATAGAAGTGTTCTTCGAAAAAGATCCCGGGCTTTCGCGGCATTGCTGCCGGTCGATCGCTGCTGTTTTCTCTCCGGGCGAACTCGCTCGCTGCCTTGACCCGTGGTGCAGTCGTCCCGGCCAGCGAGCTGGCCTAAGCTGTAGAGCGTGGTGAAAGTCTGCGCCGCCAGACCAATCGCCGCCGCCGCGCACAACACAGACTGCGCACGCCGTTTTCCACCAACCAATCTTCCGCATGGTTCCTCCTCGCGGGCCTTTCCGACTCCTGGGGCTCCGGATGTGTAGATGAGACTTGGAGCGTACTACTGCGGTTCGGCCGCGTCAACGGACCTTGTACGGATGTCAATAATGACGATGCCTGTATTGTGTTGCAATCCGATACTCAGTTTGCTGGCCTGGACTGTTAACCGCGTTGTGCGCGGGGTTCGTCGGAAGGCCGTATTCTCATCCGGTGGCGCGGTGGACTGCCAAGCCTGGGTCCGACCACAGTTCTGCGAGGCTACTCAATGCCAAATCGCAGTCGGCAATGGTGACGCCGCCGGAGGCGCAGCCTGGGGAAGGTGTCACCGGAAGTGAACTGATCGAGCGTAGCGATCCCCTGACGGCCAAGAGTTTGGACGATGCAAAGGCCGATCCGCTGGCCGGAACCCAAATGCGCAGGAGATTATTCGGACGCAAGTTTCCCAAGGCCGTAGTCCGGCCATATCAAACGCATCAGATGTCCAAATAACTCACTGATAATGGGTTACTCGCAGCTTACGGACCTGCGCCGGTTGGTCTCGGAGGGTAGGGACCCGTTCGGGGAAGGTTAACTCTCCAGCCTACAGCAAGACAGCGAGTTTTCTAAGGCAGGCTTTGGTAGGGCGGGTGCATGAAGAAGAGATGGGTTGAGAGGCGTTCGAGTTTCTACCTCTCTCATCAGCTATCGATCGGACTTTGGCCGGCTTGTGCGGGACCTCGTGCGGCGCAAGGCTGGAGTTGTTGCTTAGGGCGCGTGAAGCGCCGATTCCGATGTAAAACCAAGGTCCGTTTAGAGATCGAATCCGGGGGGACGATGCCGAAAAGCCAGGTTTCGCGAATTACTTTCAGTTTGAAAGCCGGAAAGGCCGCAGTCGCGGTCTCTCTTTTCACAATATTAGCTGCCATGGGAGCGACTGCCGCCCCGAGCGGGCTGGGCAAGGCGCCGACGAACGTCCCTGCGCGCCCTGACGCGACCGCCCAGGCCAGAGTGAAGGCGAATTATGCCCGCCTGCCGTTGAGCTTCGAGCAAAACTCGGACCAGCAGGCGCCAAGCGAGATCAAGTATCTGTCGCGCGGAGGCGGCTACAGCCTCTATTTGACCGAGTCCGGCGCGGTGCTGGCCCTAAGGCAGCCGGGAACTTCGCGAAAACGGCCCGCCGACCCAGCGGTTCTGCGCATGCAGCTCGTAAACGGGACTCCCGGTGCGCGCATGGCCGCGCTCGATGAGCAGCCCGGCAAAAGCAATTATTTTATCGGTAACGATCCTTCAAAGTGGCGCACCGGTGTGGCCCACTACGGCCGCGTAACGGCTCGCGGGGTTTATCCCGGCATCGACCTGATCTATCACGGCGATCAAGGCCAGCTCGAGTACGACTTTGAGGTGGCGCCCGGCGCAAGCCCGCGCGCGATCCGTCTGGCACTCGAAGGCGCGCAAAACCTGCGCGTCGACGCCCAGGGCAACCTGGTTGTGAGCCTCGAGGGCGGAGAGGTGGTGTTCCACGCGCCCGTCGCCTACCAGGAAGAGCATGGCGTACGCCAGGTGGTCCCGAGCCGCTACTCGTTGAAGAAGAATCAAGTCGGATTTCGCGTGACGAAATACGACGCGCGCCGCCCGCTGGTGATCGACCCCACCCTTGCGTACTCTACCTATCTCGGCGGCGGCAGCATTGACGGCGCGAGCGCTATCGCCGTCGCGCCGGACGACACTGCGTTCGTTACGGGCGGTACATTCTCCTCCAATTTCCCGGTCGTGCATCCGGTATTGGGCTACGAAGGAGGCGAGGACGCGTTTGTCGCGAAGATCAGCTCGGATGGCTCGACCCTGCTCTACGCGACTTATCTCGGAGGCGCAAACCAGGATTACGGAACCGGCATTGCCGTGGATACGTTCGGCGACGCCTATGTGACCGGCTCGACTGACTCTCCGAACTTCCCGGTCACTCCTCTCGTCTTCGATACCCTCTGCGGAAGCGATGGGAAATGCGGAGCCACCTACAATTTCCCCGGCGACATCGTTTTCAACGGCTTCGTGACCGAGCTGAACGTAGCGGGCTCGGCCCTCGCGTACTCCTGCTTCATCGGCGGCTACCAGGAGGCGGACGGCAACGCGATTGCGATTGACAGCGCTCACAACGCCTACATCACCGGAGAGGTTGGACCTCCCATACAGCCGACGCAGAACGGGCCGGCCTACTACTTTGTTGTGGACGGGGGCTTTCAAAAAGCCAATGGCGGCGCTGGGGACGCCTTTGTCCTTAAGGTCGATGCCACGGCTTCTGACGCTCTCTACTCCAGTTATCTCGGGGGCGCGGACGAAGATATCGGTTTTGGCATCGCCGCGGATTCCAACGAGAACGCCTACGTCACGGGTCTGACGTACTCGAGCCAATCCGAGACGCCCCCATTTCCAATCACTTCCGGGGCGCTGCAGAGCGCGTATGGCGGAGGAGGCGACGCGTTCCTGGTCAAGGTCAACACCAACACGACCGGGCCGGCGTCGTTGGTCTACTCCAGTTATCTTGGCGGCACCGCGCTCGATCAGGGCAGCGGCATCGTGATGGACAGCAATAACAACGCCTATGTCACGGGCACGACGACTTCGACCGCCTCAACCCTCGGGTTCGCCGTACCGGCGGGAGCTTATCAACCCGATTGCGCCTTGGACACGCTTGGCCTGTGCGAAGGCGATGTATTCGTCGCAAAACTCAATCCTGCGCTGAGCGGCGCCGCATCTCTCCTTTACTTCACCTATTTGGGCGGCGGCGGGGCGGACGCGGGATACGGCATCGCGCTCGATCCGAGCGACAACGTCTATCTGACCGGCTCCACGGCTTCGAGTAACTTCCCCGTCACTTCAGACGTGTTCCAGTCGCAATACGGCGGTGGCGACGCCGACGCGTTCGTGGCCAAGATGACGTTAGCCGGAAAGGGGACCGCGGACCTCGATTATTCAACTTACCTGGGCGGCAGCAACAGCGATATCGGCTATGGCGTCGCTGTGGATATCACCGGAAACGCCTATGTGGCCGGCCAGACCTGTTCCAACGATTTCCCGATGGCCGACGCCTTGCAGAATGCCCCCGGCGGCAACTGCGACGCCTTCATCTCCCAGGTCAGCATACTTCCCGGCATCACCGTCAGCCCGTCCGGTCTGACCTTCCCGACCGAGAACCTGGGCGCAACCAGCCAGCCGCAAACCGTTGCCATAACCAATATCGGCAGCAGTGCCGTCACGATTTCCGGTGTCACGGTCAGCGGCCAGTTTGCCCAGACCAACACTTGCGGATCGTCCTTGGCGGCGAACGCAAGCTGCACAATCAACGTAACTTTTACGCCTACGGCCAGCGGAGTGCAAAAGGGGACCGTCACGCTGACCGACAGCGCGCCGGGTAGCCCGCAGACCATCAATCTCACCGGCAGTACGGGCTCAGTGACCATCACCAACGCGTCCGGGGTGGCGATTTCAACCCTTGCCTTCGGCACGCAGGCGATTGGCGGTACGAGCGCACCCCAGAGTGTCGTGGTGAACAACGTCGGAACCGTGGCTCTCACGATTTCGAGCATTGCCCTCAGCGGTGCGTTCGCCGAATCGGCTACGGATAACGGCGACTGCATCAAGGCGGCCCTCCAACCGACCACAAGCTGCGCCATCGCCATTACCTTTACTCCAGTGGTACCGGCTGCAACCATCGGCGCTCTGACGATCAACGATACGGCGCCCGGCAGCCCGCAAGTTGTATTGCTGACAGGTACGGGACAATCGCAGCCGGCGGTTTCGCTCTCACCCGCGAGCCTCACTTTTGCCACCCAGGTCGTCAACACCGCCAGCGCCGCGCAGGTGGTGACGATCACGAATACGGGCACGGCCAACCTGACCGTGACCGGCGTTACGGCCACGGCTCCATTCGCCGCAACCAACACCTGCACGTCGGCTGTAGCGCCAGGCGGCATTTGCACGGTGAGCGTCACCTTCACGCCGACCGCGGCTGGATCGGCGATCGGAACCGTGACCATCACAGACAACACGGCCGCAAGCTCGGTCGTTTCACTGACGGGTACCGCGACAGCGGCGCCCATCGTCACGCTCAGCCCTGCCAGCGTTACGTTTACCAGTCAGGACATCAGCACCACGAGCCCGGCGCAGGTGATCACGCTGAAGAACACGGGAGGCGCCGCGCTGACGGTTTCGGGCGTCACCGCGACCGGCGAATTTGCCGAGACCAACACCTGCGGCAGCACGGTGGCTGCCGGGGCGTCCTGCTCGATCAGCGCGACGTTTGTGCCCACGAGTTCGGGCAGTCAGAGCGGATCCATCACCATCGCCGACAATGCGTCGACCAGCCCGCAGACCGTGGCGCTGGCCGGAACCGGCGTCTCGGCCCCGGCCGTGACCCTGTCGGCTCCGAGTCTGAATTTCACCCCTCAACCCGTCGGCACTACGGGCACGGCTCAAACGGTAACGGTGACGAATTCGGGCACGGCGACGCTCACCATCAGCGGGATCGCCGCTTCAGGCGTGTTCACCCAGACAAATACGTGCGGAGCCAACCTCGCGCCTCAGGCGACTTGCGTGGTGAGTGTCGCTTTCGCGCCGACCGCGACGGGTACGGCCTCAGGCTCGCTGAAGCTGACCGACAACGCGCCCAATAGCCCGCAGAGCCTGTCGCTCGGAGGCTCAGGTTCGGACTTTTCAGTGGCAACCACTCCGACGTCGGGTTCGCTCGTGGCCGGCAACTCGAGCAGCTTCACAGTGACCGTGACTCCGTCGTTCGGATTCAACGCCGCGGTCACGATCGCGTGCAGCGGCGCACCAGCGGCATCCACCTGCACGGCGTCGCCGAATTCGCTCACGCCGGGCGGAACGGCTCCGATCACGACAACGTTGTCGATCACCACCACCGGGCGCACCATGACGCCCCCGGGCAAGACGAACTGGCCCCGATTCCCAGGCTTCACAGCCGCTCCGGCACTTTGGACGCTGGTTTTGATGGCCATGCTGTCGATGGCGACCCTGCTGGCGGGCAAGCGTCGGCCCCGTTGGCCGCTGGTGCTTCTGCCGCTGACCCTTTTCGCCTTACTGGCCGTCGTGGCGTGCGGCGGAGGCTCCGGCTACGTGAATCCCACCGGCACGCCGGCGGGGAACTACACCGTCACCGTCACCGGGACCTCCGGCAGCCTGTCACACGCTACGACCATCAATCTGACGGTTCACTAGATCGGATCCATGCGGGTTTAGCAAGATTGGAAATCTCGATGCCAGGAATCAGGAGACTCCGAATGCGTATCCCTTACCGGTTCATCGTGGCGCTGCTGCTTCTGCCTTTAGGAGCCGCGGCCCAGGAAACTCCCAAGGCGGAGTTGTTTGGCGGATATTCCCACCTGGTGGGAAACGTCGGCGACTCCAGCTTCAATCTTAACTGCGTAGACAGCTCGGTGACCGAGAACGTCAACAAGTGGTTCGGCGGCACCCTCGACATCAGCTCGCAATTCGGCACCGAAGCCAAGTACAAAGTGAATTCACAGACGATCGCGTACGGCCCTGTGTTCAGCTATCGCAAAAATCGCAAAGCGGTGCCTTTCGCCCACGCGATGCTCGGAGCGGTCCGTGGCAGTTCCGAGTATTTGGGGATCTCGCAGTCGGAGTACCGCTTCGGGGTCCTGGCCGGCGGTGGCGTGGATGTCAAATTGAACGAGCGCGTATTCTTGAGGGTCCTTCAGGTTGACTATCTTATGACGCGCTTCAGCGGGGAGCGCCAGGACAATATCCGGATCTCCGCAGGCCTCGTATTTCGCTTCGGGCAGAAGTAAACTCGCGCCGGGCGCCGCCATGCCGTTCCGCTTTCGCGCCGCCCGGCTCATTTCCGCACCACCCGCCTCGCTCTTAGATCTCGCCGCCGGTCTCGGATGCCTTTACGAGAAAGATCGGGACCTCGGACTCATGCCGCACCCGCGTGATGGTGGTCCCGTAGATCAGATCTTCGAGCAGGCGATGGCCGTGCGTGGTCATGGCGATCAGGTCGCAACCTTCCTCGCGCGCGGACTTCAGAATCTCGACCGATGGCTTGCCGGCGGAGTGCCGGGAACTGACGGTGAACCCTTCCCGGGTCAATTCGCTCTGAAGTGCCCGCAAGTATTCGCGATCCGCCTGCATCTCGGGCGAATCCGACAGGTTCAGGTTGCGCTGCCACTGCGCGGCCCACCCGGTGGAAACGTGCAGCAGCATCAACTCGGCCCCGGTGAGCCGGGCCAGGTCTTTGACGCGCGGCAGAAGGGCGGCGTCAGCCTTGCTGTGGTCGAGGGCGACGAGGATTTTTTTGAACATGATTTCAGTTTGTCAGTGTGTCAGGTTGTCAGTTCGTAAGTACGTCCGCCGATCAGCACATCGCCCACTGGAACTGAGCAACTGAGAACCTGAAAGACTGACAAACTGGAGAACTGTTCGTCAGTCTGTCAGTGTGTCAGGTCGTCAGTGCGTAAGAACTCCGGTTCGTAAGTCTCACGCGTCAGGCGATCAGCACATCGCGCATTCAAACTGAAAGACTGACAAACTGACCAACTGACAGACTGCCTCAAACCATCAGAACTAACAAATACACATTCAGCCCCGCAATCAGCCAGGCCACGGTCCAGGAAAGCCCCCGCAGCCATGGGGTGTTTGTGAACTCGCCCATCTTGCGCCGGTCGCAGGTGAACTTCACCAGCGGGAAGACGGCAAACGAAAGCTGCAGGCTCAGAACGACCTGGCTCAGGATCAAAAGCTTGGCCGTGCCGGCTTCACCGAAAAACGCCACCGTGATGATGGCCGGCACGATGGCCACCAGGCGCGTGATCAGGCGGCGCAGCCACGGAGCGAGGCGAATGTTGAGGAATCCCTCCATCACCACTTGCCCGGCGAGCGTGCCCGTCAGGGTGGAATTCTGACCGGAGCACAGCAGCGCCACGGCGAACAGCAAGCTCGCGAGCGACACGCCGAGCAAGGGCGACAGGGTGTGGTAGGCCTGCTGGATCTCGGCCATCTGGCGCAACCCATGCTTGAAGAACGTGCCCGCCGCCATGATGAGAATGGCCGCGTTAATGAGGAAGGCGAAATTGAGTGCCAGAAACGAGTCGAGAAAGTTGAACCGGATGGCGGTGCGCAAGCCCGCCGGGGTACGCTCGATGGCGCGCGTCTGCACCAGCGACGAATGCAGATAGAGGTTGTGCGGCATCACGGTGGCGCCGAGCATGCTCACGCCGATGTAGAGCATGTCGCGATTGCTCAGGATCTCGGGCGTGGGCACGAAACCCTGGAGAATGCCGATGGCCGAGGGGTGCACCATCAGGATCTCGAGCAGATAGCAGATCCCGATGGTGGCGATCAGCGTGACCACGATGACTTCGAGGTAGCGGAAGCCGCGGTGCTGCAAGTAGAGGATCACGAGGACGTCGAGCGCCGTCAGGCAAACGCCCACCAGCAGCGGGATGTGAAAGAGCAGGTTCAGGGCAATGGCGGAACCGATCACCTCGGCGAGATCGCAGGCCGAGATGGCGATTTCGGCAAAAATCCACAGCGCAAAACTGGTTCGCCGCGAGTAACTCTCATGGCACATCTGGGCGAGATCCCGCCCGGTGACGATGCCGAGTCGCGCGGCCAGCGATTGCAACAGAATGGCCATCAGGTTCGAGGCCAGCAGGACGAAAATCAGCCGGTACTCGAATTCCGACCCGCCGGCGATGTCCGTGGCCCAGTTCCCGGGGTCCATGTAACCGACGGCAATCAGGAATCCGGGCCCTGAGAAGGCTGCCAGCTTCCGCCAGAAACCCGCCCCCGCCGGGACCGCGACGCTGCGATGCACCTCGGGCAGCGAGGGCGCGCGGGGAGCTATCTCATAGGCGGCAGAAGGGTCGCGGCTCATCAACAGCAAGGGTGGCATAACGAAAGCATCGGCACAAGCCGGGAATCAGCCGGGAGACGGGCCGGGCGGGACCCCACGTTCCCGCGCCTAACCTTCCGCCGCCCTGCGCCGTCTAAATCGGCGGAACCACTCCGTGGCTGGTTGCGTAAGGGGATATGAGGGCTGCCGTCGCGGCCCTGCCGAGGACGGGCCATGCTGGAGACGGAAGACCGCGCTGCAAGCCCGGGGTGTCCGCCGGCCGACGGGGTATTCGGCGGCCTCAAGCCGGGCGAAAGGCTCCTGATTCATCCGGCGATTCCCCGCCCCACCGAGCATCCCGAGTATCGGGTGCAGCGGGTGGAGGCCGGCCGCATTGTGCTGCGCGAGCGTCCGGCTGATCCTCCGCTGAGCATACCGGCTGCCTCGGTCGCCCAGCTTCACGCCGCCGGCGGGCAAAAGCCGGCCGTTTTGGTTCTGAAGGGCCGGTTGCAGTGGATTACCGCCAGGCGGCAATGGACGGTCTTGCCTGAGGAACCGCCTGCCGACTCCGAACACGGCCTTCACAAGCTGACCAACGCCAGCGACCCCCGCGTGGTCGAATTCATCGAACAACTCCGGCATCAGGGCTATTCCGCCTGGTGGGTTCCCGTCGAGAGCATGCGGGAGTTCCTGGCTCAAGGCGGAGAGATCATTTACGATCAGGACGGGCGATATTTGAGGACCCGGGACCAGCGGTCCGAGTGGATTCTCCTCGGGCGGAGCCCGGCGGCGACCGCGGTCGCGCCGTTGTAAACAAAGTTGGTCGGGCAACACTCAGCAATAGAGGTCTGGAGGAGCCTGGAAAGGCCCACGATTCAAGGAGGGGTTATGCAAAAACGCCTGGTTAAAGGGTTGGGGCTGGCAATCACGATCGCGGCCATTGCGGTTAACGCGGCGGCTTCCTGGGACAACGTCCGCGGCAGGTTTGAGCGCACCTTTACAGTCAGCGGACCCGTTGAGCTTCAAGTCAAGAACGGGTCCGGGGATGTCATCGTGCGTGAAGGCGAGTCGGGTACGGTACAGATCAAGGCCAAGATTTACGTCGGCAACCGCTGGTTCGGAAACGACCAGTCCGACGCCCGGGTCCACGCGATCGAGGCCAATCCGCCCCTCGAGCAGTCAGGAAGCACCGTCCGCGTCCGGGAACTCGAAGGGCATCAGAACATCTCCATCAACTATGAGATCACGGTTCCGGCGGACACCCGCGTACGTTCCGAGACCGGCTCGGGCGACGTGACGGTGGACGGCATCCACGGGCCGGTCGAGGCCCAAACCGGCTCGGGCGACGTCAAGATGCACGACGTCCATGGAAACGTGCACGCCGAAACGGGCAGCGGCGATACGAAATTCGAGGGCATTGAGGCGGAACGCGTCGAGATCAAGACCGGGTCCGGCGACGTCCAATTGCGCAACCTGCAGTGCGCCCTGGTGGCTCACACCGGCAGCGGCGACATCCAGGCGGAAGGCCGGCCCACCGGACACTGGCGTCTCGACACCGGCTCGGGCGAAGTCTCGGTGCATCTGCCTTCGGATCTCGCTTTCGATCTGAATGCGCACAGCGGGTCAGGCGACATTCATGCGAGCGGCGGCCTGGCCGTCACGGTCCAGGGGAGCCTGGGCCACGGTGAGCTGCGCGGCAAGGTCCGGGGCGGCGGCATTCCCGTCGATTTGGAGACCGGGTCCGGGGACATCAGCGTCGACTAAACTCACACATGTGGGCTACGGAGCCCAAAGGAGAGGCACAGATGAAATCACGCCTGGGGTTGAGGTTTCTCGCTGCGGCGCTGCTGGGCGCCGCCATGGCAGCTCTGCCATGTCTGGCGCTCGGGGCGGAAGGCTCTTTCGACCGCACCCTTCACGTGACCGGGGCCGTAGAGCTTGAAGTGACCACCGGATCGGGCAGGATCCAGGTGCGCACCGGGGACAGCGCCACCGTCGAGGTGCACGGGGTGATCAAAGCGCACGACCATTGGGGCGGGCCAAGCGCGGAACAGAAGGTTCACCAGCTCGAGGCGAATCCCCCCATCGAGCAGGACGGCAACAGCATCCGTATCGGACACATCGAGGATTCGTCGCTGCGGCAGAACATCTCCATCAGTTATGAAGTGGTGGTTCCGGCGGCGACTCGGCTCCATGCCGACACCGGCTCGGGCGACCAGTCGATCGAAGGAATCCAGGGACCACTCAAGGTTTCGACGGGTTCGGGCCGCATCGACGCCGTACGCATCGGCGGCGAGGTGCACGCCACCACAGGGTCAGGTGACATCCAGTTGGATACCGTCCAGGGCGGCGTAACCGCCAATACCGGGAGCGGTTCCATCCACGCCAAGGGCATTTCCGGTGAGTTCTCGGGTGAGACCGGGAGCGGCGACGTCCGCCTGCAGCAGTCGGCTCCGGGCAGCGTGAAGGCTTCGACCGGCTCCGGCCATATCGAACTCGCCGGAGTCAACGGCCCCTTGCACGCGAATACGGGAAGCGGCGACATCCAAGCCCAGGGCGAGCTCACCGGGGACTGGCGGCTCGAGACGGGGTCCGGCGCGGTCACGATTAATCTGCCGGAGAGCGCGTCGTTCAACCTTCGCGCCCACACGGATTCCGGCAAAATCTCCACCAACCGTCCAATCACGGTGGAAGGCACGATCAGCCGCAACGATTTTCAAGGCAAAGCTGGCTCAGGCGGGTATCTGCTGGAATTGAGAACGGCGTCCGGAGACATCCGGATCGAATAGGTCCCGTGCGCGCGACCAGGATGACACCCCGGGCGAGTCTGCAGCATCGTCCGGGGAATCAATCAGCGATGACGACCTTCCTCAGCTCACGGGCCGCGTTCTCCGGCTCGAGCGAGTTGTAATAAACCTCTTTCAGGCTGTATGACTTCGCTTTCGAAGGGATCACGGGCAGAATTTCCATGTGCCAGTGGTAGTCCTCGATGAGCGTCTGCCAGTTGCCGGTACGCTCGAACTTGGCGTTGGTGTTCGGAGCAGTGTGCAGAACGAGGTGGTAGGCGCTCGAGACGGCCTCGAGGCGCCGCAGCACGGACTTCAGCATGCGCGCGAAGCGGAGCTGCGAATCCCAGCTCGCGAGCCCCTGCTCGAAGGCACAGCTGTGTTCCAGGGGAAGCAGCCAGGTCTCGTAGGGAACCCGCGAAGCATAAGGACAAAAGGCCACAAACATCTCGTCCCATTCCACAGTGCGGATCTGCTCTGAGAGCTCCTGCTTGAGGATGTCGCACAGCAGGCAGCGCTCCTTCAGTTGGAAATAGCGTTGACTGGTGCGCAGCTCGTAGTTGACGCGTCTGGGGATGAAGGGCGTGGCCGTGATCTCCGAGTGCGGGTGCTCCAGATCCTGCCCGGCGGCGGCGCCCTGGTTGCGAAACACGGTCACGTAGCGAAAGCGCCGGTCCTTCTTCAAATCCACCAGGCGGGTAACGAAGGCGTTCAGGACCTGGGCCACGTGCTCATCGCTCTGGTGCGAGAGCTGGATGGCGTGATCGGGATGCTCGATCACAATCTCGTGCGCGCCCAGGTTTCGCATGCGGTCGTAGATTCCCTCGGCCTGGCGCTCCGGGTCGCCTTCGATGCGGTAGAGCGGACGAAGGTGCGGGATGACCCGGACCTGCCAGTTAGGATCATTGGGAGGGTATTGGTAGATCGTAGGGACCGTGTCCGCGAGCCCGCCGGGGCAGAGCGGGCAGCCGTGGCCATCGGCCAGCCTTTCGCTCCCCACCTGCAAGACCCAGGTGTTGGTTATCGGATCTCTTCGTAATTGCATTCCCCCGTCAAGGGCTGTACCTCCGCCCCGGACTTTCGACTTGAGCGCCATTATTTTATGCCTGCCTCAGATTCTCGGCCCAACAGCCGCTGTTATAATGTTCGGTCTCGGCCGCTCGTCTTGGACGGCCGCGGCCCGTCACGCTTGCGGCATCCGTGATGCCATTTCAGCGAGCTACCGACCGGCCGGTGACATATATATCGGTTCGCGCGGGCGCCTGTCAATCGCTGTACGATCTTCAGCAATATGCGGTCGCATATGATACCACCGCAGCCGTTGTACCTGGGCATTGACGGCGGAGGCACTGTGACCACTGCCTGGGTCGCGGATCGCCGTGGCCGGGTCCGAGGGCGAGGAGCGGCTGGACCGTCGAATCCCGTCAAAGTCGGGTTGCCTGCGGCTAAGCGCGAGCTTCTTGCCGCCGCGCGGCAAGCCCTGGAGGATTCACCCCGCGCCGAACTGCGATCCGTTTGCATCGGTTTGGCCGGCGGCGACCGCCCTGAAGTCTCCCGTCCCATTTTGACCTGGCTTCGCAAGCAGTTTCCTGCGCGAACCCATTTGCTGACCACAGACGCTGCGGTCACTTTGACGGCGGCGCTCGGCAGCGCGCCGGGCATGGTTGTGATTGCCGGGACAGGATCCATCGCGTGCGGGCGCAATCGCGCCGGGCGGATGCTGAGGGCGGGCGGCTGGGGCTCGGCCTTCGGCGACGAAGGTTCGGCCTTCGACATGGGCCGCAAGGCCGTGCAGTCGGCGCTGAAGGCTCTGGACGGGCGCGGACCGCGCACTTCTCTGGCCCGGCTGATCTGCGGAAGCCTGGGCCTCGCCGAGATCTCACAAATTGTGGGGCTGAACCTCAAACCGCAGCAGACTGCTGCGCTCGCTCCCCTGGTCATCGAAGCGGCACGAAAGGGTGACGGGCCGGCCCGCCAAATCGTCGACAAATCCGCGCAGGACCTCGCACAATTAGCCGCAGCCTTGCTTCGCCGCCTGGGACTCCGCGAAGGACGCGTTCCGGTGGTCCTGGCGGGAGGACTGCTGCGCGGAAGCGTCGCGCTGCGGCGCCGTTTCCGGCGTCATCTGGGCAAGCTGGCCCCGGAGGCGACCGTTTCGGTGCTGCGCCGCGAACCGGTCGAAGGTGCGCTCGAGCTCGCGATGCGCGCGGACCCGTCCCAGTCAAGCCCAAGCCAGAGGAACCCGCGGTGTCGCTAATAAGAAGTGGCCAGCCCTGTTTTTGTCTTTTCTTCGTCCCTGAGAATTAAGAGATCCTCAGCGTGTCTCTGTAAGCCATTGCACCTGATACGGTTGCGATGGGTTCGGCCATCAGCAAAAAAAATGCAAAAAAACGCTTGACACGAGCTATAGTGTTATAGTTAGCTATATCAGTACAAAGGCTTAGGCAAACATGCAGCAGCCAGCAAGCTTGCCAGCTTAAAACCGAGTGCGCTAGAGAGATTTCCGCAACTACGTGAAAAGGGAAAAGGAGAACTGAAAATGAAGTCACGCATCGCTCTTTCCGTCCTGTTCGTTCTGATGTCGCTCTCCACTGTGGCTTTTGGCCAGTCTGACGCGCAAGAGTCGTTTGACCAATTGAAAACCCTGGCGGGCTCGTGGCAAGGCACTTTTGAAGGCAAGCCCGTGCAGGTCACGCTTCGCGTCACCTCCATGGGTAACGCGATCCTGCATGAGATGACGGGGGGCGGGCCCGAGGATCCGATCACCATGTTTTACATGGACAACGATCGCCTCACCCTCACCCACTATTGCGACGCCGGAAACCGCCCTCGGATGGTCGCCAAGCCGTCGCCCGACGGCAAGACGGTGGATTTCGAGTTTCTGGACGTCGCCGGCAGCACACAGCCCGGACACATGCACCATGCCGTCTTTACCCTGATCGACGCGAACCACCACGCCGAGGACTGGACTTACATGCAGCCAGGAAACAAGCCAGCGCAGGGGCACCTCGAGCTGGTGCGGACGGGACAGCAGTAGGCGGTTGGCAGCATGCGGTTGGCAGTATCGGTTGGCAGTATGCGGTCAGTAGTAGGCACCCCGACAGGTTCGTACCGCCGACTGCTGACTGGCCACTGCCGACAAACAGCGGTGAGCAGTAAGCGGTAAGCAGGAACCCAAAATGGACCGTGAGTGGAATGACAATCAGCCGATTTACCGCCAGCTTCGCGATCGCGTCGTTGCCATGATCCTCGACGGCGTGCTCAAAGAAGGCGATCCGCTGCCGTCCGTGCGCACGGTCGCGGCCGAATATCGGGTCAATCCGCTCACGGTACTCAAGGGCTATCAGCAACTGGTCGACGAGCAGCTTGTCGAGAGCAGGCGAGGTCGGGGCATGTTCATCAACACGGGCGCGCGCGATCTGCTGCTGCAGGGCGAACGCCAGAAGTTTCTTTCCGAAGAATGGCCCAGGGTCTCAGCGACCATTCAGCGGCTCGGCCTGACGCCGGCAGAACTGCTGAAGGCCGCCGGCGCCAACGGCCAGCCGCCCTCGGATGCTGCAAAACTGCCGGACGCTCAGGAGGAGGAGCGCTAAAGCCATGGTATGCATCGAAGCACGCGGACTCCGCAAGGCCTTCGGCACAAACATCGCGCTGGACGGCGTGGATTTGCGTGTCGAAGAGGGCCGCATCCTCGGAATCATCGGTCCGAACGGCGCAGGCAAGACCACCGCGCTCAACGCCATTCTCGGCCTGACCCCTTATCAGGGAGAGCTGCGGGTGCTCGGACGCGACCCCTGGACCGAGCGCGATCAACTCATGCGCGATGTCTCTTTCATTGCCGATGTCGCCGTGCTGCCGCGCTGGATCCGGGTTTCGCAGGCGCTCGACTACGTGGCCGGCGTGCATCCGCGATTTGATCGCGCCAAAGCGGAAGGCCTTCTTGCGAAGACGACCATCCGGCGAAGCAGCAAGGTCAGGGAACTGTCGAAGGGCATGGTGGCCCAGCTCCACCTCGCCCTGGTCATGGCCATTGACGTGAGATTGCTGGTGCTCGACGAACCGACGCTTGGCCTCGACATCCTGTATCGCAAGCAGTTTTACGATTCGCTGCTGAACGACTACTTCGATCGCAGCCGCACCATCGTAGTGACCACCCACCAGGTGGAAGAAGTCGAACACGTCCTCACGGATCTCATGTTCATCGACCGCGGCCGCATCGTGTTCAATTGCAGCATGGAAGAATTCGAGTCGCGCTACCTGGAAGTGACCGTGAGTCCCGAACATCTGGCCGCAGCGCGGGCGCTCAGGCCGATGTACGAGCGCCAGGTGCTCGGTCGCAGCATCCTGCTGTTCGATCGCGCCGATCGCCGGCAACTCGCCACACTGGGCGACGTGCGCACGCCCGGCATCGCCGACTTGTTTGTTGCGGTGATTGGCAACAATGCAGGCAGAACCCAAGGAGCCGCTCAATGAATACTCCGTTGAACGCCATGCCCGAGGCTTTCCCTGACTCGCAGGCCATCGCGCCGGCGGCCACGGCTGCGACTCGGCCTTTCTATTGGTCGGTGCGGCGCGAACTCTGGGAGAACCGTTCGATCTACCTGGCGCCGCTGGCAGCCGCCGCCGTGGCGCTGTTCGGATTCCTGATCGCCACCATGACCCCGCACGTCAGGTTGAAAGACTTGTCCCCTGCCCGCCACGACGCGCTGGTCGAGCCGTACGACTTCATCGCCGGCCTGCTCATGCTGACGCAGTTGCTGGTTGGGGTGTTCTATTCGCTCGAGGCGCTGCACGGCGAGCGCCGCGATCGCAGCATCCTGTTCTGGAAGTCGCTGCCGGTTTCCGATCTTACCGTGGTGCTCTCGAAAGCCACGATTCCCATCGTGGTTGTGCCACTGTTCACATGGGCGGTCACAGTCGCCCTTCAGTTCGTCATGTTGATGTTGAGCAGCGCCATCGTGGCGGGAAGAGGTCTGAGCGTCGAGACTCTCTGGGCGCAGGTATCGTTGTTCCAGATGTCAATGATGCTGCTCTATCACCTTGTCACCGTGCACGCGCTCTGGCACGCGCCCATCTACGGCTGGCTGCTGCTGGTCTCGGGTTGGGCCCGGCGCGCGGCGATTCTTTGGGCGGTTCTGCCGGTGCTTGGAGTCCTGGCGATCGAGAAGATCGTATTCGGCACATCGCATTTCGGGGATTTGCTCATCTACCGCCTCGCGGGCGGCAGCGAGGCGATGGCCATGGCGACAGGAAGCATGCCGATCGATCCGGGGACACACTTGACTCCGGGACATTTTTTAGCCAGCCCGGGCCTGTGGCTCGGCCTGCTGGTCACCGCCGGATTCCTCCTGGCGGCGGCGCGCGTGCGCCGGTATCGCGGGCCGATTTGATTGAATCTCTGAGCGTGGGGTCCGTTACGCTGAAATCTTGCCCATTTTTCGTCGTATTTTTTTCGGGGGATTGTCGAAATCGGCGGGAGTAGATCGACGTTAAGTTAGACCGGGCGATCCGGAAGATCGGGAGCGCGCCCGGCGAGGGGTCTTTTTTCACGGTATCCCGTAATACTCACCAGGAGGAGACGATGGCGATCGACAACACCAATCCAGAAAGCAAGACCGGGACGGCCGCTTCTCTGGCCAACCACGCAACGGCCTTCTTTGGCGATCTCAAAGTTGCGATCCGTTCGCTTGGGCGCGTGCCCGCGCTATGGATCACGGTGGCCCTGACGCTCGCGCTCGGTATTGGCATGAACGCGGCCATCTTCAGCATTGTGCGCGGCGTGCTGCTGCGCCCGCTGGTGAATCGCGATGAGAATCGCCTGATCTACATCCAGCAAAGCGAGCCGGGCATGCAAGTGGACGATGCCACCTTCTCGGTTCCTGAGATCAATGACATCGGGCGGAATCTAAAGACCATCAGCAAAATCGGCACCTTTTCCACCATCGACTTTACGGAGCAGGGATTGACCGAGACCCGTGAGATTCACGCAGGCGTGGTTGACGGCGACTACTTTGAGGTCATGGGCCTCAAGCCGGTGCTCGGCCGCCTGCTCGACGAGCGCGACGACGGCCCGAGCGCCGCCGGCGCAGTGGTCCTCACCTACCACTTCTGGGTCAATAGCCTGCACGGTGATCGGAACGTGCTTGGGAAGGTGGTCCGCCTGGGAAGCATGGGCGGCGGCCGTTCTGCCGTGGTGGTCGGGGTTCTGGAACCCTCAATCCCCTACCCGGCCGAAACAGAGATCATCGCCAACATCGTCACCAGCCCACACCACCTGTCGGCGACCATGGTCCAGGGCCGCGAGCATCGCATGACCGAAGTATTCGGCCGGCTTGCGCCCGGCGCCAGCCTCAAATCCGCGCGCGCCGAGCTTGGTACCAGGTACGCCGCCATGCTGTCGGCGCATCCCGAGGTCTACAAGCCCCAATATCACTTCCAGATCGGCGCCAGGCTGTTGCGCGACGAGATCAATTCCAGCGCCTGGACCATCCTCTGGCTGTTGTTCGGCGCCTCCGGCCTGCTTTTCGTGATTGCCTGTTCCAACGTGGCGAACCTGATCCTCGCCCGAACCGTTCGTCGTGAAACGGAGCTGGCTACCCGTGTCGCGCTGGGAGCAACCTCGGGCGCCATCCGCCGAACGCTGCTGGCAGAAGGCCTGGTGCTTTGTGGCAGTGGAGGACTGGCCGGCGTGCTGGTGGCCGTCCCCATGGTCACGGTGCTGGCTCGGTACGCCTTGCGCTTCTCGGTAAGGGCGGCGGATCTTCGCCCGGATTTCACTGTGCTCTGGATGGGATTGGCGCTGGCACTGGCGGCGGCAGTATTCCTCGCGTTTATTCCCCGCATTCCTTCCGCCGACGCTTCGCGCGGCCTCGGACTCACAGGCGGCGGCGGCCGCGTCACTCGGAGCCGTCGCGGGATTCGCATTTTTACCGCCGTCCAGGTCGCCGCATCGTTCCTCCTGCTGGCCAGCGCGGGCGCCTTGCTGAAAACGCTGCTCACCCTGCAGAAAGCGCAGCCGGCCTTTGAAACCACGCACCTTCTGACCGCAAACCTCCCCTTGATTTCCGATGGCCGCACGCCGGAGCAGGAGGCCGAATTCTATCAGGAGGTCCAGCGCAGCGTGAGCGCATTGCCGGGAGTGGAAAGCGCCGCAACCGGTATGAGCGCCCCGTGGCGCGATGGCATGTTTCTGAACTTCACCCTGCAATTTGCGGTGGAGGGCCGGAAGCATGAGAACGGAGACGATCTCCGGGCCCGGTTCCGCTTTGTATCCCCGAGCTATTTCGCCACGCTGGGGATTCCCCTTCTCGAGGGGCGTGATTTCAACGACGCGGATCGGATGGGAGCCGAAGCCGTGGTGATCGTCAGCAAGAGCATCGCGCAGCAGTTGTTCCCCGGGCAGGACGCTTTGAACCGGCACATCATGTGGACCGATCCTCTGATCAAGTACGCCGGGATCAGCCCTGAGCCGCGCCGCATCGTGGGCGTGCTGGCCGACCTCGACGACGCCAACATCCTGCCCCAACCCAACATGACGGTGTATCAACCGCTCGCCGAGGGACCCATCTTCATGGCCCGGCTGTTCGTCCGTGCGAAGGGCGATCCCTACGCGCTCGTCCCCACTGTCACGCGCACCATTCGCGCCGTGGCCGCCACTCAGCCCGTCGAGCACCCGAGCACGCTGCAAGATGTCCGCACGGAGCTTCTGGCTACCAACCGCGTGAATGCCATAGTCTTCGGAGGGTTCGCCGCCCTCGCCCTGGCGATTTCCGTGGTCGGGGTTGCCGGCGTATTGGCCTTTGCAGTGAGCTGGCGTATGCGCGAGTTTGGAATCCGGCTCGCTCTCGGCGCCCGGCCCAGCCGGATTCTCGCCGGCGTGCTGATCGACGGGGTGAAGATCACTGCGATTGGTGTTGCGGCAGGCGGCCTCTTGGGCTGGGTGTTGTCGCGACTGGGCGGCAATTACGTTCCGGAACTTCAGCTCCCCGGGGCGATTCCGTTGATAGCGTCTGCGGCCGTCATCCTCGTAGCAGCGGTCCTGGCGTCAGCGGTGCCTGCAGGGCGTGCTGCTCGAGTCGACGTTGTCCGAGCCCTTCGCGCTGACTAGGACAACCGGATGTAGGCGACAAAGCTGCCAAAACTCCGAGTCCTTCATTACGGGATGCTCGCATGAAGGCAATCGTCTATCACCACTACGGTTCGCCCGGCGTGCTCAAGTGTGAAGAGATTGAAAAGCCGGCTGCCGCCCGGAATGAGGTGTTGATAAGAGTTCGCGCGGCTTCGGTCAATCCGCTGGACTGGCACTACACGAGAGGCATGCCATACCTGCTGCGGGTGCAGGCAGGACTGCGCAATCCAAGGGTCACGCGACTGGGCGTTGATGTAGCCGGGCAGGTCGAGGCTGTGGGCAGCGACGTAACGGAGTTCAAGGCAGGCGACGCGGTGTTCGGCTCGTGCCGCGGGGCCTTTGCCGAGTATGTTTGTGCTCCCGAAGCGGCTTTGGTCAGCAAGCCCGACAACGTGACGTTCGAGCAGGCAGCCTCCACGCCTGTGGCAGCATTCACCTCATTGCAAGGCTTGCGCGACAAGGGTCGGATTCAGCCGGGGCAAAAGGTGCTGATCAACGGGGCGGCGGGTGGCGTGGGCTCGTTCGCGGTGCAGATCGCGAAGTGGTTCGGGGCAGATGTGACGGGCGTATGCAGTACGAGGAATCTGGATAGGGTCCGATCCCTCGGCGCAGATCGGGTCATCGACTACACCCGGGAGGATTTCACGAGGAGCGGGCAACGCTACGACCTGATTTTCGACCTGATTGGAAACCGTTCGCTGCTGGCGTGCAGGCGGGTCTTAAACCGGTCGGGGATATACGCCGCGGCCGGAGGATCGAGCGGGCGATGGATGATCGGTTTCCTGGCCCGCACCATCGCAGCACTTGTGCTGTCGAGGTTCGTCAGCCAGAACCTTGTCATGATTCTGGCGAAAGCGAACAAGGAGGATCTGACCCTGATGCACCAGCTGTTGAAGGCCGGAACGGTAACACCCGTCATCGACAGGCGTTATTGTCTGGATGAGGTCCCCGAGGCAATCCGGTATCTTGAGGAGGGTCATGCCCGGGGAAAAGTAGTCATCATTGTGGACTGATGGACCGCGCCCTTCGGAGCCGCTGACCCGCAAGTCATCCGCCTTCCTTCCGCCGGCTGGCGACCAGCACGCCCAGATTCGAGACGCAGAACGGCACCAGGAACGTGACCGCGCCCTTGATCCACACCGTGCGCGTGGCGCGGCCCTGGACGACTTCGTCGAGGTGATTGATGGCAAAGAGCACGGCACCCACAATGAGCGCTATCTGCACGGTTTTCTTCAGGTAAGGCCGATAGGCGATCACGCGGAACACTTCATACCACTTCGTCCAAGTCGGCGCCTCCGGGCGCGGCGGAGCGGCGATCGCGCTCACGCGGATTCTCCTCGTGTTCGTCGGGAGGCCGTATGAGCAACAGCGCGATAGCGGAAGCAGCCCACCAGATGATCGTTCACCATTCCGACCGCCTGCATAAACGCGTAGCAAATGGTGGGCCCGGCAAAACGAAAGCCCAGGCGGAGAAGTTCCCGGCTCATCGCTTCCGATTCAACGCTTGTGGCCGGCACCTGGCCGGCGCTGCGCCACGCGTTCTTCTTCGGCCGTCCGCCGACGAAGCGCCACACGAAAGCGTCGAAGCTCGCGTACTCGTCCTGGACCTTCAGGAAAGCGCGGGCGTTCCCGATGGCGGCGGAGATTTTCAGCCGGTTACGCACGATCCCGGGATCGGCCAGCAGGCGCCGCACGCGGCGGGCGTCAAAGCGCGCCACACGCGCAGGGTCGAAGCCGGCGAAAGCGGCGCGATAGGCAGGGCGTTTCCGTAGGATCGTCTCCCAGCTCAACCCGGCCTGCGCTCCTTCGAGGATCAGGAACTCGAACAACCGGCGATCGTCATGCAGCGGTACGCCCCATTCATGGTCGTGATAGGCGATCCCGAGTTCAGTGGTCGCCCAACTGCAGCGGTTGAGGTTCTTCATCGGTTGCCCGCGGTGGCCTCAGCCGGATTCTTACTCCGGCGCGGCTCTGGTACAATGTCGGCCCATGGCGATCGCGGCTGCTCCACATTGGACGTCCACCTCGTTTCACGTGCGCTATGCCGAGACGGACCAGATGGGCGTAGTATACTACGCCAACTTTCTGGTCTGGTTCGAAATCGGGCGCACCGACTATTGCAGGCAGCACGGCTTCGCCTATCGCGAGATGGAGGATCAGGACGGCCTGTTCATCATGGTGGCCGAGGCTCGCTGCCGCTACAAGGCTCCGGCCCGTTATGACGATCTCGTTGAAGTGCGGACCTGCTTGAGCGCCGTTCGCAAGCGCGTCCTCGTCTTCGGCTACGAGGTTTACAAGCTGCCGGGTGGAGAGATGCTGGCCGAGGGCGAGACCGTGCACGTGATCACCGATCGCGAGGGGCATCCTCGCGCGCTGCCCCAGAAATACGCGGATCTTTTCCAAGCCGGAGCCAAGCGATTCAAGAATGATGATTGACGATTGCAGTTTGCAGCAGGCGGTTTGCAGTCAGCGGTTCACTGTCGGTCGTCGGCAGTTATAAGCAATCAGCAAGAGGAGTCAGCGATCGGCATCGGCAATCGAAAATCGGCACTTCAAAGAATGGTCAATCAAGAATCAGCAATCGGCAATCGGAAATCGAAAACCGCCAATTCCCTGCTGCTGACCGGCCGAGACCTCACTCGCCAGGACTTTGCCGACGTCGTCCTGGGCGGGCGGCATGTCGGCCTGCACCCGAACGCGCGACGGGCGATGACCGCGTCGCGCCGCGTCGTAGAGCGTATGATCCGCGAAAAACGCGTGGTCTACGCCGTCACCACCGGTGTGGGGAGCCTTTCCACCGAACATATTGATCCGGCCCAGGCCCGGCAATTGCAGGTGAACGTGGTCCGCAGCCACTGCTGCGGCGTGGGTGACCCTCTTAGCATCCCCGAAACCCGCGGGCTGCTCCTGCTGCGGGCGAACACGCTGGCCGCCGGGCTCTCGGGCATTCGTCCGCTGGTGGCCGAGCTGCTTTGCGGCATGCTGAACCGTCGAGTGCATCCGGTCGTGCCATCGCGCGGATCGGTGGGTGCGAGCGGAGACCTGGCGCCGCTCGCGCACGTGGCCGTCACGCTGATCGGTGAGGGCGAAGTCACGGTAGACCCCGACTTCCGCGCGCGAGCGCGCCCCCGGGCCGCCGGGGCGGCGCTGAAGCGCGCCGGCCTCAAGCCCCTGGTGCTCGAAGCCAAGGAAGGCATATCGCTGGTGAACGGAACCCAGGCGATGCTCTCTCTCGGGCTGCTGGCGCTCCGCCAGGCCGAGATCCTGGCAGACACGGCTGATGTGGCGGGGTCGCTCTCGCTCGACGCTCTGCGCGGCTCGCCCGTGGCCTTCGACGAACGCCTGCAGCGCGCCCGTCCTCACCCCGGTCAGATCGAAAGCGCCCGCAACCTGGAGCGGTTGAACCGGGGCAGCAACATCCGCGACTCGCACCGCGATTGCGGACGCGTGCAGGACGCCTACAGCCTGCGCTGCATGCCGCAGGTTCATGGGGCCGTGCGCGACGCCCTGGCGTTCGCGCGCCGCACGCTCGAGATCGAGATGAACAGCGCCACCGACAATCCCATCGTCGTTGCGGAAGACGGCGAGGTGCTTTCGGGCGGCAACTTTCACGGCCAGCCCGTGGCCACCGCGCTCGACCTGATGGCGATCGCCCTCACGCAGCTCGGTGGAATCTCCGAGCGCCGCACTGACCGCATGGTGAATCCGCTGACCTCGGAATTGCCGCCATTTCTGGCGGGCGCGCCCGGTATTGAGTCCGGCTTGATGATGGTCCAGGTGACGGCGGCGGCGCTGGCGTCCGAGAACAAGGTGCTCGCGCACCCAGCCTCGGTGGACTCCATTCCGACATCGGGCAACAAGGAAGATTATGTCAGCATGGGGATGGCAGCGGCGCTTAAGCTGAAGCCCGTGGTCGCGAACGCGGCGTCGATCCTCGCGATCGAACTGCTGACGGCGACGCACGCGCTTGATCGGTTGGCTCCGCTCAAAACCGGCGCTCTTGCCGAGAAGGCCAGGATCCGGGTGCGCCGCGTCGCCTCCGCCCTGAAGGAAGACCGGCCGCACGCACCTGACATCGCCGCTGTGACCGAACAGGTGCTGGGGGGTGAATACGCAGAGGTGGTGAGAGTGAAGATATCCGATTGAAGATCAAGACGGCGCGACGAACCCCGTATCAAGCCGGATGCTCCCAAATCTAATCGGCCATTGACCTCGGGAATCGAAATCGGCAATCGACAATCGCCATTCTTCAATCGACAATGAGTCTGTGCCATCGCTTTCCGCCACCATCATCGCGCGCGACGAAGCTCGCAACATTGCGCGAGCCATCCGGTCGCTCGCCTGCGCGGACGAAGTGATCGTGGTGGACGGCGGCTCCACCGACGAAACAGCAAGCATCGCCCGGTCGCTCGGGGCTCGGGTGATTGCCCATCCTTTTACGGGCTTTGCCGCTCAGAAAAACTTCGCGAGCGACGAGGCTCGCCACGACTGGATCCTCAGCCTGGACGCCGATGAGGAATTGGACCGGGCGGCTCAGAAGGCGGTGCGAGATTGGAAGGCGTCGACACCCCGGGCCGCCGGATATCGCTGGGCTCGCTGCGCACAGTACCTCGGGCGCTGGATTCGTCACTCCGGTTGGTATCCGGATCACAAGCTTCGCCTCTTCGATCGCCGCCGCGGGCGCTGGGAGGGCGCCTACGTTCATGAGTCAGTATTGGTCGATGGTCCCGTAGAGACGATGCCGGGTGAGATTTTACACTACACTTGCGACTCACTCCGGGAACATCGCGAGCGCATCGAATCTTACACCGATCTCGCGGCGCGCGAGATGTTCGACCGCGGCCAAAGCGTATCGCTCGCAACGCGGTGGGTGATGCCGCCCTGGGTGTTCGCGCAAACCTACGTCCTTCGCGGTGGTATGCTCGACGGCCGGCAGGGATTCCTGATCGCACGCATGGCGGCCCGCTACGTCTCGAGAAAATTCGAGAAGTTGGAGCGCCTGCGCCGGGGCTGTTGAGGCCTGGCTGAAACATTGCTGAGAATCCTCCACATCGATACCGGACCGGAACTGCGCGGCGGACAGCGGCAATTGCTTTTGCTGGCCCGTGGCCTTCGGGAGCGCGGCCACCACCAGCTGATCGCCTGCACGGAGCAGAGCCCGCTCGCGGCGCGCGCGCGGCTGGACGGATTCCGGGTGGCGGCGCTCGGCCCGGGCGTGAGTCTCCTCGCGGCCCTCCGCGGGCTGCGGCGCGCGGTGGTCCAGAAGCGCTTCCAGGTCCTGCACGCACACGACGGGCGCAGCCAGACCCTCAGTGCTCTCGCGTCGCTCGGTCTCGACGTAAAGCGGGTGGCCACCCGTCGCGTGACTTTCATGCCACCAAGCCTCGGGCCGAGAGTGGGCCTCCATCGCCTTCAGTACGGGCCGACGTGTGATGCCGTCGTGGCGGTTTCGGGGTTCATCCGGAACCTGCTCATCCGCTCCGGGATCGCGGGCGCGAAGGTGGAGGTCATTCGCGACGGCATCGAGATCCCGGCCGCACTGCCAGACCCCGCGGGCCGCGCGCGCGCCCGAGAGCATTGGGGACTCGACCCCAGAGCCTTCGTTGTGGGCCACGTCGGGGCCTTCACGCCTGAAAAGGGACAGGACGTGCTGCTCGAAGCGTTCCTTCGGGCCATGCCCTGCTTGCCGGCCGGCGCGCAACTGCTGCTCGCGGGCGACGGACCCGAGCTCGTCTCGCCGCGCGTCACCGCGCTCGTCGGCAAGGCTCGGGACCGGTTGCGGATGCCAGGCTGGGTCGAGGACCTTGCGCTCTTCTTCGCGGCGCTCGACCTCTACGTGATGCCGTCACGGGCCGAGGGTCTCGGGTCCTCGGCGCTGCTCGCCATGGCGTATGGCTTGCCCGTCCTGGCCAGCCGCGTGGGTGGTCTGCCGGAGGTGGTGGAAGATGGGCACACGGGATGGCTGGTGCCTCCCGATTCGCCCGCGGCCCTGGCGGACGTCATGGCCCACGCGTCTTCCGACCCCCAAGGGCTGAGCCGATTCGGCGCGCACGGGCGCGAACGCGCCGCGGCCTTTTCGAGCGATATAATGATCCGCCGGACCGAGTCTCTGTATCTTCGCTTGACGTCGCGTGGCGCGCTTTCGCCGGGGTAGGGCGCGAACCGGCGGGCCCGTTCCAGGCCGAGGCAGAGCCCGAACCCGGCGCGCGTCCCGAGCGAAGACGGCAAATACTATGGCCTACTTTTTCGTCATCCTCTTCGGGCTTGCACTGGGAAGCTTTCTCAACGTCTGCATCGCGCGCCTGCCGCTCGGATTGTCGGTGGTGCGGCCACGTTCCCAATGCCCGCGCTGCCACCAGCCGATCCGCTGGTATGACAACATCCCGGCACTGAGCTACTTCCTCCTGCGCGGACGCTGCCGTGACTGCGGTGAGCCGATCTCGCTGATGTATCCGGTAGTCGAGATTGTCACCGCCACCCTGCTGCTCGCCGCATTCCGCATCGAGGGTTGGGGCCTGCAATTCGTTCGGGACGCACTGCTGGTGATGATTCTGATCGTGCTGGTCTTCACCGACCTGACCGAACGCCGCATTCCGCATCGCGTGACTGTGCCGGGCATCCTGATCGGCCTGGCCTTCAGTTGGTTTGTGCCTGTCGACAGCCGGCCCCTCGTTCAATTGTTGCTGCGCCGGGGCGTGGCGCTGCCTCCGGCCGTCGGCTCTTTCGCCGGGGCCCTTGCCGGAGCGCTGGCCGGCGGAGGATTGTTCTATGCGGTCGGGCAGGCGTTCTTTTACCTCGGCGGACGCCGGAAGGAATATCTTGGTTTCGGCGATGTCATGCTGATGCTCCTGGTAGGCGTCTACCTCGGCGTGCCGTTGACGCTCCTGACCATCCTGCTCGGGTCGTTGCTCGGGAGTCTGGTCGCCTTGCCGCTCGAGTTCCTGAACCCGCGCTTCCGTCACTTCCAGTGGCCGTACGGAAGTTTTCTGGGCGCCGCTGCCGTCTACGTTTGTCTGTGGGGAAACACTGTGCTGGCAGCTTACTTGCGCTGGTCTGGATTCGCAGGCTGATGCGCTAGGCTGGCCCTACGCAGTCCCGGCCTGGGCAACGAGCTACGGTGATCTGAGCCATCGCGTGAGATTGCGGAACAGCTCCAGTCCATCCTGCGATTCGTGAACCGGCAACGACGCGCGCTCCGGATGCGGCATCAGGCCGAGCACCAGGCCGGTGCGGTCCGCAATCCCTGCCACACCGCCGGGCGCGCCGCTCGGATTCTCCGGGTATGCCTCGGTGGCCCTGCCGTCGTTGTCCGCATACCGGAAGACCACCCGGCCCTCGCAATCCGGACCCACTCGGTCCGAAAGCAAACGGCCCTCGCCGTGGGCCGACGGCATTTGCAGCACGCGGCAGCTCAAGCCCGCGGTCCACGGCGAACTCTCTTCACTCACGAGCAACCGCACCATGCGATCTTCGAAGCGGGATGACTCGTTCTCGATGAGCGCCGCCCCGTGCCCGCCCGGAGCGCGCCCCGGCAGGATTCCCGCTTCGGTGAGCACCTGAAATCCGTTGCAGACGCCGAGCATGGGCTTGGCCGCCTCCAGGAATTCCGTCAGCTGCTCGCGAAGCTGCGCGATCAGCACCGTGGCGAATACCCTTCCGGCACCCAGATGATCGCCGTAGGAGAAGCCGCCCGGAATAATCGCCGCCTGATAACGGCTGAGCTTCAACGCGCCCTCCAGCAAATCATGCAGCAGCACCAGCTCGCTACGCCCGCCCGCGCGCTCCAGGGCCGCCGCCGTCTCTTCGTGGCAGTTGGTGCCCGGGGCGTACAGAATGGCAGTGACCGCCGAGCTCATCCCACCACCTCGCGAAAGGTAGCACGCCAACTCTCGGCGAGCGAGGAAATGTCTTCCTGCCAGAGCACTCTCGCATCATCGGCCAGAACGAGGCGCGGCTCGCTCGTAACTTCACCCAGGACTCTGCAGTGTACGCCCGCAGGCACGGACTGGGACCGCCACTCGGACTCGTCGTCGATCGTCATCTCAACGAGCGCCGAGCCGATAAATTCGCCGAACAGCAGCATCGGTGTCACAAGGTCGACCTTGGCGCCTAGACCCGAGCCGTAGCACCCCTCGAAAAGCCTCAGCGCGAGGCCGCCCTCGGCAATCGCCGAGCCTGAAAGGTACGCGCCCCTCTTGTGAAACTCCAGCAAAGCGTCCCAGTGCCGGAGAATCAAGTCGACGTCCTCCACCTCAAAAAGCCGGTCACCGCGCTGGCCATGGCTGTCGGCGTAGACCGTTCCGCCGAGCATTCCTGCATCCATCACGCCCACCAGGACGAGCTTGTTCCCAGCGCGTTTGAACTCCTTGGTCACAATCCGGCTCACGTCCGGCACGCGCCCCATGGTGGCCACGGCCAGCGTAGGCGGCACGTCGATTCGGCGCCCTGCGGATTCGAAAGTGCCCGAACTCGAGTCCTTGCCCGAAATGAAAGGCACGCCGATCTTAAGGGAAAGGTCAGCGACTGCCGCGACCATTTCCTTCAGGTCCCAGGCCACCTCCGGGCGGAGGCGCGGCGTGTAGAAATTGTCGCAGAGCACCATCTCGCGATAATCCACGCCCGCCACCACCGCTTTAGTGATGGCCTCAATCACCATCATGCGCGCCATGGCTGCGGGATCGATATCCCCATAGAAGGGATTGAACGCCACGGTGGTTACGAGTCCATAAGGTTTGCCCCGCAGTGGCGCCGATGCCGCGATGTTGGTGGGCATACGATGATTTTTCCCGCCATACGGGCCGACCACGGTGCGGCCTTGCACGGTGCTGTCGAAGCGCGCCCCCGCGACGCTTTGGTCCGCGCAGTGAAAATGACCGAGCACGCCGTGAATCGCCCGCGACCACTCTTCACGGGTCTCTACGATCGGCAGGTGAAGCGGTTCGAGGCGGCGCTCGGGCTCAGCCACGGGCGTGGGCTCGATGGGACACGCGCTCCAGAGAAAGCTCATCTCCACGTCCACAACCTCTTGCCCGCGCCAGGCCGCCTGGAAGCGCCCGCTGTCGCTAAAGTGTCCGATGGCGGTGTGAGCGACCTCGAAGCGATCGAGAATCGCTTCCGCCTCGGCGACCCTCTCCGGCGCCATGGCCAGCAGCATCCGCTCCTGTGACTCCGACAGCAGAATCTCCCAGGCCGCGAGGCTCCGGTCTTTGAGTGGCACGCGATCGAGGTCGAGACCGACGCCGGTTTCCGCGCCCATTTCGCCGGCGGCGCTGGAAATGCCCCCGGCGCCGAGGTCGGTAATTGAGCGAATCAGGCCGGCATCGCGCAGTACCGGGATGGCGGTGGCGAATTTGCGCTCGGTGATGGGGTGCCCGATCTGGACGGCCGCCGATTCCCTGGCGAGCGTCTCGCCCGTCATGCTGGCGGAACTTGCCGTGGCTCCATGGATGCCGTCGCGTCCCGTGTCGCCGCCGATGAGCAGGGCCACGTCGCCCGGGTGCGGCGTTTCCTTGAGCGCGTATTCGCGGGGAATCAAGCCGATCGAGTGACCGAGGGCGAAACACTTGGCATAACCGGGATGAATCCGGTAGACCGGGTGCAGCATGGGGATTCCCATCGGATTCACATAGTAAGCCGTTCCTCGGATCGACTCGGAAACGATCAAGCGCGGATGGAGCGCGCCAGCCGGCAGATCCGCGTCCGCAAGACGCGGGTCCATGGTGCCCATCACCGTACTGCCCCCGATCGGATACGCGCCCTTGCCGAAGCCGAGAGTATCCCGTATGACCCCGCCGTGCTTGGTGGAGATCCCGCCGAAAGGCGCAATGGCCGTGGGGAAATTGTGGGTCTCACCCTTGATGGTCACGACCCAGCCGTCGTAGAACTCCATGCCGCCGGCGTTGTCCTTGAACGCCGATACCACCAGCGGATGGTTGATGGCGGCGGTCGCCTGCGAGAGGCGCTTCAGCAGTCCCAGGCTCTTCCAGGTGGTGTGATAGCAATGGTCGCTCCAGCTTTGCACGAGAATTTCGATCTCGGCGTCGGTGTGGGCCTGTCCGCGCGCGGCCTCGTGCGCTTGAATCACTTTCATTTGCGCGAGCGGCGCGTACCAGGAACGTTCGCGGGAAAGAGCGCTCAGAGCCTCGTCGTCGAGGCCGGCAAGCGTGACGGATCGGACCGGATCGGGCTGGCCGCTCGGACGCAGCGTGCCCCAGACTTCGTCCGGCTCGCGCACACGCTGGACCACCGGGTTGTAGAGGAATCGCGAGGCTGCCTGGTGAGCTTCCGCACGGCTGAGCCCGGCGAACTGGTAACGCCGGCTGAGCCGGGCGAACTCGAGACCTGATTGGCCGAGAGCCCGCGCGCCGGTCAGGATTGACGGCGTCTCCGGATCGGTGACGGCCGGCCGATAGACGATCTCCACAATCGGACCGCGCCCGGGATCGAGCATCGAATGCTCGGCAGCCGTTTGATACAGGGGGTTGACCACGAGCGGCAGGAGGGAGCGCACGTCCAAGGCGCCCTCTAGCCAGAAGACGCGCTCGATCGCGAGATCGCTGAGCGCCGCACAGCCGTGACGCCGCAGAAAGCCGAGCCAGTTACGGGCTTCGGCATCGTCACGCGAGACGGTGTAGATGGCGAAAATTGCCATGAAGGATTCGGCTGAACGCTCGGAGTCTACAAGCCAGCTTAGTGGCAGCGTGGCCCAACGGTCAACCACGGATCGCACTCGCGGATTTGCCGTCGTCGCGGCACCGCACTAGAATCAGGGTGTCATGAGACTACGCTGCGTTCTCCCACTTGCGGCGCTCACCACAGTTGCGGCCGTGCCACCTGCCACTCATACAGCCATCCGGGCGGCCGCAGACAATGCCGTGCTGCGGCTGGTGCAAACCATCCCCCTGCCGGCAGTCGAAGGGCGCATCGATCACCTCGATGTCGATGTTCAAGGGCAGCGGCTGTTCGTTTCGGCGCTCGGCAACAACACGCTGGAAGTACTCGATCTCGCAGCCGGCAAGCGCCTGAGAAGCATCACCGGATTGAAGGAGCCGCAGGGCGTCTACTACGTCCCCGCGCTCAACCGGATCTTCGTCGCCAACGGCGATGACGGCACCTGCCGGATCTTCGACGGGTCTTCCTACAACCAGCTTGACGCCGTGAACTATGGGAGCGACGCGGACAACGTCCGCTATGACGCTGCCCAAAAGCAGATCTACGTGGGCTACGGCGAGGGCGCCCTCGGCATTCTGGATGCAGCCACGGGTCATAAGCTGGCAGACATCAAGCTCCCCGCCCACCCGGAATCGTTCCGGCTGGAAGAGTCGGGGCCAAGAGTCTTCGTGAATCTCCCCGAAGCCGGACACACGATCGTGGTCGTGGACCGCGTGCGCCGAGCCGTGGTCGCGACGTGGATGCTTGAGGCGGCTGCGAACTTTCCCATGATCCTCGACGAGCCCGACCATCGACTGCTCGTGGTCACGCGCCGTCCAGCGCTGCTGACTGCGCTCGATACAGAATCGGGCAGAACGGTTGCGAGCTACTCTACCGTGGGCGATGCGGACGACGCCTTCTTTGACGCCCGGCACAGGCGGATCTATGTTTCGGGGGGCGAGGGCTTCATCGACGTCTTCGAGCAGCGTGATCCCGATCACTACCAGCCGGCGGGCAGGATCGCGACTGCGGCCGGCGCTCGGACCTCCGTGTTCGTACCTAAGCTGAACCGGCTGTATGTCGCTGTGCCGCATCGTGGTAGGCAGGGGGCGGAGGTCCGGGTCTACGAGGCCGGACCTTAAGCGCGTAGCGCCATGCCCGAACTGCCAGACATCGTTGTCTACCTCGAGGCCCTGGAAGCGCGAATTCTGGGCCAGCGGCTCAAGCGGGCGCGCATCGCGAGTCCGTTCCTGCTGCGCACTGTGATCCCGCCGGTGTCCGCCGTGGAAGGCAAGGTCGTTCAAAGCCTGCGGCGCCTGGGAAAGCGTATTGCGATCGGGTTCGAAGACGACTGCTGGCTGGTGCTCCACCTCATGATCGCCGGACGGCTGCACTGGCGCGAACCGGGCGCAAAGCTCACGCCTCGAAGGACGCTCGCGGCCTTCGATTTTGCCTCCGGCAGCCTGACCCTGACCGAAGCGGGGTCGAAAAAGCGAGCCTCGCTGCACCTGGTCGAAGGCGCCCGGGGGCTCGATGCTCTCGATCCCGGTGGACTCGAACCCCTCGAGGCCGATCCCGGCAGTTTCGCGGCACGCCTCGCCTCCGAGAACCACACCCTGAAGCGGTCGCTCACCGATCCACACTTGTTCAGCGGCATCGGTAACGCCTATTCCGACGAGATTCTGCACGCCGCGCAACTCTCCCCGGCCGCGTTGACAACACGGCTTACGAGCGAAGACATGGCGCGGCTCTACGAGGCCACCCGGCGGACTCTTCAAGATTGGACTGCGCGGCTGAGGGCCGAGGCGAACGGCGACTTCCCGGAAAAGGTGACCGCTTTTCGCGAAGGGATGGCCGTCCACGGGAGGTTCGGTAAGCCCTGCCCCCGATGCGGCGCGAAAATACAGCGCATCCGCTATGCCGATAACGAGACCAACTACTGCGCGCGCTGCCAGACGGGCGGGAAGCTGCTCGCAGATCGTTCCCTATCGCGCCTGTTGAAAAAGGACTGGCCCCGGACGCTCGAAGAACTGGAAGCCTTGACCAACAGGTAGCGTCGATCATAGCTCATGATCGCGACGGCGCAGAATTCCCTCTCGAGCCTGTGATATCCTGCGCGCATGGCTTACGTGCTCAGTTTCCTGGCGGTGGCGGCGGTGCCGCTAGCCGTGGCCGGCTACGGCGGACATCTGGCGGCGAAGGTTCTGGAAGGATCGGAGCGCCGTCGCGCGCTCTCGATCGTTTGGGCGCTGGCGGCACTGGGGGTTCTGCTTTCCGGCGTGCAGCAGATCACGGTCTATCGTTCGGACCGGCTGCACGAAGCCCAACAGGCAGCGCTCGAGGCCAAGGAGGAGCAGGAGCATCAGCAGCTTCAAGCGAGGCTCGACGCCAGCCTCAATCATGAGGAAGAGGTACGCCAGGAGTTGGGCAGCATCGTAAGTTACCTGCACACGCCGCCGCCCCGCATGAGCAGCCGGGACGTGGCCGACGCGGCATCCAAGATGGTGGAGAACGCCATGCACCATTGATGCCGTCCCTCAAGGCAGGGGCTGTGAAAGGCGCATGGCGACCAGGGCGTCAACCCTGGGCGAAATCCGAGAATGCATGGTGCGTGATGGCTGAAGAAAAATACGTTTTCAAGGCGAGCCGCTGGACGGCCGGAAACTTCTGGTTTCCGCTGCGAATTGAGATCACGCGCCAGCGCGTGTCCCGCATCAAGCCGCAACTGATCGGCTCGAGCGAAGAGAGCATCTCCATTGCCCAAGTGGCGTCGGTGGCCATTCGCACCGGGCTGATCTGGTCCACGGTCAAGATCGATTCGACGGGCGGCACGGATCCCATCGTGAGCCATGGCCACCGCAAGGGGGACGCGGTCCAGATTCGCGACCTGATCGAACACTTTCAGCAAGGTGCCGCGCCGCGTCCCGCCTCGTCGTGAGCGCCTGAAACTCGTTTCGTGTTCGAAAGAGCCCCGTGCGGAAAGCAGTGATCCCGGCGCTCGCGGCCTTCCGCACTGACTCTTCAGCCATGCCTGCCGCCTACTGGCTCAAATACCGGGTCAACTTAAAGCCTGTATCGAAATCGCCCTGTTCGCTGGTCGTGTAACCCCCGACGGCCACGATCTTGTTGTCCGACTGGATTGCCAGGCCGTTGGCAGTGGCAAAGGTGCTGCTTCCGAAGGAGGTGATGACGATGCCGCCGGTTCCGAAGGCGGTGTCGAGTTGACCGGCCGCGGTATATCGAGCCAGCGCAAATGCCAGTGGTTCGATGTCGTTGGCCGCGGTGCCCAACACCACAATATCACCGGTCGATTGAACACCTAAACCCGAGGTTAAGACGTTCGGGTAATCCGTAAGAGGGGTGAGCACACCGCCATGAGTCGCGAATGTTCCGTCAGCGATGCCCGCGCCCTGGTAGCGGGACACTGTAAATCCGGTGGATGTTCCAAATCCCTGGTTCAGTTCAGTGAGACTGCTGATCAGGCTTCCGCCGACCAGGAACTCTCCAGTTCTCAGAAGAACCATGGCGTTCCCGGATCCGGCGGTTGCCAACTGGCCGTAAACTGCGAAACTGGTGTCGAGGCTGCCGTTCGAATCATATCGGGTAACGAAGCCGCTGTTGTCAAAGCCGCTGTTCCCGAAAGCGGAGGCAACCAGCAACTTTCCGTTCGTGAGAAGGGCGACGGCGGTAGGGTTGTAACCGGCGACCTTCACTGACCCGCCGGTCCCGAACGTGGAGTCAAGCTGGCCGTTCGATAAAAGGCGCGTTAGCGCGTGGTTGGCGACTACAATCTTGCCGTCCGGCTGAATCAGCAGGCCGCTGGTCGATGCATCGAGGGCAATGAATGACGCGATCCCTCCCGTCCCAAACGTAGGATCAAGGCTCCCGTTCGCGGTGTACCGGATCACGACCAGGGTTTCGCCCGCGAAACCGTCGACCACAATCTTGCCGTCCGGCTGCAGGGCGATCGCCGAAAGGATTGAAAATGTGTTTGTCATCGCAATGCCGCCGGTCCCAAACCCCGTATCCAAGGTGCCGTTCGTGTTGTATCGAGCCACCACGGCGTTCGGAAACCCGGTGCTCGTCGGGGCTCCGCCGCAAACCACGATTTTGCCGTCCGGCTGAATGACGACAGCGTTCGCGGTAGCGATGTTGCTGTAAGTTTGAAGCCCGAAGTCTGTGGTCACGATGCCACCCGTGCCGAACGTCGGATCGAGTTGGCCGGCTTGCGCAGCCGCCCGCCGGGAAGCGATCAGTACGATCGAGAAAATCAACAACGAAACGCGGTGCCATTTCGCTCTGGCGTACATAACTTTTCCTCCGAGCTCGATTGAATTGCCCTCCCAGGTCATGAGACCGCGGCCCGGGAAGGCTGCCAACCGAGCGAGCCTACCGCTCCGACCGGGGCGAGTTGTCACGAGGTTGTCACAGTGTTGTCAAAAGACTTGCCGCAGGCGTACCTTCCGATCGGGCCCGGCTGATCCTCCTGGCGCAGCATCACAGGATCACCCTCACCCCTTATTCACGGGCCTTCAGCATGGCTTCGCGCCGGGCCCGGAATTCGCTGTCAGGACTCCATTCCGGAAAGCGGCCCGCATCGGCTACCCGATAGCCTACCGAGAAGAACAACTGCAGATCCTCCACCGCGCCGGCCAAGTCCCAGTCAGGCTTTACCACGTCCGACGGCTTGTGATAGTCGTGCGCCGTGTATTCGTCCAGTTTCTCGAGACCCCATCCCTCCGGGCGGCCGATATAATCCACCCCGCTGTGCGGATCGAGCGCGGGCACTCCCAGCTTGGCGAAATTGAAGTGGTCGGAGCGAAAGTAGAAACCCTTTTCGGGCTCGGGATCCGGCCGCACGGTCCGGCCCTGGTCGGCGGCGGCCCCGCCGATGTAGTCGTCGAGCTGCGAGTTGCCGAGGCCGATCTCGGTAATGTCGCGCGTGCGTCCGAGGACATTGAGCCCGTCCATATTGATGTCGGCAAGCGTGTCGCGCAGCGGGTAGAGCGGGTGCTCGGCGTAATACTGCGAGCCGAGGAGGCCTTTCTCTTCGGCGGTGACGGACAGAAACAGAATGGACCGGCGCGGCTTGGGTTCGACGGCGGTGAAGGCCCTGGCGATCTCGAGCAGTCCCGCCACGCCGGAGGCGTTGTCCACCGCGCCATGGTAGATGCGGTCGCCGTTCACGGCCTGCCCCACGCCCAGATGATCCCAGTGCGCCGTGTAGACCACGTACTGGCTGCGCAGCCTGGAATCGCTGCCTTCGAGCCTGCCGATCACATTGTGCGACTCGATGGTACGAATAGTGTTGCGCAGCGTCAGCGAGGCGTTCATGCCGAGCGGCACCGGCTTGAAGTCCGGCCGGATCGCCGCCTGGTGCAGGGCGTCGAAATCCTGGCCGGCGACCGCGAAAAGCGCTCTGGCCTTCTCGGTGGTGATCCAGCCCTCGACCGCGGCGCGTGATCGTCCCTGGTCCGCGGTGACCAGGCTGAACTGTTCGGGCGTGTTGCTGCCTTCAACCACAGCCCAGGGGTACCCGGCGGTGTCCGTTTCGTGAACAATCAGCGCTCCGGCGGCGCCCTTGGCGGCGGCGATCTCGAACTTGTAGGTCCAACGGCCGTAGTAGGTCATGGCCCGGCCTTTGAACATGCTGGGATCAAGCCGGGTGGGATCGTGCGGATCGGGAATTTGCGGGTCGTTGATCAGCATCACCAGCACCTTGCCCCGCACGTCCACGCCCTTATAATCGTCCCAGTTATATTCGGGGGCCACCACGCCGTAGCCTACGAAAACGAGCGGCCCGTTCACGCTCACCTCGGGATCCGCGTGCCTGGTGAAGGCCACAAAATCGGGTCCGAAGCGCAGATGCATGGTGCTGGACTTGCCCATGCCGCCTTCAGGGGACCCCGCGGCCTTCGAGAACACCAGTTCCGCGGCCGGGTCGGCCTTGATGCCGACCAGCGGCACGTTCTGCACATAGGTCCCGTCCGGATTGCCCGGTGCGAGGCCCACGGCCTTGAAGCGCGACACCAGGAAGTCAACCGTTAGCTGCTCGCCGCGGGAGGCAGGGGCCCGGCCCTCGAACTCATCCGAAGACAGGGTCTTGATGGTTTCAAGCAAGGCCGGCGCGCTGATCGCCTTCCAGGCCGACTGTTCGGAGTGCAGTGTGGACTTGGAATCGCCAACGGCCAGGGCTGCGGCAACACCGAGAAAAGCTCCGGCAATGTAAAGCGGTGATCCGAGCGAGATGGTCATCATCACGATTTCACCCCAAAAAGAAATTCGTGGTTTCGAGTCCGGAAAGTCTAGTTACGGCGATCAATCTACGAGCACCGCTCGCTTCGCCGGTGACCGACCCTCACGACTTATATCACGAACCACAAGGGAGGAGACTGGAGTCACGTCTTCGAAGGCGATGAAGAGGTCAGCCGCATCGCCCTTGGATCCCTAAGCCCAGAGCGGCCCGCCGGCCGCAACCAAACGCAAAGGTCTCACCACGGAGGCCACAGAGACTCACGAAGTTCTTTCTCCGTGCGCTCCGTGGTGAATTGCGTCAAGGCTCAGGGGAATGTGGACGTTGCTTGAATCCCGCGGGTCATCCCCGGGCGTAGCGCAAGAGTTGGTCCAGCGGTTCCGGGTGGTTTGAACAGCTCATCAGTGCTGCGGGATTAGGTTTCCAATCTTTAAGGCTCGATCCACAACCCAGACTTCGCGCCGCGAATCAGGAGAAGTGATACGTCCAGCTCTGGATTAACATCGTTCCCACTCGATGCCACGGGAGTAAGGTTCAGAAGCTGTTGACGCTGTTACTCCGTCCGCAGTGCGTCCGTTGGATTTACCGACGCCGCGCGGCGCGCAGGCAGGAAGCTCGCCGCCATCGACGCGAGCCCCAGCAGTGCGGCCACCGAAGCCAGCGTCACCGGGTCCCACGCCTGCACTCCAAATAACAGATTCCGTATCAACAGCGACGCTTCCGCCGAGCAGACCAGCCCGATCGCCAGGCCGGCCAATGTGAGCCGTACGGCTTGCAGCATCACGAGCGCGTACACCGATCTGCGCTCCGCTCCGAGCGCCATGCGGATGCCGATTTCCCGTGTCCTCTGGCTCACCGTGTAGCTGATCACTCCGTAAAGTCCAACCACGCCGAGCAGGAGCGCGATCGCCGCGAATCCGCCCACCAGCCACGCCGAAAACCGGTGCAGCAGGGCAGCCTGCGTGGCGTTTATCTGCCCGCTCATCGTCGCTTCGTTAGAAAGCCCCAGGCGGGGGTCGATTTTGTGCAGCGTGCTCACGAGCACCGGAAGCAGCGCCGCCGGGTCTTGCCGCGTGCGCACGACCAGGCCGAAGTTGTGGTCCTCGGTCTGGTTGATGGGGAAATACTCCGCCGGCCACGTGTCGGTATCCAGCGGGCCCTCGCGAACATCGTCCACCACCCCGACAATCTCCCAGGTGTGCGGCTGCCCGAATTCGTCGTTGGCGATCCTCTGCCCGACGGGGTCCTGGCCGGGAAAATACTTTCGCGCCAGCGCCTGATTGATGACGGCGACTCCCGGCACGGAAGCATCCTCGGAATTGGTGAAGAAGCGTCCGCGCTCGAGGCCCGCCTTGAGGGTGGGCAGATACTCCGGGCTGACATGACGCTCGTCCACCTCATTATGTTCGCCCTGGTACGGCCTTCCCGGAATCTGGATGGCGTCTCTAGCGCAGTTACATTGCACCGGGAGCATGCTGGCCATACCAGCGGATTCCACGCCCGGCAGGCTTGAGACGCGACGCACAATCTCCCGGTAAAGCCCCACCGTCTGTTCGTCACTCGTGTAAGCTGTGCCGGGAGCCATGACCTGCACCGTTGCGAGGTGGTCCGGATCAAAGCCCAACTCGACGTGCAACAGTCGATAGAGGCTCTGCCCGAGCAATCCCGCGCCTACCAGCAGCACGACCGCGATCGCCAGTTCAACGACCACGAAGTTCGCTCCCAGCCTGCGCCAGAGCCGGCCGGCGCTGCCGCGATCTCCTTCCGCCAATCTCTCACAAATCTCAGGAAACGAAAGCCGCGAGGTCGGCGTGGCCGCCAGCAGCAATGCGGCCAGAAGTGCTACAGCCGCGGCAAACGCGCCCGTGTGCGCGTTCAGGCCGACGCCCTCGAGGAACGGCATATTCGATGCCATGTCCTTCGGAACCAGGCGCGCCAGGACCCTCATGAGCCCGCTGGCCACGGCCACGCCTGCCAGGCTGCCGAACGCCGCGAGCAAGAGTCCCTCCGTCACAAACTGCAGCACCAGCCGCGCCCGCGTGGCGCCGAGCGCGCGCCTCACGGCAATTTCGCGCCTGCGGCTCTGCGAGCGCACGAGCACCAGGCTGGCCACATTGACGCAGGCAATCAGCAACAGCAGGCCGACACCGCCCATCAGCGTCAGCAGGATCGGGCGCACATCGCCCACGATGACCTCAGAGAGCGGAACCACACTGGCGCTCAGGTTGCGTCCGGTTATGGCATATTGCTGCTGGAGTTGCTTTGTTATGGCAGCCATTTCGGCCTGGGCCGCCTGGATGCTCACACCATCGCGCAGCCGCCCGATTCCCCAAAAGTTATAGAAGGTCCGCGAGTGTTCGTGAGGGCTCAAGACATTGATCGGAACCCAGAACTCCGCGTTGCCGGCCGGCGCGAAGGAAAACGCGCGGGGCAACACACCGATGATCGTGTAGGCCGCGTTGTCCAGATCCGCCGTCTGCCCCACCACGTCGCGCTTCGCGCCGAAACGGTGAACCCATGCCCCATAACTCAGGATCACTACGTTTGGCCCGCCCTCCCGGTCCTCGCCGCGACCGAAATCGCGCCCGAGCATGGGACGCACACCGAGCGTCTGGAAGAAGCCGCCGCTCACGCGCCCGGCCTGAACCGGTTCCGCACCGGAGGAAGTGCGCAGAAGGTAGCCGCCGCCGCCGTATACGTCAAGCGAGCTGAAGGACTTGTTCATCTGCTGCCAGTCAAGATAGTCCGGATACGAGAGCGGCCAGCGTGGCGCCTCAATGTTGCTTTCGTTCACCGACATCAGCCGGCCCGGATTTGCATAAGGAAGCGGCTCGAGCAACGCCGCATCCACAAAACCGAAGATGGACACGCTCGCGCCCATGCCCAGCGCCAGAATCAGGATTGCCGTCAACGCGATTCCCGGATTCTTCCTCCATTGCCGCACGGCAAAGTGCAGGTCCCGCAGCACCGTCTCCACACGAAATGCCACCGTTTCGTGACTTTGCTCCCGCAACCTCATCGCGTTGCCGAATTGCCGCATCGCGGCGTAGCGCGCGGACTCTGGCGTCATACCGCCGTCTACGAGTTCCTGCTCCACCTGGGCGCGATGAAATGCCATCTCCTCGTCGAGTTCGCTGTGGAACCGCCCGCGGCGCAAGAGAATCAGGAGCTTCTTCGCGAACTTGACGAGAGCATTCATCTATGTCCCCTGCGCCTCCTGCGCCTCGCGCAAAACCCGTCCGATCGCTGCAATCATCTGCTCAAACTGTGACAACTCGACGTCCAATTGCCTGCGCCCCGCTGCGGTCAGGGTGTAGAAGCGCGCGCGCCGGTTGGTCTCCGTCATCTTCCACTCCGCCTTCACCCAGCCCTGAAGCAGCAGGCGCTGCAATGCTGGATAGAGCGAGCCTTCTTCCACTGTCAGCACATCGTCAGAAAGGCGCTTGATCGACAGGGCGATGCCGTATCCGTGCAGCGGCGCGCGGGTCAGCGTCTTCAGGATCAGCATGTCGAGCGTTCCAGGCAGGAGGTCAGGCTTCTTGGCCATAATCTGTACCATAGATTATCTATGGGTAGGATGTCAATGGATAGATGCGCGCGGGCCCGGATGGATTGCCGGCCAGACGGTTCGTGCGATAATGTCCGCATGAGCGTGATTTTCTTATCAGGTCCGATCGGAGCTGGGAAGACGGCCGTAGCGCAGGAGCTGGTGCAATTGCTCCCTGCGCCGCTCTGCTACATTGAGGGCGATACGTTCTGGCCGTTCATCAGGAAGGGAGGCGAACGCGGGCCGCGGGACAACTTTCCCGTGCTGGTGCGCTCGATGACGGCAGCGGCAATTCCGTTTGCGCGTTCGGGATTTCGAGTCCTGATCGATTTTTCGATACCGCCGGCCTTCGTCGAGACGGCACGCAAGATCCTGAAAGAGGTGCCCTTTGATTTTGTGCTGCTGCGGCCCAGCTTGCAGGTTTGCGTCGAACGGGCATCCTCGCGGGAAACGGGCGCGATTACAGATTATGCAAGGTTGAAGGATTTCTACGCTCTCTTTGAGCATGCAAGCATAGAACCAATTTGCGATGACAGCGCTGACCCGGCGTCACTGGCCCGGCGAATCGCTGAGGGGCTGAATCAGGGGCGGTTCCGCGTGGTTTGAACAGCTCATCAGCGCCAGCCACGGTCAGCGCTTTCCTGACCGTGGGCTTTGGTTTTCGCCATGAGAAGGAGTTCCGCGAGCGGCTGGAGTGGTCTTACGCCGTGGGCTAAATTCTTGCACCCTTCCGGGGCTGCGGGATCTCCCGTCCCTCCAGACGATCCACTGTAGCCTATATATACATACCTACGTGGCTTGACACCGGCGCTAGCCCTCTGCTACGCTGTCGGTGTCGTTTTTCGCAGGGCGGTTGTTTGCCCGCCTAGAGGCTTCTGATGATTCACAGTCCCTCGCGCCACGCCTCAATGTTGCCACCCAAGGGCGACCCGGCGCCATCAACCCCGCCATGTTATTGTAGGTCTATTTATGTAGCCTCCTCTCGCGCGCCGCGAACCTCAAATCTCTCCAAAACGCGAAAAAAAAGAATCTAAAATTTTACAAAACGAAGCCACCAAGTCCAATAGAATCAACAAAACGGCCTAAAAAATAGGTCAAAACGAAGCCAAACGAAGCGAAAGTGGCTTGCCATAAGTCCTTTAGAATCAGCCGCCCATGTTGACAGCGGCTTCGTTTTGCCGATTCAAAGTCAAACGACGCGTGCGGGGTCATAGGGCGGGCACGGAGACCCGCGCGCTGCGGCGCGAACGGCTCACAGTCAGGACGGCGGGCGACTCACTGTTCTTTGGTGATCGTGATGGGCGCGGACACGGTGCTTGGGTACACCGGAACCGGGGGGCCTGATACGGGGCAGCACGGCGCGATGGAATTTCCCGAATACACCGCCGTCAGGGTGTTGGCGCCGGTCCCGAGTTGGGAGGCGCTGAGGGGCAGAGTGGCCGCGGACTCCGCGACGCTCGCCGGCAGCACCGGCTGCGATTCGAGCTCGGCTGATCCGAGCATGATGTTGACCGTGCCGCTCGGCACCCCCGCGCCGGCCGGAGCGGCGGAGACGGTGACGGTCAGGGTGGTCGATTGGCCGGGCAGCAGGGTGTACGCGCCGGCGGTCAGGGTCACGGTCACCGAATTCTCGACGGTCACTCCGGTGTTTTCGTAGGCGCCGATGTCGATGCTCGAGCCGTTGGTCCGCGGATTACCGAGATAGTCCGTGCTGCCATAGATCGAGTGGGGCGAACTGCCATGCGGATCGCACCAGCCGGCGCTGCAGGAGAGAGTGGTGCTGCCGGCGCCGACCGCCGGCGACGAAGGAAGGGTGTCAAAGTCAGGCGGCGTGTCACCCAGATCAACAAAGAGAGGATTCGTGTTGAGAGAGCTCGCGTCTTCTCCGCTCGAGCTCTGCCAGTTTGCAAAACTCGCGTAGCCGCTCACGCCGCCCCACCAGATCGACGTGCCCTTTTCGTAACCCGCCGCCGAGTTGTAGAGATTCCAGTTGAGGGTGGCCGGCGGCGCCGGGTATTTCTGCGAGAACGGGACATAGCTAAAGATCCAGGTGTTATAGGAGCCGGCGTAGACGACGTTGTTTTCGTAGTAGTCCCCCTGGGCGCTGCCCACCTGGTGTTGAATCTGGAATTCGCCGGTCTCGCCGCCCGGTTGCGCGGCGTTGTTGTAGAGCGTGTTGTTCACGAAGACGTCGTGATAGCTGCTGCCTCCTCCATTGCTCGGTCCGCCGTTACGGGTGGCGGCTGCGTAGCCGCCGATCGAGTTGCCGCAGGCGTTCGAGTTATAGAAGATGTTGTTGCGGACCGTAACGTATCGGCCGTAGCACGGGAATTTGCCTTTGCCCGCCGTGCCGGTATTGCCCGGCCCGGACCACTCGGTTCCGTTGGCCAGGCACACCTGGTTTTCGCTGGTCGTCTCGATGCCGTAATCGACCTGGAGGATCAGGTTCCGCTCGAATGTGACGTAAGCGCAGCCGTCGCAGTAGAGCCCGTCGGCGTCGTATTCGTAGCCCTCGCCGGGATTCGTGATTCCGCTGATGTTGTAGACCGTGTTTCCACTGATCTCGCCGTACATGGCCTCGTCATAACCGACGGGACCCACGCCCTCGTATCCAATGGCATCGATTCCGATGTTGTCGTTGTCGTGCACGAGATTGTTGGTGATCGCGAAGTGGGTCACGTTCCCGTCCACGTTCACGGATTCGCTGTTCCCGGTCCTCAGGTCGTAGACTTCGTTTCCATTGATCACGAGCCCGGTAATCGGGGTCTTCGACGTGGCATACGCCGAGATACCGAAAGCGTTGCCGTTCTTTTCCGATGTGGTCGTGATGTTGTGCACGAGATTGTTCTGAATCTGGACGCCGGTGCCCGAGCCCGTGATCCAGACGCCGGTCGGAACGTAAGCGGGGTTGTTGGTCGTGAAGTTTCGGATTTCAAATCCCTGGACGGTGATGTAGCTCTGGTTCACGATGGTGACGAGACCCTCGGTTCCATTGCCGCTCGAAGGCGGGTTCGACGTGCAGCAGGTCACGCCGGTGCCGTCGATGACTGCGTTCTGCCCAGCGTAGTTCAGGAACGTGATGGGAGCCGAAACCGTCCCGGACGCCGGAAAATTCACGGCCTCGTTGTAGACTCCGCCCAGTACGTAAACCGTAGCGCCCGCCGACACCGAATTCGCCGCATGCTGAATCGTCAACCAGGGCAACTTCATGGTGCCGGGATTGTTGTCGCTGCCGCTCTTCGCAACGTAGAAGCTGGCCCCAACCTGCGCGGAAAGCGGCCGGACCAGCGTCAAGGAAACGACGAGGATCGCTGCGTATGCAAGTCGGATGTACGCCCTGGTGGATACGGTGGGTGGCATAGCCGGTCTCCTTTCGCGCTGCGCCTCACGTCCGGAAAAAGGCATCCGGCCGGACTGGTGCCGGGCTGGTGCCGCGCTGGTGGTAGAATAGGCCTGTTGCCTGCGTCAGGCAACCCTGTCGCGAGGATTCATGGTGTTGCAAAACCGTCGTGCGGTTCGAATACTCCTGCCCGCCCTAGTGCTGATCGCCCTCGGGCCGAAAGCGGGAGCGCAGCAGACGCAGCCACCGGCGCCGGTCATACAGGCGCCTCCCGAGGCGCCGGTGCCGGCCGCGGCTTCCGCGTCGAGCGCCTCGACCAACCGGCTCTTGACGGGCAAGATGATCTACGTCGCGCCCATGCCCAACAATCTCGACAAATGGCTGCAGGAGGATTTGCTGACGTGGGGGCGCTACCACGTCACGAGCAATCCGGAGGGAGTCGACCTCCAGATCAGCGCTGTCGTTCCCGACAGGCCGACGCGGTTCAAACAGCGGGCCGGCGTTCCGCTGCCGAAAGCGCCGCCCAAGAAGCAGCCTCAAGAAACTTCCATCGACGTGGTGGACTGGGTTACCGGGGCGAGGCTGTGGACCGCCACGCTGCTCGACAAGAACCCGAAAGCCAATGCGCCGCCCCCGCCACCCGCCTCAACGATCGAGATCGCGGCCCGCGACATGACTCCCGACCAACTCGCGCTCAAGATCTCCCAGGAACTCCGGCGCTACGTGGAGCAACTCGAGGACTCGGGCGGCCACTAGCCGGCCGCGCCGCACTTCCAGGGGAAACGCGTTCGCGGCTCCGCGCGCGTTCCGCCCGATCACAGATCACCGTTGCGGGGCTGGCCATCAGGCGTGCCAACAATGAACGGGTGATCGTGCCCGGGCAGGATGCGGCCAGGCATGGCCAGAATGCGCTCGCGGTCGCGCTGGAACTGCTCGCGGTTGTACGGAATCATGGTCAGGACCTGATCGTCGTGGTCGCGGCTCAGGAGCGCGTCACCGGCGATCACGGTAGGCTCCCCGCCGTTGCTGACCAGCACCGAGAGGTGCCCGGGCACGTGACCCGAGGTCACGTGAACTCCCAGGCCCTCCGGCAGCGGCTGATTCTCGATCCACACAAACTGCTCCGGCGCTCCCACCCGCCTTCGGTCCCAGAGCCGGAGCCCGAGCTTCCGGAGCTTGCCCATGAGCACGCGCGCCCGCTCGTAGTCAAGGGTCTCGGGGTAATACTTCAGGACAAGCTTCTCCCAGTTCAGGTCGTCAGCGAGATCGGAGTACAGCGAACAGGCCCAATCGTAGGCCCGCTGATTGGCATAGATGGGGATGTGCGGGAACAGCGAGTTGTTCAGCACGTGATCGATGTGGAAATGGGTGCTGATGAGCGCTTCGATGTCCGGGGGTTTCAGGCCGCGCTCGTCCAGAGCCTTCAGCAGCAGGGGCGCTTCGTGTTGCATGCCGCTATCCACGATCAGATGGTGGGCCCCGCTGCTGAGAAGCACCGAGGTTGCGCCCCGCCAGCTTCCTGCGAGCAATACTTCAGCTTTCCAACCAGACTGTGGCATCGTTTCTGCGCGTATTCCCTGCCTCATTCTAGCAGCAAAAGCGCGTCGCCGCCCGAACGACACGCGTCAAGAGTTCTTCGATGCCCGGTGCTCGCGCAAGGCTTCGATGGCGAGCCCTTCTTCCTCAACCACCCAGCGCCGCAGGCGGAGGATGTCTACCGCGCGAGCCACGCCAATCGCCTTCGACCGTCCGTCCTCACGGCCCATGACCACCACGTTCTCGGCATTCTGCTGGATCATCCTGCGGGTAACCATGTCGACCGTTTCACCCGCGTATGCGGTCACAAAATCCTGGCGTGCGATGTCGCGGGCCTTGGTCGAAGGGTCGAGCCCCTTGAGCAAATCGTGCGCTTCGATGACTCCCACGAGCGTGCCGTCGTTTTCAATCACAGGAAGCACGCCGGCGTTCGACGTGTCGAAGTCACGCACCACCGATTCCGCGCCGGCGTCTGCGGGAACGGGGGTGAACTGCTTGGGGATCACCTGTTCGATGCGGGAGCGCATGACAATGGGCACGGAATAGTCCTGCAGGACGATCAGCCCGCGCTTCACGAGCTTGCCCGTCATGATCGACTCGGAACTGAAGAGGCGCACGAACCCATCGGAAATCATGCAGCAGACCACCAGCGGCAGGATGGCATTGGGATTCCGGCTCAACTCGAACAGGAAGATGATGCTGGTGAACGGCGCGCGCGCGATGCCGGCAAAAACGGCCGCCATGGCCACCAGGGCGTAAAGCGCCGGGTCGCTCACCAGGTGAGGAAGGAAGTGATGCCAGGCGACGGCGTAAGCGGCGCCGATGCCGCCGCCCACAATCAGCGAAGGCGCAAAGACACCGCCCGTGGTTCCGGAGCCGAGCGAAATCACCAGCGCCCAGAACTTGGCCAGCGACACGCCCAAAAGTTTAGAGACGGTCAGCCGGTCGTTGAGCATGTCACGGATGGTGTTGTAGCCGGTGCCGAAAATCTGCGGGTAGAAGTAGCCAAGGATCCCGAGAATGAGCGCACCCACTACCGGCGCCCAGATTGTCGAGGGTTTCAGGAAGAAGTGGTCGAAGTAATCTTCAAGCCAGAACAGCACCCGGATCATGCAGATTGCGACCACGCCCATCAGGATTCCGAGCAGCGCGAACAGCCAAAGTTCTTGCATGCTGACGAGCTGGAAGGACGGCGTGGGGAACAGCGGCGCCCAACCCACAAAGTGAACCCGGACGGTGGTCGCCACGGCCGCCGAGATGGCCACGGGAATGAACGAGCGGGCGCGAAACTCGAAGAGCAGGAGTTCGATGGCCACCAGCACGCCCGCGAGCGGCGCAGTGAAGGTAGCGGCCATGCCCCCGGCGGCGCCGGCAGCCAGCAACACGCGCCGCTGATAAGGCGTCAGCTTTACGAGCTGGCCGAAGATCGATCCGAAGGCCGCGCCGGTCTGGATGATGGGGCCTTCTGCGCCGAAAGGCCCGCCTGTGCCTATGGCGAGCGCGGTGGCGAGCGGCTTCAAAACAGCCACCCGCAGCCGGATGCGGCTCTGGCCGAGCAGCACCGCCTCCATGGCCTCGGGAATGCCGTGCCCTTTCAGAGTCGGCTCCCAGAAGTAGACCATCACTCCCACCAGCAGCCCGCCGATGGGCGGAATCAGGATGACCCAGACGCCCAGGTGATTGCCGGCCGGATCAGTGACCGCGAACGACCAGCGGCCATAGAAAAACAGGTTGGTGAACAGATAGATGAGCTCCAGCAGGCCTTGCGCCACGAGACCGGCGACCAGTCCCACGAGCAGGGCCAGCGCCGAGATCTTGATGATCGCAGGCTCGAGCGCGACGCCGAATTCGCGAAAGAGCCGGCGCGACTTGCCCGGCGAGACTCCAGGACTCATGCGGTTTCCAACCTCCCTCGAGCCGAAGGCCCTGACCGTGACCGGCCCGCCGCCAGCTTGGGCGGCGACAGGCGTCCGGCTTCCTCACGATGCAGTTGGGCGAGGCGCTCCAGCAGCGCCGCACCACGCGGGGTCAGATGAACGCAGACAAACCGACGGTCGCGCTCGCCTGGCTCCTTGCGCACAAGGCCGCGTCGCGCCGCCCGATCCACCAGGCCCACAACCGCGTTGTGCCGCTCCTGCAGAAACTCGGCCAGTTCGCCGATGTGCGCCCAGCCTCGATCCGTGAATCCAGCCACGCCCAGCATCAGTTGATGTTGCTGCGGCGTGACACCCGCGGCGCGCGCCGCTTGTTCGCTGAAGCGCAGGAACTGACGCAACTCGTAGCGGAACCAGGCGAGCCTCCGAATCAGGTCCGTGTACGCCTTTGGAGGCGTCTTCTGGCGACGCGAGCGTGTATTCCGGAGGCGTTTCACGTTTAAATTATATCATAATGCGATCTATCGGAATTAGGGCCTTCCGGGTTACACCCGTGAGAATTCGAGGCTCGGGTCGTCAACAATTGGCACTGGCATGGTTTAACGGTTGGCCAAGGTATGAATGTCTCCCAGTCCGAGCAAACGCTCGTCAGCAGTCACCAAGGTCAGGCCGAGGACCTGGGTGGTGGCGGCGAGAAAGCGGTCCGCCGGATCGGCGTGGGGCAGGGGCATGTGATGAGCCGCAAGCACGATTTCATGAGTGAGCGGAGCTTCCTCCAGATGCGCCGTGGCGCGTTCGAGCCATGCGGACAAGTTTCCGTGCAGCCGGATTCGCCCCCTCGCGTTCAGCAGCAGCGCCTCCCAGGTGCTCACCGGCGACAGCCACAGTTCGTGTTTGGCGCTGCGGAGTTCCTGGCGGAGGCGGCGTCCGAGACGCTCAGGTTCCCGCAGACTCCACAGCCAGATATGGGTATCGAGCAGGAGCTTCAATCGCGCAAAGCCTCCCAGTCGGTTTCCTCAATCACCGGAGAGATCACGTCGCCAACGATCTCCATCGTGTCCTTCATCGAGCCGAGCCAATCCGACGCATCGGCCGCGGGCGACGGCGGGACCACGTCGGCCACAGGCTTGCCAAACCGGGTAACCCGGAGACGCTTCTTGGTCTTATGCACCTGCTCGAGCAGGGCCAGGCACTTTGCCTTAAACTCGGAAATCGCAATCTCTTGCATAGGCCTCACCTGTGTTTACCAAGAACAAATGGATCGTACTATAGTCAAAATAGGTGGTCAATTCGGAGATCGAGCGAGGACTCGGCGCCTCACCTCGGAGCCAGCCGGTTCAAGACGTCCTGCAGCTTCTTCATCTCCACGCCGTAGCTCGCCCAATCACCCTGCCGCAACAACTGGTCGGCTTTCTCGAAGTGCTCGCGAGCTTCGCGCGCGAGCGCCGGAAAATCCTGCGGGGTGCTGGACGCCGTACCGGACGCGGCGGCGCCGGCCGGGGCACCACCGGGGCCACCAGGCGCGGAGGCTAGCGCTCCACCGGTTGGACCGCCGAAAATGCCGGTGAGAGCGGCATCGAGCGTCGAGTCCATCACGACCTTGTCGGCATAGGAGACGATCACGCGCTTAAGCTGCGGCAAACCGGGGCCGCTTTCGGTCGAGAGGTACAGCGGTTCGACGTACAGGACGGCGTTGTGCACCGGAATCACGAGCAACGTGCCCCTGATCACCTTGGAGCCGCCCTGTCCCCAGAGCGTGAGAAGCTGCGAAATGGCAGGGTCCTGGTCGATGCGCGACTCGAGCTGTTGCGGCCCGTAGACGAGCTTCTGCTTGGGAAAGGTGAACACGGCTACCTTGCCATAGTTGGGTACGTCGCAACGCGCCGCCATCCAGGCGATCATGTTTTCCTTGCGAGCCGGAGTGAAAGGCACCATGAGAATGAACTCTTCCTTGGTGCCGACCCCGGCCAGTTTCATGATGGTGTAGTAGGGCGTCATGGGCGCGTTCTCGCCGCGCGCCGCGCTTTGCGCCACCCGCCACAGGTCCTCTTTGTTGTAAAACACCCGCGGATCGGTCATGTGATAGACCGCGTACTTGGAGGCCTGAATGGTGAAAAAGTCCTCCGGATAACGGATGTGCGCGCGCAGGTCCTCAGGCATGGCGTCGAGGGGCTGGAAAACGCCGGGGAAAAGGCTGGAATACAGCTCGATCAGCGGATCGGACGGATCGGCGACGTAAAAGTGCATGGCCCCACTATATGCGTTGACGGTGACCTTCACCGAGTTGCGGATGTAATTGGTGCCCGAGTCGCTGGCCGGTTCGGAGTAAGGATACTGGCCGGAGGTGGTATAGCCGTCGAGCATCCACACAAGCGAACCGTCCGCCGCCACCACCAGGTAAGGATCATGATCGTAAGTGAGGAACGGCGTCAGGCGCCCGGCGCGCTCCAGAATGTTGCGGTAGATCATTACCCGGCTCGAGTCCTGAATATCGCTCGAGAGCAGAATCTTCAATTCGCCGAAGTTGACGGCGAACAACAGGCGGCGCCAGAAATTCTCGACGGGCAGTCCCCCGCTGCCGATGTAGCTGGTGTAGACGTTTTCATCTCCGGCCGGGTAATCAAACTCTTTCAGCCGCGTGCCGACAATGCAGTACTCGTTCGGAAGCTCGCCGTAATAGATCTCCGGACGGGTGATTTTGATGGAAGGCACGCTCGACGCCGGCGGAATGTCCTTTACGAAAAACACGGGCAGGCCGTCAGGCGTGGCCTCATTCACCGGTCCCATGCACAGGCCGTAGCCGTGCGTGTACGTCAGATGCTCGTTGATCCAGTTGCGGCTGGGCAGGCTGGCTGGGTTCAGCTCGCGGGGCGAGAGCGACACCTGGCGCAAACTGCCGTTGATCCAATAGCGGTCGTTATCCACGCGCGCGAAGTCGTAGTACGTGCGAATCTCCTGCAACTGCGAGAAGGTGGTCAGCAGGGGCTCGTGGTCCCAAAGCCGGATGTTGCCTACCGTGGCCGCGTTCTGGTGCAGTTCGTCCGCGGACAAGTCCTCCACCGCCGGAAACTCGTGCTCTTCGAAGCGGTCGAGCGCGTAAGCCTTGCGTGTGAATTCGATGGCGCGCGCGATGTAGGGCCGCTCTTTGTCCTGCTCGTTCGGGCCCACAATCAGGCGCTGCACGATCTCAGGATAGATGGCGCCCCCCCCGATCCAGACCACCACCAGCAGCAGCACACCATAGATCGCGAGCCGGAGGCGCCCCGTCCGGGCGCCTGCCAGCAGCGCCAGGCCCACGGCCACCGTCAGCGCCAGCAGGATCCAGAGCACCGGCAGGCTGGCGTGGATGTCCGTGTAGCCCGCCCCGCTGATGAGGCCGCGTCCGGAGTAGAGCAGGTTATACATGGAGAGCCGCGCCTGATAAGCCAGCGCAAAGAAGAAAAACGCGCCGATGGCCATCAAATGCGCGCGAGCCGCAGGCAGGAGCGTCAGGGAGCGCGGTGTGACCGTCACTCCGCCCTTCAGCGCGTAGAGGACCGCCGTAACGATCAGGGAGGTCAAGATCACCACCAACGCCAGGTCGTAGAGGAAACCGATGAAGGGCAACTTGAAAAAGTAGAAGCTGAGGTCGATGCCGAACAAGGGATCGGTCTGTCCAAGCGTCACGGCGTGGGTGGCCTGGAGATAATCGAACGCATGGCCCGCCGCCCACTCCCCAGTCGCCCAGGCCACCAGCACCACGCCCAGCGCAATCAACCGTTCGAACAACGAAGCGAAGCGCTCAAAGAGCGGGAACTCGATCAGTTCACCATGGACCCGGTAACCGTGGCGGCGGGCAAAACTGCGCGCCAACAGCAGGTTTCCGCCCACCACCAGCAGCACCGCCAGCGCCACGAGGCTGCCGAGGTCAATCTGGGCCTTGAGCATCGTCCAATAGATGATGCCGAAGCCTTCCTGACGAAACCACAGCCAGTCCACAATCAGGTCGAGTCCGCCGGACAGCAGCGGCACGACAATCACCAGCAGGATGCTCAGGAACAGAATCAGCTTGGCAAGACGGTCAGGGCGCACGCAGCTCCTCCGGCGGTTATCTTTTCACAGCACGCCGCCCGCCGCAACCAGAGAGAAGAATTCCGCTGCGGAGGCGATGAAGGTCCGTCGGGCTTCTCTCTCCTTGTTCTTGCGCGCTCCGAGAGGATTTGTTCGCGAGCGGCGGAGAACTTCGATGCTCGTTGTCAAAATCGGATATTCCTTGGCGGCGGATTCACGGCTATGCTGGAGAGGCTATGTCAACCTACACGCCCACAGCACGCACGCAGGTGAAGCGCCTGGCCAAGCGCGCCGTCTACGATAAGGCGCAGGTGCACGCCATCCTGGATGAAGGCTATCTGTGCCACGCCGGCTTTGCCATGGACGGCCAGCCTTACGTCATTCCCACCCTGTACGCCCGGGCGGGCGAGCAAATCTATTTTCACGGGTCCGCCGCCAGTCGCATGCTGAGATCGGCCGGGGACGGTCTTCAGGTGTGCCTCACGGTGACCCTGGTGGATGGATTTGTGCTGGCGCGCTCCGCCTTCCATCATTCCATGAACTACAGGTCCGTGGTTGTGCTGGGCAGAGCCCGGCTGGTCACCGATTCAGGCGAGAAGCGGGATGCCCTGCGCCTCTTCACGAATCATCTCGTGCCAGGACGCTGGGAGGAAGTTCGCCAGCCGACCGATCAAGAGTTGAAGGCCACCAGCGTGCTCGCGCTGGAGTTGAACGAAGTCTCGGCCAAGGTCCGCACAGGGCCGCCGCTCGACGACGAAGGGGATTACGCCCTTCCGATCTGGGCGGGCGTGGTTCCGGTGCAGCCCCAGTTGGGAGAGCCCATCCCGGACGCCCGCGTGTTGCCTGGCATTCCTGCTATCAGTGCCGACCGGCTGCACAGAGATCGCAGGATCAGCCCGAACCCTTGATTTCTTCGTACGGAGTGCCGGGTGGCCGCCTGAGCAATTTACCCGATTTGACTTCCGGGCGGAGCGGTGGTAAGTTGCGCGGCATAAGCGCGGAGGTAGTTTCCAGATGGGCTGGCCACGGCTTACGTCGCGAATGCCCTCTTGGGTCCGCCCGGGCGGCACCGCCTGGGCCATCGCCATCTTGACGCTCATCGCACTGCTGGCTCCGGCCCATGCCTGGGCTCAACGGGTCGCCAGCCTCAATGGCCAAGTACGGACCGACCAGGGCGTCGCCATCAAGAACGCCATGGTGCGTCTGGAGACGCTGGAAGGAGAAACGGTTGAGGAGAAGCCTGCGACGACGGCCGGGCAATTCTTCTTCACGAACATCGCCAAGGGAAGGTACATGCTGATCGTAACCGCGGAGGGGTTCGAGACGTATCGGGAACAGCTGAATCTGGCGGAGGGACCCGATCAATACAATGTCTCTGTCAACTTGACTCCGTCGAGGGCGGTCGCCCGAGCCGAAGCAGAGCCTCCCGCCCTTTCCGACGCGCAGGCTCCGAAAGAAGCCCGGCGCGATTACACCAAAGCCGAAAAGGCGATCGATTCCCGAAAGTACGCCGAGGCTCGCAAGCAGTTGGAAGCCGCCGTCGACCAATACCCGTGCTATGCGCGCGCCCAGACCAAGCTCGGATTGGTCATGAGCCAGCAGAAAGATTATAAGGAAGCCGAAGCGGCCTTCCGAAAGTCGATTTCCTGCGACACCGGCTATATCGATGCCTACCTGGGGTTGGGGCAGCTCTTGAACGCGGAAAGGCGATTCGACGAAGCTGTGCCTGCTCTGGAGCAGGGCCTGCGTCAAGCGCCTAATTCCTGGCAATTCTATTATCAGACGGGCGTGGCGCAGTACGGATTGAAACACTACGATCTGGCCGAGCAACAGTTCGGGAAAGCCAAGTCGATGACGCCTGTGCCGCCCGCCGAACTGGATGCCAAGCTGGCCGACGTATATTTGAAAGAGAACTCTTTCCAGAAGGCTTACGTCTCCATGCAGGACTACCTGAAGGTGGACCCCGACGGACCTTTTGCTCCGCGCATCAAGGTCATCATGAAGCAGATGGAATCGAGCGGCGTGCTGCAGGCCCAAGCGCCCTCTCTGCCTCAGCACCCTTAGCCCGTCGCCTCTTTTCCTCGTTATTGTGATGCCCGTATCACAAACGGGCGGGTTTGCGTGGCCCGTTCGGGCGCTGCTATGCTGGCAACTGGCGCCGGGCACTGATGGATCCGCATCCGCCCGGTTCAGATATTGATGCTCATCCGGCGACAGCAATTCACTTCGTGGTCTGGCCTCCGGCAGCAGCGTTGCACCGTCAACCGGGCCCGCCGGTGGAGCCTTGCGCCGGCGCTGCTGCTCGTCACGAGCATCATTTATCCTGCCTTTTCCGGCGCTAGTCCGGCCCAGAGTCAGGCACCAGGCAAGTCGGGCGCGGCGACCCAAGGCCGCGCCATTCCGCCTGAGGCGCAGCAATTGGCCGCCGAGGCCCAGGACGCCGTGGCGCGCGGTGACCATGCGAAGGCCATCGATGCTTACGAAAAGCTGGCCAGGCTCGTTCCTAACGTCCCGGAGATCCATGCCGATCTGGCCACCGCGTATTATTCCGCCGGCCGGTTCGACGAGGCGGCCACCGAGGCGAAAAATGCGCTGAAAGCCAAGCCATCGCTGCTGAATGCCCGCTACCTCCTCGATGCCAGTCTTGCCGAAAGCGGCCACTGCCAGGAGTCAATCCCCAATCTGGAGAAGGACTACCCGCACGCGAGCGCCGGACCCCTCAAGCTGGCGCTCGGGCTCGACGGGTTTCGCTGCGGCATGGCGCTTGGCGAGGGAGAGCAGGCTGAAGACTTTGCCCGCTGGCTCAATCACGATTACCCCGATGACCCGGACGTACTCTACCTGAGCGCGCATTTCTTTTCCGCGTTGTCCGACAACGCCTCCCAAAGGCTGCTCGAGAAGGCGCCGAATTCGTATCAGGCCCACCAGATGAGCGCTGAAGTTCTCGAAATGCAGGGCAAGACGAGCGATGCGCTGGACGAGTACCGCAAGGTGCTGGCGCTCAATCCGCACCTTGCCGGCATTCATTACGAACTGGGCCGCCTGCTGCTCGAAGGGCAGCCTACGGCCGAGGCTTTAGACGAGGCCCGGCACGAGTTTGAAGAGGAGCTTAAGATCGATCCGGGCGATGCCGCCGCGGAGGATCAACTCGGCGATATGGCCTGGCAGGCTCGCAATTGGGATGATGCCATCACGCATTTCCGCGCCGCCTTAAAGATCGATCCCGGCTTCGAGCAGGCTCTGGTGGGTCTCGGCAAGTCATTGTTGTCCGCCGGACGCGCTCCCGAGGCAGTGGGCCCGCTGGAAATGGCAGCCCGAATGCAGCCAGGCGACGCGACGGCGCACTATCAATTGTCATTCGCCTACCGGCACGTTGGCCGCAGCACCGAGGCCGACAAGGAAATGGCCTTGTACCAGCAGGTTCACGATCAGATGCAGCAGTCGAAGCAGGCGATCCGCACCGGTATCGCGGGCGACATGAACGCGAAACCATGAGCCGGGAGCCGGGCTCCTGTTTCGTGGTTCACAGATTCGTGGTTCGCAGTTCCTGGTTCGTAAACCATCGTTAGGGGGAGGAACTAGCCATGCAGGAACTACGCACCGCGATCGCCTCTCTTGACTTCTGCCCATGACGCGTCGATCTTTCCTTCACTCAGCTGTTGGCGCGGCCGGTCTGCTCGCCGGCACACGGCACGTTGCCGCTCAAGGCATGCGATCGCGCGGCGTGAAACCGGCACCGCGGCCGAAGTTCTCGGGCGAGCCATGGCCGGTGACGTTCCGAAACGTAGCTGACAGTGCGGGCCTCACAGCTTCCGCCGTTTACGGCGAGGAGTCCGTGAAGCGTTACATCTTCGAAGCCAACGGACCGGGAATCGCGTTCTTCGACTACGACCAGGACGGCTGGCTCGACATCTTTATGCCGAGCGGCACGCACCTTGAGGGTTTCCCTGCCGGGCAGGAGCCGAGCAACCGCCTTTACCGCAACAACCGCGACGGCACCTTCAGCGATGTCACGACGAAAGCCGGTCTCAAGCGCACCGGATGGTGCACCGGCATATCCATCGGCGACTACGATAACGACGGTCACGACGACCTTTTCCTCACTTACTACGGCCAGAACGCCCTTTATCACAACAACGGCGACGGAACCTTCACCGATGTGACCGGCAAGGCCGGTCTCGCCGAATCGCGCACCCGGTACTCCACGGGCTGCACGTTCGTCGATTACGATCGCGACGCACGGCTGGACTTATTCGTGGCGCGCTACATCGATCTCGACCTGGCTCATACGCCCGTGGGCGGCGCCAACCGCTATTGCCAGTATCGCGGCGTGTCGGTGAATTGCGGCCCGCTGGGGCTGCCCAAGGAGACTTGTTCGCTCTATCACAACAACGGCGATGGGACGTTCACCGAGGTCAGCGAAAAAGCCGGCATCCTCAAGCCCGGACCTCGTTGGAGCCTCGGCGCGCTGGCCTTTGACTACAACAACGACGGCTGGCCCGACATCTTCGTAGCCTGCGATTCTTCGCCCAATCTGCTGTTTCGCAACAATCACGACGGCACCTTCACCGAGGCGGGCACCGAATCGGGCTGCGGCTTGAGCGGCGACGGCCAGGAACAGGCCAACATGGGCGCGGCCCTCGGCGATTACGACGCCGACGGCTACTTCGACCTTTACCTGACCCATTTCAGCGGCGACGTGCCCGCTCTCTATCACAGCGTGAAAGGCGAGTTTTTCGATGACGCCACTTATGCCGCCGGCCTCGCCGTGAATACCCAGTACGTCGGCTGGGGCGTCGATTTTGCGGACCTCGACAACGATGGCTGGCTGGACTTGTTCGAAGTCACGGGCACGGTTTATCCCGAAGTGGAGAAGGTGTACAAGGATTACCCCTACAAGACCCAGCGCGTCGCCTACCGCAACCTCCGGAACGGGACCTTCGAGGAGGTCTCCGACCTCTGCGGACCTGCGGTCCTCGAGCTTCATTCCAGCCGCGGCTGCGCCTTCGGAGACTTCAACAACGACGGCAATGTAGATGTGCTCATCTTCAACATGAGCGAGCCGCCTTCGCTGCTGCAGAACGCCAACGCCAGCGGGAATCATTGGTTAAGCGTGAAATGCGTCGGCACCCGGTCGAACCGCTCGGCGATCGGGGCGCGCGTGATTGTGGAGGCCGGTGGCCGCCGCCAGATTCGGGAGGTACTCAGCGGCTCGAGCTATCTGTCACAGAGCGATTTGCGGCAGCACTTCGGCCTGGGCACCGCGCGCAAAGCGGACCAGGTCGAGGTTCACTGGCTCGGTGGTCGCGTGGATCGCGTCAGCAACCTGGATGCCGATCAGTTCGTCACGATTGAAGAAGGTCGAGGGATCGCAAAACGTCAAGCCTGACCCACTTCAGAGATTCCCAAACGGGTGCGGGGAGTGTACACTACCGAGTTCAAAAACACCGGTCTGGCGCGCACCGCGGATTCCGAGGGCGACCGGCCATGAGTCAACTCAAACTGCCCCGCGCCATCAAGGAGCTAACGCCGATGCATCGAACTGTTCTCGCTTTCTTTGCGGCCCTCATCCTGCTGCCGGTGGCGGCCGGCGCCCAGACCGTGGATGAAGTGATCGCCAGGTACGTTCAGGCGCGGGGCGGCATGGACAAACTGAAGTCGGTCCGGACGGAGCGCATCAGCATGAAGTTCCACGCCGGGTCCTTTGAGGCCGACGTCGTGCAAATCAACAAGCGTCCGGACAAGGTGCGACAGGAGTTCATCCTGCAAGGCATGGCTCAGGTGGAAGCCTATGACGGCAAGGCCGGCTGGCAGTTGAACCCGTTCGAGGGACGCCGCGAGGCCGAGTTGCTCTCTGAGGACGATACAAAAGGCCTTGTTCTGGACGCGGACATCGACGGGCCCCTGGTCGATTACGCGCAGAAGGGCCATAAGGCCGAACTGGTGGGCCACGACTCGGTGGAAGGCACCGACTGCTACAAGATTAAGCTGACACTCAAGACGGGCGATATCCACACCTATTACCTCGACACCGATTCTCTGATGGAGATCAAAGAAGAGTCGCAGACCATGATCCGCGGCGCGATGCGGGAAAGTGAGACTTACTACGGAGACTACGACAAGGTGGACGGCACGTACGTGCCCTTCGCCATCGAGTCCGGCCAGAAGGGCGATCCTGACCGGACAAAACTCACCGTCGAAAAGGTGGAGTTCAATGTGCCGGTCGATGACGCGGTGTTCATCATGCCCGCGGCGAAACATTGACCGTTGCTGATTGACGATTGCTGATTTCAATCTCGTCTCCGAATCGTCAATTTCAACCGGCTTAAGGCAGCTGTCTTCAATCGTCAACTGTCAATCGTCAAGCGTCAATTCCAGATGGGGGATCACTTCGCGATGCAAAAATCAACCGCAGGTCGCTTCATAGTCGTTATGGCCCTGCTGGCCGCCGCCTTCTCATTCGCCGGTCGCCTCGCCGCCCAGGAGGCGAAGTTCGATTCCGACACCGTCTCGGGCCTGGGCGCGCGCAACATCGGTTCCGCCGAAATGAGCGGCCGCGTGACGGCGCTCGCAGGCGTTTGGGAGAAGGACCGGCTCACGGTATACGTGGGGGCGGCGAGCGGCGGCGTGTGGAAGTCCGTCAACGGCGGGACGACGTTCAAGCCTGTCTTCGACAAGCAACCAGTGCAGTCAATCGGCGCCATCGCCATCGATCCCTCCAATGCGAAGACGCTCTGGGTGGGCACCGGCGAAGCCTGGACCCGTAACAGCACCTCGATCGGAGACGGCATCTACCGATCCACCGATGGCGGCGACAATTGGACCAATATGGGGCTGAAAGACTCCGAGCGCATCGCCAAGATCCTGGTCGACCCCAAGGATTCCGGCACCGTGTACGCCTGCGTCCCCGGCAAGCTCTGGAGCGACAGCGACGACCGCGGTCTCTACAAGACCGCCGACGGCGGCAAGACCTGGACGAAGATTCTGAAGGGCCCGAATCTCTCGACCGGCTGCTCGATGATCTCCATGAGCCCCGCCGACTCCAGGGTCCTCTACGCCGGCATGTGGGATTTCCGGCGCAAGGGCTGGACTTTCCGCTCGGGCGGCGACGGCCCGACCTCGCCGAGCGGTAGCGGATTCTTCATGACCCGCGACGGCGGCGCCACCTGGACGAGCCTGGACGAAAAGAGCGGCCTGCCGCCAAAGCCCTGGGGACGCATCGCCGTCACCGTGGCGCCTTCCAATCCCAAGGTGGTTTACGCGCTGGTGGAAGGCACGTCGAGCGCGCTCTATCGGTCCGATGACGGCGGCCAGACCTGGCAGCGGCGCGACAACAGCCAGATGATGGTGTGGCGTCCGTTCTACTTCGCCAACCTGATCGTCGATCCCAAGGATGAGAACAAGATTTACAAGCCGGACGGTGGCCTGATCCTGAGCACCGACGGCGGACGCAGCTTCAGCGGTATCTCCGGCGGCGCTCACGGCGATTTTCACGACGTCTGGATCGATCCCCGCAACTCCGACCACGTCATCACCGGCGACGACGGCGGCGTCTGGTATTCCTACGATAGTGGCAACAACTGGTGGAAGGCGGACAATCTGCCGATTTCGCAGTTCTATCACGTCAGCGTGGATATGGCTGACCCTTATCACGTTTACGGCGGCCTGCAGGATAACTCCGTCTGGCGCGGTGATTCATCCTATCCGGGCGGCATCACCAACGGTCGTTGGGAGAACCTCGGCGGCGGCGACGGCTTCTGGGCCTTTGCCGATCCTGCCGATCCGCACTACGCCTACGCGGAGTCGCAGGGCGGCGAGATCGTGCGCGTGAACCAGGACACGCTCGAGTCCCGCGGGATCAAGCCCCTGCCGAACTACGGCGAGGGCAAGCTGCGGTTCAACTGGAACACGCCGATCCACATGAGCCCGAATGAGCCGGGCACGGTCTATATCGGAGCCCAGTTCCTGTTCCGCTCGCGCGACCACGGGCAGACCTGGGAGCGCATTTCTCCCGATCTCACCACCAACGATCCCGAGAAGCAGAAGCAGGAGGAGTCCGGCGGCGTAACGGTCGATAATTCGGACGCCGAAACCCACACCACGATCTATTCCATCAGCGAATCGCCGCGGGCCGGGCAGACGATCTGGGTGGGCACGGACGACGGCAACCTGCAACTCACGCGCGACGGGGGCAAGACCTGGACCAACGTGGTGTCGAACGTTCCCGGACTGTCCCGCTTCTCCTGGGTGTCGTGGGTGGAGGCCAGCCGATTCGAAGCCGGCACAGCTTACGCCGCCTTTGACCGGCACTCCTTCGGCGACATGGACCCTTACGTCTTCAAGACGACCGACTACGGCAAGACCTGGACGCGGCTGGTCAGTCCCGGAAGCGGCGTCCGGGGCTTTGCCCACGTGATCAAGGAAGACACGGTGGCGCCCAACCTCCTGTTCCTCGGCACCGAGTTCGGTCTCTGGATCTCGCTCGACAGCGGCCGGCAATGGGCGCAGTACAAAGGCGGTGAATTCCCGAGCGTCCCCGTGCGCGACCTCGTAGTCCATCCGCGCGATTCCGACCTGGTGCTGGCCACGCACGGCCGCGGCATCTGGATTGTCGATGACATCACACCCCTGCGCCGCCTGACTCCCACTGTGCTTTCCCAGGAGGCGACGTTCATCACCGGCCGTCCCATCCAGCAGCGGCTGAACGCCTCCGGAGGATGGTCGAACGGCAACGCCGTCTTCGTGGGCTCGAACCCGCCGGACGCGGCGCTGATCACCTATTACCAGGAGAAGCGCCACATCTTCGGCAAGATGAAGATCGAAGTCCTTGACGCCCAGGGCAAGCTCGTGGAAACGCTTCCCGCCAACAGCCGGCGCGGCTTGAGCCGCGTGCAATGGGACATGCGTCTGAAGCCGCCCCGAGTGCCGCCAGCGGTATCGCTCGCCTTCGAAGCCAGCATCGGCGCGCGCGTGCTGCCCGGCACCTACACCATCAAGATGACTCGCGGCTCCGACGTCTACACGGAGCAACTGACAGTGGGCCTCGACCCGCGGGCGACCTACACGGCGGACGATCGGAAGCTGCAACTGGACGCTGTTAAGCGAGTTTCCGCCCTGCTCGGCGACATGACCTATCAGGTGACCCGCATCAACGGCGTGCGCGACGCCCTCGCCGAGCGCTCCGCCAAGCTTCCGCAGGGCGATCCGCTGCGCGGGCAGTTGACGGCTCTTTCCGGGCGCGCCGACGAGATTCGCAGGAAGATCGTGGCCACCAAGGAAGGTGGCGCCGTCACCGGCGAATTGCGGATTCGCGAAAGGACCACGGAGCTTTATGGCGACTTCGTGTTCTATGAAGGCCGGCCCGGCGACTACCAGGTGGCCAGAATCGACTCACTCAAGCATGAACTCGACGACGTGGCGCACGAGTTCGACGGCTTTGTCGCCAAGGATTTGCAGGCTGCGAATCAGTCCTTGAGCCAAAAGAAGCTCGAACCCGTCAAGCCGCTGTCACGCCAGGAGTGGGACAAGGCCAATTCCGCATCCGGCGGCGGGAGCGCCTCGGCCACCGTATCGGCTTTCGAGGATGCCATCCGGGAGCGGGATTAGTAAGAAGTTGAAGCGAAGGGGCAAGCGGACACTGCGTTTGCCTTGCCCCTCCAGCCTGTGCCGCGCCAAGCCGCCGGTTACGGTCTGGTGCCTCGAGCCAGCTTGACCGTCCGCTTCTCGGCGGTCTGCTTCCCGCGGTCATCTTTCATGCGCTTCATCTCCTTGGGATGCCGCGCCCACTCGATGCTCTTCTCTTGCGGAGCTCCGTAAAGCTCGGGATTAATGTAGTAGCCGCGCTCGCGCTCCGGCTTTTCCACTTCCACCGGAATGCGGTGCGCGTTAGCCCAGGCGTCCTGGCGAACGCCGGTAACCGTCCAGGAGACTTTCATTCCTGACTTGCCCCCGGCGATCTTGAATTGGTTGTTCGAGATTTCCTCGGCAATGTAGACCGGAGCGAAGCCGCCGATGCAGGTGAGCTGGTAGCGGTAGTCTTTATTCAGCGCCCCGAACCAATCGGGAAGCTGGACCACAGCTTCGCCGTTGCCGTCAAGCGCCACGTTGCCATTGTAAATGTTCATCATGTCAGGCGACTCGACGAAGGAGTGGTAGAGGTACTTGCCGGCAGGATCAAGCGGATCGTCGATCTTGAACGAGCCGCTGCTCTTGGAGAGATTGCCCGCGACCCAGACGTCACCGTTGAAGTATCCGGCGTAGCCGTTGGACAGGGGACCACCTCCCGACCAGGCATCGAGCCCGTCCCCGCCATAGCCGACGTTTGAGGAACCTCCTACCAGGAAGCCGCCGAGACCTCCGCTGTTGTAGCTGATGCTGCTGGTATCATACCCGCCTGCCGCGTAGAGAGCATAGGTCGCTCCATATCCCGATCCTGTGTCGCTCGATCCGATGAGCCCGGCGCCGTAAATCCCGCTGTTGTACCCGGGATCGACCTCCAGCATCCAGCCTGGACTCTGCACCCCAATCCCGACCAGCCCAGTGTTGGTGATGGACATCCTCGGGGTATAGTCCGTGAAGAAGTCGAGGCCATACTGGTTGGTCGAGCCGGTTCGGTTCGAGATGATTGTTTCGCCGCCGCCGCCAAAGCTCAGTGCGGGAGACCAGCCGCCGTTATTGACAGCGGCCGCATCCACCTCGACCGTGCCCGATGCGACATTGCCGGTCGGCGTAGTGCCCGCGGAGACTTCGGCCGTGGCCGAAAGGTTGCCGATAACCGCCTGATTTCCATTGAAAGTGTTCGCTCCGAGCGACGCGAAGGGTGAGCAGCCGAGGGGCAGCGCCACCGCTGCTGAACCCGCCGGGCAGGACGCATTAGCCAGGCTCAGAGTAGCGGCCCCGCCAAGTGATATCGCGCCGCCGCCGGTCAAGCCCGTTCCCGCGGTCAACGTGAGCGAAGAATGTTGCAGCATGGTGTTGGTCACGCCGGCGCTGGCGATGCTCAAGGTGCCGCTGCCGGTGATGGGTCCGCCGATCAACCCGGAGCCGCTCGCGACGCTCGTCACCGTCCCAGCGCCGGGAAACGCCTGGCCCGCCGCAAATGTGACGGTCTGGTCGAACTTCGCAGTCCCATTCACTTCGAGCGTCGCCGCAGGCGCGGTGGTCCCGATTCCCACCTGACCCGTGGTCGTCACCCGCATCCGTTCCACGTTGCCCGTGACAATGCCGACCGGCTGACTGGTGAAGGTTCCGAAGAAACCGCTGGCCGTCTTCAGGGGACCCGTCCCCAGGCCGTCTGCTCCGAGGATTGCCACGGTCTTGCCGGCGTTGGCGTCCGCCCCAACGTAAGAGATCGAACTTCCGCTGATGGACGTGTTGGAAACTCGAATCTGCGGTGTGCTCGCTCCCACGGCCTGGAGAGTGAGGGTAGGCGAGGTCGTTCCTATGCCTACCAGCGGATTGCCCGCGGTGCCGCCCTGGAAGAGCACCGAATTGCCGAGCGTGGTGGCGCCGGTCCATAGCGGCACGTAGTTCTTGGTTCCGAGGCCTGTGAGTGTGGAGGGAGGCGGGGCCGAGAGGCCTGTGGCGCTGCCGTTGGAGCCCGTGCTCGAGGATCCCGCGGTCTGGCTCGTTGCACCCGCGTTCGGCGTCGCCATCATGAAGGCCGAAGGAGGAAGGCCACCGATGGTGTCGGCATCGACCGCCTTGAGTGCGTAAGGCATTCCAACCAGCAGCACTCGAGGCTGCTCGCCGTAGCCAGGCAATTGCGGCTGCACTCCCAGCCACTGCGCCTGCCCGCTGGTGAACAGGTCAAGGGGAAGGCCGTCCGGCTGCGTGGCGCCGAGAAGCACCGTGTAGTGGCCCTGATCGTCGAGCTGCACCTTTTGGTTCTCGGTCCACAGCGGGCTGCCGCCTTCCTGAAGCGCGTAGAGCGAGAAGATCAGCGTGACTTCACCCGTTACGGGCTGTCCCTTGGGATCCTTCACGCCACCAGAAAAGTTGACCAAACGGGGTACCGCGCTTGAAGTCGCTGCGGTAGTTGGCGGGGTGCCATCCTGCGGCGCAGCGAAACCTGGGCGGCAGTAAATGGCCAGAAGCGCAGGGAGAGCAAACCCTGCAAGCGCACATCTAAGACGGACAGAGCGTCCTTTCGTCATAATCCCTCCGTTGAATTGGTGCTGGTAGCTTGCGGCGCACCGGCCCCCCAGATGGCAGCGCACCACAAATCTCCTTCACCCTAGTGTCGCTGGCCGCCGTGGCGTTTCAGGAGGCCCGCAGTCCCGGCGGCGGCGGGCTTGTGCGTCGCGTCGGGAAATGGGCGCGGAACAGCCACCACCCCCCGGCTGCCCCTGCTCAGGGAGGAGGGAGGCAGGTTCAGGAAGAAAGAGGGGCACAGGTTCATGAAGGCGGAGGGGACGCGGCGCGCAGAGTCCGGTAGTCACCCCGCGCCCGGAACTGTTACGATCGATTGTTCGCCGCAGGAGGCACTATGCAGCCAGTGTTGCAAGACTTCCGTTACGCGTTGCGCATGCTGCGCAAGAACGCCGGATTGGCCGTCGTCATCATCGTGTCGCTGGCCATCGGAATCGGCGCCAACAGCGCAATCTTCAGTGTGGTGGACGCCCTGCTGCTCCGCCCGCTGCCCTATCCCCAGCCCGACCGGCTGGCCGCCGTTTGGCTGCATTCTCCCGGCATCGGCATCTTCCGCGATTGGCCTTCGCCCGGCGAGTACATCGATATCCAGAACGAAAATCACTCCTTCGAAGAGATGTCCATTTCGCGTTTGACCGCATGGACGCTGACCGGCCGCGACCAGCCTTATCCGGTCGCCGGCATGATGACTTCCTCCACGCTGTTTCACCTGCTCGGGGCCAGGCCGATGCTCGGGCGCCTGTTGCTTCCCGAAGAGGATAAACCGGGCAGGCCGCCCGTCGCTGTCATCAGCTATAGCCTGTGGCGGCGGCTGTTCAGCTCCGATCCCCAGATCGTCGGCAAGAGCATCACGCTCGACGGAAACGCATACAGTGTGGCCGGGGTGCTGCCGTCGAATTTCTCAATCAGCTCCGAAGTGATGCCCGCCGAAGGGCCCATGGATAAGGCCGATGTCTTTCTGCCGTTGCCGCTCGGGGCCAACGCCCAGCAGAACCGCGGCGATGAAAACTACGACGTGATGGTGCGCCTGAAGCGCGGCGTGTCCGTGGCGCAAGCGCAGGCTGATGTCGACGTGATCGCCGCCCGCATCCGTGAGAAGGACAAGCGCGATCGCACGTTCGGCATGACCGTGATCGGCCTGCAGGACCAGGTGGTGGGTGACGTGCGCCGCGCCCTGCTGGTGTTGCTCGGCTCGGTGGCCCTGGTGCTGCTGATCGCGTGCTTCAACGTGGCCAATCTGCTGCTTACGCGCGCCGCGGGCCGGGAGAAGGAAATCGCGATTCGTACGGCCTTGGGCGCGAGCGGATCGCGAGTTGTCCGGCAACTGCTGACGGAGAGCGTCCTGTTGGCGCTGATGGGTGGCGCTGCCGGACTCGTGATCGCCAAGTGGGCTCTCTACCTCGTGCGTACCATCAATCCGGGGAATATTCCGCGCCTCGAGGACATCACGATCAACGGCGCCGTTCTGGCCTTCACACTCGGAATCTCGGTCGCGACCGGGGTTCTGTTTGGCCTGGCCCCGGCGTGGCGCGCCCTCCGGCTCGACCTGAACACCTCGCTCAAGTCCGGCGGGCGCAGCGGCCAGACCGATGGCGGCATGCGTTTGACGCGGAACCGCCTGCGCGGGCTGCTCGTGGTATCCGAACTGTCGCTCTCGCTCATGCTGCTGATAGGCGCCGGGCTCCTGATTCGAAGCTTCGTCCGCCTCCAGCGCGTGCCGCCGGGATTCAGCACCACGAACGTTCTCTCGATGCGAGTCGCGGCTACGGGTCCGGCTTACCGGCACGACCAGGCGGTGGTCCAGTTCTACCGGCAAGTCCAAGATCGCATCGGCCATCTGCCGGGAGTGCAGGCCGAAGGCGTGGTTTCAGTGCTGCCCTTGAGCGGCGAAGTGGGTTGGGGCGGAATCAAGGTGGAAGGCTATTCGCCGCCCCCCGGCCAGGAACTACAGGTCGATATCCGCTTGGCGAGCACCGACTACTTCCGCGCCATGAGCATCCCTCTTGTGCAAGGACGGTTCTTTTCTGACCATGACACGGGCGATGCCCAACGGGTGGCGATCATCGATGAGAAGTTCGCCCGGCGCTTCTGGCCGCACGGCGATCCCGTGGGAAAGCACCTCTGGTTTGATCCCAAGAAGCCTATAACGATTGCCGGCGTCGTGGCAGTGGTGAAGCAGTACGGCCTCGACAACGAAGGTAAGATCGCGGTCTACTTTCCACACCAGCAGATGGCATCGAGCGGTATGTTCCTGGTGGCGCGCGCCTCTTCGGACCCCGCCGCGCTCGGCGGCGCCATCACGCGCGAGATTCACGGCGTCGATCCCGGCGCGGTGGTTTATGACGTCCGCACCATGCAGGACCGCCTCTACGACTCGCTGGCCCGCCAGCGGTTTGCCACCACCATGCTGGGCGCCTTTGCGGCCTTCGCGCTGCTACTCGCGGCCATCGGAGTCTACGGCGTCATGTCCTACCTGGTCTCGCAGGGCACGCATGACATCGATGTGCGAGTCGCGCTCGGCGCGCGGCCGGGCAACATCCTCGGCCTGGTGGTCCGCCAAGGCATGGAACTGGCGGCCATTGGGATCGCCGGAGGATTGATCGGCGCGCTGGCGCTGACCCGCGTGATGGCAAGCCTCCTGTTCGGCGTGACCGCCACTGACGCCCTGACGTTCAGCTCGGTCGCTGTGATCCTCGCCTTGGTGGCGTTTGCGGCTACCGTGATCCCCGCGCGCCGCGCCCTCGGTGTTGATCCCATGGTGGCGCTGCGGGAGGAATAGGCTTCGGCATCGGCGTCACCTGGTACCGGTGTCATTTGCGATGAGGAAACCCGTTTCGAGCACCGTCATTCCGCGAAGGCGGCAATCCATTTCAAAAGCCCCTGCGATTTGTCGAAGAACTGGATTCCCGCCTTCGCGGGAATGACGGTGTCACGAGGCTTCACAAATGACGCCAGCACTCGTCACCTCGACAGGGTTTCCAAACTAACCGCGTATCGATGAAGGGAACTTCACAATGGATTTCAAACCACTGCCGTTCTACTCCACCGTGGAAGAGTACCAGAAACAGGCCGTGGAACTGCTCGAAGCCCACCGGGCGGGCGATTCCCAAGCCATCCGGATCTTGCACGACAATCATCCGCGTTTTCTCGACTCGAAGATTCCGTGGCTGCCCAAGAATCTGCCGGACTCCGAAATTCGAACCGCGGCGCTGGAACCAGCCGATACTCAACTCACCGTCGCCCGCTGGTACAACTTCCGGGATTGGCCGGCCCTTGTGGAGTACGTCAATGCGGTATCCCAGCACGGGTCTCCTGTCTTCAGATTCGAATCGGCCGTGGAGGCGGTCATCACAGGCAACGAGGCCGCGCTGCAGTCGTTGCTGCGCGAAAATCCGGAATTAGTCCGGGCGCGTTCGACGCGCATCAACAATTTTGACCCGCCCGTACATCGCGCCACACTCCTTCACTACGTCGCCGCCAACGGCGTCGAGGGTTACCGCCAGAAGGCTCCGAAGAATGCGGTTGAAATTGCAACGATCCTGCTCAAAGCCGGCGCCGAAGTTGACGCCCTGGCCGACATGTACGGCGTACCGTGCACGACCATGAGCATGTTGGTGTCAAGTTGTCACCCCTCGAAGGCCGGAGTTCAGGTCGCGCTCGTCGACCTCTTGCTCGACTTTGGCGCGGCGCTCGAAGGGCGGGGCTCCGCGAAGTGGGGTTCGCCGCTGATGACAGCTCTCGTGTTTGGTTATCCGGGCGCTGCCGAAGCGCTCGCCAGGCGTGGCGCGCGAGTGGATAACATCACCGCGGCGGCCGGGTTGGGACGGCTCGCCGAGACAGGTCAATTGCTCGCGACCGCTGGCCCCGAAAGCAGGCATCGCGCCCTCGCGCTCGCCGCGCAACACGGGCGCGTGGAGATCGTTCGGCTGCTGCTCGACGCCGGCGTAGACCCGAACCGCTACAACCCGGAGGGATTCCATTCCCACGGGACGCCGTTGCACCACGCCGCCGGGGCCGGTCATGACGCGGTTGTCCGATTGTTGGTCGAGCGGGGAGCGAGACTGGACATCAAGGACACTATCTATCAGGCTACGCCCCTGGGCTGGGCGATGCACGCGGGTCAAACCAGGATCCAAAATTATCTTCGCGCCCAAGGGGCAAAAACCTCAGAAGAGCTTGGGCGGTAGTTGTCTCTTGCGGCCCACCGGGCCGTTCTAGCCTCTCCGTTGAGCCTCTCTGTCGAGCCTCGACCATTGAGGACAGGGTCGAGGCGCCGCAGGGACAAATACAAGGCGAGGAGTGAGGGAAAAACGGCTGCGCTTCCGTAGTTCCATGGAGATCTTCTTCGCTCACCATCCTTGCGGTGCCGTATTCCAGCGCCATGTCGAAGATGCGGCGTCGTTTTCTTTCGAATCGATGCTTCTTCACTACGGTGCGGGGCCGCTTGAACGCCACGCGAAATTAATCGAGCAAGGGCCGGCTCGCGGCCCTCGCTATGAGAAGGCCAGCCACCCGATTGGTTATTGGGCACTCGCCGGTCAGAGAAAAATGGGACGGATGTAGCCCCCGAGCTAGCCCCGCGTTATCCCCTGCAAAAGTCGAAAAAAAAGAATCTAAAATTTTGCAAAACGAAGCCACTAAGGTCAATGGAATCAATAAAACAGGCTGGAAAATGGGTCAAAACGAAGCCAAACGAAGCCACCGGCGCCCCGGCTAAGTCGTTTAGAATCGAGGCCGCCGTAAAATACGAAGCGAAACGAAGCGAATCTCGCCGAGATCGCGCAGATGGCCAGGAGGGGTCAAATGAAACCATGCTGGACGCCGCTTCACACGAAGACGGTAAGCGTCGGACGCGTCAACGTGCTCGGAGGTGCGTTCCTGTTCAGCACCGTGCTCGCAATCGCCCGGCAAAGCGTCCCGGTCGTGTCCGGCGACGCGCGGGTCGACAAGCTGCTCCGCCAGATGACCCTCGAGGAGAAGCTGACCGTGATCCACGGAGGCCATGAAGACCCCGCCCTCTACCGGGGTCAGGCCGGGTACTCCGAGAGGCGACCATGGGCGTCGCGGCCACGTTCAGCGTGACCGACGCCGAGGCGAACGGGCCCAGGTCCGATTTCAAGGAACTACGGAGGCGCCTGCTACGTAAGGCCTAGTGAGCGGGAGAAGGCAATCGAAAGGCAGGTGCGCCATGTCCACTCTGTTTGCGGATTTGCGATACAGCCTGAGGCTGTTCAAGCGCAGCCCCGGTTTTGTGTTGGTGGCGGGAATCGCGCTCGCGCTCGGCATCGGCGCCAACACCGCGATCTTCAGCGTGGTCAACGGAGTGCTGCTGCAGCCGCTGGCTTACCCCGAGCCCGCGCGGCTGATGACCGTCTATGAAAGCACGCGCGAATTCAGCCACAGCTCCCTAGCCTATCCCAATTTTCAGGACTGGCGGCGCATCGAGCGATCGTTCACGGATATAGCTGCCTTTCGCGGCGACGATTTCAACTTTACGGGCTCGGGCCAACCCGAGCACCTCGCCGGCGAATGGGCGTCGGGAAGCCTGCTCTCGGTGCTGGGCGTCAATCCGATGCTCGGCCGCAACTTTCTGCCCGACGAAGATCGTCCGAACGGCACAGCGGTGGCAATCCTCAATTACGGCTTCTGGAAGCGACGCTTCGGAGGCGATCCGCACGTGCTGGGGCGGACCATGACCCTCAACGCCAGGAACTATACCGTGATCGGCGTGATCGGTCCGGACTTCCGCTTCCGCGATGAAGCCGACGTGTTCACGCCCCTCGGGCAGTGGAACTTGGTCGAACTCAACGACCGCGACACGCATCCCGGGTTGCACGCGGTCGCGCGCCTGAAGCCCGGCGTCACGCTGGCGGCCGCCCAGGCGGAGATGGATTCGATTGCCCGCCAGCTTGCCCTGGAGTATCCCAAATCGAACCAAGGGCACGGAATTGCGATCGTGCCTCTCAAAGACGATCTGGTGGGACAGATCCGGCCCACCTTGCTGCTGCTGCTCGGCGCGGTCGGATTCGTGCTGATCATCGCCTGCGCCAACGTCGCCAATCTGCTGCTGGCGCGCGCTACCGGCCGGCGGCGCGAGTTTGCGATCCGAACCGCCCTGGGCGCGGACCGCTGGCGCGTGATCCGGCAACTTCTGACCGAGAGCGTGCTGCTTTCCGCAGCATCCGGGGCGCTCGGTCTGTTGCTTGCGGTCTGGGGAACGCGCTTTGTGCTGGCGGCGGTGCCCGACATGCTGCCGCGCAGCCGGGACGTGAGTCTCGATCCTTACGTGCTGGCTTTCACGCTGGGGGTTTCGATTCTGACCGGCGTCCTGTTCGGCCTGGCCCCCGCCTTCCACAGCTCGAACGTGAATCCGCAGGAATCCTTGAAAGAGGGCGCACGCGGATCGGGCGGCGGGCGCCACCGCGCGGAAGGGGTTTTTGTCGCACTGGAGGTGGGTCTGGCCGTGGTGCTGCTGGTGGGCGCCGGATTAATGATCCAAAGCATCTGGCGGCTGTGGAAAGTGGACCCCGGTTTCGATACCCACAACATCCTGACCGCACAGATGGCGCTTTCGCCGCAGGTGATGGCCAGCCCTCCCGCGATCCGCACAGCCTACCAGCAGATCGTAGAGCGCGTGAGCGCGGCTCCGGGGGTGCGCGCGGCCGCCGTGACGGCGCTGCTGCCGCTCGGCGGCAGCGACAATGAGATTCCGTTCTGGCTGGGCCACGGGCCGCAGCCTTCGCAGGACCAGTTGAGCAGCGCGTTGATGTACATCACCAGCTCCGACTACCTGCGCGTCCTCGGCATTCCACTGCGCGAGGGACGGTTTCTGAACGAGCACGACACCACCGCCTCCGCGCCGGTGATCGTGATCGACGAGGTGATGGCCCGGCATATCTTCCCCGGGCAGGACCCGGTGGGCAAGCAGATCAACCTGATGATCCTCGGTCCGGTGCAGATTGTGGGCGTGGTGGGCCACGTGAAGCACTGGGGCCTCGATTCCGACGACAGCGCCAAGATCCGCGACCAGTTGTATTTTCAGTTCATGCAGGTGCCGGACAAGTTTATGACCGAAGCCGTGGCCGGAATCACGCTGGCGCTGCGTACGTTTCCCGATCCTTTGAGCATGGTGTCCGGCGTCCGAGCCCAGGTGGCCGGGCCCACGCTCGACCAACCGATGTATGGCGTGCAAACCATGGAACAGGTCATCTCCGCTTCCCTCGCCGAGCGCCGCTTCACCATGCTTCTGCTCATCATCTTTGCCTCCACCGCGCTGGTGCTGGCCGCGGTGGGTATTTACGGCGTGATGTCGTACGCGGTGACACGGCGGACCCACGAGCTCGGGGTGCGCATGGCGCTGGGCGCTTCACGAATCGACGTGCTGAGGCTCGTGGTACGTGAGGGCATGGCCATGGCGCTCATCGGCATGGTGACGGGCCTCGTGGCCGCGCTCGGCTTGACGCGTTTGATGGCCAGCTTGCTTTACGGCGTCCGCCCGGCTGATCCGTCGACCTTGACCTTGGTGGCATTGACGTTGGGGGCCGTGGCTTTCCTCGCCAGCTACGTTCCCGCCCGGCGCGCGACCCAGGTCGATCCCATGATCGCGCTACGTTGCGAGTGACGATCAATCGGATGAACGGCGCGCCGCGCGCCTCAAGCGGCTTACTCGGTTCGCTTGAAGATCTTCCCGAACTCGACTTCGAAGGAGGGCGAATCGCGTGTGCCGGTGATCCGGACAGGCACAACGATCCCGGCGCCGTTCCGCGCAAAGAAGGGATCGAGAGGCTTGAGCAGCACCGATTTGACACCCGTCACCAACTGGGAAACCGTGGCTTGCAGGCTCACGGTGCCCACGAAATCGAGAGCCTGACTGTCGAGCCCGAAGGTTCCCTGCAGTTGAACCCGAGCGCCGGGCACGCTGAACTCAAGGCGCGAGAACTTCGCCACGCCGCTCGCAAGCTGGAAGTGACCGCTCATGCTCAACGGGGCGCTGTCGGACTCGTCCTGCACGTGCTTCCCGCGGCCGATGCGGCTGAGAGTTCGGATTTTGCCTTCCGCATCCGGATTCGTGAATCGAGCCGAGTCAATGTTGAAGTCGCCGTCCAGGCTCATTCGGCGGCTGATGTCCTGGTCGCCAGGCGGCAGGTCGAGCTTGGCTTGAATGCGGACATTCCCGGTCATGGAGGGCTTCGGCGATTTTACGGCCAGACGCAGCAGATCCTGGAGCCGCGCGGGGCTGGCCGTGACGTCCAGCAGAATGGTCCTCCCGCTGCGGCCGGCCGTCCTGGCCACGCCGCCGCGCGCCACGATCGTGGAGGAGAGCAACTGCGCCGTGACCGGGCGCAGGAAGGTGTCGCCGGTCACGCCATCGACCGCCGCTTCGAACCTGGTTTGCAAGTGCACCGGATTGCGGGAGATGGCGAGGGCGAAATCCGGCGTATCGGTCTCGCCGTGCACGTTAATGTAGCTCAGCACCCCGTCATACGTTCCCTCAGACGACAGCTCGCCCATGAGACCGTGAATCGTCGAGAGGTCGGCGTGCTGAAAGATGTATTGTCCCTTGACAGGCGTCAGCGAGGGGTCGTCAGGATTCCAGGGTCCGAAGCTGCCGGTCGAATCGATCTGGCCCACGGGCCGCGGGTTCGTGAGCACGGCCTCGAAACGCATCGGCGGTCCGACGCCGGCCGACTGCAATCGCAGCCTCTGAACATTGAAAACCCTCGGCGGCTTGTCAGCCCGCGAAGAGAAGATGTTGATCGTGGTCCCGTCCGCGATGACCTTGTCGAGGACGAAGGGCGGAGGGGCAGTTTTTTTCTTCTTCGCCTTGCTCTTCGCAGCGCCCCCGGTGGCCGGCGCGCTCTGCCGAGGCGGCACGTTGAGCGCGAATCCATCGAGCCGGACCTCGCTGAAACGGCGGGGATGGCGCAGCAAGCCCAGCCAGCTCGCGGTCACGGAGAATTTCTCAACGGAGGCCATGGGCGGCGAATCGGGACGGTCGCGGCGACGCAGCACAAGTCCCTCACCGGAGATCGTCAGGGTGGGAAAGAACGAAGAATTGAAATCCTTCAACTCCACGTCGCATTCATAGCGGCTCGAGAGCGCTTTCACCACCCAGTTGCGGTCGATCGGCGACAGCCAGCGCAGGTAAGCCGCAGCCCCGGCCGCGAGCAGCAGGAACAAGCCCGCTGCGACACCAATCCATTTCCACACGCCGAAGCGGACCTTGGGTGTTTCCTGAATACCTGCCTCCAGACGCGCCGGCTCGCAGCGTCCCAAGCAGTTTGATTTTCCAGCCGGCGCCGTGGATTCAATTGTGCCATGGACCGGCGGGCCGGCGAAGGCCCGTGACGGTGTACGGAATCTCAGTGGGCGAGAAAGATGTGGCCGCCGGCATCACGAGCATGCATGGACGCCGGCGGGAGCGGGATGGCGGAACATGGTCCGGGGTGCGCGCGGATTCCGATCAGGCGCCCTTGTCAAAGCTGGCCACTGCCTTGGCCTCGTCGTCACTGACGTCGAAGACGGTGAGCAGTTTGGTGATCTGCAAAAGGTCGTGCACTTTCTTGGTCAGGTTCAGAAGCTTCAAGTGACCGCCCTGGTTCGAAACCGCGGTAAAGCCGCTCACCAGCTCGCCGATGCCCGAGCTATCGATGTAGGTGACGTCCGCCAGGTTCAGCAGCAGTTGTTTGTGACCCTTGCTCAGCAGGTCGCGAATGAGCTCGCGCAATTGCGTGCAGCCCTCGCCTAACGTAATTCTGCCGCTCAGGTCCACCACAGTGACCGCGTTAACCTGGCGTATTGTGGCCTTCATGCTCACGATGTAATCCTCCTTGATTAAGATCCGTGTTGGGACTTCTCCGCTTCACCAGGGTGACTTCCGTTCCCTTGCCGGGGATATTTTTCACCTGGAAGTCATCCATGAACGAGCGGATCAGAAAAATGCCTCGGCCGGAGATCTTCAATAGATTCTCCGGCTCCAGGGGATGGGGAACATTGCTCACGTCGAATCCGGCGCCCTGGTCGCGAATCTTGATCTCGAGGCGGTCGTCGTAGACGACGAATTGCAGCCAAACGCGCTTCGCCGGATCGCTCTTATTGCCGTGCCAGATGGCGTTGATCATCGACTCATGCACGGCCATTCCGATCTTATGCTGTTCCTCCTCATCGAAGTTGAGGCTGGCCAAAACGCGGCGAACCAACTCCTCGGCCGCCTCCACGTTCTTCAGGTCGCTCTCGTAGACCACTTCGACGACGCTGGCGTCAGCACTCATAGTCTCCCGGTTGATTCCGCACTGCCTTCTACGACTTTGCCTTAGAGTCCAAGGTCGTGCAAACCGTCACGGCCGTGTTAGGATTCACGGCGTCGCGGCCCTCGTCGATGTGCTGGATCAAGCCCTGCTTGTCCACCACGAAAGTCGTGCGGCGCGCCCACTCGGCCTTCACGCCCTGGCTCGCGTACTTGTCAAAGCTGTCCAGAATTCCGTATTGAACCAGAACCTCGCGGTTCATGTCGCTCAGCAGGGGAAAGGTGACCCCGATCTGTTTGGCGAACGCCGCGTTGGCGGCCGGACTGTCAATGCTAACGCCGAAAACCACCGTGTCGCTCGCCTGCAGTTTGGCCAAATCAGCCTGATAGGCCTGCAACTCCTGCGTTCACCCGGGAGTGAAAGCAAGAACGTAGAATGCCAGGATGACGTTCTTCTTTCCGCGGTAGTCGCTCAGTTTGACCGGCTCCCACTGATCGCTGAGCATCGTGAAGTCCGGAGCCGGCTGCCCGACTTTCAGGCTCGTCTTCGCGATGACGGGCTTTTGGGCCGCCGCCAAGCCCGCGGCCAGCGCCCATGCCGCCAGAAAAATCAGCCCTCGCCTCACCGTTCCCCTCCAAATGCCAAGCTACAGGACTATAAAGACACGCAACGGCTGTGTCAACCCGGCCCCCGTGGGCGCTAAAGCCCTTCGGCCTTGCGGCGGCGCAGATAGGCTGGAATTTCCAAATCATCGGCGGGCGCTTCCGGCACCGCTTCCACGGGCGGGGCGGCAGTCTCGACCGGCGGCCGATCCGGCGGACGATCCCTCTTCTGCACGGCGTTGCGCAGGCTCTGCTGAACGTTCTTGGCAGCCATCGTCAGCGCCGGCGGCTTCGAGAGGCCGAGCTTCTCGCTCTTGATGCCCGTGGCGATCACAGTCACTTTGACCGCGTCTCCCATCGACTCATCGAGGACGGCACCGAAGATGATGTTGGCATTTTCGGCCGCCGCCTGCTGCACGATCGAGGATGCCTCGTGGACCTCGTGCAGCGTCAGGTGGCTTGAGCCCGTAAGGTTCAGCAGGATGCCCTGGGCGCCGTTGATGGAGGCGTCCTCGAGCAAGGGACTCTCGATCGCCTGGCGCGTGGCCGACACCGCCCGGCCCTCGCCACTGGCACTGGCCGTACCCATCACGGCGTAGCCCATGCCTTCCATAATCGTCTTGATGTCGGCAAAATCGCGGTTGATGATGCCGGTGATGGTGATGATGTCGGAGATTCCCTGCACGCCCTGGCGAAGAATGTCGTCGGCAATGCGGAATGCCTCGAAAAAGCTGGTTCCTTTGTCGACGAATTGCATGAGGCGCTCGTTCGGAATGCAGATCACCGTATCCACGTGCTCGCTGAGCTCCGAGAGACCCTGTTCGGCCTGCATCATGCGCCGCTTGCCCTCAAACGCGAAAGGCTTGGTGACTACGGCCACCGTCAGAGCGCCAAGCTCACGGGCCAGGCCGGCCACAATCGGAGCGCCTCCGGTGCCGGTCCCACCGCCGAGCCCGGCCGTGATGAAGACCATATCGGCGCCCTCCAGGGCTTCGATGATCTTCTCCGTATCCTCGAGCGCCGCGCGCCGGCCCACATCCGGGTTGGCCCCGGCGCCCAGTCCCTTGGTGAGCTTCGCCCCCAGTTGAATCTTCACCGGCGCCTGCGACACGCTCAGGGCCTGGAGATCGGTGTTGGCCACCATGAACTCCACGCCCTCGAGGTGGGCCGCGATCATGCGATTGACGGCGTTTCCACCGCCGCCACCGACACCGATAACCTTAAGCCGGGCGCCGTGGATGTTTTCGTCGGAGAAGTCCAATCGCAGTCCACCCTCATTCTCAACGTCAGCCATTTTTCCTCCAAGGGCCTCTGACCAAGCCGGCAGAGCCGGTCCCCTTGCCCGGCGTTCACTCTTCTGCTCTTCTCCGGCGCGGGCGAAGCTCAACTCGCCTTCTCGCCGCCGAAGAAACCTTTCCAACGATCCCGCCAGCCTGGCTGCCGCGAATCATCGAGCGCCCGCTGCCGATTTCCGTAAAGCACCAGCCCCACCGCCGCGGCGTAAGCCGGATCGAGCAGAAGTTCCCCCAACTCTTCGATGCCCGAGGGTTGGCCCAGCCGCACCGGCATTTGAAGCGTCTGCTCGGCCATGGACACGAGTCCGGCCAGCTTGGCCCCGCCGCCGACCAGCACTAGGCCGGCGCCGAGCGCCCGGTCGAAGCGCGAGCGGGCGAGTTCCGTCTGGGTCAGCTCCACCAGTTCCGCGGCGCGCGGCTCCAGAATCTCACCGAGCATCGCCGTATTCACCACGCGCGGCGGGCGTCCTCCCACACTCGGCACTTCGAAGCTGGCCTGGGACTCACCGGTTTTGCTGTCGGTCCATGATAGCTTGAGCCGCTCGGCCTCCGGCACCGGAGTGCGCAGGCCTACAGCCACGTCGTTGGTGAAAAACTCGCCGCCCACGGCGATGGCGGCCGTGTGGCGCAGGCTGCCGTCGTGATAGATGACCAACTCCGAGGATCCCCGGCCGATGTCGAGCAGCCCCACGCCAAGCTCGCGTTCGTCGGGAGCGAGGCAGGCCTCGGCAGCCGCCAGCGGCTCGAGCACGGTGTCCTTCACCTCGATCCCGGCGCGGTTTACTGCCGTCACCAGGTTCTCGTGGGCGATCGTGGATGCCGTCACCAGATGAACGCTCACCTCGAGCCGCGTCCCCACCATGCCGATCGGGTTGCGGATTCCGTTTTGCGAATCGAGCAGGTATTCCTGCCGCTCCGCATGGAGCAGCCGCCGGTCGGGGGGCAGCGGAATGCCCTGCGCCACCTCGAAGACCCTGCGGATATCTTCGGCCATCACCTGGCGTCCGTGCGTGCCCAGGCTGATCGCGCCGGCGGAGTTCACACCCTTGAGCTCGAGGCCGCCAACACCGATATAAGCGGTGTCGATGGAAAAGCCCACGGCGTCCTCGGCCGCCTCCACCGCCTTTTTGACGGCGAGCACAGCGGAATCAAAGTCGTTGATCGCGCCCCGCCGCCAGCCTCGCGACTCCGCCACACCCACGCCCGCCAGATGCAGCTTGTTCCGGTCGTCGGGGCGGCACACCACCAGGCAGGTCTTGCTGTCGCCGAGATCGAGACCCGCAACGAACGGGAGTTTGCGCGCCATAATGCCTGAGAGCAGTGCGGCCCATCGGGCGCCCGCATCGCAATTCGGAACTCGTCAACGCCCCTTGCGCCGGGCGGCCCGGGGCGCCGGCGACGTCGAAGCGGTCCGAGCGGCCGGCGCAGCCTCTTTGGGATTGACCACGACCTGCCCGCGGTATCGTAAATCGACGGAGTCGATGGCCGGAGTTGTCTTCTGAACCTCGGGCAGCAGCGCCACCAAGGTCCGGAAGCGCGCGCCAAAATCCTGTTTGCCGAAGTGGACTTTGACCGTCTCTCGGCCCTGGGCCAGGATGGCAACCAGATCTCCGTCGTCAGCAAGATCGACCTCGGAAACCAGCCAGCCGGCCCCCAGACCCTGCGCACTCAATTCTTGCGCGAATCGCTCATAAAGGGCAAGGCGCGCTTTGCGGTCGGCGGCGGGCATCGCCGGATCGATGCCGGCGATCACCGGAAAGTCGAAGGAAGCCTGGCCGGGCTTCTCCAGAATCACGCCCTCGGAATCCACGAGCTTGAGCGCGCCCTGCAGATTGACATAGGCTACAGGAGTACGCTCTGTGATTTCGACCAGAAGGTGGTTCGGGTAAAGGCGCCGCAAACTGGCCGACCGCACCCAGGGTATGGCCTCCACCTCGGAGCGGGCTTCGCCGAGCGAAACCTTGAAGATGTTCGGCTGCGCGCCGGCGCCGAGCGTGTCGGCCACGTCCGCCGGCTGCACGTAGCGGTTGCCGCTCAGGATCACGGCATCGGCGCCCGCCAGCGCGAATTCCGGAGCGTGGAGCGCGTACCAGGCCGCGGTGGTCAGGAGCGCCGCGGCCGGCAGCACGGTAATCGACGCCCACCCGAACCAGCGCCCCAGGCGGCGCACGCGCCAGCCCGCGTGCCGCCGCGAGACCGCCAGATTCTTCGAGCGCCGCCGGTAGACGGAATCCCCTTCGAGCATGGTGTCATCGAGCCCGGTTGAGTCATACGCCATTAAATCGCCCCCGCAATCATGCCAGCGGCTTGCTCGCACACCTGCAGGGCCTGCCGGGTCCCCAGGCTAGGCTCCCCGGTGGGCCCTCTCGCGGGCCAACTCCCCGGTCAACTTTCGCGCCAGGCCTTCGGCGATCTTCCAGACGTTGCCGGCGCCGATGGTCAGCACCAGATCCCCGGGCCTGAGCGCGGCCAGCAAATCAAGCTGGAGTTCGCTTTCGGAAGGCGCGTACTCAGCGCGATCGAGGCCGAGCTCGTGCATCCTGGCCACCAGACGCTCAGAGGTCACACCGGGAATGGGCGCTTCGCCCGCAGGATAAATGTCAAGCACGTAAACTCGCTCGACGCCTTCGAATGAGCCCGCGAAATCGTCCATCAGGAACTTGGTGCGGGTGAAGCGATGAGGCTGAAACACCGCCCAGATCCTCTGCGCGCCCCAATCGCGCGCCGCGGCCAGAGTTGCGCGGATTTCCGCCGGGTGGTGGCCGTAGTCGTCGACTATGGTGACTCCGCCGGCTTGCGCTTTGACCTGGAAACGGCGGTCGGCGCCGCGGAATTGCTCAAGGCCCGACCGGATTTCCTCGGCGGTCAGGTCAAGCTCCAGACCAACCGCCACCGCCGCCAGCGCGTTCTGAACATTGTGCCGCCCAGGCACCGCAAGGCGAATCCCGGTCAGCACACGCTCCTTCACCACCACGTCGAACTCCGAGCCCGAAGGCGATACCTCCACGGACGAGGCCCGCACGTCCGCGCCGGGGTCAATTCCGTAAGTTCGCACCCGGCGCTGAAGCTGCGGCCGAATCTCATCGAAACGTGCGCGCCAGGGACGATCGGCGCAGATCATCACCGCGCCGTAGAAGGGTACGCGATTCATGAAGGCTACAAAAGCGCCGGCGATCTCATCGAGGTCCCGGTAGTGCTCCAGGTGCTCGCGGTCGATATTCGTCACTACGGCGATGGAAGGCAGCAGTTGGAGAAAGGACCGGTCGCTCTCATCGGCCTCAACCACCATCAGATCACTCTTGCCGAGCCGGGCGCTGGAGCCGAAGGCGTCGAGCCGTCCCCCGATCACGGCGGTCGGATCGAGCCCGGCCTGCGCGAGCATCAGCGCGATCATCGAAGTGGTGGTGGTCTTGCCGTGCGCCCCGGCCACGGCCACGCTGAACTTCATGCGCATCAGCTCGGCCAGCATCTCGGCGCGCGGAATGACGGGAATATCCAGCCGGCGGGCTTCGAGCACCTCAGAATTGTCGGACCCTACCGCCGAGGAAATCACCACTACCTGCGCGTTCCAGACGTTCCCCGCAGCGTGTCCTTCGTGGATGCGCGCGCCGAGCAGAGCCAGGCGCTCGGTGACCGGACTCGGCTTCAAATCGGACCCTGACACGGTGAACCCGAGGTTCAGCAACACCTCGGCAATCCCGCTCATGCCGATGCCGCCGATCCCAACGAAGTGAATCTTGCGAATTTTACCCAACATGTTGCGAGGCTCCTGCCAAACTCTCCTGCCAACCCAACGCGAGCCTTCTTCCAAGCCCACTTTCTACTTCTCGGTTACTTCCTCGATCAGGTCCGCGATCTCGGCCGCCGCCCCCGGTCTCGCCAGGCTTCGCGCGGCCCGCTCCACAGCGGTCAGGCGTTCCGCGGAACCTAGTAAGGCGTCGATTTCGGCCACCAGCCGCTCCGGAGTAAGCTCGGCCTGCTCGATCACTCGCGCGGCCCCGGCACGCTCGAGCGCTCGCGCGTTCAGCAGCTGATGCTGATCCGTCGCGCCCGGAAACGGTATCAGCAGCGCCGCCCTTCCGGCCGCCGTCAGCTCACCGATGGTGCTGGCTCCGGCCCGGCAGATTACGAGATCGGCTAGGGCGAACATGGCCGGCATGTCGTCGATGAAGGCGCGGGCCTCGCCGGCAAAACCCGCCTGCCGGTACGCCTCGGCGACGGCCCCGGCCTCGCGCTCGCCCGTCTGATGAATAATGCGCCACGGCCGCCCCGCCGCGAGCGGAAGGCTCGCGACCAGGCAACGGTTCAGCGCGGCCGACCCTTGGCTGCCGCCGAAGGCCAGAATGGTGAACGGCGGGCGATGCTCGCGCGGCGGAATATCAAAGAACGCTCGGCGTACCGGGAGGCCGGTCAGCCTCGCCTTGGCGCCGAAAGTGCTCCTGGCCTCCTCAAACCCGATCGCCGCCCGCGTGACCACCACCGAAAGAACGCGGTTGGTAAAGCCCGGGGACGCATTGGGCTCGACTAGCACGGTCGGAATGCGCAGCAGAGCGGCTTCGAGCAGCACCGGACCCGCCACGTACCCGCCGAGGCCCATAACCACGTCCGGCCGGAAGGCGCGCAGCACCCCGAGCGACTCCAGGAAGGTCCGAGGCAACAAGGCCGCGTTCCGCACGCGGCGCCATCCTCGAATTCCCTTGAGTCCGGCGGCTTGGATGGCGCGGTAAGGAAACCCCGCGCTCTCGATCACGCGCGATTCGAGGCCGCGCGCCGTACCCACGAACTGGAATTGCATCCCGTCCCTATTCCGCCGCCGCGAAAGCTCCTCGGCCACGGCCAGTGCCGGAAAGATGTGGCCGCCCGTGCCTCCGGCCGCCACCATGACGCGCAACGCGGCCCTTGGAGCTCGGCGGTCCGCCGTCGGCCCCCCCCGCTCCGCGTCTTTCAAAGAAGCCTCCGCGATTTTCATTTTCCTGCGCCTGTCGCTTCAAGTGCCATGCTGCGAGATGTTGAGTAGGATGCCGGCCGCCAGGAGGTCAATCAGCAGCGCCGACCCACCACAGCTCACGAATGGCAGAGGAAGACCCTTGGCGGGCAGCAAGCTGAGCACCACGCTCATATTCACCAGAGCCTGGCCTACGATCAGCGCCGTAAGTCCTATTGCCAGCAAGCGTCCGAAGTTGTCCCGGCAGCGAGCCGCGCGCAGCCCGCGCCAGAGGATGATAGCGAACAATGCCACCACCAAGACCGCGCCCACGAACCCCATCTCTTCCGAGATCACGCCGAAGATGTAGTCGTTGTGCGCGTCCGGCAGGTAGAAGAGCTTTTCCCTGCCTTCCATCAGCCCGACGCCCATGATGCCGCCCGTGGCGACCGCCATCTTAGCCTGCAACGGCTGAAATCCTTTGCCGAGCGGGTCGAGCGTGGGATCGAAGAATACCAGCATCCGGCTCCAGCGCCACGGTACCCGGTAGACAAAGAAGTAAAACATGGGGAGTGAAGCCAGGACCGGAACGAGGAAATACACGAGGCGGGCTCCCGCCGTGAAAAACATGGCCAGAACCGTGAAAAGGATCGCCAGCGCCGTGCCAAGATCGGGTTGCTTGAGGATCAGGGCCACGGTGAGCCCGGTGAGGAGTCCGAGAGGCGCCACGGTGTGGGCGAGGTCGTTCACCTGGCCCTTGCGGAGATCGAGGAAGTAAGCCAAAAACAAGACCAGCACCAGCTTCGACAGCTCCGAAGGCTCGAAGCTGAGCGGTTGCAGGCGCACCCAACGGTGGGCATTGTGGCTGGCAGGGGTAAGCAACGCCACGATCAGCAGAAGCAGTTGCGCGCCCATCGCCGGGAAGATGAGCATCGGACTCCGCAGACGGCGATAATCCAGGTTCATGAGCACAGCCATGCCCGCAAGGCCCACCACGGCCCAGGCGAGCTGAGGGAGAATGAAGTGGTAGGCGCTGTGGTACCTCTCGGCTCCCAACTCCGCCGTGGCGCTATAAACCATCAGCAGCCCAAGCAGCACCAGGCCCAGCACCACCCCGAACAGGATCTTGTCAGACTCCAGCTTCCTCGACATCTAGTGACTCCAGTCAGTTCGATCTCCCCGACGGCAGCCCGCACTTAAACCCCGGGGAATCGATCCTGACCTCCGTCGTCTCCTTCCGGTGGGCGCTCCCCGCCCTTGCCGCGCTTCCTGCGCCGGGCGCGGCCAACGTTCCGCTCCGGAGCAGGAGGTGCTTCCGCGGACCGGCCAACGGGTGGTTCTGCCGCCGCGGCGGTGACCTCAAAAATCAAGGGCTCATCGGAGCCGGCCCGCAGCTCGGTCGAATCGAGAATCCGATTTGCGTCCGGCGCCCGATTCCGAACGAGTTCCACCTGCTCGAGCGGACTCTCATCAGGCAGATCGAGCGGCGGCCGCTCCTCGGCATCCATTTCGTAAACGTAAATTCGCTCCGGCTGGGGAATCTCAGGCACGCCAGCGGCGACCCCGATTTTGGGTTCAGGCTCGGGTACGCCGGTGGACTTGGGAGGATCGGGGACCGCCGGAACAGCGGGCCCAGCGGCCTCAACTGCTCCACGACCCGGCCCGGCTACCGGGCGGTCACCCTCGCGTGGCTCAAATGGCTCGACGGGCTCCTCGGGCTCAGCCGGCTGTGCCGGCTCGTCCCAGAGCACCACCGGAGCTTCCGTGGACGCTGGCACTTCCGGCATCTCGGGGATCGCGGAAGCCGCTGAAGCCGATTTCGCCGCAGGTTCATCGACGACGGGGGGAGCGGGTTCCGCGAAAGCTGGTGCTGCCGTTTCCCCGGCGCCGCCTGTCTCGGGCGGCGCTGCGGACGCGTCACGCGCGGGCGCGTTTCGACCCTCCTCGGGTGCGGGTATGACGTCCGGCAGCGATCCTGACGGCGGGGCTTGTGGCTCAAGTTTCGGCGCCGGCGCAAGCAGAGCCTTCGGCTTGGGCTTCGGCGCGAGACCCTGCAAGGCGGCCCGCGACCGGCTGGCACGAACGGCCTCGCCTTCCCGCGCCAGGCTTTCCACCAGCGCCTTGAACACACGTCCCCGATGCTCGAAATCCTGAAACTGGTCGTAACTGGAACAGGCGGGTGAGAGCAGAACCACATCTCCGGCACGCGCGCGCCGGAACGCCTGGCGGGTGGCGCTTTCGAGGTCTCCTGCCTGCACGAGTTCCACGGTTTCGGCGAGTTCCGCCGCGATGCGTCCGGCGGCAGCGCCGATCAGCAGCACTTCGCGCACCCGGCCCTTCAGAAGCGGAACCAGCGGGGCGTAGGGAGCCCCCTTGTCCTTGCCACCCAGGATCAAATGCACGCCGCGATCGAAGGCTCCCAGCGCCTTGGCCGTCGCATCCACGCTGGTGGCTTTCGAATCATTGTAGAACTCGACGCCCAGCACCTCGCCCACGGGCTCGAGGCGATGCTCCACGCCGCGAAACTCGCGCACGGTCTTGCCGAGCGCGTCGAAGTCCGCTCCCAGCACGCAGGCGGCGGCGCTCGCGGCCAGAACGTTTTCCAGGTTGAACAGGCCGCGCAGGCGCACGTCGCGCGGGGAGAAGAGTTCCCGCTCGAGATGGGCCACGCGGTAGACTACTTTGCCTTCCGAGATGAGCAGCCCCTCGGTGAGGTCCTGGGTGCGGCTGAAGAAGACCTTCTGCGCCCGGACGCGGTCCGCGAGCGCCCGGACCGCAGGATCGTCCGCGTTGAGCACGGCGTAATCGCCGGCGTCCTGGTTGCGCAGGATCCGCGCCTTGGCTTCGACGTAGGCCTCAAGAGACGGGTGCCGGTCGAGATGGTTGGGCGTAATGTTCAAGATCACGGCGACTCGCGGGTGCAGCGATTGGGTGCCTTCCAGTTGAAAGCTGCTGAGTTCGACTACCACGGCGCCCTCGTCCGTGCTCCCATCCACCATCGAAGTTATGGGCACGCCGATGTTGCCTCCCACCAGAGCATGGATCCCGGAGGATTCCAGCATGCGGCCGATCAACGTCGTGGTGGTGGTTTTGCCATTGGAGCCGGTTACGCCCACCAAGTCGCCGCGCAGAAACCAGCTGCCCGCCTCAACCTCGGCCACCACG
>Ga0210398_10000095_pt1 | contig 111945 bp, 95 predicted proteins | sample IncBWC4OmetaG_FD_161047 | JGI IMG/M metagenome (GOLD analysis project Ga0210398, IMG submission 161047) | Forest soil microbial communities from Barre Woods Harvard Forest LTER site, Petersham, Massachusetts, United States - Inc-BW-C-4-O | ecosystem: Environmental > Terrestrial > Soil >... | reverse complement strand
CACGACCAGCGGGTTATACGATCATCTGTTTGACCCGCTGGCGCGGACGGAAACACCGCGACCCGGACTCGAGGGCGTCGCCGGTGGCGATCAGCCACGAGGCCAGACGCCCGCCGAGACCGGTTCCAGCCAGGTGTTCGGCAAATTTGACCGCCGGGGCACCTGAGGCTGGTCGGACCGTAATACTGGACGCGCAATGGTCGGACTGAAGTTCCAAGATGACGCGGCGGCGTTCGACGACGGGCTGAGCGCATTCATTGCCGGGCTCGGCGACGCACCCGACGCCGGGAAGGGAGGCGCCCGGTCCGGGTCGCTTCCCCACCGGCAAAAAGGCGGCAGGCGCCGACGCCCCTTTTTTGCGCGTCGCCGGGGCGGTTTGAGCATACCGCACCGTCCGCGCGATTCGGTTGGGCGAAGCCGGGAAGAGACCCATGGCGAGGCGGTTGCGCAAGCACCGCAACCGGCCCTGAGCCGGCTGCGAGTTTCGATTGCCGGTCTTGCCCGGGCCCTCGGCTTCGAAGTGATAAACGGTGATTCATCCTTGGCGGCTGACTAACGTCCCCATCGGAACGGACCGCCACACCGACGCTACCGGCTATGGCATACACACCCGCGTGGAACGCGCTGTTCGCGAAACCGCTGCTGAACCAGTGCATCGCGCTTATCCAGCGCGATCAGGCTGCAGCGATCGCGATCGTGAACCCGGCGCTCCTACCGATCGCTGAGTTTCACAAAGGACCGGGTCTGCGGACGGCGCTGCCCTGGCTGACCGTGAGCCTGGATGGCTTCGAGTTTGACGAGGACGTGCTGGGCACGCGGCAATCGCGTCCGCGCATCGCGCTGACCCTTGATGCGGGTCAGTTTGACCAGGAGATGGCGCAGGACAACGCGCAGGATTACGCGCGTGTGCTGGACATGGTGATCACCACAGCTTCCGAGACCGATTGGGAGACGCCGCTCGCGATTTCGCAGGAGACCGTACCCTCCGGCATCACTTCGCCGAACGCGGCCGGGACGATAAAAGAGATCTTCGTGGCCTCGCACCGGTACGGAGCGGCCACCCTCGATGAAATCCAGGCACCCGTGCTGCGCGTGACGCTGAATCTGGACTTCGTGCTGGAGGAAACCTAGGGAGGCGTCATGGCCAGTTTTACGGTAACGGTTCCGGACATTCATCAGGGTACCGGCATGTTGTGGTACGGCGTAGCCGCACCGGCGCCGGGCGCCCGGTTGCTCGTGGACGCGAATGGAAACCCGCTGGGCGGTTCCCCCCTACCCATGGGTTCGTCAGACGGCGCAGCCACCTTCCACATGGAGGCCAAGGTCGAAGAGGTCGCGATCGACCAGCAGACTGCGCCGGTGGCCGCCGTCATGACGGCGGAGTCAGCCTATCTGGAAGTCACGCTGAAGGAATCGGCGCTGACCAAGATCGCGGCGGGCCTCGCGCACGCCACCTACAGTTCAGGCACCGACGCGGGTCTTCCGGCCGGCGCCCAGAACTATGAGGAAATCACGGTGGGAGGCCTAGTGACGATTCCCCAAGCTGCAGTGGCTCTGATTTCGCCGCGCCGCGGCTTCAACTCGCCAGGAAAGTTCATGGTGGCGTGTCTCTACAACGCCTACGCCAAGGATCCGTTTCAGATCGGATTTACCCGCGCCAAAGAGGCCGTCTACAAGGTTCGGTTCGACGGCCTGGCCGTGTTGAGCCGTTCGCCGGGAGATCAGGTGGCGCAGTTCTACCGGCAGATCTAAACGATGAATGACGAACAGCGAACGATGAACGGTAGGCAAAAGAACGAATAGCGAATGGTAATTCCATTCCCTATTCGCTACGCCGTGGTTGCTGTTTGCCTTATGAGGTCTTCGTGGCAGAGCAGAATCCATCACCGGAAGCTGGGAACGCAAAGAATGGTGTTGCTTCCTCCGACGACTTTCAATTTGCGGCGCGCACGCGCGGCCAGCCCGAGTATGTTGTGCTTCCCAGGTCCGGCCTGAAGGTGCTGTTGCGGCGGCCGACTCCCATGTGGTTTTTGTTCCGGGGTCTGTTGCCGGCCAGTCTTGCCGCCCGGCTCGAGGGCGGCAAGGCGCGGATTGAGACCGTCGAGGACCTGCGCGCACTGGCGGAATGGATAGTTCCGCTGCTCGGTGAAGTTTTCGTTGAACCGCGCCTCGTGCTCGAACCGGGTCCGGGTGAGATTTCGCCCGACCTGCTTGACCTCGAGGACGCGAGCTTTGTTGTCCGATGGGCGGTGGGCGAGGTCGCTTCCGAAGCCAGCGACCTCGCCACGTTTCATGGAGACGGATCACCTGTTGCGGGTGGCGCAGGTCGCGGAGACGTGGCACTGCCGGCCAAGTGAGCTTCTCGATGTGGCGCCGCCAATCGTGGCGGCGCAGCTTGACTTCGCCGCTGCGGTTGCGCTGTGGCGCTGGCGGGAAGAACAAGTGCGCACCAGGACGGGCCTTTAGGCCGTCATCGCGCGGCGCCATTCGCGTGCCGGCTGGACGTCAGCGCTACGTTGGGATTCGAGCGGGGTGTTTATGGCTCAAGGTCCATTAGGTTTGCTATTTCGAGTGAATGCCGATCCTTCCCAGGCCCAGTCTGCGCTGGAGAGTTTCCGTAGCAAGACCACCGAGCAGATGGAGTCGGTCCGCTCGGAGTTTTCGCTTGTGCAGAAGGGTCAAGCCGCGTGGAGCAGCGAGTTCCTGAGCCAGAGTTCAGCGGTCGGCACCGCGCTCGGCACCCTGGGGCAGGCCGCCGGCCTGACCTTCGACCGATTCGCCGAGAGCCTGGGCCGCAATATCAGCACCGCGCTGGTTTATTCGCAATCGATGAGCCAGGCACTGGAGCGCACTCTGAAGTCAACCACGGCCTCGATTGCCGCCGAAGCCATCGTGCAGGCGCTGCGCGCGACGGCGCTCGGCTTTTACCTGCTCGCCGCCGGTGACTTTGCCGGCGCCGGAAGCGCTTTTGAGTCCGCGGCCATCTGGGGAAGCATCGGCGGCGTGGCGGCTGGAGTCGGTGCGAGCGTTTCTGCGGCCAAAACCTCGGGGGGCGCTGGCACCGGCCAGCGGTACAACGGAAGCGGTTATGGCGGCGCATATGGCGACGGCAGCGGCCGTTCGAGCGGCCAGGCTGCAGGCGGATACGCGCCCGGGGCACGTCCTACCCCCGGCGGCAATCTCACGGTTGCCATCATGGGTGACCAGGACGCGGCTACCTGGCTTGCGGAAACACTGAATACCGGCGTGGCAAACGGTGTCAGCCTTACGGCCACGCGCACACAACGTTCGCCTTACGCCGGAGGATAGCTATAGCGCCGCTCTATCGACGATCGGCCGACGATCGGCGCAAGCCCGGGACCGAGGCTACAGAACATGGCCTATCCGCAGATCATTTACAATCCCGGTACCGGGCCCGTCACGGTGCAATTCCAGCGCCCCGCGCGTCAGCTTCCGGCATACGACTATAAGGCCACGCGGCACGACAACATCGCGTCGAGCGGTGTGCGCGAGTCGGTTCTCGAACGCGTTGACAGCTTTCTAACTTTTGAAATGGAGTGGGTGGGCATTGGAAGTGACGTAGCCACCTGGAATTCCTTTATGACGTTCGCACTGAGCGGCGGCCAGTTTAGTTTCTATCCCGACGCCTCGCTGCCGGCCTTCACCAACTACTGGCTGGAGGACACGGATTGGGTGGCGGCCTATAAGTCGCCGGGGCAGTATACCTTCAAACTGAAATTCAGGCAGGTCGTGACTTGAAAGGCCACTCAGTGAGGAGTACCGGCCAAGGTTTCTTCCGGCCACTTGCCAGTGTCATGAGACCGGTCACTTGCTGCGGCATGGAGTTTCAATGATTTCTGGGAATATAGCCTGGCAACTGGCTTTGGCGCAGCCGCAAAAGCAGCCGCTTTATGTGCTGCAGATTCCGGACTTCGGCATCTATCTGGCCAGTTTTTCTCCGGCTTCGACGGGCGTAAACCTGGCGGGCTACGGCGTGGGCCTGTATGGAATCGAGCCTTATGGAGATTGAGACGGGACTCGGGATTCGGATTCGGGAAGGAAGTCTTCTTAAGGAAAGCATCCTTCACGAACCCCGAACTCCGACCCCCGGCTTTTGATTATGCCGAACGCTCAACAGTACTGGCCCTCGAACTTCCTCGCCGACATGCAGCAAACGCTCGGCTGGCTGCTCTCGCGGCAGTCAGGCAACGCGAGTGGGTGGCAGGCGAACGTCAATCCCATCGAGTACCCGGTATCGGCCGAACCGGGCGCAGCGTTGATGCCGGCCACGCCGCCGCTCCAAGAGTGCGGCATCCTGCTGGAGATGCCGGGCGACACCACGTTTGACAGCTTCAATCAAACCATTTTTGAAAACATCGTCACGCTTCCTGCGGCAGGCCTTCTGCTCGACCCCACCACGGGTCCGGACGGTTTTCCCGTCGATTTTTCGCCGATCCCGCAGTCCACAGGGTCGCTCTTCTGCCCGCCGTTCAACCTGGCCTCAGCGCAGATCTCCGCCGCCTACGCCGCCGTAGAAGACGCTTACCCGAGCGGCTGGACGCGGCCGTGCGATAACCACACGTTCTATCCCCTGGCCGGCATGTCGGTGTACGGCTATGTCTATAACCTGTACTCCTCGACAGGCCAGTTCGACCTTCAGGACTACCGCATTGACCTTTTCGTGCTCGACGAGTACGGCACGTACTACTACCAATCGAGCGCGCCGGGCATGGCGGCGCCGAGCGGCGGCGGCTGCGCAGGCGTGGCGCCGACGCCTTCGCCCTTCATCTCCTCTCTGATCGATCAGGGAGGCGGAGTGGGCTACTGGGGCGCGCAGATCACGAATCCCGGCCTGGTGCTGGCGGCGCTCTATCCCGTCACGGTTTCGCAGCCTTCGAGTGGCTGGTACGGCAGCGCACTTCCCGCCGGATTCTTGTGCCACTCGAACACGGGCGTGGGCAACGCCCTGACAGACTACACCGCCTCCATCTATTCCCTGACCGACATCGAGTACCTGCAGGAAGCGGACATCCCGATCATTGTGCAGGACCCTTACCATGCCCGCGTGGGGTCGCGAGTGCCGCCCGCCGCCGGTACCGTGACGCTGCACATTATCTACGACGATCCCGTGAACGGTCCTACGCTGGTCTACACGACCCTGGCCAATGAGTCGGCGTTTAACGCGCTGCCACTGAGCCTCGTGGTGCCGCCGTCCGACCCGCTCTTCGTGCCGGACCCGACCGCAAGCACCGTGGGGGCGCTGCAGAACCGCAGTTTTATCTACGATTGCGCGCTCGCCATCCTGGTTTACGCCGGCTCGGGGAACTTTCAAGCCGCAGCGAAAGTGGTGCAGCAGTTGAGCGCGCTGCTGAACGATCCGGCCTATCTGCCGAGCGTGATCCTGGAAAACGCTGAAGAGGGCGGCACGGCAAGATGGACAGCGACGAACGGCACGCTCGCGAACGTGGCCGCAAACTCGATGGAGCCGCAAGAGCCGCCTTACGGCACCGGCAGGGTGATTCAAATGACGGCCACGGCTCCCAATGCCGTGTTTACTTTCACGGGCCCCGGCCTGCCGGATGCAGCGGACATCCAGATCGAGTTCGAGCACTGCGAAACGAGCGCCGCCGGCTTCACCATCGACATCGGTGTTGCGAGCGCCGCCGGAAAGGTAACCGGCATCCAGGTCACCTCCGGGACTCCGGCAGCTGCGGGCTACAATTCCTCGACGAAGACCATCACCATCCCGATCGGCCCCGGCAACGTTTTCTGGCGCACCACGGAGGTGGCGGCGGGCAGCCCGGTGAGTTCGCTCGCCGGCGACACGCTCACGGGAATTCAGAGCTTCAACGTCACCTTGAGCACTTCCGGTATGGGCATGTACCTTGACAACCTGAGTTGCGGCGCGCCGCAGCCCACGGGCAGCCTCTGCTTCAGCTATGACGTGTTTTATGGGGTGATCGACGAGGCCTATGTCCGCGCCGGTGCCATTGCGTGGGTGGCGTACGCCTTCTCGGCGTACATGGCCCTGACGCTCGATTACTCGCCCGCCCTCAGCCTGCAGTCGATGCTCAATTTTCTCTTCACGCTGCGCTCCGCGGCAGCCGATTCCACCAACGGCATGTTCTACCTGGGCTACGGCGAGTATCAGGACCCCGGCTACCAGTATCTCCCCGGTCTCATCAAAACAATTTCGACGGAGCACCAGAACGATCTCTATTTCGCGCTGATGCGCGCTTCGCTCGTGCTGCCGGTGGCGGCCGTGCAACTTCGGAAGACGGCCACGATCACGGCCTCGCAGGCAGCCTCGCTGAATGCCACCGCTGCGCAGGCGGCCGCCGCCGCCTCGACGATCGGCGAAAAGGTGCTGAGCGTACTTTATGTCGCGCCGTCGGGCGGTGTGCCCGGCCATTTCGCGCAAGGCGTGACCGGTTCGACGCTCGACCCCAGCGAAGCCCTGGACGCGAGCGGCTACTATGGCGCGCTGCTGGCACACGCGCTCGGGCGCGACGACATCGCGCTGCAATGTATCGAGTTCCTTTACCAGACTTTCCTGCTCAACAATCAGACAATCGCCGAGAGCAAGTCTTCTTCGGCATGGAACGAGGCTTATCAGCAACTCACGCCTTTCTCGGGTTTCATGCCGTACCAGAATTCGAGCGGCGGCTACTCCGGCGTGCCGGATTCGGTGTGGCAGGAGGGAAGTTGGGGCGCGATCCTGGCTCTGCTGAGACTTTATTCCGTTTCCGGGCTCGCCTCCTACTTCAGCGGCCTCAGCGCGGGCACCACCATTGATACGGCGCTCGCCCAACTGGTCGGCTCGCAGCTTGCGATTTGGAGCGCTACCTCGGATGGATCGCTCGTCGGGTATTCGCTGGCGGCGCGCGGCTTGCCCTGGGAGTTCGAAGTATGGCCGATGTTCGCGGCCGCGGCCTGGTGCTGGCTGGTGTGCGAGCAGCCGGGCCTGCTCGAAACAATCTCGAATACCGCCGCGCTGCTCGACACCATGCAGATCCCACAGGGCCCCTCGCAGACGCCCAACGAGCTTGAAGGGTCCGCTTCGATCGGCAGCGTTACCATCAAATCGATTGACCCCAGCGGCACCTTGAAGCAGCTCGCTGCGCAAAACGCACTGGTGGGCCGCGTGGTCTACCTGCAGCAGGGCTTCCCCAGCCTGGCGCTGGGCGATTTCGTGACGCTCCACACCTTGCAGATCACGCAGGTGGGTTGGGATGCCGACGGCATGGTGACCATCACCTGCTCCGACGTGCAGCGCTTCATTCAGGGTCAGCAGATTTGGAGCCGGGGCGGACCACTGGAATGGTCGCCGGGGCAGATCGCCGAGCAGCCGGTCGGCCCCGCTGCTGGTTTCAACGCCTTCCCGGTGTCGCAGAGCAATCCGCGGTTCTTACAGGGGAATCCGATCGATCTCCTGCTGGCCACTCTGCAAAACGAACTGGGCGTGGGCCAGGACCCAACGCTGCTGTCGTCGAATTACATTCTCAATCAGCTTGTGCCGGTCTATTCGGAACAGCAAGACTACGACCCGCCGCCGCCACCCCCGGGGTGGGTGTTGTTTCAACCCGGGGAGGACTCGACCCTCATCAATCCCAATCTCTACATCGATGTGGATCAGTTCCTGGGCCTGCGCGACTCGCAGTTCTCGGGCGATTGGATGGAGTTCCAGATCCAGCGGCCGATCGACGGCAAGCAGTTCATCGAGGAGCAGATTCTGAAGCCCCTCGGCCTTTATCTTGTGGTCAGCGCGAGCGGCCAACTGCGGCTGAAGCCGATGAAGCCGCAGCCGTATGCCACGCCCGTCTTCGCCTTCACGGCCGGCAACGTCATGGGAATCCCGGACACGGAACGCCAGACCGTGGTGAACATGGTGACGGGCAAGATGGACGTGGCCAACCAGCAATCAAGCACGGCGTCGCGCGATTACAATTCGCAGACCACCCTGGTGCAGCAGACATCGATCGGGCTCTACCGCCAGGTGTTTCAGCAAAACCTGGAATCCACCGGACTCGTCTCGGCGCGCGGCGGTTACTGCCTGTTGCGCATGTACTCCGATCGCATCTTCCGTAGGCACGCTTTCGCGCCGCCGGCGTACCGGGTGCAGGCTCAACTGGTCTCGCTACCGGTGGAATTGGGCGATTTCGTGACCTTGACGCATCCGCTTCTGCTCGATTTCGACACCGGGCAGCGCGGGGTTGTGAATGTGATCTGCGAAGTGATCGATCGCAAGCCGAACTACGCGAAGGGCACGATGGAGTTTCTGCTGCTCGATACGCGCTTCCTGAACTACGGCAATGTCTACCAGATCGCATCGGCCGCGAGCAACGTTCCTCTGTGGAACGAGGCCAGCGGGGCGCAGCGCGACCGCTATATGTTCATTTCCCTGGCCGCGCTGAGCGGCGGGAATCCGGACGGCACTCCGGGAAACACGATTTACTGAGGACGATTCATGAGCCAACTGACGATGGCGACCATCCCCGGCTTCTTCGATCTGGACGACAGCGCCATCGCCGGCGGGCAGCCGTTGACCGATGATTCACTGCTGAAGATTTCGCACAACGCGAAATTTGCCGCCGTGCGCCCCGAGCTGATTTTTATGGGTTTCTACGCCAATGGCAACACGGTTCCACCGCCCGTGAGCGCAGTGGACGGCTATGCCTACTCGATTACCGAGTGCACGTTTATTCCAGTGTTCGCCGCCAGCCGCCCGCCTGCGGGAGGATTCACGCCCGGCCAATCGAGCTTTCCGGTGCTTTCGTCCACGAACAGCGGCGGCGGTGAAATCTACCGCTGGCAAGTGGATGTCAACGACGCAACAGGGGTGGTTTCGATATTGGTCTCTTATTACGTGCCCGGCGGGACCGAGACGCCGACTACCGACGGCACGGTTAAGGTTTACTGCATCGCCACGCGCGCGAGCGTGAATGTCTCGGACTAGGAGAAGGTCATCATGGCGGTCACGCGCACGGTTCTTCCCCGCAAAGGGCTGATCCAATCGCAGCACGGCCTCACGGGCTACGAAGCGGATCAGGATGCCAACTGGGCTCTGCTTGACGCGAACGCTGCTTTCACGCCTGCGGACCTGGTGGCCGCCCAGCTCGGGATCAACGGATTGATCAGAGGCTTCACGCTCAGCACATCCTCGTCGTCCCTGACGCCCGGATTAACCATCGGTGCGCTCTTCGCGCAAGGCGCGAGCTACACTCCAGCGACAGCGCCTTCGATCGGCGCGGCTCCGGCGGGCTCCACATCCTACCTGTTCTACAACTCGTCGTCGGGCTTCTACTGGCAATCGAGCGCCGTGGGAGCCCACGCCGGGGACGCGCTGGTCGGCCAGGTGACCGCCAGTGCTACGGCGGTTACGTCCGTGAAGCAGCCCGCCACGATCATGGGCCGGATCGCCGCCGCGCCCAGCGCCTCGGGCAATTTCACGGTGCAGCATTTCCTGGGACGCGCGCCGGTCGGCGCGGTCATCCAGATGACGTCCAGCGGTTCGATCTGGTTTCAGCCGACGACGCTGTGGGACGCCACGAATCTGTATCTGGCAGCGTCTGGCGCGGGCATAACGGCTCTGGTTCAGATTTGGTAACGAATTGTTCGGGAGGCGGCTATGTTCGACTCAAACCCTGCGCAAACGGAGTTCGGGAAATGGGCCATTAAACCAAAGCGCGAGAAGGTTGATGTGACCGTCGCCACGCGCCTGCCTCTTGCCCGGTTTCGGACTCTCGAATCCTGGTGCCAGCACAGCTTGCGACGGCGGTCCGAGCTGGTTGGAATCGTGCTCAATCGCGTGCTGGAAATCTACGAGCAGGAAGGTGGAAGCGCCGAGCCGCTGGAGTTCTTCGTCCGACGGTTACACCTCGCGCGGGACCTTTAATTGCGGTTCTGTTCGTTTAGAGCGGTCTAAACCAATCGTATATTATGCGTTGGAGTATCTATGTAATTGTGCATAATATGTAATATCTCTACAAGCTCTCCGCCTTCGATCTAGCCTCTTCCGCAGTGCGAGATTCGCACGGGAAGGGGCTGATGACCAATGATGCCGTGGCCATGGTAACCATCTTTAGGGCCGGGGAGCGATCTCAAACCAAGGAGGCTCCCCGGCCATGAAGTCGATTACGTTCTGGGCGCTAGACGCCACCGTGTTGTTTGCGCTTTCCCTCGTCTACCTTCACCAGGGTTATCACCGTAAGAACGCGCTCTTCGCCGTGTGGCTGTGCAACGGCGTGGCCATGCAGTTGATCGCGGCGTGGACCCTTGCCGCGGGGCCGCCGTCTTGGATCAATCACCTGAGGCTCTGCGAAGACATTCTCACCTACGCGCTGACCGCGGGTGTCCTGATCACCGCGGCGATTCATCGTGATTGCCCCGTCAATCGCAGCCTGCTTTACGGTCTGGGCGCGATGGTGACGCTGAACGTGCTCTCTATGCTCTTGGGTATGCGTGTGGAGCACACGATACAGGTCTGGCTGCGCAATATCGCTTTCTTTGGTCCGGCCATGTTCCTGCTGATCGCATTTTCGAACATCCGGCTGGACATGTTGCCGCTGTGGATTAATGCTGCCATCGAAGGCGCCAACACCCAATGGAGCGAGGGCGCCGCTCTCGCCTCGGTGGCGTTGGCCAGCGTATTTCGCATCCGGCGCCGTTGAGATCACAACCTGGCCGTCGCCTCTGTTAAGATCCTGAGAAACGACCGGTGCGAGTGCGTTACAATTGCTTTATGAGCGAGCGACTTTTGCGCCGACGTTGGCTGATCGTCTTTCTGTGCTTGACGGCTCTGCTGGCCGGGCTGACGCTGGCTCAGCAAGGAAGCAGTAACTTCGATCTCGAAGGCAGTATCAGCAAACAATCGAAGGGCAAGCTTACCGTCGACACAGGCCAGAGCATCCTGTTCCACGTCGCTTACGACGACAAAACCAGCATCGTGCGCGCTGACTCCAGCGCCGGCTTGGAAGAAGATTTGAAGGTGGGTGTGAAGGTTCACGTGATCGGCGACCTGCAGGACTCCGGCGAGATCAAGGCCCAGCGCATCGAGATTGAGGCTGCGCCTGCCAAGAGCGCCCCGCCACCAGCACCCCAGCCTTTAGGCGCTGGTGAAGCAGTCTCGTTGCACTAGGTTTCGCCCCAGATCGGGACTGTCCGTCCTTTGCCTTCTTCGAGCGCCCGCCGAAAGACGTATCCTGCCGACATCACGTCCCAGAGCGCGATTCCCGAGGACTTGAAGATCGTAATATCGTCATCGGAATCTCGGCCGGGCCGCGCGCCGGCCACAATCTCATGCAGTTCGATCACGTTGCTCCAGCCGCCCCGAATCGCGTCCAGCCCCTGCACCAGGTCACCGGCTTCTTCCCGCGCTTGCTCGAGAGAGTCGACCGCGATCAAGGCGGCGCGCGCGAGGCTCGCATCGTCCAGTTCACGGCGATTGAGCATGTTGGCTCCGATCGCGTTTACGTGCGCACCCGGCTCGAGCCATTCACCCTTCAAAACCGGTTCGCGCGAGGACGTCGCCGTGATCACGATCTGGGCAAGGCGGACCGCGGCTTCCGCGCTGTTGACCGCCTCGACCTCGAACCCAAGTTTGTCCGTCATTTCCCTGGCGTAAGCCTCGCGGCGTGCCACGTCGCGGCCGAAGACCCGCGCGCTCCGGATGGCGCGCACGGAGGCCACGGCCTCGAGCTGGGTCCGGGCCTGGCGGCCGGTCCCGATCACCCCCACGTGTGCGGCATCCGCGCGCGCCATATGCCGCGTCGCCACTCCGCTGGCCGCGCCCGTGCGGATGCGGCCGAGATGATCGGCTTCGATGAGGGCGAGCAACGCGCCGGTTTCCCCGTGGTATAGCAGCACCACGAACCGCAGGGCGTCATGCGAGACCGTATAGATCTTCATGCCGATGAGCTTTTCACGCTCGTAGCCTGCGGCCATGTAGTGCAGAGAAGTTTCTGGCAGAAAGATGCGCTCGCGCGAGCGATTGATCCCACTGCCGTCGTGCTGCGCTCCGAGGCTCGACGTCACGCAGTCGATTGCGCGCGCCATGGGGAACAATTCTTGAACGTTTTCTTCGCTGATGAGGAGCATGACGATGAGCCTCAAATCAGAACGGCAGGGGGTTCAAGCGCCCGACGCCGCCCGCGTGCCGTCCGTTTCGCCTGCGAGAATGGCGTCGAGCTTCTCAAAAAATCGGGCGAGATTCCTGTTCGCCAAGGTCTGGAGCATGGCGCTTCGCGTTCCGGCCAGCAACACGCGGGTCCGCCGCTGGATCAGCCACCAGTATCGCGCCAGGTACGCGCCAGACACCGGAAGCGTCACGGCGTAATATCCGGCAGCAGCCCTGCCGAGGAAGTGATTCACGAGCGCCACCTGGCCGGCGTAGCATCCGAGCAGGATGACGGCTCGGGCCAGCCAGGGTCCGAGGTGCGGCTGCGCGTCCCGCTTGAGCAGGCCGCACACGAACAGCAGAAACGCGGTGCTCAAATGGTTCAGGGCGCCGTAGCACGCCACCGGAAGTCCCACCACGCTCTCGGCCCATCCGAGCAGCCGCTGCAGGCCCGAAAGCTGCCTGATCTCGATCTCGCCGCGCAACTGCGCCAGCGACCACTCCCGGCGAGCCTCATGCTCGGCCTCCAATAGCTCGCTCAATGCAACCAAAGCTTGCGGGTCGTTCCAGTTTAGCCTGCGCAAGGTCTCTACTGTACGGGGACTGAGCCGAAACCCGTTGGCCTTCCGCTTCCGGCCCGGTTGCGCCGCCCAGTTTTGTTGCAAACGGTCGAGCAGGTTCCGCTCCACCTCACGCATCAATCGGGTCAGAAGAGCGGCGTCGAGCGCGAAGACGTTGGCAACCTCGCCAAGAGCGGCTCTCGCGTGCTGTTGCAGCAGGCCCGGGTCGTCGTCCGAATCCAGACGCACCGGGTCGCCGACGTGGATCAGAATCTCCTGCGCGCGCGTTTCCGGCCGGAAGCGATGAACGGGCAGGATGACCGGGGCGTGCTCGGGGAATGCGCCCGCCCAGGCCTCGCACGCGAGCCTGAGCGCGGCAGGCTTCCGCCCTGCGGCCTCGCCAGCCTCGCTGAACACCAGAGCCAGGCCGCCGCCAGCCAGCGTCTCGGCGCAGGATCGCAGGGCCGCGAGCCGGGCCGAGGCCTCCGCCGGACCCTCCGTTGGAGCCTCGGTCGGGCTCGGGATCATGCCCAGTCCGGATTCGAGCAGGGACTGCCGTCCGGCCATTTGCACGCGGTCAATGACGCAAACGACGGGCCGCTCGAAAGCAGCCACCAGCACCAGGGCGTCCTCGAAATCGGCCGGATGGCAGACGTAAAGGATTGCCCCCGATTCCGGCAGGCGCTGGGTTCCCAGCACGCGGACTGACCGGCGCGAGAGCGCGAGCCAGGCGCGTACACCGCTGCGAATCAGCCGATAGCTTGCGGCCGCTTTCGTCTCTTCGCTTGGGTGCTGTTGCGGCATCGTTGAATCGAATCGCCCTGTCCCATGGGCCCGCACTGCGCATCAGCGATGACCGGCGGCCCGGGGGCGCCGCGCGCCCAGCCGTTGCTCGTGGCGCGGGGCAGGCTCGGGCATCGCCTCGGAATCCCATCCCTCCACCCGGCCGACCGGACGCACGATGGTATCGAACAGGCCGTAGACCTCCTGATACTGGCGCCCGTCGTCGTCGGTAAGGCGCAGCCTGAAATAAGGGGAGGGCTGCGCATAGTAGTTTAGATCAGTCGCATGCTTGACCTCGATGGGAAAATGACCATCCAATCCGCTTCCAACGTACGCCGTGACGTACTTATGATTCTTGACCCACCAGTTGAACACCCGAATGTGGTTGAAATCGACCGTTTCGTCGCCGATGCGGTCGGCGACCAGGTATTCCGGCATCTCGTTGTTGCCGTCGCGTACCGTCTTCAGAACGAGCCATGCCACCATGTTGATGCCTTGCGCGTACTGCGCGATTCCGGCGGGCACATCGAGATCGATGAAGCGTCCCAGCACCCAGCCGGCTCTGGAATTGGTGCGCACCAGGTACCACACGTCGTGGGGAGACGCTCCCTTTGCGGGCGCGGATGTCGTTTCCACGGGCCGATCCACCAGCCGCCGGGAGAAGATCTCGAGCGGTTGGTTCTGGCCGAGTTCGGCCAGTACGATCGAATCCCGCGACGGCTCGAGATGTAGATGGGTTACGTTGGAAGTGTGGCCAACTGCCTGCAGTGGGTGGTTCTGGAGGTTATCCAGGAGCTTGATCCCTCGGTCGTAGGTGGCCCCGTCGAGCAGGTACTTGCTCTCCACCCACCCCGTGAGGCCTCCCGGCAGATTGAGCTCAGACCAGTGTGTCGTCGCGGCGATCACGTGCACGCGGTCGCCGGCCTTCAGATGTCCGACCACGCTGCGCACCTCGGCAGTCGTATCCATCACATCGAGCGCCGGCGGCAGGACGTACTCCACCTCGCCGCGTTCGACGAGCCCCGGCAGATAGATCAGGCGGTAATAAACGTAGCCCGTGCCCGCCAGAATCAACAGTATGAGAACAGCAAGCGTTTTCGGCTTGATGATTCCACCTCAGCCATCACGAGACTTGCGTTTCATTCTACACTATCGACGATGACCCAAACGCACTCAACGCGGATCGAGCGCCTGTTCATCGAAGGGCCCTCCGGCCGGATCGAGGCGCTGCTCGAGTGGATTCCGGAAGTGCAGCCCCCGCTCGCTGCCGTGGTTTGCCATCCGCACCCGCTTTACGGCGGCACCATGCACACCAAGGCCGTCTTTCGCGCCGCCAAAGCGGCTCTCAGCCTCGGCCTGCCCGCGCTGCGCTTCAATTTTCGTGGCGCCGGCCACAGCGAGGGAGTGTTTGCCCAAGGAGTTGGGGAGCGCGACGACGCCCGTGCCGCCCTCGACTTCCTGAGCGGCCGATTCCCGGGACTGCCCCTGGCGATGATGGGATTCTCGTTCGGCTCCGTTGTGGGGTTGGGGGTAGGCGCCGCTGACCGTCGCGTCGCCGCGCTGGTGGGACTCGGAGTGCCGATCGCCTCGCACGATATGAGCTTTCTTCTGCCTGTCGCCAAGCCTAAGCTTATCGTCCAGGGTTCGGAGGACATTTACGGCCCGCGCGACCGCATGACTGAGTTCTTCAACGCGCTCGTGGTGCCCAAACAGATCCGCTGGGTGGAAGGCGCGGACCATTTCTTCACCGGCCGGCTCGACGAGGAGCAGCGCGCCGTCCGCGATTTTCTCGACCAACTACTCCACGGCTTGATTCCGAGCTCTGTGGAGGTCGAACCTGTGTCAATCTTGCCCGGGCAGCCGCCAGCCCAATGAACTGGAAGGTGACTTGGAACTCGGCGGCAGGCTCTCACCGCGCGAAAAACCGCTCCGGCTGATCGAGCGACCGCGGCCCAGCAATCCCGCGGTCCGACGATCGGCGATTTTACATGTTGATCTGCTGGTTTTTGTGCCGGTTGAGATACCAGCAAGGCGTGTAGCCCAGGTGGGGAAAGAGCGACCGTACGCAGGTTTCGGCTTGCGGCGGCTGGAAATAGTAATCGGGCTTCCCATCCTTCTTCATCACCGAGTACGACACCTGGACCGTGACCGAACCGAAGGGATTGCGGCCGCGCGGGATGCGAAAGCGCACCGAGAGGTAGTCACCGGCGTAGACCAGCGCGACGAGCGCGAGTGCGGCCACGATGAAGCGCCTCATGCCGGTTTACCGGTTTCCTTGCGACGATTTCCGGGGTCCTGTCGCTCTTCGCCAGGCTCGCCTTCTCTTGGCTCGGCGTGGATACTGACCTTGAGGATCTGTGGAAACGCCTGGCGGAACCGGAACTCGAGTTCTTCGGTGATGTCGTGAACGCGCGCCACCGGCAGATCGGGTTCGAGCGTGCAGTGCATGGCCACGTGAACGTTCGATCCCACTTCGTGCGCCTCGAGCGAGTGGCAGTCCACCAATCCCGGCGTCTCCCGGGCGATCCGCATCAGTTTCGTCTCCAGGTCCGAAGCCACGATCTCGGTTTCGGCCGCCGGCTCCACGCGGTCGAACAGGGGCTCGATGTGGACGTTCACTTCGCTGATCTCCTCGATCTGACCCTCGATGGCCGATTCGAGCCGGGTGGCGCGATCGTGCGCGGCCTGCAAGGTCAGGGAAGGGTCCACTTCGAGGTCGAGGTTCACGCGTACGCGCCCCTTCACCTCGTAGGCGGTCACGTCGTGCACTTTGAAGTTCAGCCGGTTGGCCACGGCGCGTACGCGCGCCACGGTGTCGGAGGCCGCCGGCGCTTGCGGCGTGGCATGGATCACGACGTCCGCGGTGGGGAAGAGTTCCCGTACCTTCGACTCCACGCTCTCAACCATGGTTTGCGCGTGTTCGAAGGCGATGTCACCGGGCAGAGTCAGGCGCAGATCCACAAAGAGCTGCGGCCCGCTCTGCCGCACCCGAATGCGCTCGGGCAGCACCCCGCCCGGCACCTGGCTTAGACTCGCGGCGATGCGGGCGGATGTGCCCTCGGGAGCCGCGTCCACCAGGGCGTCTACCGTGCGGCGGCCAAGTTGCAGGCTGATGTAAAGTGTGATTGCAGCTACGATCAGGGCCGCCAGCGAGTCGGCGTGCTCCAGAAACGGGATGTGCCTCTCGTGAGCGATGAGGACGAATGCCAGGCCGAGAATCACTGCCAGCGAGCTCCAAACGTCCATCGAAAAGTGCAGGGCATCCGCCTCGAGGGCCTGACTTTGATATTTGCGCGCCACACGGAACAGCGCGCGCGAGCGCAGGCTGTCCAGCAGGGCCGAGATCACCATTACCGCGAAGGCCCAGGCGCTCGGCTCCACATGGACGGCGTGAAAGAACAAGCGCCGGACCGCCTCCGTGACGATGGCGGCGCATGCCACCATCAGCAGGCCGGTCTCCGTGAAGGCCGCGAGCGACTCCACCTTGCCGTGGCCGAAGGGATGATCATAGTCGGCAGGCCTGTCGGAGACTCTTACAGAAAAGTAAGTGACGGCTGCCGCTACCAGGTCGAGCGCAGAATGCGCCGCCTCCGACAGGATGCCGAGACTGCCGGTCGCCACACCCACGCCGAGCTTGAGGCCCACCAGCAGGGTGGCCGTGGCCACAGACGCCAGCGCCACGGCTTGCTTCTCCGGCGCGGGCACGTGGTGGTCAGCAGGCGGAGCCTGTAAGGAGGGGAGCATGGCCGCATTATGGAGCAAAGATGCGATGAGACGCTACAAGTGGCGAGTGACAGGTGGCGGGTGACGGGGAGTGACAAGTTCGGAGTTCGGAGTCGCCCGGTGCGGAGTTACGAGCCGTGCTTGTCACTTGTCACCTGCGCCGCTTGCCACTCGTCACTTGCAGCGTTTAGGCTCGCGGCCTCAATCCAGATTCTCAAGCGCATCCATCAGTTCGCCGTGGGCGTGCTTCTGGCCGAGTCGCCCGGTTACTTCGATGCCCTTCGTCAGCACCTGGCGGGCCTCCTCGGTACGGCCCTGATTCGCAAGCAGCAACCCCGCCTGGTAATAGGAGGCCGAATAGTCGGGATGATGCTCCAGGAGATACCGGAAGTGCTCCCAGGCCTGGTCCGGCTGGCCGCCGCGCACGAGTTCGAGAGCCAGCGCGTAGCGCGCGAAGGTGTCGTCCGGCCTCGCCGCCAGAGAATCGCGCAGAAACTGGATTCGTTCGTTTTCCATGTTATTTTCAGCCGGCCCACGCCGCCCGCATAATCCTTTCGGTCTATTTTCGGGAGCCTCGGCTCTTCTCCCGGCTGTCCCGGCTTTTCAGCGCACCGCGATCTTAAATCGGGATCTTAAATCGGGTTGCAAGACGGCCGCCAGTCGAATACTATAGGCCCCAGGGCGGGGATAAGCAAAGAACCCTCTTCAATTTCGGCAGGCATGAATGCGATTGGGGGTCGAAGTGAGCGGCGGGAGGAGTCTTGCCCGAGCGTGTGGCGGGGAACCCTCGCGCCGCTGAGTAGACCTCTATGGCGCGAGCAACGAACCACGACCTGCCGGGCCGGACACCGGCCGAGACGCGGGCCGAGATGGTGCAGGTGGTCTTGCCCAACGACGCCAATCCTCTGGGCAACATCCTGGGCGGCACCGTGATGCACCTGATCGACATTGCCGGCGCTATCGCCGCCCACCGGCTCGCGCGCAGTTACGTGGTGACGGCCTCGGTGGACAATGTCGATTTCACGCGACCCATACGCGTGGGTCAGGTCATCATGCTGCGTTCCGAGGTCACGCGCGCCTTTCACACCTCGATGGAGGTAGAAGTGAAGGTCTACCTCGAGGACTACGTTCGCGCCGAACGTCACCTGACCAGTTCGGCTTACGTAACCTACGTGGCGGTGAACGATGAACTTCGGCCGATTCCTGTGCCTCCGCTCATCGTCCGCACCGCTGCGGAGAAGCGGCGTTATCGCGAGGCCCTGGCGCGCCGCCGGCGCCGCCTGGCCTTGGCCGCGCAGGCGCGGCGCAGGTTCCAGGGGGAACGATAAGCCGGCCGACCGCGATGCGCACCGGAGTTTAGCGCGGCGTGCCATCATCGGGCACTGCTATAATGTCTGTGGCGGCTTGCCCGTAAGGTTTTCCCGGGGGAGGGTGACGAAGCAGTCCGGCGGGCTCGTCTGCCGAGGTCCGGTCTTAATCACCGCCAAAATTGAATGCTTAATGAACTGCGATACCAGCGCGTTCGCATAAGGAGACTTTCATGAAGACCAAGCGCACCAAGATATTCACTGGCACGCCGTGGGAGCCGATGGCAGGCTATGCGCGTGCCGTGCAGGCGGGCGACAGCGTCTACATTTCGGGCACCACGGGCACTGATCCCTCAGGCAAGGTTCTGAGTCCGGGCGATGCCGCGGCCCAGACCGCCCAGGCAATCCGCAACATCGAGAATGCTCTCAAGCGGTTGGGCCTTGGTCTCGATCACGTCGTTCGAACGCGCATCTACCTTACCCAAATGGAGAAATGGGAAGAGGTCGCCAAAGTGCACGGCCAGTTCTTCGGCGAGATTCACCCGGCGACGGCCCTGGTGGGAGTGACGCGCCTCGTCGATCCGGAGATGCTTGTCGAGATCGAGGCTGAAGCGGTCCTCTAGGCGAGGGGACGCCTTGACCTCTTCGATGTTTTGGCCCCTCGATTTGTGTTCGAATCCTCGGTTCAGGCTTTGCGGATGAGGCGAATTCAGGAGGACCGATGCCAAGCCGGAGAAGCTTCCTAGCGGCCCTGGCCGCGCCCTCGATTCTCGATGCTCTCGAGGCTCGCGGCGCGACTGCCGCGGCACCCGGCGCTGTGCCGGGCGCGGCGCACGAAATGGGCCAGGCGCCGTCCTGGCCTGACAACTCCGATCCCGCCTTCTGGGACCGCATTCGCGACCAGTTCTACTTCCCTCGCAGCGAAGCCTTTTTCAACACCGGCACCATCGGCGCGGTACCGCGTTTCGTGCTGGAGCGCGTGATTGACGACATGCGCATGGTTGAATCGAACGTCGCGCGCTGGGACTACTCCCCGCGTACCACGGATTCCATCAGCGGCTATTCGCCCCAACTCCCGCTGCGCGAAAAACTCGGCAAGCTGGTGAATGCCGACGCCTCGGAACTGGCCCTCATCCAGAACGCCACCATGGGCATGAACATGTTGGCGCACGGTCTTGATCTCAAAGCCGGCGATGAGATCATCACCACGGACCGGGAGCATCCGGGCGGCGTCACCGGCTGGCAACTGCGCGCCAAGCGCGACGGGACGGTGTGGAAGCACATCACGATGCCTCAGCCGGCGAACGACCCGGACGAGGTCGTGCGGCTCTTTGAGGCTCAGATCACACCCCGCACCCGCGTGCTGGCCTTCCCGCACATCGTCTCGCCGACCACTGTCGTCATGCCGGCAAAGCGCCTTGTGGACCTGGCCCACAATCACAAATGCCTTGCCATCATCGACGGCGCTCACGGCGTGGGCCAGATCGATGTCAACCTGCATGACCTCGGCTGTGACGCTTATTTCTCGAGTCCGCACAAGTGGCTGCTCGCCCCGCCGGGCAACGGCATGCTTTACATCCGCGCTGACCGCCAGGACCTGTTCTGGACCACGTTGTGCAGCTCCGAATGGGACGACCACAAGTCCGGCGTGTACCGTTTCATGCAGTACGGCACCGGCAATGCCTCGCTTCTGGTGGGGCTCGACGCGGCGCTCGATTTCCACTTTCGTATCGGGCCCGAGCGCGTCCGCAGCCGCATACGCTTCCTCGCCGACCGCCTGCGCGCCGGATTGCAGCAGATCCCCGGCGCGAGCATCAATTCTCCGGTGCATCCGGAGATGTGCGCCGCCATGACGGTCTACAGTGTTCATGGCGTGACGGGCGCCGACCTCGAGGAGACGATGTGGGAGCGGCGGCGTTTGCGTCCGCGGAACGTGGGCGATTTGGGCGTCCGCCATTCCTGCCACATCTACAATAGCGAAGCTGAAGTCGACGCCGCCCTCGAGATCGTCCGCGACCTCGCCAAACAGCACGCCTGATCGCCTTTCGGCCGTCCGGCGGCAACTCTTAACCTTCATGGGCAAGCCCTCCAGGCTCCGCAAGCCTTTCCTCACAATCCTGGCGTCGATCTTCGCCCTCGCCGTCATCCTTTACACCGGCCTATGGATGTATTTCAACCGCTGGCTGCCGTCGGTGGAATTGGGTTTTGACGAGCAGTTCGTAGCTTCGGGGCGGTACGAGCGTGTAACGAATGTCCGGAAAGACAGTCCGGCCGAAAGGGCCGGTTTGGAGCGTGAGGACCGGATTCTGGCGATAGACGGCGCCCCGCTTGAGAGCACTTACACCTTGAGTGACATGTGGGCCGCACGCCACGCCGGCCAGGCTGTCGAGTTGACCGTCCAGCGCCCCCCGGCAAGTGCGATATTCCACCTCAACGCGGTTCTGCGGGCGGCACATGCCACCTCCACGGAGGGAGGGATTTCCCAGCGTCTCGGCCAGGACATCCTGAACACCTATCCCACCGGATTCCTCGTGGTAGGTCTGGTGGTCCTGTTTCTGCGTCCGGAGGACCCGAACGCCTGGCTTCTGGCGCTGACGTTCGCGAGCTTCATCGCCGTGCCGCGTCCGAACTCGTTCAGGGGCATGGGATCGCTTGCGCGGCCGTTCGCCCTGGCTTACCGCGCGATTTTTGACAGTCTGCTGGGCGCCTTTTTTTTGTTCTTCTTTTCTGTCTTTCCCACGCGCTCCCCGCTCGATCGACGCGCCCCGTGGCTGAAGTGGGTGGGTCTCGGAATCGGGATCAGCGCGGCCTTGCCGGGATTGGACGTGGGTGACCCGGGCACTCCGTCGGTGCTGATCAGGCTGATCGGGAACAATCCTGCCAACTTCCTTCGATTGTCTTGCCTGTATGGCTTGATCGTCCTGGGCCTGGTCTCACTGGTCCTGAACGCTTTCAGCGCCCGCACCCCGGAGGCGCGGCGCAAGATCAGGGTGCTTCTTTGGGGGACGCTGGCGGGCGTTGTGCCGGGCACTTTGTTGTATATGGCCGGTGACTTCCTGACGTTTCACTGGCCTTTTTGGCTGGGTGTCGTCGTCGTGCTCCTGCTGTGGTTGCTGCCGATTTCGTTCGCCTACGCCGTCATCAAGCATCGGGTGCTCGAGATACCCGTTCTGCTGCGCAGGAGCGCCCGTTACCTGCTGGTGCAGCGAGGTTTCACGATTCTGCTTACGCTCGTGAGCGTGGCCGCGACCCTGGCATTTGCCGTCTCGTTTGAGCGATTTCTCGAACCTCTTACCGGGAACGCCGTGCCCGGCGTGATCGCGCTCGGGACGGGTTTCGGCACTCTCCTGCTCTGGACCGGAATGCAGGTTCACCGTGGTGTCGGAGGCAGAATCGACCGCGCTTTCTTCCGCAATTCCTATGACGCTCGAATGATCCTCGAAGACCTCGCCGAGAAGACCCGCAAGGCTACCCGCCGCGAAGAACTGGCCGGTCTGCTGGCGGGCGAAATCAGCCAGGCTCTCCACCCCACGTTCCTCTTCATTTATCTGGAGCGAAAAGACGGCCTGTTGTATTCCCAGGGGGATAGCGCATGCCCCGCGCCCGAATCCCTGTCGCCCGACTCGCCGCTTCTGCGGCGGCTGGCGCGTGAGGGCGGGCCCTGGGAGGTTTCCGCAGAAGAGCCTGAAGGCAATGTGGATTTTTCAGCCTTGGGAGCGCATCGGCCGGAGTGCCTGGTGCCGATGCGCGGCGACGCCGACCGCTTGCGCGGCCTGGTTGTGCTCGGGGCGAGGCTTTCCGAGGAACCTTACTCGCGCGAAGACCGGCGCCTGCTGGCCACCGTCGCCAGCCAGGCCGGGGTGGTGCTCGAAAAAATCCGGCTGGCTGAAGAGATGGCCGAGCGCATGGAAGCCGAGCGGCGGGCGGCCCAGGAGATGGATTTCGCGCGGCAGGTGCAGGCCAGGCTGTTCCCCCAGAAGCTGCCGCAACTGCGAACGCTCGAGTACGCCGGAGGCTGCGTCCAGGCGCGCCAGGTGGGCGGCGATTACTATGACTTTCTCGACTTCGGCGCCGGCCGCCTGGGACTGGTGCTCGCGGACATCGCCGGCAAGGGCGTTTCCGGCGCACTGTTGATGGCCAACTTGCAGGCGAACCTGCGCAGCCAGTATGCGCTTGCCATGGAAGACCTGCCGGGCCTGCTCGGGTCCGTTAACCGGCTGTTTCACGAGAGCACCGCGGATGAGAGTTACGCCACGCTCTTCTTCGGGGACTACAGCGACGAAAATCGCGTCCTGCGTTACGCCAATTGCGGGCACAATCCGCCATTTCTGGTGCGCGCCGGCGGCGGCGTGGAGCGTCTCACGGCCACTGCGACGGTGATCGGCCTGTTCGAAGACTGGAAATGCGAGATCCGCGACGTTCCGCTGAACCCCGGCGACACGCTCGTGATCTACACCGACGGCGTCACCGAGGCGGCGAACGCCGCCGGCGAGGAATTCGGCGAAGAGCGATTGTGCGAGATCATACGCCGCGAGAGGCATCAGCCCGCCGGCCGGCTGATGGAAGTGATCGGCGCCGCGGTGAGGGAATTCAGCGTGGGGGAGCAGGCGGACGATGTGACGATGGTGGTGGCGCGCGGGCGGGAGCCGCTCGAGACCTCGCCGGTGACGCTGCTTGCGACCGACCTCGCCGCCGGAGGCGCTCCACGCTTGTAGGCCGGGGTGGTCGCTGATCAACTGCGCTCCGTACGGCACAAATTCCAAACTGGCCGACGTAAGCGGCGAGTGACGGAAGCCGCCGCCGGATTGTGATAGTCTGACCGCGAGGCGATACGAGCTGCAGTTGGCTGTTCTCGTTCAAGGTGGGTGGTGCAAATGGATGCGAACTCCGTGAAGGCGGGCGTCCGGCAGGCCATCGGGGGCCTGATCCCAGGAGCGTTGGCCGCGTGCCTGGTCACGGGCCTGTTGGCGGCGGGTTCGCCGGCCGGTTCGCGAGCCGGTTCGTCAGCTGGGACCGGGAAGCCAGGCTCATGGAACCCGAAAGCCGCGGCCGCATACCTCGATCAACGCGAAGACTGGTGGACGGCCTGGCCGCCTGCCGCCCGGGATCGCGGCACGTTCTGCGTTTCGTGCCATACGGCCGTGCCTTACGGCCTTTCGCGGCCGGCGCTGCGCGTCGCGCTCGCGGAGGCGGGTCCCTCGGCGAGCGAGCAGAAACTCCTCGACAACGTCACGAAACGCGTCCGCCTCTGGAACGAGGTGGCGCCGTTTTACAACGACGAAAAGGACGGCGCCCATAAAACGGAGCAGGCGCGCGGCACCGAGGCCGTTCTCAATGCGCTTATTCTCGTGAGCCGTGATGCCGGTACCGGGAAGCCGAGCGACGACGCTCGCGCAGCGCTCGACAACATGTGGGCGTTGCAGCGGACCGCCGGAGATGACCGGGGAGCGTGGGCGTGGATTCAGTTCAACAACGAGCCCTGGGAGGCGTATGACTCGCAGTATTACGGCGCCTGTCTCGCCGCCGTCGCGGTAGGCAGCGTTTCGCAGGATTATCGCTCGACGCCCGCGATCCAAAGCAATCTTCAGATGCTTCGGGAGTACCTCAACCGCGAGTCCGCGAGGCAGTCGCCGATCAATCGGATGGTTCTGCTTTGGGCCTCGGGGAAATGGCCGGGACTCCTCCCCCGGGAAGGGCAGGAGTCGATCATCAAGGAGGCCGTGGGCCTGCAACGCGCCGACGGAGGCTGGAATCTGGCGGCGCTCGTCGGGCCCTGGAAGCGAGCCGACGGCACGCCGCTCGAAGCGGGGAGCGACGGCTACGCCACCGGCCTGATCACCCTGGCGCTCGAGCAGGCGGGCCTCCCCCGCAGCGACCCTCACCTCCAGCAAGGCCTCGCCTGGCTGATCCACAACCAGAATCCGGCCGATGGCTCGTGGCCGGCCTCCTCCTTGAACCGGCAGCTCGACCCCGCGTACGGTCCCGGACGCTTCATGAGCGACGCCGCCACAGCCTATGCCGTGCTCGCGCTCACTGAGGCGAAGTCGCCTTGATCTCCCAGGCTAATCACGATTGCGAATATGGCGGCATCCTTGATCGGCGAAAAGGACAGGGCTTCAGAGTCTGGGTGAAGACCACGGGAATGACGGTGTCCTGAGGTTTTGCAAATGACGCCAGCACCCACGGGTCGCATCCCGTTGCTTCAATCCGCGCTAGAATGTGAGTGCTGGAATGTGAGTCCGAGGTGTGAGACATGGCCGCTCCCGTCATCGCGCGCGATCCTGACATTCTAGGGGGAATCCCCTGCTTCCGCGGCACTGCAAGGGCGGAGACTCTATTTTCAGCGACTCCACTCGCAGCCTGGGAATTCGGTCAAGGACGCCTGCGACGCCATCGTGACCGACTTCCAGCGGAGCCCCTCGAAGCCGTCCGCCGCTGCCGCCGATGACGTGTCGACCTCGTCGGCCGTGAGCCCGGTACCACCCAGAACATTGGTGACCCCCGTCGCAGCAACGACCGCGAGCGCGACGGCTGACTCGGCTGCCACTGTGACCGTAAAATCCACCCCCGACGGAGCGGACATCAGTGTGGATGGCAAATTCGTCGGGAATACGCCCTCAACGCTGAAGCTCGCACCCGGGGACCACACGATTTCGATCGAGTCATTGGGCTTCAAGAACTGGCAGCGAACCACGACGCTGAGCCTTCCCGAAGACCTCGAAGCTGCCGACGTGAATCTCAACAACGCGGTGTGTTACGAGTTAATCGCATCCGGCAACTACGTGATGGCGAGGAAGCTCCTTGACTTTGCTCTGGATACGCTAAAAAAGCACTCGGATGAGAATATGAGGAGAACGTTTGTCATAAACCGCGCTCAGGTCTACAAGTGCTTAGGGATGAATGACGAGTGCTTGCGGATTCTTAACCAAGAGGATTGGTCCGCGTCGAGCGACAAGCTTAAGCTGGGCGTTGCCGTTTTGAGCGAGGATTTCAATAAAGCGTCAGAGCTGATGCCGAGATTGGCCGAAACCTCGGACTTCGCTGAATCCTTCTACAAGGAGTGGCCCCTTTTTCGCGACTTCCGGAAGTCGAGTGAATTTCTCGCGGCATATCAGAAAGTGTATCACAGGGCTTTCACGGTCGAGGAAGTCAGCCAAGCCGTGGACATGGGCGCCGCTGAGTCAGCCGAGGTGGTGCCGCCGGCGGAGGGGAGCGCTTGAAGCGCGCGAAGGGCGCAAGCAGGCTTGAGGCCCATCTTATCGGCCGTCTGCCGCAACGATGCGCGGCCGGCGAATCTCCCCGAACTGGTTTATGCGCACGATACCGTCCGGCAGGATGGCGCGGATTTCCAGTTCGCCGCCCATGCCCTCGATGATCCTCCTGAGCGTGCTGATGAACATATCCGACCGCCGCTCCACCTTGGAGATTGCGGCCTGATTCACCTGCAGAACATCGGCCAACTGCTCCTGAGTCAGGTCGAGGGCGGCGCGCAACTCGTCAAGGGCCATTTCCCTGATCATGCCTTCGGCCTTCGCTTCGGAGCGCGCGCGCGCCTCGGGTGACATCTTCGCTTGAAGGTCTTTGAACTTCTTAGCCATCGCGTCGATCCTCCTTGTTTAACGCCGCCAGATGTTCGTCGTAGAGCCGGTCCGCCAGCGGTACGAACTTTTCGTACCACCGGTCATCGCCGGTCTTGTCTCCGCCGATCAGCAGGACCGCACAGCGTCTGGGATCAAAAGCGTAAAGAACCCGCTACGGCTTTCCCGCATGCTGGATGATGAGCTCTTTTCATGTTGGAGTGCTTCGATGAAGTGATCACGTCGGAATATGGCCGTCTCAGGGCGGGCCCATGCCGCTGAAGCAGAATGACTTTTGGCGTTCACGCTCCCCTGCTCGAACTCGGTCAGGCTGTTCCACCATGACTCAAACTCGTCCGCGTATTCGACGTCCCAATCCACCAAAGGAATATAACCTGGAAGGAATTGCGTGTCAAGGGAGCGAGTTGGGCCCGCTCGCCCCGAATGACACAATCTCCTCAATTCCCAGGGTTTGATTCTCTCGCGGGCTGAGCCTCCGGCGCCCTGATCGCGGGTGGCGCCGGCATTGCTTTACATTCCGTCGCCACCGCGCCGGCGATTCCGGCGACGGACAGGGCATAGCGCGGGGCTCGTTTTTAGCCCCCGCCCAGTTCGGTTCGGCGGCGAGGAAGTCCACCGTGCCAGCCATGGCCTCAGCGAAATCGAGCGTGAGCCAAAGTGAGATGGAAGAGACGAATGGGCGCGGCGGGAATCAGTCGTCCGCCCCTCCGTTCGCGGCTGTGACGCCTTGCCGTCGGGAAGGGATCTGCCTTTCCAGGCCCCCCCCTCCCCCCCCCTCAAAAACGAGGGAAGCGAACCCAATTAAACCCTTTATAATCAACAAAAACATGGGAAAATACCCCAAAACCGAAGCCATTGCGAAGCCATCCGAACCCATGCTCTGGCCGGATAAGTCCTTTAGAATTGAAATCCCGCGTCGCAGCAGCCAGAGTCCGCAATGCCCTTCGAGAGATCGTCCTCATGTCCCTGCCTGCAGGCCTTGTCAGCGCTGTGCCATCCTACTCGGGTATTTTTTTGTGTTGGTGAGAGTGCTGAAAACCTACAAGGCCGCTCTTCGACCAATTCGACTGGAATGGAGTGAGGGAGTCCCTGAACCCTTGGCGGAGGACCGTCCTGTCGAGGTCAGCGTGACGATCCTGGAAGGCGATGCGTGGCAGAGTGAGCGCATGGCCGAGGCCCTCGAGAAGCGCGCTCGATTGGATGCAGCTACAGCGCACGGTTCAGGTCGGCCGCCAGCAGGCGGTGGAACAGATGCTCGCCTGCCTCGCGCCGCACCGAGAGCCGGCCCGCGCCGTAGGCCCGCGAGCGCAGGCCGCGCTGCACGCTTTCGCAGATGACGATGTCTTCCTGTTGCACGCGATCGCTCACCGAGATGCTCTGCCGGTTGTACTCGCGGGCGGCCTCGCTCGTGTCGCCAAAGTAGAAATCGAAGATCACCGTGCAGCCGTCGACGCCGCGGGGCAGAACAAGGTTGGTGTCGAGATACCCTTCGTACCAGTTGAGCATGAAGTTCGGATATTGCCAGAAGTAGTAGGCGCGATCGCCGTGGCGAGTGGCGGCGGCGTCCGCATCGGAGTCAGGCGCGCTCGCAACCGGGCTTGACTGCACGTTGTGGCGCTCATCGTTTTCGATTGTGTACTGAACGTAGTCGATCACGCTGTTCAAGCCTTTGTGCATGTGCGGCACGTGGTAGCCGCCGTCGAGGAAGTTGTCTACGAACACCTTCCAGTTGCAGGCGATGTTGTAGGTCCGCCGTTCCAGAAACTGCAGGCTGTCGAGATTCAGAGGCCGCACCCGGTCCGCGAGCCGCCCAAGGAAGTCCTCGAGAGCCGGCGCTTCAGGATCGAGGTTGACCCAGACGAACTTCTCCCACGCTGCGGCGCGCGTCGCCACCAGGCCGTGGCTGGCCCGCTCAAAGCACCGGACGCCTTCGAAGTCCGTCATACCTTTCAGTGATCCGTCCAGGCCGTAGGTCCAGCCGTGGTATGGGCAGCGGAAGTTCTTCACCTTGCCTTCGGCCTCCCAGGCCACAGCCGTGGCGTGATGCCGGCACACGTTGTAGAAGGCGCGGAGCACCCCGTCGTCGCCGCGAGCCACCAGAATCGGTTCGCCGGCCACTTCCGTGGTGAAGTACTCACCGGGATTCCTGACCTGATCGAGGCGGCCCACCACCTGCCAGACGCGGCCGAAGACGTGCTCGCGCTCGAGTGCAGCGACGCGCGGATCCGTGTACCATGGCCCGGGAATGGTGAAGGCGTCGGCGAGTTCCGCTTGCGCGTTGTAGCTTTCAAGAACGCTTTGAAGTGAAGTGTCCATAGCGGCGTGCCGTCCTGAAGTGGCGTTTAGGGAACGAGTGTAGCATCCGGAATTGGCGATTGAAGATTGCTGACCGATCCGACTTCACTCGTCCGCCTGCTCAACGCTGAAGGCTCCCGATTTCCCTTCTTCGCTCGGTGTGCCGCTGGTGTCGCGCATCTGGCCGAGTGCGACCCTCAATTTCACGATTCCCCACAACACTGGGTTGTATCGCCATCTAGCAAGTCCGCAATCATGAAGCAGCCCCCCAAGATCAGCAGAAATAGCAACGTGACAAAGTAACGGCTGATCAAGTCCAGCAAGATACTGCAATGCCGTTGCTGGAACGAACTTCGAAATATCGACTCTAATCATCGCACCGCCAAATCAAAGGGGGATCGGAACAATTTTCCACCGCGACCGTGAACATACACCCGGCCTGCCTGGAAGGGAACCGCTCCACGTATCCGCTCCACGTATCCGACTCGGCCGCGGGGGTTTGGATTAGGGGCGTGGGTGGTCCGCCATGGCCGCAAAAGCTGCCTCACGCGATGCCGCGGACGGCGCTACTTGCGCCCTCGCCAGTAAAAGGGCCTGCGCTTCAGGTTTGCGATGGCCAGAACCTTGATCTCGTCTCGCCTCACTGAATACATGACGGCGTAGGGAAAGCGGCGAAGAAGCACTCTGCGGATTGCTGCCTCATTGAGCTCTCGTTCGGCGGCGATGTGAAATACGAAGCGCAGCCTCATTCCAGCCGTGACCTGGCTTCGCGCAAGACTTCGTCGGCTGGCCGGGAAGCGGCCGTGCCTTCATCGAGTTCGGCAAGGCGGTGCACTGCTTCTTCCGCCCACAGGCGCTCGGTTTCCGCCGGTGAAAGGGTTTCGAGGCTGCTTAGGAGTTTTTCAGCCAACCGGGCGCGTTCGCGGCTCTCCAGCTTCAAGGCCTCGGCTTCCAGTTCTTCGACGCTCATCGACGCATCTCCTTTGCGTCATAGTAACACTTGCGCCTTGAGACCCGCATAACGGTTATCCAAGAGGGGTCGGTAGCCCGGCAATCGCCAATCGCCAATCGACAATCGGCAATGAAGAGGATATGCTTTGCTCCCTTACGGGATTTCTATCCGGGAGGTTCTGGTTGATGCTAGGTCATCGTGTGGTGAATCGTCGGAAGGCGAATCGGGTTGCCCGCTTTGCCGTGTTGTTCGCGTGCACCCTCTGGGTTTTTCCGCTGGCAGCGGCCGCGGCGGCGCAGCAATATCCCGAGTCGATGTATCAGGAGATGCGCTGGCGCCTGATCGGACCCTTCCGCGGCGGGCGCACACGCGCGGCCACGGGCGTGCCAAGCCAGCCCAACGTCTTCTACATGGGGCAGGTGAACGGCGGCGTCTGGAAGTCCGACGATTACGGCCGCACCTGGAGTCCGATCTTCGACAGCGAGCCCACGCAATCGATCGGCGCCATCGCCGTGGCCCCATCGGACCCGAACGTCGTCTACGTGGCGAGCGGCGAGGGCCTGCAGCGGCCCGACCTTTCGGTAGGCGACGGCATTTACAAGTCAGGCGACGCCGGCAAAACCTGGGTCCATCTCGGGCTGCGCGACGGCCAGCAGATTCCGGCGTTGGCCATCGATCCGCGCGATCCCGGCCGCTTGTTCGCCGCCGTGCTGGGGCATCCTTATGGCGCGAATGCCGAGCGCGGAATCTTCCGATCGACCGATGGCGGCCAGACCTGGCAGAAGGTTCTGTACAAGGATGAGAACACCGGCGCCTGCGACGTGGAAATCGATCCCTCCAACCCCGACGTGGTCTACGCCACCTTGTGGGAATCGCGGCTGGCCCCCTGGGAAGACGCGAACGAGTACCCCGGACCTAACGGCGGCATTTTCAAGTCTACCGACGGCGGCAATACCTGGACCCAGCTCAGTGGCGGGCTGCCCAAGGACGTGACCCAGGCCTACGTGACCATCTCGCCGAGCAATCCGAGCCGTGTTTACGCGAGCGTCGCGAGCGGCCGCGGCACATCCATCTACCGGTCTGACGATGCCGGCGCAAGCTGGTCGCGCACGACGGAGGATACCCGGCCGGCCGTGCGCATCGGCGGTGGCGACCTCGCGGTGCCACGAGTCGACCCGAAGAATCCCGACGTGATCTACACCACGAGCACCGTCACCTGGCGGTCTACGGACGCCGGCAAGACCTGGACCGGCATACGCGGAGCTCCCGGCGGCGATGACTATCAGAACATCTGGATCAACCCCAACAACCCGGACGTGATCCTGCTGGTGAGCGATCAGGGCGGCATCGTCAGCGTCAATGGCGGAAGCACCTGGGGCTCGTGGTACAACCAGCCCACGGCGCAGTTCTATCACGTCATCACCGACAACCGGTTTCCTTACTGGGTGTACGGCGCGCAGCAGGAGAGCGGATCGGCGGGCGTCGCGAGCCGCGGCAACGATGGCGAGATCACCTTTCGCGAATTTCACCCCGTGGGCGTGATCGAGTACGGTTACGTGGCCCCCGACCCGCTCCATCCCGAGATCGTTTATGGCGGAGGACGCACCGAAGTTTCGCGCTTCGACTGGGTGACCGGGCAGGTCGAGAACGTCTCGCCCGTTCCGTTGCGGGATGTGAAGTATCGCGCCGATCGTACGGAGCCGCTGATGTTCTCGCCCGTCGATCCGCACATCCTTTACTACGCCACCAACTTCCTCTTCAAGACCAGCGATGGCGGGCATTCCTGGACGACGATCAGTCCTGACCTTACACGTCCGCAGCCCGGCATTCCCCCGAGCGTGGGCGGCATGGCGGCGAAGAGTCCTGAAGCCGCCAAAATGCGCGGCGTGATCTACGCGCTTGCGCCCTCATTCAGGGACGTGAACACGCTTTGGGCGGGCACGGACGACGGGCAGGTCTGGGTCACGCGGGACGGCGGCAAGAACTGGAAGAACATCACGCCGCCCGATCTCACGCCCTGGAGCAAGGTCACGCAGATCAGCGCGTCGCACTTCGACGAGCAGGAAGCGTATGTGTCGGTCAGCCGGTTCCGCATCGACGATCAGCGCCCGTACATCTATCGCACGCGCGACGGTGGCAAGACCTGGCAGGCCGTCACGACCGGGCTGCCTGAGGTGGGTCCAGTTGATACCGTGCGTGAGGATCCGGAGCGCAAGGGCCTGGTGTTTGCCGGCACGGAGAATGCCGTGTGGGTGTCGTTTGACGCCGGCGACCACTGGCGATCGCTGCAGTTGAACCTGCCGCACACCTCGATGCGCGATCTGTGGATACACGACAGCGACCTGATCGTTGCCACGCACGGGCGCTCGTTCTGGGTGCTGGATGACATCACGCCGCTGCGCCAACTCGCCGAGGCCGGGGGCGCCGCGGCTTTCCTGTTCAAGCCTGCGCCGGCTTATCGCGTCAAGCGCGACACCAATTCAGACACGCCGCTGCCGCCCGACGAGCCGGCCGGGCAGAATCCGCCCGACGGCGCAATCATCGACTATTACCTGCCGCAGGCTGCCTCCGGCGCGATCACGCTTGAGATCCTTGATGCCGGCGGCAAGCTCGTTCGGCGCTATTCAAGCACCGACAAGCCCGAGTTCACGATGGACGACCTCAAGAAGACGCTCGCGGTCCCCATCTACTGGGTGCGGATGCCGAAGGTTCTGTCCGCCGAGGCGGGGATGCATCGCTGGGTGTGGGACCTGCACTACCCGCCGCCGCCTTCGACGCGCCACGGGTATCCAATCTCCGCGGTGCCGCATGATACGCCGAGCGAGCCGCTCGGTCCAAGTGCGGTGCCCGGCCATTACACGGTGAGGCTCACAGTGGACGGCCACAGTTACACGGCGCCGCTGGCGGTGAAGATCGATCCGCGTGTGAAGACGCCGCCCGCCGGGCTTCAGCAGCAATTTCAGGCCGAGACGCGCCTTGCTTCATTGATCGCTTCCAACTACAAGGCTGCAGGTGAAGCGCGCGCGACGCAGGAATCGTTGGCGAAGTTGAAGGGGAAAGCCATGGGCCCGCCAGCGGACTCGGTCAGCGCTTTCGAGAAGAAGATGAGCGGCGTCGCCGGGTCGCCGGGAGGATTCTTCGCGCCGCCTTCGCCTGAAGTGACGCTGGCTCGGGCCAGCGGCGATGCTGCCGGCCTTTACGGAATTATTGGCGCCGCGGACGATGCCCCCACCGCGACGCAAGCCGCAGCACTCGAGCAAGTCGAGCGCGAATCCGCCGACGTTGCGAAGCGGTGGGACGCGATCAAGTCCACGGACCTTCCCGCGCTCAACCGTCAATTGCGCGCCGCCGGTCTGCCGGAAATCCGGGTTGAGTCCGAACCACAACCGGAGGAGGATTCTGAGGATGTGGAATAGAGGGCTGTCAGAATTCCGCGCGCAGCTTCGGAGGTGGTGCGAGGCTCACGGGTGACCGCGGGGCCGGCAGAGCCTGACCGCATGCGAAGGAGTTCTCATGAAACGTAGCGCCCGCGTGCGCGCACTCATCCTGACGGGCGCCGTACTCTGTTTCACCCCGGCATTATGGGCGCAGAGCCCGGCTTACCCCGCCTTCCCGAGCGAGACGCCGGCGCAGTTTACCCCGGTCACGGACAGCTTCGATTACGTCCGGCGCGACGTGATGATCCCCATGCGCGACGGCATAAAACTGCACACGGTCATCCTGGTGCCGAAGGGCGCAAGGAATGCGCCCATCCTGCTGACGCGCACGCCCTACAACGCCACCGCACTCACCAGCCACGCCCAGAGCGTCCACCTCGGGCCGATCTTGAACGGTTACGACAACGCCATGGAGGTCATCGTCGAGGGCGGCTACATTCGCGTGGTTCAGGACATTCGCGGCAAGTACGGCTCCGAAGGCGATTTTGTGATGGCCCGGCCGCTGCACGGGCCGCAGAATCCCACGCCCGTGGACGAGGCCACGGACACCTATGACTCGATCGACTGGCTGGTGAAGAACATTCCGGAGTCGAACCGCAGGGTCGGGATTCTCGGCATCTCGTACGACGGCTTTCTGCCCTTGATGGCGCTCGTCCATCCGCACCCCGCCCTCAAGGTCTCCGTGCCCATGAACCCCATGGTGGACGGCTGGATGGGCGACGACTGGTTCCACAACGGCGCCTTCCGCGAGCAGAATATGCCTTACATCTACGAGCAGGAAGCGACGCGCGACAACGACGTCAAATGGTGGACCAATCACTTTGACGACTACGACGTCTACTTGCAGGCAGGATCGGCAGGCAACCTCGGGCGGCTTCGCGGCCTCGAGCAGGTCGGCTTCTGGCGCAAGATTCTCGAGCATCCGGCTTACGACGCCTTCTGGCGCGAGCAGGCCATGGACCGCGTGCTCGCGGCCGAACCCCTGACCGTACCGGTAATGCTGGTGGACAGCCTTTGGGATCAGGAGGACATTTACGGCGCCACTGCGGTGTACAAGGCGATCAGACCCAAGGACACGGGCAACGACAAGGTGTTCCTGGTGATGGGTCCGTGGCATCACGGCCAGGAGATCGACGATGGCAGCACACTCGGGGCCTTGAGATTCGGCAGCGATACCGCGCTCTACTTTCGCCGGAACATTCTGCGCCCTTTCCTCGATCAATACCTGAAGGCCGGCGCGCCCGCGTCCGGCGTCGCGCCGGTTACGGCGTTTGAAAGCGGCACGAACAAGTGGTTGCGCCTGCCTTCCTGGCCCGCGGGCTGCGCGAGCGGGTGCACCATCGACCACAAGGCGCTCTTTTTCACCGCCGGCTCAAGGCTTAGCTTCGATCCGCCCAAGGCAGGTGACGCGGAGTTCGACGAATACATCTCCGATCCTGCCAAGCCCGTTCCTTTCCGCAAGCGTCCCATTCGACCGATTGGCTACGACGAGACCCAGGGGCTGACCTGGCCCGAATGGCTGGTCGATGACCAGCGCGAGCAGTCCGGCCGCACGGACGTGCTGACATTCACCTCCGACGTTCTCACCGCGCCGGTAAAGATCGCAGGTCAGCCGGTCGCGAGTTTGATTGCGTCCACCAGCGGCACGGACTCCGACTGGGTGGTCAAGCTGATCGATGTCTACCCGGACGAGGTGGCGGCCCAGCCCGAGATGGGTGGCTATCAACTCATGATTTCCGCCGACATTTTCCGTGGCCGTTACGCATTCGAGCCGGCAAATCCCCAGCCCATTCCGTCCGGTCAGCCGGTGAACTATCGCTTTCCGCTACCTACCGCCAATCACGTCTTCCTGCCTGGCCACCGCATCATGGTGCAGGTGCAGTCAAGCTGGTTCCCGCTCTACGACCGCAATCCGCAGACCTTCGTGCCGAATATTTTCTGGGCCAAGCCCGAGGATTATCGCAAAGCCGCGCAGCGAATCTACCACTCGGGCGGGCAGCGGAGCTTCGTCGAGATGCCTTTGGTCGTTGAACCCTGATCGGCGCCTCGACTGGCCGGCTACTGCGGCTTGACAAGTCCGTCAATTATTCGGTACAAGTTCGGGGAGTCATTCTTAGCCACGCAAAGAAGGGGCGCGGGAGAAGTATTGTGCCTGGCGCTTGACTGGTTCGGTTCCGCCGGCCGGAGTGTCATCGGCGGACCTGGATTTCGTTCGCCGTCGCGCTCCAGGCAATCCGGGCCTCCCGACTCTTGCATGGCGCTGGTTTCCATCATCTCTTACCCGGATTGTACGGCCCGGAACACAACCCGGAAGTAGTCTTACGGGGAGGGCAGCATGAGATTCTCGAAGTCGCAGGCAGGCGGACTTATCCTTGGCTTATTCTTCTGCCTTTCCCTGGCCCACGCAGAGCAGGCGGCACAGGTTCAAGCGCGGATCACCGCGTCGATTGACCCGGCCAAACGCGTCACGCTCGGGGGCAATACTCATCCGCTGGCGCGTCCGGAGTACGATCGCGGCACGGCGCCGGATCAACAGATCCTGGAGCGCATGCTGCTTGTGCTCGGACGCGCTCCGGAGCAGGAGGCTGCGCTCCGGCAATTGCTCGACGAGCAGCAGGCGAAGTCTTCTCCCCACTATCATGGCTGGCTGACGCCGCAGGAATTCGGGGCTCAGTTCGGTCCGGCCGATTCGGACGTACAAACCGTCACGGGGTGGCTCGAGTCGCAAGGCTTCCAGGTGACCCGGGTGGCCGCGGGCCGCACCGTGATCGAGTTCAGCGGCTCGGCCGGCCAGGTCCGCGACGCCTTTCGCACCGGGATTCACAAGTTTGCGGTCAACGGCGGGGAATATTGGGCCAACGCCGGCGACCCGCAGATTCCGGCGGCGCTCGCGCCGGTCGTGAAAGGATTTGCCTCGCTCAACAATTTTCCGCGCAAGCATTTCACCCGCTCTCTGGGCACTTTCCGGCGCTTCAAGACCGGCGGGCTCACGCCACTATTCACGTTCAGCTCCATGGGTGGCTTCCTCTTCGCTGTAGGTCCCACGGACTTCGCCACCATCTATAATGTCCTGCCGCTCTGGAAGGGCGGCACCAACGGCTCCGGCCAGACGATCGCGATCGTGGGAGAGAGCAATATCAATATTGCGGACGCGACCGCCTTCCGCACCCTCTTCGGATTGCCGGCCAACAACCCCCAGGTGGTCCTGGACGGTCCTGATCCCGGGCTCGTGTCCGGAGACGAAACGGAGGCGGACACCGACGTGCAATGGTCGGGCGCGGTGGCCGAAAATGCCACCATCAAGCTGGTGGTTTCGGAGAGCACGGAGACCACGGCGGGCATTGACCTCTCGGCGCTCTACATCATTGACAATAACCTCGCCCCGGTCATGAGCGAGAGTTACGGCGATTGTGAGGCTGCGATCGGCGCGAGCGGCAACGCGTTTTACAGCTCGCTTTTTGAGCAAGGCGCTGCCGAGGGGATTACGCTGGTCATCGCCACAGGCGATCAAGGCTCCGCTGCCTGCGACGAGGGAACCGGGCAGCTCGGAGCGATGTTTGGCCTCGCGGTCAGCGGGGTCGCTTCCACGCCGTTCGGCGTGGCCATGGGGGGCACGGACTTCAACGACGTGAATAACGCCCCAACCTATTGGAACATGACCAACAGTTCGGGGAACGAGGCGTCCGCCAAGTCATACATTCCCGAGACCGCGTGGAACAATTCCTGCGCCCAGAGCGGCTTGATGGCCTGCTCGTCCCTGACGGCGCTCGCGAGCGACGGAAGCGATCTGCAAGGCGGTGGCGGCGGACCGAGCACCTGCAGCTCGTTGAATGCGGCCGGAGACTGCATCGGCGGCTACACCAAGCCCACGTGGCAAGCCGGCGCGGGCGTGCCGAATGACCACGTGCGTGACCTGCCCGATCTCGCCATGTTCGCGGGCAACGGCGTCAACGGCAGCTTCTACCTGGTCTGCGAGGCTGATGCCAACGGCACCAGCGCCACTTCCTGCGATCTCAATCCGCCCTACACCGACTTCCAGGGGTTGGGAGGAACGTCTGTGCCCACGCCTGCTTTCGCCGGCATCATGGCCCTGGTCAACCAGAAGACCGGCGAGCGCCAGGGCAACGCCAATTACGTCCTCTACAAGCTGGCGGCCCAGAGTGGCGCGAGCTGCGCGTCGAGCTCGAGCGCCGTCGGCGATTCGTCCTGTGTCTTCTACGATGTGGTCACGGGCAACAATTCCGTGGCCTGCCTCGGCGGGACGCCCAACTGCAGCAACGCGGTCACCAACGGGTTCGGAGCGCTGGTCAGCTCGAGTTCGAGCACCACGCCGGCCTGGACCACCACCGCCGGCTACGATCTCGCCACCGGCCTCGGGTCCGTGAACGCAAACAACCTGGTGAACAATTGGAAATCCGTAAGTTTCACGCCGTCCACCACAACGCTCAGCCTCTCTCCCGCCACCATTACCCACGGACAACCGGTGAACTTCACCATCAACGTCACGGGCGCTTCCGGCACGCCCACAGGCGCCGCCGGCCTGGAAGGTTCGCCCGCCAACAGCGCTTACGGCATCACGAGTCTTGTGCTCGGCGGCGGCGCCGCGAGCGGTACCACCAATCTGCTTCCGGGCGGGACCTACACCGTCTCCGCGCACTACAGCGGCGACGGAACCTATGGGTCGAGCGACTCCACGCCTCCCATCTCGGTCACGGTCAGCAAGGAAAGCAGCAAGACCACGGTGGCTCTGGTCACCTTCGATCTCAACGGAAACGTGACGAGCACGACCGCCACCAGCGCGAGCTATGGATCGCCTTACGTGCTGCGCTCGAACGTCACCAATGGCGCCGGACAGGGCTGCGCTGTCACGGCGGTGGCGTGTCCGACGGGGCAAGTGACCTTGACCGACAGCGGCAAGCCTCTCGATCTCGGAACGTACGCGTTGAACAGCCAGGGATACTTTGAGGACCAGCTCATACAATTGAACGCCGGATCCCACAGCGTGACCTCGAGCTACAGCGGCGACAACAGCTTTCTTGCCAGCTCTTCGGGCGCCATACCCATGACGATCAGCAAGGCGGCAACCACCGGCAGCCTGGCGGCGAGTCCAACCAGCTTGCAGTACGGCTCGAGCGTCACGCTGACGGCGACCGTGACCACGGAGAGCAACGCCGCCGCCCCGACCGGCACGGTAAGCTTTCTGAACGGGACCAAGCCCATCAGCGGCACCGTGACCTACACCGGTTCGGTGGGCTCCAATGGCTTCGCCCAATTGCAGGCGGTCCTCACCGAGGCTCCGTCGGCCACCGAGAACGTCACCGCGTCTTACAGCGGCGATTCCAACTATGCGGCTTCGACATCGCCGGCGGCGCAGGTCAGCGTGACGCCCGGATTCACGCTCAGCGCCGCACCGGCCAGCGTCAGCGTCGCGTCGCCCGGCGCTTCCGGCACTTCGGTGATGACCGCGAACTTCGGAACCGGCTTCAGCGGACCGCTCAGTTTCAGTTGCGCTGTTCCCAGCGCCATGCAGGGCGCTACCTGTTCCTTCAGTCCGTCGAGTCTCGCCGGCAGCGGCACGGCGACCGTCACCATCACCACCGTCGGTAGCGGCGCCGCCTGGCCGTTTTCTGATTTTCCTCCGGCAGGGTTGCTCCTGATGGGCGTTCTATTGCTTGCGTTGCTCGTGATGGCCCGGCGACAGCGCTGGAATCCGGCTTTCGTTCTGCTGTTCTGCGCGCTCGGGGCTGCGGCCCTGGTGGCCTGCGGCGGGGGCAGCAGCGGCGTTCAGCCACCACCCACCATGGTCAGTACGCCCACGGGCATGTACACCATCCCGGTGACGGCCAGCGGCGCGAGCGTAAGTCACACGGTGAACTTGACGGTCACGGTGCAGTAGACGCATCAAAGGTCTGCAACCTCCAGTCAGGCGTCAAGCCGAAGTTCATGGCCCTTCTCGGCGCCATCCGAATACCGATCTTCATCGAGCCAAGCGCTGGATTCCCATTCGAAGTGTCCGCCGGGCGTTCCGGGTCGCGTCTGGGTTGGCTTTGTTTTACAGCCTTTCCAGGTCGTCCCGGCGGCGCGCCTCATTCCAAAGGACTTAGGCCGGGGGCGGTTTTGGCTTTGGTGGCTTCGTTTGGCTTCGTTTTGACCTATTTTTCACACTGATTTACTGATCCTATTGGACTTAGTGGCTTCGTTTTGCAAAATTTTAGATTCTTTTTTTCTGTCTCAAAAGAGGATTATCGCGGGGCTAGTCTCGAGGCTACGCAGTCCCAGTAATCTCGGACCGCAGGAGCGCTTACCCGGGCGTCCGCCAGACCTCTCAGAGCCAAGGACCACGATTACTTCTTCGTCAACGGCTGCCCGTCGATTATGTTCGCTAGTTGCAGCCTTGCAGCCTCCCAAGCGTCGGGATCGTTGCTCCAACTGATCGGCTCGAAGTTGTAGGTACAATCATTCGCGGGGTTATAGCATTGGTTTTCCCACAACGCCAGCGGCACCATCTGCTGCACGAGGCTCGCGACGGCGCCCGGGGCAATCGCGTTCGCCAGCGCCAGGTAATCGACGTCTTGGATGCCGCGCCGCCAATACTTGAGCCGAAGGCTCGCAATCGGGCCGCTGATGCCGTACGAATTCGTTGGGAAGACGGCGTCCGTGCCGGGATAAAAGGCCACGCCGTTTCCGTTGTCCGAGTTATCGCTGATCTCGCCGTACATCGTGTTGTAGGAGGGCGCGGCGCCCCAGGTTTGCGCGGTGGCAAAGACGTCCGTGTTCCCAACTCCGTTCCCGGTGTTGTCGTAGTAAGTGGATTCCCAGATAAACCAGCGATTCACTTGTTTCTTATATTGCGCCCACGGCAGCTCCCTCAAAGACGTACCGTCGTCTTCGATGGCGAATGACCCTTCGCCGGGGCGCGTGCTGGCATAGGCGAAGAGCTCTCTGGTGGGCTCGTCCGCAAGAACGGCATTCACGGCCTTTTGGTCCGTTTCCCTGTAGCCGCTCACCCAGTTGTTATCCTTCAGATAGCCCTGGCTGTATGGCCATAGCGAAGTGGGGTCGCTCAGGGCGTTCGGCGCACCGAGCAACGTTTGCGTCGCCATCGTAGGCAGATTCCTGCCCGGCCCCGTGATAGCGGACCACCACCCTAGTTGAGTCATCAGGGTGGGCGTCATCGATTGGCAATACACCTCGTCGCAAAGATAAACGAACCTGTCGGTGGAAGGCGAGGAGGCCTCAAACCAGGTTTCCCAGCCGTTGAAGTCGGCCGTGAAGACGCTTTGCGTCAAGCCGCCGGTCATGCCTCCGTACGTGCCGATCGAGAATACGTTGTTCCCGGTTCCGGCGCCGGGCCCGGCGTATCCGTTGGTTGCAGTAAACCCGGTCCCGTTCAGGAACGGGATCCACTGCGGAGCGGGAGCATCTGTGTTCCAGCCAGGGCCGGTCCAGCCGGAACCAACGCCCATGTTGTCGTCTATGATCGAAATCTTGTGACGGTGTGCCACCAGCATCTGATTTTGCATCGCTTGGAGCGTCGCAGCGCCATAGCGGGAATACAAATCACCGTACTCTGTGAACATCATGGTCAGAGAGGTTGGAGCGTCCGGGAGCGCGAAGTTCATCACCTCGAGGCTGATGGGCACAGTGCTGGTCGCGATACCGCTCTGGCTGATCGTGACCGTGCCGGTGTAGGCGCCGGGCGCGACGGTCTTGGGAATGTAAATATCCGCCCAGACGGATTGGTTGGTGCCCGCGCTTATCGTGAAGGTCGGCACGAGCTCGATCGGCACGGCAATGTCGGGGTAAAACCTGTTGGCTACGGGGCGCAGCGTAAAGGCGCATCCGGTCCCGCTCGGGCACTGCGCCCGGATAGGAAAGGTGGGCTCTTGCCAGGTGGCAAGGGTGCCGTAGAAGTCGTTGCTCAACCCCAGGATCTGGAGGTAGCGAATGTAAAACAGCTCGCTCTCGGTCGTGGTCCAGTTGAACAGGTTGTTTGTGGAACGGGGCGCATACCGAATCACTGACCCGTTCGGTCCGCTGAGGTCACTCATGGTTACGCTGACGTTCGTCGCTGACGTCGAGGCCGCCTCCAGGATGAGATTGAAGTCGACCACTTCGTTCTTGGCTCCGAAGAGGGAGATCGTGGACCCGTTCCATAAGCTGTTGGTGACGTTTTGCCCGTCGCTCGCCCGGAGCTCGTCCTGCGTCACTTTATCTTCGCCGTCGTTCGCCCAAACTGCTGTGATCGCCGTATTCCCCGACCCCGGACCAGCGGCGAACGCCATCGCCGCAAGCGCGGTCGAGAAATAAAATGAAGTGACCACAGCAAAAACGACCCGCCTACGTTGTGTCTTTCTCATCACTGGCCTCCTGAGCCCTCGGACGTTGGGCAGGCAGCAGTATACATGTACTTAGTAGATATTCAGTACATTATTTTGACTTTAATAAACGCAATGTTATTAAGATGTTATGGATATGTGTAGCGAGAACATTGCGCCGGAGGCCGTCTTTGCATACTCTCTATGGGCCGATTCGGCAGCGAAGGAGAATATTCCATGAGATACAGAACCCGCGAGCCGTTCGTAATTGCTCTCACCGCGATGGGTCTCGTTCTCCTGGCGGACCCTTACTCCGCCAGGGACAAGAAGCCCAAGGCGGCACCGGCTGCGGAACCGAGCGCGCCCGCCGTCGCCGGCCCACAGATCCCCGATCTCGAGTTCATCACCCGCCTGCGCGAGGAAGAGTTTGGCCACAGCCAGGTGATGGACATTATGAGCAGCCTGACCGACGACATCGGCCCGCGGCTCACGGGCTCTCCCAACATGAAGAAGGCGAACGAGTGGACGCGCGATGAGCTCACGAAGTGGGGTCTCGCGAACGCGCATCTCGAGGCCTGGGGGACGTTCGGGCGCGGCTGGGCGTATCAATTGTGCGAAGTGCGGATGATCTCCCCGGATTACATGCAATTCCTGGCCTTGCCGGAGGCGTGGACGCCGGGAACGAACGGCCCCGTGCGCGGCGACGTGGTGCAGTTGACGGCCACGACCGCGGCCGATCTCGACAAATATAAGGGGCAGCTCGCCGGCAAAATCGTGCTGATGGGCGAGGCGCGCGTGCCGGATCCCATCGAGAAGCCCGAGTTCACCCGCGATGACGACGCGGAGCTCGCCCGGATCGGCAACTTCGAGATCCCGGCCGGGCGCGGCCCCGGCGGTCCGCTTGGGCCGGCCAACCGGCAGCAGTTCGTGGAACGCCAGCGCTTTCAGGAAGCGCTCAACAAGTTCCTGGCTGATGAGCACGTGGCGGCCGTGCTTGAAATCACGCGGCTACCCGGCCAGGACGGCACCATCTTCGTGCAGTCGGGCGGCAGCTACGAGAAAGGCAAGACCGTAGGCTATCCAAAAATCACGCTCTCGGTGGAGCATTTCGGACGCCTGGCGCGCCTGGTGGCCAAGAAGGTCCCGGTCCAGGTTGAGGTGAACGTGGAAGCGCAGTTTTACGATGACGATGACAAGGCCTACGACACTGTCGCCGAAATTCCGGGAACCGATCCGAAACTCAAAGATCAGCTCGTGATGCTCGGGGGACACATGGATTCCTGGCACGCGGGCGAGGGCGCCACGGACAACGGCTCAGGCGTGGCCGCGGCCATGGAAGCGGTGCGCCTGCTGAAGCAACTCGGCGCGCAGCCCCGGCGCACCGTCCGGGTCGTGCTGTGGTCCGGCGAGGAGGAAGGGCTGCTCGGCTCGCGCGGATACGTGAAGAACCACTTCGGGTCGCGCCCCGAGTCCACCAATCCGCGGGACCGGGACGTGCCGGCGTTCATGCGCCCGCCCTCCGGGCCGCTCGAATTGAAGCCGGAGCAGAAGCTGGTGTCGGTGTATTTCAACCTGGACAACGGCACGGGCAGGATTCGTGGCATATACACGCAGGGAAACGGGGCGGTCGCGCCGATCTTTCAGAAATGGATGGAGCCCTTCCGCGATCTCGGCATGACCACGCTCACCATGCGGAACACGGGCGGTACCGATCATCTCTCCTTCGATGCCGTCGGCATTCCCGCCTTTCAGTTCATTCAAGACCCCATGGACTACGGAACGCTCACGCACCATTCCAACCTGGACGTGTACGAGCACGTGCGTCCGGAGGACATGAAGCAGGCGGCGGCGATCATGGCCGCCTTCGTCTACAACGCAGCCATGTGCGACGACATGATGCCGCGGAAGCCGATGCGTCCGGATGAGCCTGCAGCAGGCTCCGAACCGGGAGCAGCGCCCGCCCCAGGTGCGCAGCCTCGTTCGACCACGAGTCCGTAGTGAAGGGTCAGCCGCCCCAGGTGGCGGTGACCACCTCGCGACATTGAACAAGCTCGCGGTGCAAAGCGGCAGCAAGCTGCCGCACTCAAAAGCTGGCACTCGCGGGCCTTTCGTTACGGCGCGGCCACCTGCAACGGGACCGTGCTCGTCTGATCCGAACTCGGGCCGACCATGATATCGAAAACGCCGGCCTCGACCACCTCGTGCATGTCGCGATCCAGCATCTGTAGCTCTTTCGGCGTCAGCTTGAACTCCAGCGTCTTCTTCTCCCCCGGTTTCAGGCTGACGCGCTCGAAGCCGCGCAGCTCCATCACCGGACGCGTGACCGAAGCCACACGCTGATGAATGTAAAGCTCGGCCACCTCGTCGCCCTCGCGGCTGCCGGTATTGGCAACGTCAACGCTGACCGTTGCCTCGCCCGCAACGCCGATCGACGTGGGACTCACGCGCAGGTTATCGAAGTGAAAGGTCGTGTAGCTCAAACCCCATCCGAACGGGAACAGGGGCTTGCGGCCGTTGAACAAATAGCTGCGATTCATTGAAGGCTTGTGATCGTAATAATCCGGCAGCTCGCCGACGTTGCGCGGGAAGCTGATGGGCAACTTGCCTCCCGGATTCACGTCGCCGAATAAGACGCCGGCTGCTGCCGTGCCGCCCTCCTGCCCGAGGTACCAGCCTTCCAGAATCGCGGGCACGTGTTCCGCCGCGTAGTTGATCGAGAGCGGCCGGCCGTTGATCAGGAGGACCACCGTGGGCGTTCCGGTCTCAACGACCGCCTTGATGAGCTGATCCTGCGCGCCGATCAAGTCGAGCGAGTCGCGATCGCCGAGGTGACTTTCGGACCACGCCTCGCGATTCGTGTGTTCGTTTTCGCCGACCACCACGATGGCCACGTCCGCGTGGCGCGCCACCTCGACGGCGGCCTGAATGCTCTTGACCTGCGAGGCCGGATCGGGCAGCTTGACCTCGTTCTCGTACCAGGCCGACCAGCCCTGCTTGCCTTCCGTAATCTTGCAGCCCTCGGAATAGACCACCTTCGCGCTCGCGCCAACTCGCTGGCGAATACCTTCCAGAACGCTCACTTCATGCGCGGGCTCGCGGCTGTAGCCGCCCAGGTGGACGTCCGCCGCATTGGGACCGATCACCGCAATGGTCTTGAGCCGGGTGAGATCGAGCGGCAGGACGTTGTGATCGTTCTTCATAAGCACGATCGCTTCCTGCGCGGCCTTAAGCGCGATCTGGCGATGCTCAGGACTGTTCGTGACGCGCTCGGCGTAGGCCGGATCGACATAGGGATTGTCGAAAAGCCCCAGCCTGAATTTGTCATAAAGGATTCGGGAGACCGCCCGGTCGATCTGCCACTCGGGCACGCGCCCGGCTTTCACCTGGTCGAGGAGCGTGCGGTAAACCGATCCATCGCTCAGGTCATAATCCACTCCGGCGGCGAGCGCCTGGCGCGCGGCATCCGCGTTGTCGGCCGCGATGTGGTGCGTCTGGACCAGCATCTGCAATCCGCTGCCGTCGGAACTCACGTAGCCACGGAATCCCCACTCCTGGCGCAGGACCTTGTCGAGCAGCCAGGGGTTGACGTGCGAAGGAATGCCGTCGATCTCGTTGTAGGAGGCCATCACGCTCCCGGCGTGCGCCTCCTGGACGGCGGCCTGAAAAGGCACCAGGAACGACTCGCGAAGCACGCGCTCGGAAAAGTTGGCGGGCGCGGCGTTCGTGCCGCCTTCCGGCTCTCCGTGGGCCGCGAAGTGCTTGGCGGTGGCCATCACGTGATGGCGATCGATGATGTAGTTCGGACCTTGCAGCCCTTCGATCGCGGCCACGCCCATGTGCGCCACCAGGTACGGATCTTCGCCGTAGGTCTCCTCGGTGCGGCCCCAGCGCGGATCGCGCCCGAGGTCGAGCACCGGTGAAAAGGCCTGGTTCACGCCCGCCGAGCCCATCTCGTCGCCCGCCGCCGTGAAGACCTGCCGGATCAGCGGCGGGTCCCAGGTGCTCGCGAGGCCTAAGACCTGCGGAAAGCTCCTCGCGCCGTGCGACATGAATCCGTGCAGCGCTTCGCCAAAGGACAACGTGGGGATGCCGAGCCGGGTTTTCTCCATCAGGTACCGCTGCACTGCGTTGTGCAACACCGCCGCGTCATGGACGCTCACCTTGGACTCATTGCTGAACATTTGGCGGAACACGTCGCGGGCGCTCTCGGTCGTGAACTGGCCGGTGTTGTCGAGAATCTCCCCACCACGCCGCGGATAAAGCTGATCGGCCTTTTCCTCCAGGGTCATGCGCCCGAGCAGGTCCGACACGCGCTGGACGAGCGGCAGCCGTGGATTCTTGTAATCCGGCAAAGCGTCCTGCGCCGGCATCGACGTACTGAGAATCAGCAGCACGATCCCCAGGCTGAATGCTGTTCTTGGCACAGTCTTGCGATAGCGGATCGAAGTCTGTCGTTTGATCATTAAGCGCCCCTCCGGACTCGCAGCAAAGGTTATAACCCAGTCGAGGTTAACAGTCGACCGTCAGAAGCAAGCTGCGATCACCTGGACGTCCGATTTGTGGCACTCCGTCACTGAGCCGGATAGCGGGAGGAGAAACTCTGTCCCGTTCGGCTGATTCCGGCTACGCGGAACGGGTGGTTGATTCGGCGGTGCTACCAACGCTACCATTGAAGGCATGGCGAACTTGAACATCCGAAATCTGCCCGAACCGGTGCGCACGGGGTTGCGCCTTCGCGCCGCTCGCAAGGGCCGTAGCATGGAAGCCGAAGCTCGTACCATTCTGGCGGAGGCGGTGCGAGGAGAGACCGGACGGACGTTTGATCCGGAGTTGCTGCAGGACTTCATCGCGGGATTGTTCAAAGGCAAACCGCCCCGGCTCACGGATGAGCTGATCCGGGAGCGCCGCCGCGAAGCGCGCAATGCCAAAAGGGAAGAACGGCCGTGATCAGTCTGGACGCTTCGGCGCTGCTCGCCTTCCTGCTGCGCGAGCGCGGACACGAGCGGGTTCGAGAGCTCCTGAGCGAGGCTTGTATGTCCACGGTGAACTTTTCCGAGGTGCTTGGCCGCTTCGCGCGCGCCGGTCAAGACGTGGTGCTCATCGCGGAAAAGCTTGTGGCGTCGCCCATCGAGCTGGTCCCGTTTTCAACCGAGCAGGCGGCCATCGCGGCGGCACTCCTTCCAGTGACCCAATCCGAAGGGCTTTCGCTCGGGGATCGTGCCTGTCTCGCGCTGGCGCGGGAACGCGAAATCCGCGCGGTGACGGCTGATCAGTCGTGGCGCCGGCTGAAAATTCGCATTGAGATTGAGATCATCCGCTGATCCCCCGGCAAGCACGCTCCCAGTTTCTGCGCCCGGACGACAGGCTCAGACCTTCGATCGGCCTTTGAGCGAGGTGCGTCGGCGGGGTAAAGCGGTCAAAAGCTGCACGTCGACAAACGAAAGAAGCGCGAAGGTGGCCCCGGCCTTCGCAGACAACGCGACAAGCCGGGGCCGATTCAGCATGAGATCAGCAAGAGCTCCGCTTATCGCGGCGGCAAGCCGGCGTTGAGGCTGAATACCGTGCCGTCTCCGAAATGGTTCTTTGAGGCTTTGCCGTACTGGTAGGTTGATCCCCAGAATGTTCCGTCCGAGGCCTGGATCAGCTCGGCCGGATAAGCGCCAACCGCGGCCGTCGAGGAGAACGGGGCCAGAGTCTGAATCAGGCTGCCATCGGTAGGCGAAATCTTGTCGATGTCTCCGTAGCCGCTGTCGCCGTTGTAGTTGTCCAGCCAGAAGTTCCCGTCGCTCGCGAGCATCATGGTTTGCGGGCTGCCGGCTCCATCACGAGTGGTGTAGAAAGGGAAAAGCTGCAGATCGCTGCCGTCCGATTGAACCTCGAAAATGCCGGCGCCCGACACTCCGTAAATTCCATACACCCCGTAAAAGTTACCGTTCGGGCCGAGGGTCAGTAAAGACCCCGAAGAAGGCAGGCCGTTAAACAGCGGGAAATTCATCGGAGAGGCCTCGAATTCGCCGGTGGCTTCCGTGTAGTGGAATAGCAGCTCGCCGAGTGTGGTGCTGACGGAGAGGCCGTAGAATGTGCCGTCAGAAGCTACCACAAGTGGGGATGGAGCTTCTCCGGCAGTGGAAATATTGAAGTTGAAAACGACCTCGTATGCTCCCGAAGACGGCGTGACCTTAAAGATGGCGCCGGCGTTATTCGCGCCTCCGGTGTAGGTCGTGCCATACACGTTACCGTCCGTTCCCACCGCCAGCGCCCCGCCGCCGGCGCCGTCAGTACAGTTCGAGCTGGAGCAGTACTTGTGAACAATTTGAAAATGCGATCCGTCCCTGTTCACTCGATAAAGCAGCCCGTAGCCGCAGTAGCCGTTGCAGCCATTGATCCCGCCATAGAGGGTTTCGCCGTAGATCTTCCCGTCCGGACCCTCGGTCAGCAAGCCCGGAAGGTTGCCGTTCGCGTAGTTCTTGTCCGGTCCGGGAAGGAAGGTGTGCAGAACCTTCACCGTACCGGTCGGCGTGAGAGAGAACACCGTTCCCCCGTTCGGGGCTGAAGTGCCTTCCATCGAGTCCTGCGCCGCGCCATAGAAATTTCCGTCGGAACCTTGAATGAGCGAATCGGGTCTTCCGCCCTGGGGACACTGGCCTATCCTTTCGAACGGGTTGCCCGCGCAGGTAAAGGTGTAGACAGCGGTGAACTGCGGATTGGCTGCGTACGCGGAACCGGCCAGCAGCCCGAAAAGAACAATCACGGAGAACTTTGCCTTCATGCGAATACTCCTTGTGGCCGCGAAATTTGGGCGCAGGCGGCTAACTGGCATTTTTAGTGCAGCGCCAAACGGGAGTTGTCATGAAAATGTAAAAAGTTGGAAGGGGGCCCGTTACATTCGCCGGAGCCGGCTCGCTTACGGGCTCATGGACACCTCCGGCGCGATGATCGGCTGCACGGGCCCTCGAATCGGCGATGGACGCCCCGCGATTGAAGGCGGCGCCGCACCGTGCTGGCGAAGCCCGTTTCTGAAATCGATTCTGGCGTATACTCGGCAGCCGGGCTCTTGAACGACGAGCCAGCCGGAGGTCCCGCGAATGCCGGAAACCGGCCGCGCTGTGGAGCTTGGCCTTTGATTACGGCCGGCGGGCAGATCTCGGTTGAGAGCTTCTGGCCACAGACGACACTGAGGTACATTGAAGGCGGCAGCGCATCTTAAGAGGAATCATCTGCATGACAGCTTCGCTCACAGTTCGCGATCTCGCCAAGATGATCGATCACTCGCTGTTGCATCCGACGATGAGCGACACGGACATCGCCGCCGGCTGCCGCCTGGCGCGCGAATATGACGTGGCCACTGCCTGCGTGAAACCGTACGCCATCGCGCTTGCGAAGGAGATTCTTGCCGGCTCCGGCGTGGGCGTCTGCCCGGTGATCGCCTTCCCGCACGGCAACAGCACTACCGCCATCAAAGTCCGCGAAGCCCAAGCTGCCGCGCTCGCGGGCGGCGTCGAGATCGATGCAGTCATCAACATCGGCAAGGCGCTGGGCGGCGACTGGGACTACGTCCGCGACGAGATTCGCGCCATCAATGAGGCCGTGGTCGCCGGGGGCGCCATCCTCAAGGTCATCTTCGAGAACGACTACCTTGAGGACGCGCACATCATCCGCTTGTGCGAGATCTCGTCCGAAGTGGGCGTGGCCTTCGTCAAGACCTCGACGGGTTACGGGTTCGTGAAGCAGACCGACGGCTCCTACAACTACAAAGGCGCTACCGATCACCATCTGCGGCTGACGCGCCGGCACTCGGCGCCCGCGGTCCAGATCAAGGCGGCAGGTGGCGTGCGGACACTGGACGACCTGATCCGCGTGCGCTCGCTCGGCGTGACCCGTGTCGGCGCTACGGCCACGCGAGTCATGCTCGATGAGGCCCGGCAACGCTTCGCGTCCGGGCAACTGGGGGAGGCGAGCGCCTCATGAAACGCGCATTCTGGACTTTCGCGCTTCTCGTCACCGCGATATTGCTGGCGGGAGCAGTTTTCTACACGCCTGCGCAATCCACGGCCCCCCAGGCCGGAACGCACCTCGTCTTCAGCGACGATTTCGAACAGGAGCGATGGGATCGCTGGCAAATGCCTTACCCGGAGGATTGGGCGATTCTCAGCGAGGACCACAACCACTATCTGCATATGAAACGCGCTCGTGACCCCGCGGTGCCGCGGCGGCCCATTCAGTTTGCCTTGATGAAAGGCGCAAGGGTCGGCAGTTTTGACTTTCGCGCCCGGGTGCGCCGCGAAGGCCGCTCGATGATCGTGGTCTTCAACTACGCCGACTCGCTCCACTTCTATTACACGCACCTCTCGGTGGATACCGGCAGCCGGCAGCCGGTCCACAACGGCATCTTCCTGGTGAACAACGCGCCCCGGGTGCGAATTGCGGGCCTGGACGCCCCCGCCGCCCTGCCCGACAATTCATGGCATCGCATTCGCGTGTTGCGCGACGCCGCGAGTGGGCGGATCATGGTGTGGAGTGATGTCCGGGACGCGCCGGTTTTCACCGTGACCGACCGCACGTTCACGTACGGCCAAGTCGGGATCGGATCGTTCGATGAAACCGGCGACTTCGACGACGTAGAGCTGCAGTCGGATGACGCCGGATGCTCCGCACCGCCAGCGCATCCGGGCAACTGAAAAAGGGAGGGCATATGAGTGACGACTTTTCACGGCGGCAGTTCTTCCGGCGGCTCGGCGCGGGCGCGGCTGGCGCAGCGGCCGGAGCCGGCCTTCCTCTATTGAGCGCGATCGGAGCTCCGGACCGCCACACCCTGCCCCATCGCGACCTCGGAGGCAACGGGGTAACGGTTCCGATCCTCGCCTTCGGCTGCGGCAGCCGGTTCCTCATGTACGCCGACGAGGATAAGGCCCAGGAAGCGCTGAACCACGCCATCGATCTCGGGATCACCTACCTCGACACGGCTTACGCTTACGGCGACGGCAAGAGCGAGAGCCGCGTGGGCGAACTCATGAAGACCCGCCGGAAGGACGTGTTCCTCGCGACCAAGATTCCCGACCGCACGCGAGACGCGTTCCTCAGCCGTCTTGAGGCCAGCCTGCAGCGCCTCCAGACCGATCACGTGGATCTGGTCCACATTCATGGGCTCGGCGAGGCCGACGATCTCGCCAAGATCGAAGCGCCGGACGGCGCGCTACGCGGCCTGATCGAGGCGCGCGAGCAGAAGATGGCGCGCTTCATCGGCATGACGAGTCATACCGACGGCGCGGTGCTGGCCCAGGCCATCGAGCGGCATCCGCTGAACTGCACTCAGATGGCGCTGAACGCCTCCGGCAACGGCCATTTCGAAGTGACGGCCTTGCCCGCGGCCAACCGCAAGAAGCTTGGCGTGATCGCTATGAAAGTGACGGGACAGGAATTCCTGATCGGGAGCGGCGCCGGCAAGGCGGACATCGACATGCTGCTGCGCTATTCGCTGAGCCTCCCGGTGTCCGCGGCCGTGATCGGCATGCCGCACCTCGACTTCATCAGCCACAACGCCGAGATCGCAGGCAGCTTTACTCCGCTCGGCCCGGCGGAACTCGATCGGCTGCGGCAGCAGGTCGGAGTTTCACGGCAGGAACTCGAGCACCGGCTGGTAGGGCACCTTGATGGTCCGACCTGCCATGGCCACGCGTTGTGGGCTTAAAGATCGATGAGCGGGGATCGGGGGCTGAGCCTTGGGCCAGACGTCCGGAAAATGCTCGCGACAGTGATGCAGCTTGAAGAAACCGTCGCACTTAATTGGGATTTGTTCAGCAAAACAGCATGAGGCGTACGTCACGTCCCTTTACACACTGATTAGCGACGCTAGCGTTCATCAACTTGGCGCTGAGCGGGAATATGCGAGACTTCTGCGAAACGTGGTGATCGAATATGGCGTGATGTTCCTGACGGTGCTGGCCAAGAAAGCGTTAAGAGCCTGTATCAAAACTTCTGAAACCTAATCCTCTTGGCGAGGTAGCGTGAACGGTTATGGCCGCCGCGCTTCCTACAGGTCCGTTGTGGGGTCTTGTCGAGCCGTTCTTGCCGATTCCACCACGACTGTCGATCTTGCCCTTTTCGGGTGATTATATACTTGATGCCGGGTTCCGTGCTAAGCTCTTTGGATGACACATGCGGTATCTGGATCAGAGTCTGCACGGCTCAAACTCATCAGGGCAGCGCAGAGCCTCGAATCTGTCCATAACGAAGTCTCCATTTACTCCTCTAAGCACCCTTACGAAATCATCACGCAGGCGGACGGCAAAGAACATCTTAACGTCCTTATTGATCCGCCCGGAACAATTTCGGTTTTGGCTGGAGAGGTCATTTATCACCTGAGGTCCGCGCTCGATCACCTTGATATTCGACCTCATCAAGAGGAACCATAACGGTATTAATCTGCCTGACAAATGGGAAGAACAATGTCAATTCCCGTTTAGAATGCGAATGCCGAAGGGCAGAATACCCCCATTGCTCAAGACTGACTTCCCCAACCTTCCGGGGATTGCCGACGAGCCGTTTGCATTCATCGAGGCCGTGCAGCCGTACAACCAGGGGGTAAATTTCGGATACAGGGATAACCCTAACCGCTGGCTGAGAATCCTCGCTGAACTCTCGAATATCGACAAGCATCGACACTTGAATTTGACCGTTGCCAGAGTCTGGCTTAATCAAGAAATCGAATTGGATTGGGGAGGAGCAAACTGGAGCTTTCAAACCTTGGACAGTGGCGCAGAATTGGAAAGAGTCATGGGTTCGGGTGGAATGTACGACGCCGTGAAGATGAAGCGACGCTACTCCTCTTTTGTAGCGTTCGATGAAGGTATGCCGGGCGACGACAGATCGTTCCCCGAGGTCGAGAACATTTTGAGCGGGTGCTTGGAAACCACGAAAGCCGTCGTCGGAGACTTTGAGAAGTTCATTAAGTGATTGCATTTCCGCGCCGCTCCCTGTATCCTAAGATTCAGGAAACCAGCGCGCTCAGACGTGGAAGGCTCGTTAACTGACTGGCATCAGAACGAGTTACGGCATACTCCAAAACCACGTTAACATAGGAGTGTGCCCGATGACAAAGCCTTACTCCCTCAATTTCTCAATTAGCTGATCAATTGACACTTGCAAGTGAGCGCCTGCGAGACTCGTATCGACGGCTGGAACATCGTGTAAGTGAGAAAGAAACAACTCTGATAGCCCAGGCGAAGTCTCTGCGAGGGCGAGCCTCAAAGCCATTACCTCGGCGCGAGAGGCATAAGCCTGTTCCGAGACAACTTGAAGTAAGTGGCAAATTGAGGCCATAAGCGATTTGGTTTCGTTGTCCATGTATCTCCCTAGGCTGTCTTCGTAAGCGTCTCGAACGTCAGCGTCTTGCCGGATACAAGATTCTTTAGCGTGTGCTGGAAAAGCTGTTCGTCGTCGCGTCCGTTAAAGCGATAAGTGAACTCGTCCAGATAGCGGTCAAGGTGCTTCTCGGAGACCTTGTGAAACGAGCCGACGACGCCCCTCTTGAACAGTGACCAGAAGTTCTCAATCGAGTTTGTGTGAACGTCTCCACGGACGTATTCAAGCGCCGAATGGGTGACCTTGCTGTGATCGTATTCCCGACCGACTTTCTCGTATCCGGCGTATTCGTCGGTCATCAGCTTTGAGCCGGGTTCTACGCTTGCCCGCACAAACGCTGCGATGGCGCGAGCGCCGCGTGATGGAGTTTTCTGAGCCCGAACGTCTCCGCCGCGCTGAATGACGCCGACAACGCATGGCTTCTCGTTAGGGCCACGCGAGCGCCGCTTGTCATAGCGGCCGCCGACGAACGTCTCATCAGCCTCAATTGTTCCCGTCAGCTTCTCTGACTCGTCGCACTTCATGGCCTCACGGATGCGATGGCACAAGTACCACGCGGTTTTATACGATACCTTGATCATTCGGTGAAGCTGATTCGCAGAGACGCCTTTCTTTGAATCGCAGATGATGTACGCCGCAAGAAACCACTTCCAAAGCGGCAAGTGTGAATCGTGAAACACGGTGCCCGCCGTGACGGAGAACTGATAGCGGCATGAATTGCACTCGTATTGATTGCGCTTCGCCAGCTTGGAGACGGAGACGACACCGCAGCGGACACAGGCCACGCCGGAAGGCCAGCGGAGCATTTCCAAAAGCTCCCGGCAGCGATCTTCGCTGTTGTACTTTTCCATCAATTCGACTAAATTGATATCCATGAGACCCTCTCCAAAATATCTGCCGAAGGACATTCACAAGCTGAAAGACCGCGAACTCGCGGAGCAATTGTTCCCGAAGCGTGCGCTCGATTCGATCAAGGCCGAACTCACGAAGAACACCATCCGGAAACCCACCAGCAAGTAACCCGGTCCGCTCTGTTCTATCCCTCTCACAAGACAAGTGTCCCACGAAAATAACCCTGTGTCAAGTAAATAATCACGCCTTTTCGCGCTTGACTGTTTCGAACAGGCGGTCGAGGTCGTCGAGATTGGCCGCGTCGCCGCGCACGCCGGTCACGTTCCGGCCAATCAGCTTGACGGCCTCGTCGAGCGCCTTCTGCCTCCGGCCCGTGATGAAAACGTAGGCGCCTTCTTCAACAAACAACTTGGCAGTGGCGAGCGCCATGCCGCTCGATCGACCCGTGATGACTGCAACTTTACCCTCAAGCTTTCCCATAATTGCTCCCTTCGTGAATTGAAATTACGCACCGGACTTCAACCTTGCGTGGTCCCTCCGGGTAATCCGGAACACTCATTACAGATGTCGCCAGGGGTGCATCGGTTACCAAGATTTCTGAGTCTAATACGAAGAGTGACAGGCAAACGCATGAAAACCGGGAACGGAAAGACGGGACGACCGATCAACTTCGAAAAAGACGCGGCGCTAGAAGCTGCAATGCTCCTCTTTTGGGAGCGAGGCTATGAAGGCACTTCTATGGCCGACCTTACGCGAGCGATGGGTCTAAATCCGTCAAGCATCTACGCTGCCTTCGGTGATAAACACGCCTTGTTCCGACTCGCGGTAAAGCGCTATATGGAAAAGCGAGCGATCTACGCAGGTAAGGCCCTTGAGGAACCGACACTCGAAAAGTTCATTCGTGCGCTCTTCTCAAACACGGTTGCATTCCTCACCACGCCCGGCCATCCGCCGACCTGCATGACGCTGGCGGGGGCGGTGGGCTGCAGTCTCAGCGCTACGCCGGCCCGAGATCTCATGACGGAGATTCGGAAACAGAATCAAGTCGTTCTAAGGCAGCGCCTTCTTAAAGCGCGAAAGAGCGGTGAATTTTCGAAGGATATCGACCTGGACGACTACACGAGGTATCTGTCGACGATAATCGCCGGTCTATCCATCCAGGCAGCCAATGGTTCAACGAAGGCGGAGCTCAACCGGACCGCGCAGATGGCCCTTCGCCATCTGGGTTACTGAGGGTTGGCGTCGCCGCTTCAGCTGTTTCACCCGCCTGCACGGTGATTGCCGAAAAGCGAATTGCTTCCGCCTCCCTTGCGGTTCCGATTGCAAACTTGCCGAAAGGACACCTTCTTCCCCCGGTTGTGCTGCCCGATTTTCATGGAAAGCCAGCGAGTAGTTCACGAACATGTGTGCTCGTTAGCTGGGGAGCCCCTGAGCCGGCCTTCAAAGCCGGCAACCCCGTGACACGATCCCGGACAATTCGCGCCGCTCGGCGCGTCCTGCGCGGAGTCAGGATAATGCGTTGGCCCTCGAGGCTCGCATCCAACGAATCGCCGGCGTGAAGGCCCAGTTCGTGCCGGATGCGGACCAAATCGCGCGTTGACTTGACCCGCTTGGATACGCGACGCTTGGGTCCTATGCCACATCCCGGCCGGGCACCACGTCAATCTGCAGCACCGGATCAGCGGCCGGCACGTAGGTCGTCGCTAGTCCGAGCTCGCGACGCACGATGTTGCAGCCTTGCGCGATGGCGCTCGCCTTGTAGAATGCGATCTCGCGGTTGCAGCCCTGGCGGCCAAAGCCGCAATCGCTCGAGACGATCAGGCTCTCGGGCGGGATCACCTTCAGAGCCTTCCGGATCTCGGCGGCCACGTCCTCGGGCCGGTCCGCTTGCAGCGAACGATGGCTGACGGCGCCGATGGCGATCTTCTTCCTGGTATCGCGCCCTTTCGAGAAGAACGGCTCGAACAACTCCAGGTCCCGCTGGTTGCGATCCTTCATCTCCAGCGTCCAAACGTCGCCGCGACAGCGCTCGAGATAAATCTCGATGGAGTTGGCGTAACTCGTATCTTCCATCACGCGCTGCATGTTCGGATTGCCCCAGCAGGTGTGGATCCACAATTCCACGTCGTCGAGACCCTGCACCTCGCGATTGAACGCGTCCACCATGAATTTCACCTGCTCATGATCCTTCCCGAACGTGTTGGCCATGAAGTGGAAGGTCGGCTCCTCGATCTGGATCGAGCGGCAGCCCGCGGCCCGCAGCGCCAGCAGCTCCGTGTTCATCGCGACGGCCATGTCCCAGATCACTTCGCGCTTGTCTTTGTACTTCGGCGTATGAATGTCGAGGAAGAGCGCCATCACCTGCGAGCAACAGGTGCCGAACTTGACCGGCTTGCGCGTCTTGCCCTGCGCGATGCGCCAGAGTTTCGGGTAATCGAGCGGCCGGTGCTCGATCTTGTCGACCACGTGCGGCCAGCGCCAGCCGGTATAGATCTCGTTCAGCAGGGTGCCAGGCGGATAGTGCAGCCAGGGCGCCGTAGTCTCCTCCGGCTGCAGGTAGTCCCCCTCGAATCCCGCCCAGCGCTGCAGAGGATAGTGATGCCAGGCGCGGCCCGCCAGGTCCTCGTCCACATGCAGGTCACCATGGGTGAGAACGTCGAGACCGGCGCGCTCCTGGTCGCTGATCAGGACCGCCATCGCGTCCTGGAACTTTTCGCGAAAGCGGACGTCGAGCATGCAGGTGTCGAGCGGGCGGCCCCACATGCTCACGTCATACCAGCGCGGGCGCGGAAACGACCCGGTGGTGGTCGAGGGCAGAATCAGGTCGGCGGTCGCTGTGAACATGAGTTCCTCCAGACGGCATTGTACTTCCACCCTGGGCGGATGGGACGGCGAATTGTGCGTCCGTAGGGCTGGTGCGCTAAACTGGTGTTTACCGAATTTCAGCTTGGAGGGAAATTGAATGGCAGAGACTCCTTCAACGATGCTTGCCACCGGAACCGAGGCTCCGGACTTCCGCTTGCCTGACCCGCAAGGCAAGGTGGTGGCGCTCGACGACTTCAAAGACGCGCCCGCGCTGCTGGTGGCCTTCATTTGCAATCATTGTCCCTACGTGAAGCATGTCCGGTCCAAGTTTGCCGAGGTGGCCCGCGACTACCAGTCGCGCGGAGTGGCGGTGGTCGGGATCAGCTCCAACGACACCGACTCCCATCCCGACGACGGCCCGGAGAAAATGGCCGAGGAGGTGAATCTGGCTGGCTACACATTCCCTTACCTGTATGACGAGACCCAGGAAGTGGCGAAGGCGTATCAGGCCGCCTGCACGCCGGACTTTTTCCTGTTCGATCGCGACCGCCGGTTGGTGTATCGCGGACAGTTTGACGACAGCCGGCCGGGAAGCGGCAGGCCGGTCACTGGCAAGGACCTGACCGGGGCCGTCGACGCGGTGCTTGCGGGCAAGCCTGTACCGGGCAACCAGCGGCCAAGCGTCGGCTGCAACATCAAGTGGAAACGCGGTAATGAGCCGGATTACTTCCAGAGGCGCCACTGAGCGGGCCATGGAGGAAGCGACCGAGCGAAGCCGGAATGTTATTGAAAATTCAGGGTGTTGCAAAAATGAGCGCGATCTGGGCAAAGCCGAATTCTAGGGATCTGGGTCTCAGCGCTCTGGGCCCGGGCAGAGGCCCTGCGGTGGTACCTGTCCTTGGTCAACCCATTGATTCTGAACAGGATTCTGGCCAGACCGTTCACGTCAATTTTACTGCCATCTAACCGTGCAATCGCGCCGTTCGGCACAAAGTTGTTATCTTAAGCTGTAAAGAGGCATAATCTTTCGATCATAGGGCGTCAGTGTCCCTTTCCGTTGTCCCGGGCGGATGAGGCCCGGCGCTGCCCGAGAGTGGCGGCGATTCTTGTGTGGAGTGAGGAGCGAACATGCCCAGAGTCAGAGGCCAGAGATTGATGAAGTACGTTGACAGCGCCATTGCGGTGACGGCGGGCGCAGCCTTTGATACCATCCAGTTCTTCAATAAGTACCGGCCGAACCCCGCCTTTACGCCGCGGTGGTCGGACAAGCCCATGCTGAAATCGTGGCAGAAGACTCGCCCGCAGCTCGGCTGGCCGCGCGAGACGGATTCGTTGTGCCCAACCTGCGTGAAGGAAGCCCGCGACCGCATCATCAACGGCGAGCAGGACCTGAGCACGCTCCGCAACGAGAAGGTGGGCGAGATCAAGGCCCGGATCATCGAGCGCGACGGCCAAGTGTGGATGCTGAAGGATTGCCCCATCCACGGCCACTTCGAAGACATGATGGCGGTCGACTCCAAGTTCCTCGAGTGGATCGAGTCAAACTTCCCCGGCCGCGACATCCGCGCACACAACGACAAGGATCTGCACAATCACGGCTCGAGCACGATCAAACACGGCCGCGGCAGCGTGCTGACCGTCGACCTCACCAACCGCTGCAACATGATGTGCGACCCCTGCTTCATGGACGCCAACCAGGTGGGCTTCGTGCACGAGTTGAGTTGGGAAGAGATCAAGGAGATTCTCGACAACGCGCTGAAGATCAAGCCCCGGCGGCAAATGAGCGTGCAATTCTCGGGCGGCGAGCCCACCATGTCGCCCTACTTCATCGACGCCGTCCGCTACGCCCGCAAGCTCGGCTACAACAGCGTGCAGGCGGCCACCAACGGCATCGAGTTTGCGAAGAGCAAAGACTACGCCCGGCGCGCTTTCGAGGCCGGGCTGCGATACGCCTATCTGCAATTTGACGGCATCGGCAACGACGCCAACAGCCATCGCAAGGTGGGCAACCTGTTTGACGTGAAGCTCCAGGCGATCAATAACATGCACGAAGCGGGCATCGAGATCATCCTGGTGACCACGCTCGTCAACGAGGTCAATAACGACCAGGTGGGGCCGATCATCCGCTTCGCCATGGATAACCCCAAGAAGATCGCCTTCATCGCCTTCCAGCCCGTCTCTTTCACCGGCCGCGACGAAGACGTTACCCCGGAGCGCCGCCTGCGCCAGCGCTACACGCTCTCGCACATGGCCCGTGACGTGAGGAAGCAGGTGGGCATCACCGAGCCGACGCGCGACTGGTTCCCGATCTCGCTCTTCAGCACCTTCTCGGACTTTGCCGACATCGCCCACGGCCCCGAGGCCCAATGGGGCATGGTGAGCTGCGGCTGCCATCCCAATTGCGGCATCGGAACGGCGCTGATGATCAACAAGGAGACGAAGGAAGCGGCGCCGGTGCCGGAATTCCTCAACATTCCGCAATTGATCCGCGACATCCAGAAGATCACCGACGCGAGCCGCGGCAAGGTGTTCTCAAACGTCATGATGGGTCTCTGCCTGCTCAAAAACTACCGGCCCTTCAAAGCGCCCAAAAGCCTGGCGCTGGTCGATCTGCTCAAGAAGTTCGACAAGAGCTTCGCGCTCACCGGTGAGACCAAGAAGAAGTACGGCGATTCCAGCCCCGACCGCACTTATGAAGACGCCTTGAAACGCCGCTCCGATCCCTGGAACTTCCTTTTTATCGCCGGCATGTGGTTCCAGGACCTGTTCAACTACGATTTCCGCCGCACCGAGATGTGCATCATTCCGTACGCGACGCAGGAGGGCGAGATCTCCTTCTGCGCCTACAACACCGGCATCGGCTGGCGGAACATCATTGAGAACATGCACAAGAACGCCACTGTGGCCGAGTGGTACAAGACGCACGGCAAGCACGAGATTTACGCTCGCGGCAAGGAAGTGAACCTCGAGAACTACGAGCACACGCTGAAGCTGCGCGCCGAAGACGTGAGCGCGGTGCGCGATCGTGCCACGGACATTCCCATGACCGCCGCCGACGAAGATAAGATGCGGCGCAAGGCGGCATACGAGGCCAAGCAGGTGCGCGAGATCTACGAGGAGATGGTGCTCAAGAAGCCCAAGCCGGAACTGGTCACGATCGGGCCGGTGGCGGCGAAGTCCGGCAACGGCAACGGTCATAGCAACGGCAACGGTAATGGCAATGGTTATGCGAACGGCAATGGTCATGTCAACGGTAATGGTCACTCGGAGCTGGTGAGCATCGCCGATAAGGCTTCGGTGTAGCGCTGCCGAACGGAGTCCGCTTTCTGCAAGACTGGCCGCCGGGATAGTCCTGGCGGCCTCTTTGTTTCAGCAAGAGGCTGCCAATGTCCGTGGTCTTCCAACGTACACTGTTTCTGTGTACACCAGACCCGTATGAAGAACGTCACCCTCAGTGCCGACGGACGAGCTTATCGAGCACCGGCTCTTATGCCGACGCGCTCCGCTTGTTTGGCCGTCATCACCTTTCCCGGCACGATTCCTTGATTGTCGCTGCCGCCGCCCAAGCTGAATGTGGGGTCTTGCACAGTGAAGATTTGCAGCACGGCCGGCGCTTCGATGGCCTGCAGATCGAGAACCCCTTTTTATAATTCTCGAGCCGCCGTTTTCGCCAAAGATCGCGGTTCCTTTTCCGGGTGATACACTCTCCCTATGGTGATTAGCCCAAGTACACGCACGCGGACTTGCTCGTGATGCCGGAGGACGGCAAGCGCAGGGAAATTCTCGACGGGGAGATGTTTGTGTCGCCGTCACCCTTTCTCCTTCATCAACTGATCGTCGGCCGCCTGGTGGCGGCGCTCTGCAGGTACCTTGAGCAACATCCCATCGGGAGAGTGCTGCTCTCGCCGCTGGACGTCATCTTCAGTGATCATGACGTTCTGGAACCGGACTTGATTTTTCTGCTCAACGAGCACCGGGCCATCCTTCGGGATTGGATACGCGGAGTGCCTGACCTTGTCATCGAAGTCCTCTCGCCGAGCTCGATGGATCGCGGCCCCAAGCTCAAAGCGTACGCCCGCTTCGGCGTGCCGAAGTATTGGATCGCCGATCCCGAGGCGCAGGCCATCGAAGTGTATCCCCAGGGCGCCGGCGGGTACGAGTCAGTCGCAGTATGCGGCGTCCACGATTCCGTCAGGTCGCCGATGTTGCCGGAGTCAGCCCTACCGGCAGAACAGGTCTTCGAGGCATAGACGACGCTGGAGATGTAACCCGCAGTGGCGACATTCGAAAGAACCAAGCTGAAACTTAAGGAAGGCCACACCTGGGCGTGCCGTCCCGGCTACAAGATATGCGTTCTCGCTGAGGGAGCGTTGCGGTTCGATGTGCCCCGCGAATGGGTGATGGAGCCCAGTGACACATCGGTGAAGCTTTACGATCTCCCGCCGCCGGAGGACAATTGCCGCCTGGAAGTTTCTCTGATCCGTCACTCGCAGATCGACTGGAGCGGGCTTGATCTTGACCGGCTGATCGGCACCGCAGTGGGCGCCCAGGCAGGCGGCGAGATTCAGGAAATCCATCGCCGGAGCCGTCCCGGTGTGGACGTCGCATGGGTCGAGAGGTCGAGCGTTGAGGACGGCAAAGAGGCCCGATCGCGGGTCGCGATCGTTCGCGGCGTCAACGCTCACGCCCTGATCACTCTCGACTTCTGGGCGACGGATGCCGGGCGTCTCGAGCCCGTCTGGGAAGAGATCGTGCGCTCGATCGACGCGGGGCTTAAGGTCCAGGACCCGACCGTCGGCGAGCGGCGAATGTAAAGACAGGCTGTCGCGTTCGCTTGTGGCTGTCTATAGGCCAGGCCCGCGTCAATCTTCGGTTCGCAGGTGTCGGGCAGCGCGAGCGGGTCATCCATTCCTGCTGTTAGCGATCGATAGGAAAAGTCTGGCGGTGCCCTTGTTTCGGCTGTAGGAGCGGCCTTCCGTGGCCGTCCGAATCCTTTGTATTCAGAACCAACCGCTGCGGTAGGCAATCCACCAGCTCAAGACCACAATTGGAAGTGTGGCCAGCACCGCCCAGATGAAGGGCAGTGTGAAATCTGCGATCAGACCGAAGAACGCGAGGCTCAGCCAGAATATCTTCTTTTGCATGGCCGCTTTGCTCGCAAGGGCGCCGGAATCCGCCCGGCCCCGCCGCGGTGGCTCGATGGTTCGGATTCTACCGCATTCGCTTCCACGGCGGCGAGCGTCGCGTTGACCGCCCTGCCGGATGGCCGCCCGGTCAGCCCGAACCCCTTCGGGCATTCGTCCGCCGCGGGCCGTTGCACATGTTGAACCGTGATCAAGGCGAGCGCATCCAACCAACATCCACTTAGGAGGCACTTAGGAGGTGCATTATGTTTGCCATTACGGGTGCGACGGGAAATACCGGAAGCATTGTTGCCGGGAAGTTGCTGGCGGACGGTGAAAAGGTCCGCGTGATTGGCCGCGACGCGGGGCGCCTGGCGCGTTTCGTGCACCAGGGAGCCCAAGCCTTTGCGGCAGATGTCACGGACGCCGAGGCGCTGGCGCGGGCGTTTGACGGCGCGAGCGCCGTTTACGCTATGGTTCCTCCCAACATGGGAGCCGCGAACGTGCGGGCGTATCAGGAAGAAGTTGGGGACGCGATGGTGTCGGCGCTGCAGAAGGCTGCGGTGTCCCACGTGGTTTTGCTGAGCAGTTACGGCGCCGATAAAGCCGAAAAGACCGGTCCGGTAGTTGGCCTTCACAACATGGAAGAGAAGTTGAACGCGATTTCCGGCCTGAACGCCATTTACCTGCGGGCCGGCTACTTCATGGAGAATTTGCTGCCGCAGGTGGATGTGATCCACAACTTCGGCATCGTCGGCGGACCGGTTCGCGTGGACGTGAATCTGCCCATGATTGCCACCCGCGACATCGGCGCTGCCGCCGCCGGCTTCCTGAAATCCGAATTCAGCGGTAAGCAAGCGCACGAACTGCTCGGGCAGCGCGACGTGGCGTACAAGGAAGTTGCCTCGGTGATCGGCCGGGGGATTGGCAAGCCCGAGCTTGCGTACGTCCAGTTGCCGGCACAGCAGCTCAAGCCGGCCCTGCAACAGATGGGGATGTCTTCGAATATGGCGGATTTGCTGCTCGAGATGGCGGAGAGCCTGAACACCGGATACATGAGGGCGCTCGAACCGCGTTCGCCGCAAAACACCACGCCGACCTCGCTCGAGACCTTCGTCGCGGAAGAATTCGTTCCGCGTTATCAAGGGAAGGCCGCGAAAGCGTAGCAGCCCCGCTCCCGGCGCGCGGCAAGCGGCTCTGCCGCCCCGCTGTGCGGAGAGGCTTCGCCTTTCCGGCAGGGCGGCAAAGCCGCGAAAGCGCGGAGGGCGGAACGTGGCCTTCAGAAGATCATCTTCATGCCGAACTGGAGAATCCGCGGGTTGTGGGCGCCGGAAGCTTGCAGGAAGTTGCTGGTACCGAAGCAACTCGGGTCGCCCGCGGAGTTGTCGGTTCCTCCGGTGCAACTGTAGTAGTTGTTCACGCCGTTGAATTGCGTGTGATTGAAGATGTTGAAGGCTTCCGCGCGGAATTCGACCGAAGCCCTCTCGCGGATGGGAAAGTGCTTGAAGAAGCCCATGTCGAAGTTTAACCGCGACGGGCTGTAGAGAATGTTGCGGCCGGCGTTGCCAAAGGTCAAACCCTGCGGCTCGGCGTAGGCGCCGGCGTTGTAGAGCAGGGGCCCTTGAATGCCCGGCACATTCACCACCGACGGTTTGGCGTTGATGTTGCCAATGATGTCGGCGTAGCTGGTGGACCCCACGCCGTTGGCGGCTCCCGCCGTGTCATAAATCGATGTCCCGTTCTCAATGCTGAACGGCGTCCCGGTCTGCGCGGTGGTAATTCCCGAAAGCTCCCAATTTCCGAAAGCCTTGTGGGTCCATCCCGCCCCCGACCCGTAGGGCAGCTCCCAGACGTATCCGACCGTAAAGATGTGGCGCTGATCGAAGCCGGAGCTTGAACGCGAGCGCTCCAGATCATAGGAGTCCACGAAACTCGAATCCTCCCGATCCGAGGAGTCATCGATCGAATGGCTATAGGTGTAGGCCAGGGTGAAGCTCAGGCGGCCTACGTCGCGCCGGGCCGACACCTGCAGTGCGTTGTAAATGGAGTTGGCCCAGTTTTGCAGGTTGGTGATGCTGTCATAGCCGACGAAAGGCCGGTTGGGATTGGGATCGTTTCCGCACGCGACGCCCAGATTGATGGCCGCCTGCCCGGTGACCGGCTGTCCGTTGACGATTCCGGAGTTACAGATGTCGTTCGTGATGACCTGACCGGGTCCGAACGGGTTCTGGGACGCCGGCACGCCGGGAATCTGGTTCAAATCGCTTTGCAAGGTCAGGTGAGTGCCCTTGCTACCCACGTAGGCGACCGTGACCACGGTGTTGGGGAGCACTTCGCGCTGCACGTCGAGGTTCCACTGCTGCACGTACGGCCACGTGACGCGGTTGGGCACGGCGGTGACCAGCAAGGGAAACAGCAGCGAGCCTCCGGCGCTGCCAATACTGTTGTAGCCCACCACGTTGTACTGACTGGGCGCGAGCACCCCTGGCGGATTGCCCTCGAGCGATTCTTCGTTGGCCTCGTTGCCGTTGGTGTGCTCGAAGAACATGCCGTAGCCGCCCCGCAGCGCGGTCTTGCCGTTGCCGCGCGGGTCCCAGGCAAAACCGAGACGCGGCGCCGGATTGAACAGGTGCCCTTTGAGGCATCCCGCCGGAATTCCCGGGGCGCCGCACCGCACCATGCCGTCGAGCGCGTTAAGGTTGTACGTGCCGGGAACCAGGGCCCCTTGCTGGCCCGTCAGGCTCCCGTCGGGATCGAGCTCGGGCGCGGTGGCGGGACTGTACGCCTCCGGCTCAAAGTTGTATGCCTGCTTGTACTTTTCGCGATAGGTGCCGTACAGGCTCAGGCGGAAACCGAGGTTCAGCGTCAGGCGCGGAGTCGCGTGCCAGTCATCCTGGAAGTAGGGTTCGAGGATCTTGAAGCGGTTGTAATACTTCACCACCTGGTTCCATTGCTGGAACGAGGCGACGTTGCCCATCAGAAAATCCGCGAATCCATTTTGCGTGGTGATCGCCGATGAAGACGAAAAATTGACGATGCCTTCGAGGTTGGAGTTGTCGTCTTCGTTCTTTTGCGCCGCCACCGCATAAGCGCCGAACTGCAGGTTGTGGCTGCCGGCGATCTTGGTCACGTTGTCGCGAAAGGTGTAAGTGGGGTTGGAATTCTCCCAGGGGTAGAACCCCGGATCTTCCCCGATCCCGCCGCCGTACTCCAGGTTGCAGCAGATGGTCACGGCCGGCAGTTCGCCGCCGAATCCGTTATTGAAGATGCCGCCCATCTGGAAGCCCGCCGGACGCTGCACGTCTCCGACGGCGCTCAGATGAATGATGTCGGCCGTGTAGCTGAAGACGAACTCGTTCAACAGCGTCGGCGAGGCGTTGGCGGCAAGATGCGCCACCATGCTCATCCCAGGCCCGTGGAAGTCGGTCTGCACGGTGGGGAAGCTCGATTCCGCCAGGCTCCACAGCGTGTAAGGCTCTACCGTCGCCCAGGAATCGTGAATGTAGTGAACGAACATCCGCAGGCGCGGCGTCAGATTCTCGTCGATGCGAAACAGGTCCTCCCGCCAGGTGGTCGGTGTCGAAAAGCTGTCCTGGAAGAACGACTGCGCGCCGCTGCCGCTGTTGGGCGCGGGGATCAGCGTCATCAGATCCTGGGCCTGCGGCGTCACCATCACCTGGTTGCCGGGAAACGCATTGCCCGTGTTCGGATCAATCGGGCAGTCCACGCCCGATGTGGTGCCGGGGCAGACGTCCGAGAAATCCCCGCCGCGTTCCTGGTTGGACGGCACCTGTTGGTAGAATACGGCCGGATTGCGCTCGCGCCGCCACTCCTCCGACCAGAAGAAGAACGTCTTGGTTTTGTCGGTGTTGTAGTGGCCGGGAATGTAAAATGGCCCGCCCAACGTGAAGCCGAAATCATTTTTCTTGTAAGGCGCCCGGTTGACAGGAGGCGCTCCCGGCGCGGCGTCAAAAAAGTTGCGCGCGTTAAAGATCTCGTTGCGCGCGAACTCGAAGGCGTCTCCGTGAAACTGCCGGGTGCCGGATTTGATCTCCGTCTCGACCGTCCCCGATCCGTTGCGGCCGTACTGCGCGCCGTAGTTCGAGGTCAGCACTTCCACCTCGGCCACCGCGTCCACGTTGGGGTAGACGTTGATGGAGAAGTTTGATCCGTTGTCCATGTTGTCGCCACCGTCGATCTCCCAGTTGTTGTATTCGGTGCGGCCGCCGTTGACGCTGTAGTTGACGTTGCCGATCAGCCCGACCACGCCCTCGTCCTGGCCGGTTTGATTGCTCACCCCCGGCACCAGCGTGATCAATTGGGTGAAGTTGCGGCCATTCAGCTCGAGCTGGCTGATCTCCTTGCCGGTGATAGTGCCCGACAGCTCCGAGGATTGGGTCTCGACCTGCGCCACCACGTCGCCGCGGACCGTCACCTGGCTGCTGGTCGTCCCCACGCGAAGCCGGGCATCGGCGCGCGCGTTTTCCGCCACGCGCAAAATGATCCCGTCTGCCTCGTACTTCTGGAATCCCGCGGTGGCGATCGTCAGGTTGTACCGCCCTGCCGTCAGCCCCGCGACCAGGTAGTCACCCTGGGCGTTAGTGGCGGCGGTGCGGGTCACACCCGTGGCCGGGTTCGTGATCGCGATCTCGGCGCCGGCGATCACCGCACCGCTCGTGTCCGTCACCGTGCCGGTGATGGAGCCGGTGTCTTGCGCCCGGACCGGCGCGGCCAGGGAGCAGACGGCGAGTGCAACGCCCGGCCACAATGAGATTCTTCTCATGGTCTGGCCCCTGAATCTTCCCGCTCGCCGCGGGTTCAAGCTACGATGCCACCTGGTTCAAGACCCGCAGCAGACCCTCGAGGGAGCGCCGCGAGGTCTGCTGATGCGTCAGCCCCGGCGCCTCGAATTCGCATTCGAGCGACATCGATTCCTGGTAGTGGTCGCGCTGGAGTGCACGGAATTGGCCGGCAAGATCGATCTCGCCCTCGCCGGCGAAGGTTTCCCGGCAGTTCTTAAGGCCGGCGCCGCACGTCATGCCCTTCAGGTGAAGGTGCCAGATGCGGCTTTTATCGAGCGCCTGATAACCGTCCGGGTAGGAGACCTCGCCGTGCGTGTAGCCGTTGCCGACGTCCCAGTTGAATCCCAGATTGGGCGCGGGCGCGAGCTTGAGAATGGCGGCCGTCTCGTGCCCGGTCCCGCCGTTGCACGATTCTTCGTCTTCGATCACCAGGCGGATGCCTTCCGCGCGCGCCGCGTCCGCGGCTTTGGCGAGATCCTCCGCGATTCGCGCGTAGAGCGCCGGCGGCTGGGCCACGCGCCAGAACGTGAATCCGCGCACCTTGTCCGTGCCCCAGGCGTGGGCCCGCTCTGAGGCGCGCTTCAGCAGTTCGATCTGGCCGGAGTAGGGGTAGGGGTCGGCCTGCTTGTGGATGGGATCGGTTCCCGGCAGCGTGCACTTGTAAAGCGCCGAATCCACGACCGAGCACTTGAAGCTGTATTGGTCGAGAAGCTGCCGGATGCGGCGGATCTCGTCGGCAGACGCTTCGGTGTTGTATTTTCCCCAGACGGCGCGGATCTCCACCCAGCCGAGGCCGTAGCCCTTCATGATCTGGAGGGCTTCCTCGAAATCGGCGGAAAAGCCGTCGCTGATCGCGCCCAGTTTGAACCCCGCGAAAGGCTGGGCGGAGGGAGCCAAGCCCGGCAGGGATCGCAATCGCGGCAGCAGGAGGACGGCGCCCGAGAGTACAGTCGCGTTGGTCAGGAAAGCGCGGCGGCGCATGTGGAAACCCGGTAACGGCTCGCTCAAGACCGACGGGGGCTATCTTATCGCAGGTCGCGGCGCCAGGGAAATCGGCTTTCCTCCGCTGTCATTTGCGCCACCGGCCGGCCGGTCAAAGTAACGGAAACAAAACACGCGGGTAACAAAAATTTAACAGACCCCCCATAACCTGAGGATTGTCGCGGATGGCCGCCGTGCGGTCTCCGAATTCTACGCTGCGGGAGGAGATGAAGTGCGTATCCGTAAAACTGTTGCACTCTCGTTAGGCACAGTGTGCCTGGCCGGATTAATGGCTGGTCCGGGCGTGGGTGGCGCTGCTACGCCTGGAAAAGGGGCTACCAACTCCAAAGCTCCGGTCAAGATCGGCATGGCTGCCACGCCAATCCAACACGTGGTGGTGATTTTTGGAGAGAATATCACCTTCGATCACTACTTTGGCACCTATCCGAACGCGGCCAACCCCACCGGGGAACCGCGGTTCACAGCCCTGCCCGGCACGCCGACGATCAACGGCCTTACGCCGGAACTGCTCACCAACAACCCGAACTTTCTGAACCCCAACAACGGGGCTGGAGCGACGAATCCCTTCCGGCTGGACCGCTCTCAGGCTCTTACGAACGATCAGGATCATGACTATACGCCGGAGCAACAGTCTTTCGACATGAGTTTGATGGACGCCTTTCCCCAGTACACCGGCACGGCCGGACCGCCGCCCAATCCTCCACCGGGGGCGGTGACCACCACCGGCCTCGTGATGGGCTACTACGACGGCAATACCGATACCGCCCTCTGGAACTACGCCCAGCATTTTGCCATGAGCGACAACAACTACGGGACCACCTTCGGGCCGTCCACGGTGGGCGCGTTGAACCTGATCTCCGGTCAGACGAACGGCGTGGCAGCGACCTTGAACGGAACCTCGGATGAGACCGACGGCGGCGACGGTTCGTTGACCGTCATCGGCGATCCCAATCCCATCGGCGACATGTGCACAAGCTCCACGAGTGGGCAGGTGACCATGCAGGGAACGAATATCGGCAACCTCCTTACCGCCGCCGGCGTGACCTGGGGCTGGTTCGAGGGCGGCTTTAACCTGGGGATCGTGAACCAGAACGGTACCACCGGTTGCAACCGATCCAGCACCGGTGTTGTGGGGGTCACCGAGAGCGACTACATACCGCACCATGAGCCGTTCCAGTACTACCCCTCCACGGCAAACCCGAATCATACCCGTCCCACCTCCGTGCAAACCATCGGACACGCGGGCGACCCTGCCAACAACCAGTACGACATTGTTGACTTCTTCGACGCGGTCAATGCCGGAAACTTCCCGGCGGTGAGTTTCCTCAAGGCCCGCGGCATCCAGGACGCCCATCCCGGATACTCCGACCCGCTTGATGAACAGAACTTCGTGGTGAACACCATCAACTTCCTCATGCAGAAACCTGAGTGGAGCAGCACGCTGGTGATTATCACTTACGACGATTCGGACGGCTGGTACGACCACCAACTGGGCCCGATCGTCAACCAGTCCAACGGCGACGCCGACGCTCTCACGGGTCCCAATGCCTGCGGCAACGGCAATATCGCCTTGCCCGGTGTTGCCTCAGGGAACCTGCACGCGCTGGGACGCTGCGGTTATGGACCACGCATACCTCTGCTGGTCATTTCGCCCTATGCGATCCCCAACTTCGTCAACCACGCCGTCACCGACCAGACCTCGGTCCTCCGTTTCATCGAGGACAATTGGCTGGGCGGACAGCGCATCGGTCAGGGATCGTTTGACGCCCTGTCCGGCAACCTCGAGAACATGCTGAACTTCAGCCAGGCGCCGAACCCGATTCTGCTTTTGAGTCCCGGCACCGGCGAACCTCAGTAGCCATCGACGCGATTCAAGTCGAACGGGCATGAATGGCTTCGGCCGCGCATGCCCGTTCCTGTTTCAAGCCCGCTCTCCTTTCAAAAACAAGCCGCAGCGGCACGGTATAATCTCCAATTCCCGGGGACACGAAATGTCGATCACGCGGCGGGCGTTTCTCGATCGATGCGGACGGATGTCGGTGGCGCTCGCGCTCGGCCAGTCCAGCCACCCCGGTGAGACGCTCTCCGTCCGGCCTACCCTCGACCCAAACACCCTCAAGCCCTTCGTGGACCCTTTGCCCGTTCCCGAGGCGGTCCGGCCAGATAGCATCCGGGCCGATCCCGAGACCGGTGCGAAGGTGCCCTGCTATCGGCTCGCGATGCGCGAGATTGAAACCCAGGTCCATCGGGATCTCAAGCCCACGCGCATGTGGGGATTCGGCTCCGCCTCGCCGGGGCCTTCGTTTGAGACCCGGAGCGGCGAGGGGTTGTGGGTGGACTGGGCGAACGAGTTGCCCCGGCGGCATTTCCTGCCGATCGACCACAACATCCACGGCGCGGGCGCGGATAAGCCGGAAGTGCGCGCTGTGGTGCACCTGCACGGCGCCAGGACGAGGCCGGAGTCCGACGGATATCCGGAGGCCTGGTTCGAGCCCGGTGATACCCGGCAGTATTTTTATCCGAACCGGCAGGACGCGGCCATGCTTTGGTATCACGACCACGCCCTGGGCATCAACCGCCTGAACATCTATGCCGGACTCCTGGGCGCATTTTTCGTCCGCGACGCCGTCGAGGACGCGCTCCACCTTCCCAAGGGGAAGTACGAAGTCCCGTTGATCCTCTGCGACCGCTCGTTTTATCCGGACGGGCAGTTGAGCTACCCGGTAGCGACCGATCCCAAAGCGCCGTGGGTTCCCGAAGCCTTCGGCAACGCCATCCTGGTGAACGGCAAACTTTTTCCCTACCTCAAAGTCGAGCCGCGCAAGTATCGTTTGCGCGTTCTCAACGGCTCCAACGGGCGGTTTTATCACCTCACGCTGTCGAACCAGCAGAGCTTCCATCAGATTGGTTCCGATCAGGGATTGCTCGGCGCGCCCGTGGCGCTGAAGAGCCTGGTGCTCGCGCCGGGCGAGCGCGCCGACCTGGTGGTGGATTTCGCGGATCAGCGCGGGGGGAAGATCGTTCTGAAGAGTGACGCCTTCACGATCATGCAATTCCGCGTGGCGTCTGAGAGCGCTCAGGATTCAAGCGCGTTGCCCGATACCCTCCGGCCGCTGGTCCGGATACCGGAATCGGCGGCCGTGAAGACGCGGTTGCTGTCGTTGAATGAGAACATCGATTTTTACGGCAAGTCTCAGATCATGTTGCTGAATGATGCGCACTGGCAGATGCCCGTCACCGAAAATCCGGTGCTGAACTCGACGGAAATCTGGAGCCTGGTCAACCTGACCGACGACTCGCACCCGATTCATCTCCACCTGGTGCGCTTCCAGATCCTCGACCGCCGGCCCTTTCACCGGTTTCTGTACCAGGCCCGGCAGCAAGTGGTGTATCGCGGGGCGGCGCAACCTCCGTCGCCGGGCGAGTCCGGCTGGAAAGACACCGTGCAGGCCCACCCCGGGATGGTCACGCGCATTATCGCCCGTTTTGAAGGGTATACCGGCCGCTACGTGTGGCATTGCCACGTTCTCGAGCACGAGGACAACGAAATGATGCGGCCCTACGACGTGATCGCAGGGTCCTGAGGAATTTGTTGAATTAGGCTTTGCCGCCCTGGAACTCGGGCGGCCTCAGCAAGCTCGCCGCTAAGATTTGCTCACGTTCCAAACGTAAAGGGACTTGTCGTCGCTGGCGGTTGCCACCGTCCTTCCGGATTTTCGGGTGGCGCGATTGAGAGCCGAGCGGACTTTCTCCTTGCTCTCCTTCATCTCCGCCAGGGGGACGGCCAGCGCGGCTCCCTCCTGCAGATTGTCGAGATCGCCGAGGATCGCGGAGACGATCTGCCTGTGTTTTCCGTTGCGGCCTTGCGGCACGTCGATTTGCGCCAGCGTTTTGAAATGCGTCAAAGCGTTCGTTCCTCTGCGAGAACTCATAATGGTTTCCCCTCACACCCAAACGTTAACCTTACGAGATGCAATCGTATCGCATCGTATGGAGTGCTGCAAGTAAAAAATCGAGCCCTTATCCTTTCATGCTATCATCAACTTGAACAGTACCGATCTCGCGGACGCGTCTGTTTAAAGACGATTAGAATCAGAAACTTAAAGTCTGCTTAACTGCCACTCGACCGTCTTCCAAAAGAGTTAACCCGTAGCAACTGAGGCCTGCTAGGCTGTTCCCTAGGGAACATGAGCATCCTGAGGAAGGTGCTCTTGTGGGAGGGTGAAAATGGAACGCTACGGCTTATTCATGAAGTCTGCGGACGGTTCACCTCTGTGGGTCTGCGCTGAAGAAGATCTGGCTCAAGCCGTCGCCAAGATCCGGGATCTGGACCGGCAAACCGGACTTGAGCACTTCATTTTCGAATTTCGCAGCGCGGCCGTTGTGACCACGAGCCGGGATCTCAAGGTCTCACAAGGCGGGTATCCCGATCCTCATGTGTCGAGTGGCGCCACTAAAGCCGAGTGACCGCCCTCAACCCGATCCACGGGTTCAAGCAGCCCGCCCTCCCCACTTCTCGAATTCGCGGTCGCCGCCCTTGTGGTGGGCTTCATCTGGTATGACTGCCATCCTGTGCCGCGCCGCAGAAATCCTACGGACTTGTCAAGCGGCTTGAGCCAAAAAGAGGTGAACCAACACAAACCCGCTTCGCCGTCCCCGCTCTCCCACAGAACAAAGCCACCGCTAAAACAGATTTGCTGATTCCAAAGGACTTATGCCGATCCGCACTTTGGATTTTCTGGCTTCGTTTGACTTCGTTTTGGCCTATTTTGGGGGTCGATTTACTGATTCTGTTGTACTTAGTGGCTTCGTTTTTTGCAAGATCTTAGATTCTTCTTTTGGCTTTTCGCCGGTTTGGAGCGGTCGCCGCCGAAGTGCCGGTTTCAAGCCTGTCCGCTGCGCCTCGGAGCGCGCGGCCTTGGTGTGATTCTGACCGGGATTGGGCCGCTGAATCATTGCGCGCCTGAATCATTAGCGTGATGTCCGCTTGAATCATTGCGTGATTGAGTGATCGGATCATCAAGCCACATCCTCCGCCACTGGAGCTTGGTACGTGCCACCTGAACCTGGCCTTGAGAGGATCGCAGATTTCTGCCGGGCCGTGGGTACGGCCGGGAGGGCTGAGGAAACTTATTTGGCCTAATGTTTTCAATGTGTTTGCTTGTGGAAAAGCGTGCCGCGCGGCTTCGGCTGCAACCAAAGGCAAAGCTCTCACCACGGAGCCCACAGAGGCCCACAGAGTTTCACGTTTGCCTCTCAGACTGTTGGGACCAGCAGCGCGCCGCAGAGCGTCACCCTGACCAACAGCGGCACGTCGGCGTTGGCCGTCACGAGTATCGGCGCTCTCGGCGATTTCGCCGTGACGAACAACTGCGGAACGTCACTGGCGGCGGGGGCTTTCTGCAGCATGGCGGTCGTGTTTACTCCGCAGAATACCGGTACGCGTTCCGGATCGCTCACGCTCACCGATAGCGCCGCCGGCAGCCCGCAGATCGTGGCCTTGACGGGAACCGGAGCGGGCGCGCCGGGCGCCAGTGTCTCGCCCGCCAGCCTCACATTCGCGCCGCTCATGATCGGCTCCACCAGTTCGGCCGAGACCATTACGGTGACGAACAACGGAAGCGCGCCCCTGACCATCTCGAGCGTTATGGTGAGCGGCGACTATGCCGAGAGCAACACCTGCGGATCGCCGGTTGCTGCCGGAGCAAGTTGCGCCATCGGCGTTGTGTTTACCCCGACGGCAGCGGGCGCCCGCGCGGGAGTTCTGACCATCAACGACAACGTTCCCAACGGCCCGCAAGTGGTGGGGCTGAGCGGCGTGGGTCTGACGGGCCCCATGGTGAGCCTCTCCCCCACCAGCCTGAGCTTCACCAGCCAGCTTCTCGGAGCAAGCAGCCTGCCGCAGACTGTCACCGTGACGAACACCGGCGGAACCGCCCTGAGCGTCACCGGCGTGGTCGCGAGCTCCGCCGAATATGGCGTGCTCAATTCCTGCGGCAGCACGGTAGCGGCAGGGTCGAGTAGGGCCCGGCCGATTGCGAAACACGGGCCTGTCAGCACAAACCGCAAACCCATGCGAATCCGAATGAACGCCTTGTCGCCCGGCGGAGACAAAAAAGAGAAAACCGAAGAGAAAACCGGTACAATTTGAAATCTAATGATGTGAGATTTGAAATTTGAAATCTGAATCTGAACCTGACTTGAAGCCTGAACCTGAAAAATCTCAATTTGAGATCGCAATCTGGAACTGAAATCTCAAATCTGTAATCGCAATGGGTAATCGCACCATGGATCTCAGCGCCATTCAAGCCGCTATCAAAAACTTGAATCTGGACGGATGGCTCTTCTACGACCATCACCGTCGCGACCCCATCGCTTATCGCGTGCTCGGGGTTCATCCCGTGATGACCACGCGGCGCTGGTACTACCTGATTCCTGCTGCGGGCGCGCCGGCGAAGCTCGTCCACCGCATCGAAAGCCACAATCTGGACGTGCTTCCGGGCGAACGGCACGAGTACTCGTCATGGCGCGAGCAGCGCGAGAAGCTGGCCGCCATGCTGGGCGGGGCGAAGACGGTGGCCATGGAATACTCGGCGCTCAATGACATCCCCCTGGTGGGCCTGGTTGACGCCGGCACCGTCGAGCTCGTGCGCAGTCTGGGCGTCGAAGTGGCCTCTTCCGCGGACCTGGTGCAATTGTTCGAAGCGCGCTGGACGCCGGAAGCGCTGGCCAGCCATTTGGAGGCCGGCCCGATCATCCATGCTGCCGTGCGCGCAGGCTTCCGCGCCGTCGCCGATGCCATCCGCGCCGGACGCACCGCGGACGAATACGGCGTCCAGCAGGTCATCGTCGAGGCCATGCGGTCGGGAGGCGTCGAGCCGGAGCCGGGCGAGCCGCCCATCGTCGGCGTGAACGCCAACTGCTCCGATCCGCATTATTCGCCCACGCCTGAGAAATCGCAGCCGATCCGCGTGGGCGATTTCCTGCTGCTCGACGTGTTTGGCAAGAAGACCACTCCGGGCTCGGTCTACTTTGACATCACATGGACCGGCTATGTTGGGGAGCAGGTTCCCGAACGCCAGGCGGGCGTGTTCGACGTGGTGAAGCAGGCCCGCGACGCGGCGGTGCAACTGGTGGAGACGTCGGTGCGCGAGGGCCGTCCGCTCGCGGGCTGGCAAGTGGACGACGCGGCGCGGGACGTGATCGAGCAGGCGGGCTACGGCGCTTACTTCGTGCACCGGACGGGACACTCGATCGGTGAAGAAGTCCACGGCAACGGCGCCAACATGGACAATTTTGAGACGCGCGATACGCGCCGCGTGATCCCGCGAACGTGCTTTTCCGTGGAGCCCGGTATCTACCTGCCCGACTTCGGCGTGCGCAGCGAGGTGAACGTCTACGTGGACGAGCACGAGGCGCGCGTAACCGGCGAGATACAGCAGGCGGTGGTGGCGATTCTTGCCGCGTGACCGCGCAGGCGGAATATGGTAGGGTGAAGGCGTGCGGGGGACTTTTCGCGCCTCTCGCCCTGGAGGCGTGGCGCTTCCGGGCCGGAATCAGCTTCAATTCCCTGATGCCTAAGACATCCAACGAGCTCGTTAAAGAGGCGAGCAGCGCCAAAGCGGGACGGCCCGATACCGCCCGCCTGGTGCGCCTGTGCGCCGCCGCATGGCTCGTTCCCGGCGCCGGCCACTACATGCTCGGCCGGCGGCAGCGCGCGCTCGTCCTCGGCACCGCGATCCTCACGATGTTCGTCTTCGGCCTCGTGATGAAAGGCCAATTTTTTTCCACCGCGTCGCCGTCCTGGCTCGAGACTCTGGGCTACTTTGGCGAAATGTGCGTCGGCCTCGCGATGCCGGTTGCGCGCTTCTTCACCTACGCCGGCGATCTCTCCTTCGTGAGCGCCGACTTCGGCACCGCTTTTCTGGTGTCGGCCGGCATGCTGAACGTGCTCGCCATCCTCGACGCCTACGACATCGCGGTCGGCCGCAAGCCGTAGAGGAGGCCAACCAATGTCAATGGGTTCCATCGCCATGCTTGCCTTCGCCGCCCTGACGGCGGCAACCGGCGGACCGCCGCGCGTGGGACAGCCGGCCCCGGACTTCGTTCTCAACGATCAAAATGGCCGCCCCGTGCGCCTCAGCGACTTTCGCGGCAAGAAAGGTGTGGTGCTGGCCTTTTACGTCCGCGCCTTCACACCGGGATGAAGGAAGGAGCTGCTGGCGTATCAGGCTGATATCGCCAACTTCGAGAAAGCCGGCGCCGAGGTGATCGGCATCAGCGTGGATCCGGCGAAACGCAACAAGGCCTTCGCCGACGAACTCCACATCACCTTTCCCGTGCTGAGCGACGAGAGCAAGGCCGTGACGCGCGAGTACGGTGTGCTGTACCCGCTGATTCGTGTCGCCAGGCGCGTAACCTTCGTGATCGATCGCCAGGGCGTGATTCGCGAGATCACCGAAGGCGGTGAGGCCGCCGATCCTGCGAAGACCGCGCAGTCGTGCTCGGTGCTTCCGCCCCAGTAGGCGGGATGTGAAAGGCTCCTCGCGTCAGTCATTCCGAGCGCGGCGACGAATCGCAACGTCGTCTTTCTCCAGAACGGGATTCCTCGTTCCGCTCGGAATGGCACGAATCTGCAAGGCTGGTTATCTATGGCGCGTGGTGAATTGAAGCTGATCATCGGCAACATGTTCGGCAACAAGACCGGACGGCTGATCCTCGAAATCGAAACGCTGCGCCAGTTCGGCAAGCGCCGCGTGCTGGTGCTGAAGCCCGACACCGACACGCGCAGCGGCGAGTGCCTGATCCGCGACTATCATGGTAAGAGCATGCCGGCGTTGGAAGTGCCCGCGCGCGATCCCTGGTTCGCCTTGCGGGTGGTCCGCGAGAAGGAAGCTGAAGCCGGGTCGCGATTCAATCTGATCGCCTTTGACGAAGTGCAGTTCTTCGCCGCCGGCTCCGGATTCTTCCGCGTGGTCGATGAACTTCTGGAACGCGGTTACGGGGTGCTGGCCTCGGGCCTCGCGCTCGACTTCAAAGGCGAGCCCTTCGGCTCCACGCTGCTGCTGTTCGGGCTGTGCCGCAGCAACAACGACTGCATCTGGCTCACGCCGCTATGCGCTCAGTGCGGCGCGCCCGCCCCGCTGCCGCAGCGCCTCATCGACGGGCATCCCGCGCCCTATGACTCGCCCCAAGTCCACGTGGGCGGCAAGGAAACGTACGAGCCGCGCTGTTACGACTGCTTCGAATTGCCGGCGCGTCCGGTCCCGCCCTACTGATCGCCCTCGTTGGCAGTGTTGAATTTGCTTCAGAAGATGAACGGGATGAGAGCCTTCGTCTCGTGACGGTAATGCTCGTAATCGTGCCCGAACTGCTCGGTCATGAAGCGCTCTTCCGTTCTGGATTTGATCAGGAAGGTCGCAAACAGAACCCCAACAGCGAGGAGATCGCGAAATTCGCCCAGGGCAAGGGCCGTGCCGAAAATCGCCAGGATCAAACCGGAGTAGATCGGATGCCGCACAACGGTGTACGGTCCCGTGCGAATCAGCGTATGGTCCTGCTTCACGGTCACGCTACTGCTCCAGTTGCCGCCTAGGATGGTGCGCTCCCAAATCGCAATCGCCACGCCGGCGCAGGTCAGGATGGCGCCCGCCAGAGCCCAGCCGGCGCCCCGGCCCACGAATCGCGACGACAGCACGCCCCATCGGCTATCCTGATGCCACATCAGCATAAAGGTCGCCGCCGATCCAAGCACCTGCAGCAGGCGGCCGCCAATGCCTTGCCGCTTCACAGCCCGCTTGACGCGGAACGCCATGATGAGCCAATAAGCGATAAAAGCGATCCACGCGGCGCCGATCGTCGATAGAATCACGTCATGAAATGACATGCCGTCTCGTCACAACGCTCAGGCCCGCTGCTTCCGTCAGCCTTTGACGAGTGTGAGCAACTCCTTCTCGTCGATCACCTTCACGCCCAGCGCCTTGGCTTTCTCGAGCTTCGACCCGGCTTGGTCGCCCGCCAGCACATAGTCGGTCTTCTTGCTCACCGAGCCTGTCACATGTCCGCCGGCGTCTTCGATCATCGTCGTGGCTTCTTCCCGGGAGTACGTGGGTAAAGTCCCGGTGAGCACGAACGTCTTGCCGGCGAGCGGGCCCTCGCTTTTCGGCTTCTTGCGCTCCGCGTGCGGAGTCCGGAGTTGCTTCTTCAGCTTTTCAATCACCTCGCGATTGCGGGGCTCCCGGAAGAACTCCGCGATGCCCTCGGCCGTCTTCTCGCCCACCTCGCTGACCTCGTCAAGTTCGGCCTCGCTGGCCTTCTCCAGGCTCTCGAGCGACCCGAAGTGGCCTGCCAGAACCTGCGCCGTGCGCTCGCCCACGAAGGGAATGCCGATCGCGTACACCACGCGCGCAATGTCGGCTTGCCGGCTGCGCTCGATTTCGCCAAGCAGGTTGCCGGCGGACTTTTCGCCCATGCGTTCGAGCGATTCGAGCTGCTCCGCCGTGAGAGCGTAAAGGTCGGCAGCATCGCGGACGATCTTCTTTTCCACAAGCTGTTCGACCAACGCGTCGCCCAGGCCGTCGATATCCATGGCGTGGCGTCCGGCAAAGTGCCTCAGCGATTCCTTGAGCTGCGCGGGACATGCCTTGTTCATGCAGCGAAAGGCCACTTCGCCTTCGGCGCGGAACACCTCGCCGCCACAGACGGGGCAGCGCTTCGGCATCTCGAAAGCACGGCCGTCGGGCGCGTGCTTCACTACCTTCACCACCTGGGGGATCACCTCGCCGGCGCGCTGCAGCAGGATGGTATCCCCGATCTTCACACCCAGGCGCTCCACTTCGTCCATGTTGTGCAACGTGGCGTGGCTCACGGTGACGCCGCCCACGTCAACCGGCTCGAGATCGGCCACTGGCGTGAGCGTCCCCGTACGTCCCACCTGCGCGCGGATGTCCTTGACCACGGTGGTAGCCTGCCGCGCGGGGTACTTGAAGGCCACGGCCCAGCGTGGCGACTTGGCCGTCGAGCCGAGCTCGCGCCACAGCCTCGTGTTGTTCACCTTGATGACGATACCGTCGGTGTCGTAATCGAGCTGGTCGCGCTTTGTTTCCCACTCCTGGACGTATTCGAGCACTTCATCGAAGGAGCGGCAGAGCCGGAGATGCGGATTCACTTTGAACCCGAGCTGCCCGAGGCTCTCGAGCACCTCCCAGTGTTCGGCCAGCGGCGGAGCGCCGTTCACGAGCGCAAAGTAGAGAAACATGTCAAGCTTGCGCCGGGCGACGATGCGGGAATCGAGCAGACGGATGGAACCGGCAGCGGAGTTGCGCGGATTGGCGAATTTAGGCTCGCCCTCGGCCTCGCGTTTCGCGTTCAACTGTTCGAAGGCCTTCCGCCCCATGATCACTTCGCCGCGCACCTCGAAGTGTTCCGGGCTGCCCCAGGCGCGAAGCTTGCCGGAATCGACCCGAAGCGGCAGGGAGCGGATGGTGCGCAGGTTCGGCGTCACGTCCTCGCCGCGCACTCCATCGCCGCGGGTCACGCCGTGCGCGAGGACGCCGTGCTCGTAGGTGAGCGCCATCGAGAGGCCGTCGAGCTTCAGCTCCGTCACGTAGTCCACCTGCTCGCGCCCCGAAAGTTCGCGCACGCGGCGGTCAAAGTCCCGCAGTTCGTCCACCGAGTACGTGTTATCCAGGCTCATCATGGGCGTGGAATGCCGCACTTGGGGAAACTCGGCAGCAGGCTGGCCGCCTACGCGCTGCGAGGGGGAGTCCGGCGTCATCAGCTCAGGATGCTCGCGCTCCAAGTCCTGGAGGTGCCGCATCAACTGGTCGAATTCGTAGTCGGAGATTTCGGGGTCGTCGAGCACGTAGTAGCGGTGCTCGTGGTGGCGAATCTGCTCTCGGAGGTTCTTGATTTCCTTCTCGATTCGGGACGGCACAGGATCCCTCGCTTCCGCCGGCAGCGGGCGGTCCTCCGGAATTATAACGTGCCTTTTTGCGGTCGAGGCGTCTTGCCAGCGCCGCGGCGGCTCAAGACGCGCAATTCCTGCAGCCTGCTTGACACCGGCGTCACTCGGCGCTAACGTCGGTGGCGGCGTAAGTTTGTCCGCGAGGGGTTTCGCGCGCCCGGGAACGACGGTGAAGTTTATGAAAGCAAGAACGATTGTGGCGGGACTTCTGCTGGTGCTCGGCTGCGGTATGGCGGCGCGGGCGCAGCGGGCGGACTCCGCTCCGTCGGCACCCGACAACGCGCGTTTTGGCGATCCGACCAGCACAGCGCGCAACTATCAGGACTTTCATTACGGCGTGGTGAAAAGCGTCAGTGATTCCGCACTGATCTGCGACAAGACGGAGTTCGGAGACGGCCAGCCGTTCAAGATTGACAGGAAGACGAAATTCACCCACGACGGACAGTCCTCCAAGGCCACCGATCTCAAGACGGGCGACAAGGTGTGGGTGAAGATCCGAACCGACAAAAAGACGGGCGATATGACCGCCTTGAGAGTGGTCAGCGGAGTGTTTGACGCCTCGCTTACCAAGTGAGGCGCCTCTTTCCTGTTGAATCGCGCGACCCTCATCTACAATCCTGTCGCCGGGCGCCGCCCGGCCCGGCGCGAAGGTGAAATTCGCATGGCGGCCGACGTCCTGCGCGGGGCAGGAGTCACGCTCGACGTCGTCCCTACCGTCGGCCCCGGGAGCGCTCGAAACCTGGCCCGGTCGGCGGCGGCCCGCGGAGCTGAAGCGGTCTTCGTCTGCGGTGGTGACGGCACGATCAACGAGGTCGTGAACGGGCTCGCGCTCGGCGGATGCGCTCTCGGGATCTTGCCGGGCGGGACGGCGAACATCGCCGCCAAGGACCTGGGCCTGCCGCAGCACCCGGTGTCGGCGGCCCGCGTGCTCGTCCATGCCGAGCCCCGCCGGATCGCGCTCGGGAGAGCGACCTCGAAGCCGGCCGATCCCTCGGCGGCCCCTGGTGACGCCCTGCCCGCGCAGCGTTACTTTCTGAGCGTCGCCGGCGTCGGCTTTGACGCTTACGTGGTCCACAGCCTGTCCTGGGGCTTCAAGACCGCGCTCGGCGTGGCGGCTTACGCCTGGGAGGCCCTTCACCAGGTCGCCCGTTATAGTTTTCCGCGTTTTGCCTGCCGCAACGGCGACGGCGAATGGCGGGGCACGCAGGCGCTGTTTCAGCGCACCGAACGCTACGCGGGATGGTTTCACCTCGCCCCCGGAGGCAGCCTGCTGAACAACCGGATGCGGGTTTGCGTTTTTGAAAGCTCCAAATCCTGGCGCTACGTCGTTTACACGGGCGCCCTGGCCCTGCGTCGGCACCTAGCGCTCAAGGACGTCCATCTGGTGGAAGGCTCGCACCTCACATGCACCGCGGAAAACCCGTCCCGACCGATCTACGTGGAGCTTGACGGAGAGCTGGTCGGGCAGCTGCCCGCCACCTTCGAACTGGTGCCGGATGCCCTGACCCTGCTGCTGCCGGAAGCGACCGGTCCGTCCGCCGGCTAAATTGCAGCCTGGCTGCTAAGACCGGTCACACGCGCTTATGGACAACCTGACGCACACCCTGGCCGGAATCGCCTTGAGCCAGGCGGGACTGAATCGGAAGACGCGCTTCGCAACTCTGGCGCTCATCCTAGGATCGAACGCGCCCGACGCAGACCTGGTGAGCCGCGTGGGCGGTAGCGCAACCTATCTGGAATACCACCGTGGAATCACACATTCGCTGGTGGGGGTTACTGGCATCGCGCTCGTGCTGACTGCGGTCATCTACTTCGCCGGGCGCAAAGCGAAGCCCAAGACATCCGGGCCGCCGCTCGATGCACGCTGGCTGTTCGCGGTTTGCTGGATCGCGACTCTGGGCCATCTGCTGCTCGATTTCACGAATCAATACGGCGTGCGTCCCTTCCTGCCTTTCAGCGGGCGCTGGTACGCCTGGGACATCATGCCCATCTTCGATCTGATGCTCTGGCTGATGCTGGGGATCGGTCTGGGTCTGCCATTTCTGCTGCGGATGGTCTCAGAAGAGGTTGGGGCGAACAGGCCGGGTTATTGGCGCGGCGCGGTGCTCGGGCTCGCCGGAATGCTGCTTCTTTGGGGCTTGCGGGATAATAATCACCGCCGGGTGTTGGCGGAGCTTGCGTCCAACAACTACGATCAGGAGCCGCCCTTACGCCTGGGCGCTTTTCCCAGCCTCAACCCCTTCGAGTGGTCCGGCGTGGTGGAGACCGACACCGCGTTTCACCTCCTGCCTGCCAGCGCACTCGCTTCCGACGTGGACGCAGCGCATGCCGAATCGTTTCACAAGCCCGATCCCTCGCCCGCCCTCGAGGCGGCCTTGAAATCGCGGGTAGGCCGCATCTTTATGGATTTCGCGCGCTTTCCTTGGGCTGAAGTCGAGGAGAATCCCGACGGTTACGAAGTGCGAATTCGCGATCTGCGCTTTGGCGCCGGGCCGACCGGGAGATTCGAAGCCACGATCGATCTGGATGGCAATCTGGCGGTCCGGGGGCAGGACTTCAGCTTCACCGGTGAACCGCGCCGTTGACCCTTCACGGTTGAACAGCGTGATCGAGCCGCCTATTGCGCGGGAGCGGTCTGCTGAAGGTAACGATAAACCACGATCAGCAGGACGACACTCACCGCAGTGAGAATCGACAGGAAGGCCAGGTGGAATCTGAGGAAGGTCTCGGCTTCGACGCCGTACCGCATGCCGACCCACGCTTCGACGGCGAAGCGGACGCCGCGTCCGAGGAGGAGGGCGGACAGCAGTCGTGCGGGTTTCATACCCATGGCGCCAGCCATGATCGGCACAACCTTGAAAGGCGTCGGGGGAGGCAACAGCGAGGCGACGAGCACGGTGGCGAAGTCGTTGCGCTGCAGCCACCGTCGGGCCCTCCCGGCCTCGCGCATTTCGGGGTTGCGTTTGAAGATGCGCCCGCCGCCTTTTCCGAGATAGTAAATGACGAACGAGCCGGCGATGGATCCCGCCGTACAGTAGATCGCATAAAGAGGCGCGTGGCCGGGTTCGCGCGCCGCCATGTGAATCAGCAGCAGGTCGTTGACGAGCGGAAACGCCAGAACGGAGGAGTCTAGAACGTTAATCAGGAACAGGCCCCAGCCTCCGTAGTGGGCTAGAACATGGCCTAGATGAGCAGCAAAGGCTGAGAATGAGTGCACTACATGAGTCTCCGGAAACGCATTTGTCATTCTATGGTGAATGCCGGTTGGGAGGCAACCGAAGGAGCGACAGCCGATGGTTGCAAGTTTCACGGCCTGGGTCGATGGACGGAGCCGGCGTGAACCGGGCCGGCTCCAGCGGGCCGCATGATATCTGCTATACTTTTCACATGGAGGTTTGGTGAGTAAGTCTCCGCGCATTCGTTCCACCACAATCTTGAGCGTCCGGCGCGACAACAAACTGGCCATGGCCGGCGACGGCCAGGTCACGATGGGCGATGGCGTCTTCAAGTCCAAGGCCAAGAAGATCCGGCGTCTATATAACGATAAGGTTCTGGCCGGATTCGCCGGCAGCACGGCCGACGCGCTGTCGCTTTTTTCCCGGTTCGAGCAGAAACTCGAGGAATACCACGGTAATCTCAGCCGGGCCGTGGTGGAGTTGGCCAAGGACTGGCGCACCGACCGCGCGCTGCGGCACTTGGAGGCTTTGCTGCTGGTGGCCGACGTCAAGAACACGTACCTGGTGAGCGGTAACGGCGACGTGATCGAGCCTGACGACGGTATCGTCGCCATCGGCTCCGGCGGTCCGTACGCCATGGCCGCCGCTCGGGCGCTGATGAAGAAAACTTCGCTCAGCGCCCACGAGATTGTGCAGGAAGCAATGCGGATTGCCGGGGAAATCTGCATCTTTACCAACGACCAGGTTACGATCGAAGAAATGTGAAGGCACAAGACAGAAGTCAGGAGGTTAAGGCAGCGGCCAGAAGGCGGGTGTCAGGTCAGAATCAGGCGGGAAGAATCGCCATGCCGCACATTCTGATTTTCGACTTTCCGGCTTTTGGCTTCTGATTTCAGACATGGTTTTTTACTTACCCGAGACCGCCGAGGGCGCGTCTACGCTCGACGAGATGACACCCCGTCAGATCGTGGCGGAACTGGACAAACACGTGGTGGGCCAAGCGGAAGCCAAGCGCGCCGTGGCCATCGCCCTGCGCAATCGCTTTCGCCGCCAGAAGCTGTCCGAAGAGCTGGCGGAAGAGATTCTGCCCAAGAACATCATCATGATCGGGCCGACCGGCGTCGGCAAGACCGAGATCGCGCGGCGCCTCGCGCGCCTTACGAATTCACCCTTCCTCAAGGTTGAGGCCTCGCGCTTCACGGAAGTCGGCTACGTGGGCCGCGACGTGGAATCGATGGTGCGCGATCTCGTGGAGATTTCCATCGATATGGTCCGGGAGGAAAAGGTAAACGAGGTCGCCGACAAAGCGGAACAAAACGCCGAAGAGCGCGTTCTGGACTTGCTGCTGCCCCCTCCCGCCCCCAAGAATCGAGTGCCCGGCGTTGAGGAGATCGGCACGGGCGATGGAGCCGAGAATCTCGAACGCACCCGTGAGAAGCTGCGCGCTCAGCTCAGGGAAGGCAAGCTGGACGAGCGCCAGGTGGAAGTGGACGTCCGCGAGCGGAGCTTTCCTGCTTTCGAGGTCGTCTCCTCGCAGGGCATCGAGGAGATGGACATCAACATCAAGGACATCCTGCCGGGCCTTTTCGGGCAGCGGTCCAAGAAGCGGCGCATGCGGGTAGCGGAGGCCATGGACTACCTGATTCAGGAAGAAGAGAACCGCCTGATCGACATGGATCAGGTTACGCGGGTGGCTGTGGAGCGTGTCGAACAGAACGGCATCATCTTCCTCGATGAAGTCGACAAGATCGCCGGACGCGAGCGCGGGCATGGGCCCGACGTAAGCCGCGAAGGCGTGCAGCGTGACATCCTGCCCATCGTCGAGGGTACCACCGTGAACACGCGGTATGGCATGGTGCGCACGGACCACATCCTGTTCATTGCCGCCGGCGCCTTCCATGTCTCCAAGCCCTCGGACTTGATCCCGGAACTGCAAGGCCGCTTCCCGATACGTGTCGAGCTGCAATCGCTGACCGTCGAAGACTTCATCCGCATTCTGAAGGAGCCGAAAAGCGCCCTGGTAAAGCAGTATACCGCCCTCCTCGACACGGAAGGGATCAAACTCAGCTTTACGGACGACGCGCTCGAAGAGTTGTCACGCTTCGCCGCCACCGTGAACGAGCAGACCGAAAACATCGGCGCCCGGCGGCTGCACACCATCATGGAGAAGTTGCTCGACGAAGTTTCGTTCGAGGGTCCTGACCTGAAGAAAAAGACCGTCAGGGTTGACGGCGCTTATGTGAAGGAACGGCTGGCAGACATCGTGAAGAACCAGGATTTGAGCCGCTACATTCTCTAATCCACAGATTGCGCAGATTCACACAGATGTGATTCACCCATCACACAGATCAGATGCCGGTAAGCCGCGCCTTTTTCATTCGCCATTCTTAATCTGTGCAATCTGTGGAATCTCCGGATTGCTTCTCTCCTGCGCAGCGCAGTCGCCGCCTCGCCCGCCCCGAGTGGAACGCCCCGCGGCCGTCAAGGATCTGGCTGCGGTCGAGATAGGAGCCGGCATAGAGCTTGGCTTCACCCCACCCGATCAAGCTACAGACGGCCAGGGACTCACGAAGCCTCTCGAGATAGAAATCGTACGGACCATAAGGCAGCCGGGCGAGAAGCCAGGTCCTGCCGTCCTTGCAACGCCGGTGGTCCTTCTCCAGGGCGCTGGCCTCGCCCGACGCACGGCCGGTGGCAAGGTGAGATATAGGGACTCGCTCGCCAGCGCCGAATTCCGGCGCCTGGCGCGTAGCGCGCTCACCTACCGGGTGCGCGGGCTGACTCGTGGGTTCCGGGGCCGCCCCATCGAGGGTGACTGGTCAAACACCATTACGCTGCAGCTACTCGACGTTCCTGAGCCGCCTTCCGGCCTCGGCGTGGAATCGACGGCCTCAGCCCTCCAGTTACACTGGTCGCCGCCGTCCGAGACCTTGACGGGCAAGCCGGTCGGCTCGGTGACTGCTTACCGCATTTATCGCAGCGACACCGGCAGGGCCGGGCCTTACCACCCTGCGGGCGATTCCTCAGCTACGACCTTCGCGGACTCGAGCTTCGAGTTCGGCCACGCGTACTGTTATCGCGTGCGCGCGCTCGTGACCGAGGGAAATCAGACTGCCGAAAGCGCCGACTCCGCCAGCGTCGAGATTGTTCCGCGCGACGTTTTCCCGCCGGCGCCGCCCGCGGGCCTCACGGGCCTGTACACGGCCAATGCTGTGGAGCTGATCTGGAATGCGAACGCGGAGGCCGACCTTGCAGGCTATAACATCTATCGCAGCGGCCCCGGCGAGCAGCGGGTGAAGCTGAACGCCGAATTGCTGCGCTCGCCCCTGTATCACGATCCGGCCGTGACCTCCGGCCGCCGCTACGTGTATCGCGTGACGGCGGTCGACCTCAAGGGCAACGAGCGCGCGCCCTCGGCGGAAGTAAGTGTCGATGTGCCGTGATCAAAGCGCGACGTGCCCCATCAGGGCGCGCTCGTGCCGCGCCACACGGGTCCGCCGGGAAACTCGTACTCGTCGAGCGACTCGGGCTTCATGGTAATGCTGAACCCCGGCGCCCGGGGCGGAAAGTAGCGGCTGTTGCGGACCACGACAGGATCGAAGAAGTGCTCGTGAAGGTGATCCACATACTCGACCACGCGATCCTCGAGCGAAGCGGATACCGCGATGTAGTCGAAGAACGCGTGGTGCTGCACGTACTCGCAGAGGCCGACGCCGCCGGCGTGAGGGCAGACAGGGACGCCGAATTTGGCGGCCATCAGCAGCACGGCCATCACCTCATTCACCCCGCCCAGGCGGCAGGCGTCAATCTGGCAGAAGCGGATCGCGTTCAGTTGCAGAAGCTGCTTGAAGATCACGCGGTTCTGGCACTGCTCACCGGTGGCCACGCCGATGGGTGCGATGGCGCGGGCGATGACGCTGTGGCCATAGACGTCATCAGGGCTGGTGGGTTCCTCGATCCACCAGGGGTCATAGGCGGCGAGCGCCTTCATGTGATGAATGGCAGTTGGCACGTCCCACGCCTGGTTGGCATCCACCATCAATTTGCGGTCCGGGCCGATTTCCTCCCGGACGATGGCGGCACGGCGCAGGTCGTCGTCGAGATCGGCGCCCACTTTCATCTTCACGTGCGTCCAGCCCGCTGCCACGGCCTCGCGGCAGAGCGCGCGCAGCTTCTCGTCGCTGTAGCCTAGCCAGCCGGCCGAAGTGGTGTAGGCGGGATAGCCTCGTTCGATAAGCTCCGCCTCGCGCTCGCCTCGCGTGGCGTGGTTCTTCCTTAGAATATCGAGCGCCTCGTCCGGGGTCAGGACGTCGGTGATGTAGCGGAAGTCGATAACGCTGACCAGTTCTTCGGGCGACATGTCGGCCAGAAGTTTCCACAGCGGCTTGCCTTTGGATTTGGCCAGCAGGTCCCAGATGGCGTTGACGATCGCGCTCGTCGCCATGTGGATCACGCCCTTCTCCGGACCTACCCAGCGCAGTTGCCCGTCGCTCGTGAGCGAACACCAGAAGCCCCGGAAATCCCCGGCGATGCCGTCGAGCGACCGTCCCCGCACCAGGGGTGCGAGCGACTGGATGCCGGCCACGATCAACTCGGTGCCTCGTCCGCAGGTGAACGAGAGCCCGTGTCCTTCCAGGCCGTCAGCGTGGTCGGTGCTCAGAGTCACGTAGGCGGCTGAGTAGTCGGGACTGGTGTGGACGGCATCGGATCCGGCGAGCGTCCGTGACGTCGGGAAGCGGATGTCGCGGGCCGTCACTTCGGTGATTCGCATTCGGTCTCCATTTCAAACCTTCAGCAATAACTGCCGGACCCGAGCGCCCGACCGATCTTCTGATCAGCCGCAAGTCACATTATGCAATACTCGGTAACGTGGCAAAAACTGAAACCCTTCGGGGGTGAAACGATGCAAAGACGAAAATTCATGGCGGCCTCGCTGGCGGCTTCGGCGCTGGCGGCAGGCAAGTCCGGCGCGGCGCTCGCGGCCACCGGCCAGGCACCCGGGAACCCTGGAGCCGGCCAGGACCAATCCGCCCGCGAATACTACCAGCTCCGCCGCTACGAGCTGCGCTCCGGACCGCAGGTGAAGCTCGTGAACGGATATTTCCAGGACGCATTCATTCCGGCGGCCAACCGGCTGGGAATCCGCCCCGTGGGCGTGTTCAACGTGACCGCCGGCGACCGGAGTCCGTCCCTCTATGCCCTCATTCCCTGCCCCTCGCTCGAGACCCTGGTTCATCTTGACGCGCGTCTCGGCGCCGACAGCGAATACGCCAAAGCCGCCGCCGGATACCTCGAAGCGCCGGCGGCCGAACCCGCCTACGAACGCATGGAAAGCTCGCTCATGATCGCTTTCGAAGGCTGGCCCAAGCTTCAGACGCCGGCTGCCACGGCTACGCACGGCCCGCGCGCCTTCGAACTGCGCACGTACGAAAGTCCGAGCGATCGCGATCACGTCCGGAAGGTGGAGATGTTCAACAGCGGCGAATTCGAAGTGTTCCACCACGCCGGATTCCAGTCCGTCTTTTACGGCGACACCCTGATCGGCTCGCGCCTGCCCAACCTCACCTATATGCTGGCCTTCGACGATCTGGCCAGCCGCAACCGCCTGTGGGCGGCGTTTGGCGCGTCGCCGGACTGGAAAAAGCTCTCCGGTGACGCACGCTACGCCTTCGAGGAGATCGTCAGCAACATCACGAACGTGATCCTGAGCCCGGCCGCCTACTCGCAGATCTAGCCTGGTCCGTTGGCGCGCCCGCTTAGGCCGCCGAAGCAGTTCCCGAGCGATGGCGCTCGGCGACCACAGTGACCTGCATGTCGCGCGCCAGGCGCACGATCTGCTGAACCAGGCTCGGCCGGAGCAGCCCCAGACGCGACGGTTTGCGCGGCCGCGCCAGAAAGACCTGCGTGATCCGATTCAGCCGCGCGAAGTCCACCAGGGTCTCGGCCACGTCCTCACCCTCCAGCACACGGGTCTCGATGCGCAGGCTGCGGGCGAAGTTCAGGTGCTTCTCCACCGCCTTCCGTTCTTCGCTCGCCGAATCCGCCGGGTCGCCACGTGGGTGTACGAAAGCCACGAAGCAGTCGGCGTGGAGGTAATCGGCGACGCGCTTGCCGCGCCGGATGAGGGCGGCACTGGCCGGATCGGCGGTGACGGCGATCAGGATGCGGTCGCGGGTCTCAGCTACCGCCGGCTCGGCAGCACCCGCACTGCGAGCCTCGGCCGCCACGAGCTCCTCCGGCTCCTGCAAGGCGTAGCGCCCTTCCACCTCGTGGGCGGTTTGGCGCAAAGCCATCTCCCGCAGAGCCGCCAGGGTGGATTCGCGAAAGAAATTCTGGGCCGCGATGCGCGCCTTCTCCGGGGAGTAAACGGCGCCGCGTTTCAGCCGGTTCAACAGCGCATCCGGCGGCAAATCCACCAGCACCACCTGGTCCGCCTGCTGCACGACCCAGTCCGGGATGGTTTCGCGCACGCGCACGCCGCTGAACTGCCACACCTGGTCGTTCAAACTCTCCAGGTGCTGCACGTTCATGGTGGTCACGACGTCGATGCCTTCGCCGAGGAGCACCTGCACGTCCTCCCAGCGTTTTGCGCGCTCCGATCCGGGCACGTTGGTGTGGGCAAACTCATCCACGGCGCAGGACTGGGGCCGCCGGCGCAGGATGGCCTCGGTGTCCATCTCTTCGAAGGTGACGCCGCGATACTCGATGCGCCGCCGCGGAATCACTTCCAGGCCCTCCAGGCGCGCGATGGTGTCCTTGCGGCCGTGGGGCTCGAAGTAGCCTACCACTACGTCCAGGCCCCGCCGCTTCAAATCGTGCGCCTCTTCCAGCATCTTGTAGGTCTTGCCGACGCCGGCCGCATAGCCGAGAAGAATCTTCAGGCGTCCCCTGGGCACCGATTCCGCCATCCTCGGATTCTCCTGCCGGATCCTATTGCGGGAATACGCGCACGTCGATGCCTTCGGCGTCCCGGATCACGCGGTCGATGGGTCCGCCCCCGAGCGTCCGCTCCCACCAGTTCTGCCTGCCGCCGTGACCGGCAAAAATCTGGGTTACCCCGCGGCTGCGGGCGAAAGTCAGAAGGGCCTCGGCGGGATCGTCGCCGTCAAGGGCGTGAACCTCGGCGCCAGCGTCCCGGGCGAGCTTCAGGTTACGGCCGAGCGCGGCGCGCTCCGCCGGAGTCAGGTCCGGCCTCGCCAAATAGGCGGCAAGCAGATCGCCGTGAAAGCGCCGGGCATTCCGGCTGCCGCTATCCACCATGGGGCCGACGTCGGCGTACGGCGTGATCCAGACCAGAAAGCGCTCGTTGGCGCTCCAGATCTGCTCCATGCCATGTTCCTGCAGATAGCGCTCCAGCTGATGGTCCACCACGTCGGCGGCCAGCAGGAGAGCGATCTCGCGCAGTTGGGCGAGCTGCTGGCCGCGCCGCAAGCGGTCGGTTTCGCCGCTCGGGCCGTCCGGTCCGCATCCGAGACACGACTCCGGAGGAGCGTCCACGACCTCAATCTCTGCCGCCCGGCCGAGAAAGGCCTGCGGCACGCTTTCCTGTACCTCGCGGCCCCGAATCTGCGCCACCTGGGCGCGCTGCTCTTCGATGTACTGCAGGTTCACGGAGGCAATCACCGAGATGCCGTTGTCCAGCAGTTCGTCCACATCCTGCCACCGGTAGCGATTGCGGCAGCAAGGCGGATTGTCATGCGCGAGTCCGTCCACCAGGCACACCTGGGGCTGGCGCCGCAGGATGGCGTCAACGTCCATGACGGAAACACCGTCGATTATGCGCAGCGGGATGACCTCCAGCTTGTCAAGCAGGGCCCTCACTTCGGGCGTGGACTCGAGCTGGGTGGCGCCCACTACAACGTCCGCGCCGCGCTCGTGCCGCCTCCGGCCCTCATCGAGCATGCGGACCGATTTGCCCACGCCGGAAGCGTACCCGAGAAACACTTTGAGCTTGCCCCGCCGCTCACGGGCCTCCTCGGCCATGACTTTGCGCAAGAGTTCATCCGGGTCGGGCCTCTCCGGACGCAAGACCAGATTCTGAGCCATGGGATTATCCTCCGCTATTCATTATCCCTTGACCTGTGCCCGGAGCGAAAGCCCCGTCCCGGAACATCAGCGATGGATGTCTTGGATCGGCATTCAACGGCGCGGGATGGGTTCGGGTTACCCCTCGGGCTTTCGCCGGGCGCGCGGCCGCACGTAGTGGAACCTGACCAGGTAAATGTTCTCGCCCTTGCCGTGCTTCGCGACTTTGAGGAGATCCAGGACGCCCAAAAACCCGGAATCCCGCGCCAGCTGCGGAGTGATATCCGGAAACCCGATCGGCTCAATCGAATCGACTTCAATTTCGCCTTGTTCCATACGGTATCGCGTCCCTGCCCGGACATGCGGGCGCGTCCAGAACCGCACGCTGCACGTGATTTCGCCGCAGCGAATTCCGTCACGAAGGCGTTTGGTGAAGACCATCGACACCTGGCCGCATTCTCTGCGTGTCATTCCGGGCAGCGAGGAATCTCGTGCCTGGTTTTTCCAGCCGGATTCCTCGCTGCGCTCGGAATGACCATATTCAACCAACAGCCTACTTGGCCGGCACGTGGCGCACTTTCGTGGCCTGCGCTCCCGGTCCCGGCTCCGGGGCCGGCTTCGGCATGTCGGAGTCTTTGAAGCGCGGCACCATCTCGTCCGCCATGGCGACCGCGTAGACGGCCGAGGCGATTTCGACCGCGCCTTCCCTCACATCCTCTTCATAAATGCGCTCGTAGGTGTCGAGGTTGGTGTGGTGCGTGAACGAGCCGTAGTCGAACGCATCCTGCGCCAGTCCGATTCCGGGCAAGCCGGCGTTGTTGAACGAGGTGCTGTCGGTTCCGCCGGTCCGGCGGCTGTCGGTCGAGACCACGCCCTCGAATCCCCAATCGACGAATGGCGACATGGCATCGCGAATCGCGTCGGCGGCGCCGGCCGGTCCGAATACCGACGCGCCCCGCGGCTTACCGGTGCCCGAATCGATGTTGAAGTAAGCGTTCAGCTTCGCGTACTCCGGCTTCTGATTCTCGAAGCTGCCGAAGTGCTGCCGCACGTAAGCGAGCGATCCGAGCAATCCCTCTTCTTCGCCGCTCCACAGAGCGACGCGGATGGTGCGTCGCGGCTGCACGTGCGCGGCGCTCAGAAGGCGGACGGCCTCGAGCATCATCGACGAGCCGATGCCGTTGTCGGTCGCGCCCGTGGCGTCATGCCAGGAGTCATAGTGCCCGCCCAGCATCACGATTTCGTCCTTCTTGTCCGTGCCCGGGATTTCTCCGATGGCATTGTAGACCGTGGTGCCGCGGGGATATTCCCTGTTCTGGATGTTGACCTTCAGCGTCACCGGCGTTCCGTCGGCCATGACTCGCGCGATGCGCCCGTAGTCTTCATTGCGCATGACAAGCGTGGGCACGGCCCGCGTCCAGTCGTAGGTTCCATTCTGCTGCGCGATGATCACGCCGTGGGCGCGCGCGGCGTCGTTCACCCGCACCAGCGCGCCGTTATCCACCAGAAACTGGTCCACTTGCCGCGAAACCTCCTGGCGCGTCAACTGGCCCGCCGGCAATTTCGGCGGCTCGGGAAATCGGAACGGCTTCGCATTCGCGCCGAAGCGTGACTTCCATTCGTCCTCGGTGCGGCGCATCGGTGCCGGATTCATATCCTCCGCCACTTCCACGTGCTTGCCGACGAAGACAATCCGTCCGTGCACCTTGGCCTTTACGGAATTCAAATAGGCATCGAGCTCGGCTTGCGTCGGCTGTTTCGGCGGGGCCGGCTTCTCAACGGGCGGCATGGGCGGCGCGCCCCATTTCGGCTCCGGCGGTGGCGGTGATCCGCCTCCAAAAGCATTGAACCCGCTGCCGGCCGGGAGCGCCATTCCCGGCGGATCGATCAACACCACTTGCGCGGTGACCACGCCCTTCGTGCCCGGCGTCCAGGCCAGCGGCTTGACCATCAACTGGCCGTGAAAGGGCGTGACCGCGTCCGCCGTCAGTTCCAGGTTTTCCCAGCCGGGGACAGGCGTGGCGGCGCCCGTCGGCTGAAACGTCCACGGCTCGAGGTGCGCGTTCGCCAGGCCCCATGACGTCATCGTCTTCACGGCCCAGTCATCCGCTGCCTTCAAGTTGGGCGTTCCCGTGAGCCGCGGCCCGTACACATCCGCGATCTCATGAATGATCCACATGATTTTCGAGCTGTTCGTCTCTTCCGTGCGAATCTGCGTGTAGACTTCCGAGACATCGGGCGCCCGCGCCGGCATCGGCGTCGCCGCCAGGATTAAACAACTCACCGAGAACGCACCCAGCTTGGTCATGGTCCCTCCACTAATTCGGTCCGGACCGGACAAGATATACCGCAGCGCCACGGAAAGCAACCGTCAGACGGGTCCTGGTCAGACAGGTCCTTAGCGTCCGGTTTCCGCGCGCGAGTGGTCAGGCTTGAGCGATCAGAAGGAGAAATGCGGCCAGGCAGAGTGGCAGCGAAGATTGAAGAACGCTGGGTAAGAAGGGCGGCGTCGCAAGCGCGCGAAGGCAGCGGCGGCCGCCCCGTACCAGGGCTTATGTCCTGAGGTAGGTTATTGGGCTCAGCGACGGATTCTCGTACAGCCGAGCCCGCATGTGCGAACCTCTAAGAAACGCCGCTAGAATTTCACCATGATGTCGAAGTCAACCAGGAACTCGTTCTTGACAAGGCTCGGAAACCAGACGCTGCCTAGTCCGCCTCCGCAGGCTGCCTCCGCAGCCGAAAGGGCCGTAGCCCCGGACGAAGCGCCGCTGTTGCAGGCGTACTCGGTGGGATAGCCGTTACCATTAACGACATTAGAGGCGGTGCCGGCAAACGCGGGAGGAGTAATCCCCCCATGGCCTGACCAGTAGGGCACATTCGCGTGGCGATAGTCCGGCTCGATCCGGAATGTAATGTACTGCTTGGGCATCCAGTCAAACGTGAATGAACTGTCCCAAGCCTTGAAGGGATCGCCGGGATTCTCCGTAAAGTAGGGCGAATTAACCGCCGCGGAACCGGCGGTCTCGCCGTTAATGGGCGGGAGCAGGACGAGATAACGCCCGGGATTATTGATTGCGCCGCCTCCGAGCGTGACCGCGAACTGGTCCTTGTCGAACCACCAACGGTTGTAAACCATCGCACCGATGAAACTCTGCTTGGGACCGCCCGCGTGGTCTCCGGTGCAGCTCACGCCGCCACCATATTCGCAACCGATATCGCCGGTGAAGGTGAACGCCATCTTGTCAAGGCCGCGGTACTGCGGCTTATCGTAGTATTTGATTTCGAGGCTGTTGTCGGTGTGGATGCGAGCCCGGTTCGGAGTGTACAGATCATCGTGGCCCAGGCCGTAGTTGTTGGAAATGACGTTCATCCACGGGAAGGGAGTCCACTTCAACTGCCCGCCCAGGCCGGGCCGGTTGTTGGCCGAGCCGTACGACTGCCAGCCATTAATGATCCAGGGCTCAATCTTCAAATGTTCGCTGGGGAAGATTTGAATGCGGATACCCTCGAAGAACCACGGGGTGTTGGATGAGACATACGAAGGCTGGTAGGCCCAGTTGTCGAAGTTGTAGTAACTGAACAGGCCGATGTAAGACATGAAGATTCCCGCGTCCACATTGACGCCATACATCCAGTTAAAATGGTAGCCTCCATACGCTTCCGATAGATAGCGGTCTGCATCGGCGAGATTCCATTCACCGTGCGTGTAACTGCCGTCATTGCGAATGGTCGCGACGGAATACTCTCCAAACTGGGTCATGAAGCGGGCGCGGACATTATCCCAATGGAAGTCGCCGCCGATGCCGAGTTGCTCCAACTGGAGTTCGCCGGAGCGGAAGAGTTCGCTCGACCCGCCCATGGAATGGTCCGTCGGATGCTGGTTGTCCCAGGTACCGGTAACGTCAGATCGGATTTCCGGCGTAAAGAACTTGGAGTCCCAAAAGATGTCCTTCGTGCGAGGGTTGCCGTTGAGCCAGGTCCAGTCCGCGTCCGAAAAAGGCGCCGGCTTGGCAGGCTGCTGAGGTGTGGTTTGAGCGGCCGGTTGCGTGGCGACGGAAAGGGCGCCGGAAGGCGCGCCGGCTGCCGGAGCGCCCGCAACGGTCGCGTTCGCCGGCGGGGTGCTTGCAGCCGGCGCAACAGGCGCAACAGGCCCACCGGACGTCGATGCGGTCACGGCGGACGCCGTGGCGAGCGCCGTGAGGGCTGGCAGCGGCAATGCTCCAGCCGTGTTGAGCGAAGCCACTTGCACCGGCTGAGCCCGATTGGCAGTCTGGGTGCCAGCCTGGGTGGTTGTCCCCGATTCGCGGGCTTCGAGCGCCGCCAGTCGGTGCTCCAATTGGTCGATACGATCGAGCAACTCCTTCTCCCGGTCGGCGGCCAGGCTGCCGGCGTCGGGCGCCGGCGCTGCGCCGTTGCGAGCTCTACCGATGTCCGTCGCCGCGCGGGGCTGCGCTGACGCCGCCAGGATCATGTCAACCCGCATCCTCCGTTGGGGCTCGACCTGCACGGTCTTGACGGACGCCCGCGTGAACCCCGACTTGCTGGCCGACACCTGGTAGCGTCCCGGCATCAGGCTGGCGACGGCGAACGCCCCGTCGCTGCCGCTGACCACGGTGCGGTCGGTGTTCTCAGTCATGTTGTGAATCGTCACGCGCGCTTGCGCGATGGGCTGCCGGGCCGCGCTGAGGGTCTGTCCATAGAGATCGCCCGTGGCGGGTGCGGGATCGCCGGAAGCAGCGGCCGGGTAGGGCGCGGCTCCGGCCATCGCCCCCCACGCGAGCACAGTGACTGCAAACGACAGCAGGAAGATTAGAGTCTTTTTCGGTGACATGATCGCTCCTTTGCGGGCGGTCCATAGCCCGCTGCACAGCCCGCTGCGGGGTCGCACGCGGCCGCCACAGGAAAGCCCTGCTAGAGATTGCTGTTGCAGGAGGCCCCTGTGATGCGCTCTACGGTTGGTCCTTTCGTGAGAACTGCTGGTCAAGGGCAAGATTAAGCAAAAGCACGTTCACGCGCGGTTCGCCCAGGAAACCGAGCGTCCGGCCCTCGGTGTGCTCCGCGATGAGCCGCTGAATCTCCGTCAGGCTGACACCTCGTGCCTTGGCCACGCGCGGGGCTTGCGCCTCGGCCGAGGCCGGGCTGATGTGAGGGTCGAGCCCGCTCGCGGAGGTAGTCACCAGGTCCGCCGGAATGGGGCCGGTGAAATCGGGATTCTCTTTCCGGAACTGTTCGACCGAAGCCTTCACACGGTCCACCAGCTTCTGGTTCGTGGGCCCGTAATTGGACCCCTGCGAGTCAAGCCCGTCATAACCGTTGGTGCCGGCGGCCGAGGGGCGGGGATGAAAATACTCCGGCCTGGAGAAGCTCTGACCGATCAGGGACGACCCCACCACCTGCCCGTTCACTTCCACCAGGCTGCCGTTGGCCTGGCTGTGGAACAAGATTTGGCACAAGCCGCCGACGATGCCGGGATAGATGAGGCCGGTCACCACCGTCAGCAGCAGCGTGATGCGCAACGCGGGTCCGAACTGTCTCCACATGATGGAACTCCGTTAAGCCAATCGCAGCCAATGCACGATCTGATCGATCAGCCAGATTCCGGGGAAAGGGGCCATGATGCCGCCGATGCCGTAAACGAGGAGGTTCCGCCGCAGCATGCTTTCCGCCGCCTGTGGGCGGTATTTCACGCCGCGCAAGGCCAGAGGCACGAGCGCGATGATGATCAGCGCGTTGAAAATCACCGCCGAGAGCACCGCGCTCTGCGGCGTGTGCAGGTGCATGATGTTCAGGTATCCGAGCGCCGGATAGGTAGCCATGAACATGGCCGGAATGATGGCGAAGTATTTGGCCACGTCGTTGGCGATGGAGAACGTGGTCAAAGCGCCGCGCGTGATCAGCAATTGCTTGCCGATGGCGACGATTTCAATGAGCTTGGTGGGATTGCTGTCAAGATCCACCATGTTGCCCGCTTCCTTCGCCGCCATGGTGCCCGTGTTCATGGCTACGCCCACGTCAGCCTGGGCGAGGGCGGGCGCATCGTTTGTGCCGTCGCCGGTCATGGCCACGAGTCGCCCTTCGGTCTGCTCTCTCTTGATGTACTGCAGCTTCTGCTCGGGGGTAGCCTGAGCCAGAAAATCGTCCACGCCGGCTTCCCCGGCGATGGCGGCTGCGGTCAAGGGATTGTCGCCGGTGATCATCACCGACCGGATCCCCATGTTGCGCAGTTGCGCCAGCCGCTCTTTCATGCCGCCCTTGACCACGTCCTTGAGATGAATGGTGCCGAGCAGGCGAGGGCCATCGGCCACCGCGAGCGGCGTGCCGCCGGAGCGCGAGATGCGGTCCGAGACCTCCATGAAATTGGGCGGCACCGGTCCGCCCTGTTCGTGCACGAACCGCACAATCGCTTCCGTGGCTCCTTTACGGAGCTGCCGTCCGTCGAGATCCACGCCGCTCATGCGCGTATAGGCGGAAAAGGGTATGAAGTGGGCCTCCAGGTCATGCACCTCGCGGCCTCGGAGGTTGAACTGGGCCTTGGCGAGCACGACGATAGACCGTCCTTCGGGCGTTTCGTCGGCGAGGCTCGAAAGCTGGGCGGCGTCCGCCAGGTCCGCGGCGTCGACGCCGTCCACGCTGATGAATTCCACGGCCTGCCGGTTGCCGAGGGTGATGGTCCCGGTCTTATCGAGCAGCAGCGTGTTCACGTCGCCGGACGCTTCCACCGCTTTGCCGCTCATGGCCAGCACATTGTGCTGCATCACCCGGTCCATCCCCGCGATGCCGATGGCGGAAAGCAGTCCGCCGATGGTGGTGGGGATAAGGCAGACGAGCAGGGACACCAGAACGGCCACGGACGGCACTTCGCCTGCCCCCGCCGAGCGCACCGCATAGAGCGCGAACGGATGCAGCGTAACCACCGCCAGCAGGAAGATGAGGGTGAGGCCGGCGATGAGAATGTTGAGCGCGATCTCGTTCGGGGTCTTCTGGCGCTCCGCGCCTTCCACCAGGGCGATCATCCGGTCGAGGAAGGTTTCGCCGGGGTTTGAGGTGATGCGAATCTTGATCCAGTCGGAGAGGACCTTGGTCCCTCCCGTCACAGCGCTGCGGTCGCCGCCCGATTCGCGGATCACCGGCGCGCTCTCACCTGTGATGACCGACTCATCGACGGTGGCGATGCCCTCGGTCACTTCGCCGTCGCCGGGAATCTGGTCGCCGGCCTCGCAAAACACGACGTCACCGGCCCGCAGACGCGCCGCCGGCACTTCTTCGATCTTGCCGGCGCTCACGAGCAGCCTCTTGGCCATGGTTTCGGTCTTGGCCTTGCGCAGCGTGTCCGCCTGAGCCTTGCCCCGCGCTTCCGCCATGGCTTCGGCGAAGTTGGCAAACAGGACGGTGAACCACAGCCATAGCGTGATCTGCAGCGTGAAGCCGATGGGATGAGCCCCCGTGAGGGCGTCACGTGTTACGAAGATGGTCGTCAGCGCGGCCCCGACCTCCACCACAAACATCACCGGATTGCTCATCAAGGAGACGGGGTTGAGCTTCACGAACGATTGCGTCACGGCGCGGCTGACAATCGGCGGGTCGAACAGCGGACGGGCCCGCACCAGCTTCTTGGGCAGCAGCTCCGTGTCATCGTTGCCAGGTGGTGGTGGTGCCACAACAGTCGCCATAGGTCAGCTCCAAACCGGTAAGGAGAACAAGGCGGAGAAGAGTTTTCCCTCGCGCATCAGGAAATGCTCCACAATGGGGCCGAGCGACAGGGCCGGAAAATAAGTGAGCGCCCCGACGATAATCACCGTTCCGATCAGCAGCCCCACGAACAGCAATCCGTGAGTCGGCAGAGTGCCGCTCGTGATCGGAACCTTCTTCTTGGCCGCCAGGCTCCCCGCCACCGCCAGCATGGGAATAATGAACAGAAAGCGCCCGATCAGCGTCGCGATACCCAACGTGAGGTTATACCAGGGCGTGTTGCCGTTCAGGCCCGCGAAGGCGCTGCCGTTGTTCGCGTTGGTGCTGGTGTAAGCGTACAGAATCTCGCTGAACCCGTGAGGCCCGTCATTGTTGATGTTGGCCGTGGTCGGACCCGGCGGATTCCAGTAGCCGTTCTTTGCAAAGTTCGCAACCGAGCTGACCCCGCTGAAGACCAGGACATTGGCCGCCATCAGGATCAGGGCCAGCATGGCCATCTTCACTTCTTTCTGCTCGATCTTCTTGCCGATATACTCCGGCGTGCGTCCCACCATCAGGCCGGCGATGAAGACGGCCAGGATGGCGAACAGGAGCATGCCCTTGATGCCTGCGCCGACTCCGCCAAAGACCACTTCGCCGAGCTGCATATTGAACAACGGCACCAGTCCTCCGATGGGCGTGAAGCTATCATGCCAACTGTTGATGGCCCCGCAGCTCGCGTCGGTCGTTACCGTGGCGAAGAGGGCGGAGCTCGCGATGCCGAACCGCACCTCTTTGCCCTCCATGTTGCCGCCCGGCTGCATCCAACTGGCGCTGCGGTCAAGACCGAGCTTCGCCAGTTGTGGATTGCCCGCCTGTTCGGCCGGATAACAGACAAACACCCCGGCCAGGAACAGGACGCTCATGGCTGCAAACAGAGCCCAGCCCTGGCGCCGGTCGCCCACCATCCTCCCGAACTGATACGTCAGCCCGGCCGGAATCACGAAAATCATCAGCATTTCCACGAGATTCGTCAGGGGCGTCGGGTTCTCGAAGGGATGGGAGGAATTAGCGTCGAAGAAGCCGCCTCCATTGGTACCCACCATCTTGATGGCTTCCTGCGATGCCACCGGCCCCTGGGGGATGTTTTGCACAGCGCCTTCCACGGTCTTCACCGGGGTGTTGGCCTTGAAGTTCTGGATCACGCCCTGCGAGCACAGGAAGAGCGCGCCCAGCAGGGAAAGAGGCAGGAAGATGTAAAGCGTCGACCGTACCAGGTCCACCCAAAAATTACCGATGCTGTTCACCTGCCTGCGCGCAAAGCCCCGGATCAGGGCCACCGAGACCGCCACGCCGGCGGCGGCGGAAAGGAAGTTCTGCACCGTCAGCGCCGTCATCTGCACGAAATAGCTGAGCGTCGTCTCGCCGTAGTAGTTCTGCCAGTTGGTGTTGGTCACAAAGCTTGCCGCAGTGTTAAAGGCGAGATCGGGCGTCATCGGGGTGGCCCCGGAAGGCGCAAGCGCCGTGCCGAAATGATTGGGATTGAGCGGCAGAAGCCCCTGGAATCTCTGGATCAGGTAAGCGAACAGGAAGCCGACCAGACTGAACGCGACCAGCGATGCCGTATATTGGGTCCAGCGCTGCTCGGCGTCTTCCCGCACGCCGCAGATCCTGTAGGTCAGCTTCTCGAGCGGACGGAGCAAAGGATGCAGGAATGTGCGTTCGCCCTGGAACAGCCTCGTCATGAAGACGCCCACAGGCTTGGTCAGGGCCAGAATCACCAGAAAATAAGCCGCGATGTTGAGAATCCCGACGGAAGTCATGACTTCTCCTCAGAAACGCTCCGGGCGCAGCAGCGCATACAGCAGATATCCGAACAGAAAAACCGCGGCGATGCCGGCTATCACAAAGTCCATGGATTCAGGCCCTCCTACAAGCGGTCACAAGCCCTCGTGAAGACCCAGCAGCCCACGAAGAAGAGCACCCCCACAAAAACGTAATACAGGTCAAGCATCTCTCCTCCCGCTTCGCTTCAAAAGTCATCCCACGTCGCCGCAGTCCGCAACGCTTTCCCAGGCACCGTTCGCATGCGAGACCTGGCGTCAGGATCTCCAACCACCAATTCGCATCGTAGGAGTTCGGGCATAAATGAGGCATAAACTGCGCGTAAACGTTTCATAAACGCGGCGCCCTGCAATCTCTGTTCGCTCTCCCCGATGGCAAGTCCGACCAGCCAATGGTGAAAGTGTCGGGCCACGCTTCGAAGCGCGGAGCTTCCAGCGCGTCTGCGATGACTTGGCTTGCGCGGCAGCGGCCTTGCCGCCGTCTCAGACGTTCTGTGGCAAGTGGAAGCGATAGCCGGACCAGGGCTCGGTCAGCAGATAGCGGGGCTTGGCGGGATGCGGTTCGATTTTCTTGCGTAGCCGATTGATGAAGACGCGAAGATACTCGTGCTCGTCACCGTAGTCCGGACCCCAGACGGCTTGCAAAATCTCACGATGGCTCAGGACGCGGTTGGGATGGGTGACCAGGTAGGAAAGCAGATCCATTTCCTTCGAGGTGAGGCGCACCGGCGCGCCGCGAACCAGGACCTGGTGGGCTTCGAAGTCGATCTCGACGTTATCGAACGCGACCCGGCGCTGGCCGAGCTCCCGGGCCAGCGGCGTGCGGCGCAGGGCCGCTCGAATGCGCGCCAGCAGCTCGGGGGTGCTGTAGGGCTTGATGACGTAATCGTCGGCTCCGGCATCGAGGGCTTCGACTTTGTCCCGCTCGCCGCTGCGGACGGTCAGCATGATGACAGCCGGCTCCGGCCAGGCCCGGGACGCGCGGATCGCGCGGCACGTTTCAAGCCCGTCGACACCCGGCATGTTCATGTCCAGCAGCACCAGATCGTAATGGCCGGAGCGCAGTTTCTCGAGCGCCTGCTCCCCGCTGCGCGCCTCGTCCATCTCGTAGCCGTTGGCCACGAGCGTTGTCCTCATCACGCGGCGGATCTGAGGCTGATCGTCCACCACCAGGATGCGTCCGGCGCTCATGGCGCGCCCCCTTCGGCCCCGATCGGCAGCGAGAAGCAGAACTCCGAGCCTTCTGACGATGTCTTTTCGAGCCAGATCTCGCCGCCCTGGGCGTGCGCGATTTCGCGCGCAATCGCCAGGCCCATGCCGGTGCCATACGTGCCGCGGGCGTTGGAGCCCCGATAGAATTTATCGAAGATCCGCGAAAGTTCAGACAACGGAACTCCCGGTCCGTGGTCCGAGACGCGGATAACGACGTGTTGTTCGCGGCGGGCGGCCCGGAGGGTAATCGGGGACCCACGAGGCGAGTACCGCAAGGCGTTGTCCAGGAGTTGGCGCAAGGCCAGAACGGTCAGGTCACCGTCCACGTTGACCTCAGGCAGGTCTGGCTCGAGATCCACTTTCACCTCCCGGCCTTCAATGGTGGATTCCAGGGTGTGAAGGGATGCGGCCAGAATCGGCGGCAGAGGCTGGCGCGCGCGATCCAGTTGGATGTCACCCGCTTCGATCCGCGCCACATGGACGGCCTCGGTGACCAGCCGGTTGAGCTGATCGATCTCTTCGTTGACCACCGCGATCAGGTCCTGGCGCGCCCGGGGCTCCGCCACCACGCCGGACAGCAGGGCGCTGGTAGCGGCTTTCATCGATGTCAGCGGCGTCTTGAACTCGTGGGCCAGGGCGTCGAGCAGCGTAGACTTCAGATCCTGGCTCTCGCGCGCGGCATCGGCCCGGTTGGCGGCTTCCTGAGCGCGGGCCTTCTCAAGGCCGATCGCCGCCAGGTTCGCGAGCGCCTGCAGGACCGTGTCCGAGGGCAATTCGCCCCGCAGCGCCAGGGCACCGATGGGCTCGCCGCCGAGGCGAATGGCCGTGACCACGGTCTCCGCGTCCGCATCACGGAAGAGGGTTCCCTTCAAGGCCGCCTCGTGCAGCCGGTCATCAATCTCCGGCACGTCTTCGGGCCCGGTGTGGTGAATCGCTCCGGTGCTGCGGTCATAGAGTGCGGCGGCGGAGAAACCAAACACCTGCGCGATTTGGCGCGCGATTCCGTGAGCGACGTCCTCCTCGGTGTGCGCCAGCAGTATGGAACGGCTGAGGGCATAGAGTCTTTCCATATCCTGCTGGCGGCGCAGGGCCTCGCGCGTGCGCTGCTTGGCGCGCGCCGAGAGCTGGCTGGCGATGACCGAGGTGGCAAGAAAGGCCAGGAGCGCCGCCCAATTTTGCGGATCGGCCACCGTAAGGGTGAGCAATGGAGGCAGAAAGAAAAAGTTGAAGCACAGGACGGCCGCGAGCGAGGCCGCCAGCGACTCCACGAGGCCCCAGGAGCTCGCCACGGCCAGGATCGCAACCAGGTAGGCGAATCCGGCCGTGGTGGCATTCACGCGAATGACGCGGTAGCCGATGAACGTGATCCCGGCGACGATGGCGAGCGAAGCAATCACCTGCACTGCGGCGCGCACGAGGCCCGGACCGGCTGGCCTGCGCCGGCGTGCGGCGGCGAAATAGGGGGAGGTCGCCATGGACAAGCAGGGCAGGGGCGCGTCGAGCCAAATCAATCACCGGGCCCGAGGGATGATGATCATCATGAACGCGCCGGCCGCGAGGCCGCTAGACATCGAGCTCGCGCGTCTCCAGCCGGTTCTCACGCTGCAGTCGCCGGAACATCTCCACGGTTTCGCGGACGCCTTCATCGAGCCCGGTGCACGGCAGATCGGGAAAGTCCCGGCGGATGGCGTTGTTCTCGATGTCCGCGGGCAAAGGCAACGGGTTCCCCTCGGCGCGGATCAGCCGGCGGGCGTCGGGACACTGGCGCTCAAGCGCCGCCAGGATCTGCTCCATGCTGACGACCGCGCCGCGCGGCGTGTAGATTCGCGCGCCTTCGAGGTCAGACTCGGCGGCGCGAATGAAGGTGACGGCGGTGTCGCGCGCGTACTGCAGGTCAGCCCGCCCGGTGAACCGGATGGTGTAGGGACGCCCGGCCACGCACGCCTTCATGGCCTTGGTCGGTCCGGAGGTCAGTCCCTGATCGCGGCCCACCCCGTAAACCGTCGAGGGCCGCAATGCGATGCTCGAAATGCCGTCATTCGCATAGTAAATCCGCGCCGTGCCTTCGTTGCACTGCTTGTAGACGCCGTAGAGGGTGACCGGCTGCAGAGGCGCGTCGTCGGAAATGTGGTCCGCGCCGTAGAACTCTTCCGTGCCGTACACGGCCGCCGAGCTCGCGTAAACCAGCCTGCGCAGTTGATCGCGATGCCGCTTGACTGCTTCGAACACGTTGACGGTTCCCACCACGTTGACCAGGGCGCCGAGCGGGGGATTCGCGGCACAAAAAGGCACTTGCAGCGCGGCGAGATGGATGAGGTGCGTGATGCCGTTGTCTGCCACCGCACGCTCCATGTCCTCGAGCTTGCTGACATCGCCACGGATGAAGGAAACGGCTTGCATCTCGTTCTCGCTGAGCAGCGCCCGCAGCCGGTGCGAGTCAGCATCGAGATCGAGAACCACGGGTTGCTGGCCCCGCTCTAGCAGCACCTTCACGACCCAGGATCCGATGAAGCCCTTGGCTCCGGTTACGAGAAACCGCGTGGCGGTAGCATCTGTCTTGGTCCCATCTGGCACGGCTGGCGTGGCTGGCATTGTTCTCCTGACTCCCGGGTTGTGAGCGCGGCTTCCCGCGCGGTGCGGACGGCACCGACCGCAGACTATCGACGTTACAAGAGGCCGGGACGCAATTCAACCGGCCGGCGCAACGCCCGCGCGGTGCAGGCCGGAGCTTCACCTTGCTGAAGGGCCGCCGGATGGGCTCAGGGCAGCCGCGGAACCTGATTCTTAACGATGCGTTCACAGTTCCCGGCTACAATATCGGCAGCGGGGCGCCAATTCGAGCGTCCCGGGAAGGGCATGCCATGGCCACCAACGGATTCGTCTTCGCCGACCCTACAGTAACGCCTGACAATTATGACACCTTCAACCCTAAAGACGTTTTTGCGGATTCCAGCATCAATACGACCCCCGTCCCCGAGCCGATCCCGGCGCCTTGGAGCTCTCCGCCCGTGCTATCACTCGACCAGGTGTTGGCCGCCTCCGATGTGGCCGCGATTCAAAACTCCGGCAATATCGTCTTTCACGCCGTAGGCGACACCGGGGGAGTGAAGGATCCATCCCACCAGTTCGCCGTCGCAGACGCTTTATCGGCGGACCTCGCGGGCAAGACCTGGCAAAGTGGGCTCCCGGCCTTTTTTTATCATCTTGGTGATGTGGTTTATTATTTCGGTCAGGAACAGTATTACTACGATCAGTTCTATGACCCTTACCGCAATTACAATGCGCCGATCTTCGCCATTCCCGGAAATCACGACGGCGTACTGTACTCCGGCGAAGCCGTGCCTTACTCCCTCCAGCCCTTCTACTCGAATTTCTGCACCCAGACGCCCACGCACGCATCGATAGCTGCAGGCGTGTCCCGAACCACCATGACGCAGCCCGGAGTCTATTTCACTTTGGATGCGCCCTTCGTGAAAATCATCGGTCTCTACTCGAACACAAGCGAAGGCTCAACCCAGGGACTGATCAGCGGCGGCGCTGCCGGAACCGCTCAACTGACCTTCCTCGAGCAGCAGCTTGCCACGGCCGTCTCCGAGCGCAGCCAGGGCGACGTGCGGGCGTTGATCATTGCGGTTCACCACCCGCCTTTCACCGGCAGCAGCCAGCACACGCCCAATCCGGTCATGCTGACGGATATCGATAACGCCTGCACGCAGGCGGGGATTCTGCCGGATCTGGTCCTGTCGGGCCATTCCCATCTCTATGAGCGCTACACGCGCGTGGTGCAAGGCCGCCAGATTCCGTTTGTAGTGGTGGGCACGGGCGGTTACTTCAGCCTCTCGACATTTATCACCGGCTCAGGTGGAGCGAAGCCGACGCCGCCGGTCACTGGTACGGACGCCAACGGGAACCCGCTCACCCTTGAGGCCTATAGCGACACTCAATGGGGCTTCCTTCGCCTGACAGTCAGCGCCGCGTCCCTCGCCTGCGAGTTTCTTGTGGTCGGGGCGCAAAGCGGCTCCTCCTCCGTTCAGGACAGCTTCAGTCTTGATTTGAGCCAGCACACGCTGACGAGTGGCGGCGCTGCCGTAGCAGTGCCGTCGAAACCGGCCAGGTTGCCGGAGACGAAGGCGGGGAAGAAGCAGAAACCAAGAGCTCAGAAATCCGCGAAGCCGAAAGCTGCGCCCGCGAAAGCTGCACGGCCAGGGCCGGCATCGCCAAAGCGAAAAACTCTCAAGCGCGGGAAGCGCAGATAAGATTCGAGGCGTGAGCGTGAATCCGACAGAGAAGGCGCAAGTCGGCAAGACCGGGCTGCAAGTCACACGGATGGGCATGGGTGGCGCAGCGCTCGGCGGGCTCTACCGCGAGGTTTCGGGCGCCGAGGCCGAAGCCGCCGTCGCCGCGGCGCTTACGCTCGGCATCAACCATTTTGACACTGCGCCGCTCTACGGCCACGGCCTGAGCGAGCGCCATATGGGCGAAGCGCTGCGCAAGGCGCCGCGCGCGAGCTTGGTCCTGTCCACCAAGGTCGGACGAGTGCTGCTGCCGGCGGCTGCCGATAAGATCGAGAGCGTCTGGTTCAAGAATCCCGCCCCCTTTGAGCCCAGGTTCGATTTCAGCTACGACGGAGTGATGCGTTCGTTCGAAGACAGCCTGGGGCGTCTGGGACTCGATCGCGTGGACATTCTCTATATCCACGACCCGGACGATCACTATGACGAGGCGCTCAGCGGGGCCTACCCGGCTCTCGATAAGCTGCGCAGCCAAGGCGTGGTGAGCGCGATCGGCGCCGGCATGAATCAGGCCGCGATGCTGGCGCGATTCGCCCGCGAGGGTGATTTTGACTGCTTCCTGCTGGCCGGCCGCTACACTCTGATCGACCATTCGGGCCTCGCCGAACTGCTGCCGCTCGCCGAGCACAAGCAGATCGGCATCATCGTGGGCGGACCTTACAACAGCGGCATCCTGGCGGGCGGAGCGCTCTCGGGATCGAAGTTCGACTACCAAGCCGCGCCGCCCGAGGTGATTGAGAGAGTGCGCCGGGTGGAGCAGGTCGCTGGTCGTCACGGGGTGCCGCTGAAAGCCGCTTCATTGCAGTTTCCGCTGGCCCATCCTGCAGTGGCTTCGGTGATTCCCGGTGCGCGTTCGGCAGCGGAGGTCGAGGAGAATTTCCGGTTGATGAAGGTCGCAATTCCGCAAGATTTCTGGCGCGAACTCAAAGCCGAGCGACTCCTCCCGGAGAAAGCGCCGGTCCCGGCGTGAAGCGAAGAATGTGAAGCGAGGAAAGAAGAACTCACCCCACAGGGCACTGACATTCACTCGGATTACTTCTTACCGTCCCCTCTGTAGTGATTCTCGTCGCGGGATTCGCATCGAGGATCCTGGAGCGCCTTCGACATCACGATGCAGTGGCATACCACGCCGTCCTTCAGCGGGCGCGAAGGATGGAACTCTTCGGTACCGGTTTCGATGTAGCCGAGCTTGCGATAAAACGGCGCCAGCTCGGGGCGCAGATTCAAAACGGTGATGTCCATGAAATCGCATCCGCGCTCTCGGCAATAATCCTCGGCGGCATCCACCATGCGGCGCCCCAGCCCCGCGCCTTGTTCGGACGGATCGACGGCCAGCATCCCGAAGTATCCCCGCTTGCCGCGCAACTCCGTATACACGCACGCGACAACCCGTCCAGGGGCGCGCTCCGCCAGCAGGAATTCGCCCTCATGCATCATTCCCGTCATGCGTTCCTCATCCGTGCGCGTGCCGTCCAGAAAAGTCTCGACGGAAAAGGCCGCATTCACAATCGGGATCATAGCCGCCACGTCGGCGGCAGTCGCGGGCCGAATTCTTACGGTCGGATCTTGACTCATGGGCTCCTGGTAGCGCTTCACCCTTCAACATCCGGCTCCCATTTCGCGCGGCGACGGGCCCTTTGATAAGATGATTCTCTGCGCGCTCTGGTGCGCATGGCTCTCTGCGCGCGTCCCGCCGCCGACCGAGTTCGACCCTGGCGGAATTACGGGTTCTCACGCGGATTCATAGGGAAATTGCTCGATTGCTCTACGGGCTCGCGAAGGGTAGATTGGGTCGAAGCATCGTACGTGCTATTTTTCAAGTGAGGGCTCGATGAAGGTCTGCAAACTTTGCGACGACCTTTGCCGTCATCCGGAGTTGGCGCTTTGTCAGCTTGCTCAGGGCGGCGCCGCGAGCGAAGGAGAACGCCATGAGTAGTCGAGCAACTGCCACCGGGCAAGAGCAGGGTCAGGGCCGGCGTCTGGCGCTGCCGATCAGCACCGGCGAATCGCTGGGTGAGTTGGCGCGGGAGGTTCGCGAGTCTGTAGGCAGGCGCGCCTACGACCTATTCGAGGCCCGGGGTCGCGAACACGGTCAGGATCTGGCCGACTGGTTCCGCGCGGAAACCGAACTGATCCCATTGCAGGAGCAGGTCAGCGAATCGAAAGGCGAAGTCAAAATTGAGGCCTCTCTCGGCAGGCTCGCCGACACCGATCTTCATGTCGGAGTCGACGTGGGGCACGTGATCGTAACTGCGAGCCGGAAGTCTGACCAAACGGTCCCCACGATCGTCAGCGCAAATGTGATCAGCCTGCCGGCGGAAGTTGATCCCTCGCGAGCAGTCGCCACTTCGGATGGTCACACCCTGAGGATCGATCTTCCCAAGCAAAGCGAGAGCCGAGGCGGCGCGACCGACTCGTAGTTCATGCCGTGCGCGCTGGCAGAACCTCAACTGGCAGTAAGCACGCGCAAAGCGCACCTCCGCTCATGCATACGGCGGGCACCTCACGGAAACCCATTCAGCGAATCGAGAGTCAGGTGGATGGTGAGGGGCGTGAGGGACGGAAGCCCGCCTGCGACGGACCGTGAGGTCCCGCTCTTTGATTGGCACTCGGTGGTGTTCCAAAAGTGTATGTAATTGGGTCGACGGGAGTTCTGTTTTGAACGAAAGCAGAATCCCAAAGTGGATGTAAAGCTATGATAAAGAAGGGAACGCATGAAAGGAATGAGTTAGGCGAGGCTGCCTCTTAGTCAGTAGGTTGAGGGTTCGATTCCCCCACGGCTCAGATCCGCCATCGCATCCCTCAACTTACCCGCTTTGATGCCGTCGACAACTGCAGTCCCAACAGTCTCGCCGTCGTTGGAGATACCCTTCTCAAAACCCTGCAGGTGCTTGACGAAATGCCCTGGACTCGGCTGGCGGGTGTTCCGGCCTGCACCCTAAAGTTGCCGTTGGCCGGGGTGTCGTACCTGCTCCGGCTTGCCCGCTGCGTTCGACCCAATACCCTGCTTTACCCGCGATTCTCGCGCCTTCAGACTTTGCACCTGCCATGGCCGCCCAATGTTCGCCACTTGGCAACGAACCGTCCCGCGCGCTTCCGGGCTTTCGGTCCGTTTCCTTCCTGCGAGCCGACCTGAATGCGATCTCGGTTCTTCCCTTTTCTCGACCCGCTGCTCGCGAGCACCGCAGGCTGGCGAAGGACCCTACGCCCTGGCGGCACGGCGCCCTTCTGCTTTCGCTCCGCGGCCCTCCACGTTTCCGGTTCCCCCAGAAAAGACCCGGCTGAAGTTCTCGCCTTGAGTCTCCGTCGTCTTTCCGGCTCCCCCGCAAAAAGCAGGAGCTTGACCTGGGGAGCAGGCACCACCTGCTTTGAGGTGCCTCGCGAGCAGCGGGGCAAGAAAAGGAGATTTCGTAGGAAACGATGCCGAGCTGAAGTCCACCAAGAACGAGACGGCCGTTGCGGTCTTCTCAGTTGCCACCCAGAGATCCTGGAAGAACGACCGTGGCGGCTACGATTCACGCACCGAATGGCATCGCTGCCTGGCCTGGGGCAAGCCCTCGAAGTTCGCGAGCGCTCTCAAGAAGGGTGCCCACGTTCAAGTTGAGGGCGAGCTTCGCTACCGCGAGTACGAAAAGGATCACGGCACCGGAACGGATCGCATGTCGGTCACGCACCGTGTTGCCGAGATCTGCGTCTCCTCCATTCTCGAGCTCGACCGAGCCGAGAAGCAGGACGAACCGGCTTCGGGAGTTGCCCGCTCGGAGCTCCCCGCCGACGAACCTGCCGCTTAATCTCCGACCATTAGGCCTCAGCCCTTCGGGGCTGAGGCCATTTCTATGGCTTGCACTCGGTGGTTTCGCTAGACGCATGACGAACGGAGTTCCATTCTCGAATCGACTCCGGAACGACGACACATGGCGGTCATCGAGTACCGGCAAACGACCCTCCGTTTCGACGAGCCAACGCCTCCCGAAAATCTAGGAAAACGTCTTGTCAATCGGTGGCAAGCTGACAAGCACCCGATCAACGGTTTTAGGAAGCCTTTTTCACCTAATTCGCTAACTCATTGGAAAGAAGGCAGAAAGCCCCGCCGAAGCAGCGCCTCTTTGTCCTGAAGTATCTGAAGGATGAAGGACTTGAACGCGACCGCCGCTGCGATCCGGGCCGGCTATTTACCCCGAACGATTTCCCGGACCTTGCCGCCGTCGCCGACCGATTGCTGAAATTCCATAGTTATTACGAATCAATCGCTAAACCGTTCGAGTGGAGGTTCAATCCGCCAGGATCTTCAACAACTCCTGAGCAAGGTGGAACTGGCTGCCGCATGAACCGGAAAATACGTGACCGAACTTATGAAACGACCGACTAAGTGTGAAAGCTGGGAACGCACGGAAGGCGTCGTGGGACTTCAGCGATTTGCCTCTATTTCGGGGCTGAACACGAGAAGTTCGCGGCTTCGTCCGTGCTTCCGGTTCCCTTGTATGTCGCCACTTCCGGGTAGGGACAGAGCGGTCGAGTCCGTTCCGTCTTTCCGTTCCGGATGCGTGACGCGACGATCTGGTCTGGTTCCTTGCCCTTCTCGACCCACTGTTCCAGCACGCCGATCATGTCGAACTGATTAGGCCCGTCGCCGCCTCCGCAATGAGCCATGCCTGGAACCATGAAGAGGCGATAAGATTCATCCACTTTGCTTGCGCCTCCCATCGCATTCAGGACGCTCTGGTAATAGTTGATACTGTTCCGAGGAGATATGGCCGGGTCGCTCCAGCCGTGGTATTGCAGGAGCCGCCATGCCCAAAGAATGCTTTCAGATCTGGATCCGTTGCATTGATAATATCGTTTTCGACCCGATCGCCAAGCGCAACGTCGCTGTCGAAATTGAAGGTCCTATAATCCCAGTTAGGGTCTTTGAACACCACATAGCGCCAGTGGCTGATCGCGACCGGGAGAGGTTGGGGACCGGCCTTACCGGCCCAGCCAAGCTCGCTCCCTGGCTCCAGAGCCGGAAAAATCTGTTGCTTCGTGCGCGGATTCGTCGTGGGACTGTAGATTTTCCGGGCCGCTTCCACCTGTGGGGCGGTCAAGCATCCCGGGCCGTCGGCACCTTGGCACTCCAAAATCTTCGGATCGAATTTGCAGCGCGTGGGGTCTTCCAAGACGCGGTCCTTCACACCGTCGATGTCATCACACGCCTCCAAAACGGCATTGTGGACGAGCGGATACTTGCTGGGGGGGGGATGTAACTGGCCTCGTCCTTGTGTACCGCCAGCCAGATCCACAGGCTTTGCGCCACCAAATGTGTCGTGTTATTGGCGGGCGCGCCCGCAATCACTCCATCAAAGTCGGCGGGGAAACGCTGCGCTTCCATCAATCCTTGTCTTCCGCCTGTCGAACAGCCGTTCCAGTAGGAGACCATAGGAGCCTTCCCGTAGTAGGCCGCGATGATTGCTTTCGCCTTCACCGTCATCTCATGGACCGCCCTGTATCCAAAGTCGATTAGCTTTTCGGGGTGTCCCAATGCAAAGCTCCCGTCACCTTCCGCGCCGTAATGTCCAGTATTCGTGGAAGTAACTGCATAGCCGCGCGCGAGCGGACCGCTCATCGCGCCATAAGAAATTGTCCCCGCCCACCCACCGTTCCCCACGGCGATAAACTTGCCAGTCCACCCTGCGGCCGGCATCCAGATCTCAATTTGAATGTCTGAGTCACTTGTCGGTTTCAATACTGCCGCCACCCGACAAAAAGTGGGAAGACTCTTGAACGCGTCTGCAGGTTCCTGCGGCGGAACAAACGTACCAGGTGCCACCGTCTGCGCCATCGTGATCGTGGTGTCCGGCAGAGAAAGTGAGGAGAGGGTCTCGCAGGTCGCCGCGGCGGAGGCCGGTGAACTTGGCATTGTCATCAACATGGCAGCAAAGATCCCACCAAGCAGTTTCATGCGGTCCCTCTTTCAGGTCCTTCGGAAACCAACTCCGAGACGTGAAAGGAGTTTACCAAAAGAAGGTTTGAAAGTAGGTTCGTACGTCGAGAGCCCACGCCTGTTGTCAGTTGCGTGGATTCAATTTGAAGTAGAAATACTGCAACCGATTGCAGTAAGCCCGCTCAGCAATGCGGGTTTTCGGGGCAGGCGCGAGGATTCCGCAATCGTCAGTATAATCGACATAATCGACGCAGATTTTCGCGGTTTGGGGCGTCGCGCCATCACCCGCAACCACCGCCGTGAAGTGGTACGTCCCTCGATGGTCCGCAAGTGGCTTGAGGTTGGCATGAACTTAATTCACAGACGCTTTCCGGTTCCAGGAAACCTGATCGACCGGTAGCATCGGCACAACCGGCCCCGGCCTGTGATTTCTAACAAAAGAGTTTTTGCAGCGATGACCACCACGACCTCACGACGGGAATCTCTTGACTTTGCCGCACGATTCCAACGTGCTAACCTGCCCTGCATGGCTCAAACCGGGGGAGCGGCCCATTCTGATTTACGCTCAAGACGCCAAATCGGCCGGGCTCATTATAAATGGCTCAAAGATGATAGGACGAGCCGTGGCAGGCCCGCGATCTGGCGCGGCCTCCTAACAGGGTTTTTGCTACTTTTTGACGTGAGGGGACCCAGCACATGACGGATGAAAATATGTTCGAGATCAAACCCAACTTCGCTAAAACTTTAGTCATTGTTTTCATCGTGGCCGTGGTTGCCATCGCTCCACTGAAAGCGGGCCAGTTCGATCCC